>Ga0209909_100085_pt1 | contig 183922 bp, 190 predicted proteins | sample FECB22metaG_FD_188302 | JGI IMG/M metagenome (GOLD analysis project Ga0209909, IMG submission 188302) | Cyanobacterial communities from the Joint Genome Institute, California, USA - FECB-22 (SPAdes) (version 3) | ecosystem: Environmental > Aquatic > Thermal springs > Hot (42-90C) > Microbial...
TATGCGGTGGTTCCGGCCACCTCGGACAGCTCCTGATCAGACGAACCGCGCGGAGCGTCGTCGCGAAGCCGAAACGGTAATCACATCACTGCATCCGGGCTCCGCGCCCGGCGCTCCGCCCGCCCTTTCCGACTCCGTCGTCACGCGACGGAGCCAAACGCAATTCCCGCCTGCCCCTGAGACCTGAGGATCAGTTCCATGTCCCGATCGAAGCAGCCTCGCCCGGCGCCCGAACTCCCGGCCGATCCGGACGAACTTGAGCGGGCGGGCGCCGAACTCATCACGCGGATGGCCCGCCTCCGCGCGACCATCGAGCGCAAGCGCCGCCAAGGCTGGGACTTCAACCCTCGCGCGCCGGACCCCTCCCTGGGCCGGACATGACGAAAATGTAAGGAGCCGGCGACCCGGCCGCCGCTAAGGTCCGCGCCGACGAAACGATCCGCCTTCGGAGCCCGCCTCATGACCTCCCGCCTTCTCGCCGGCGTCGCCGCCCTCAGCCTGCTGCTCGGCGCCGCCTGCGCCACGGCCCCGACCCCGGCCTCGCAGCCCGAGATCTCGGGCCAGCGCCTGTCCGACGGCATCCGCACCATCTCGGCCGACGAATTCCAAGGGCGCTATCCGGGCACGGAGGGCGAGCGTCTGACCCTGGCCTGGCTGCAGGCGCAGTACGAGGCCATGGGCCTTCAGCCCGGCGGGCCGAACGGCCAGTGGCTGCAGCGCGTCGAGCTGAAGCGCTACACCCCCGACGGCGCCGCGACCGCCGGCTGGACCGGCCCTGACGGCCAGACCCGCGCGCTGGAACCCGGCAAGGACATCCTGGTCCGCGCCGCCACCAACGACGGCCGCGCGAACGTCCAGGGCGCCCCGGTCGTCTTCGCGGGTTACGGCATCGTCGCGCCCGAACGCGGCTGGGACGACTACGGAAACATGGACCTGCGCGGCAAGGTCGTCATCGTCATGGCCGGAGAGCCGGACGGAGAGGTCTTCAACGGCGCCTACACCACCCACCACGCATCGGGCGCGGCCAAGGCGGACCAGGCCTTCGCCCGCGGGGCCGTCGGCGTCGTCACCCTGAACCCCGTCGCCTCGACGGATGAGGCCTGGATCCGCGCCGGCCAGCAGAACGGCCGCACCCGGGGCTTCACCCCCGGCGCCGCGAACGTCGAGTTCACCGGCTCCATCAACAGGGACACCGCCCATGCGATGGTGACGGCCGCCGGCCTCGACCACGCCGCCTTCGCGGCCTACGCCTCGGGATCGTTCAAGGCGGTCGAACTGCCGGGCGTGAAACTGAACGTCCGGGCGTCCGAGACCGTCACCACCCTGGTCACGCACAACCTCCTGGCCAAGATCGAGGGGACCGAGCGCCCGGACGAGGTCATCGTCTACTCCGCCCATTGGGACCACGTCGGCGGCGAGGCCCAGCACCCCGACGCCGAGGGCGAGGACAAGATCTGGAACGGCGCCTGGGACAACGCGTCCGGCACCGTCGGCGTCGTCGAGGTGGCCCGCGCCTTCGCCGCCGGACCACGTCCGGAACGCACCGTGGTCTTCGCCCACATGGCGGCCGAGGAAATGGGCCTGCTCGGCGCCTACGCCTACGTCGCCGACCCGGTCTATCCGCTGGAGACGACCGTCGCCGACCTCAACATCGACATGCTGCCCCTGTCGCCGCCGACCCGCGACGTCGCCATCTTCGGCAAGGGTCAGAACGAGCTCGAGGATCGTCTCGGCGTCCTGGCCGCCGCCGAAGGCCGCTACGTCACCGACGACCGGCAGCCGGAGCAAGGCTTCTACTACCGCTCCGACCACTTCCCCTTCGCCCGCGCCGGCGTTCCGGCCCTCATGCCGTGGCACGGCGTCGACTGGGACGAAGGCGGCATCGCCGTCGGCCGCGCCGCCTGGGACGCGCGCTTCGAGGCCGACTATCACCAGCCCTCGGACGAATGGAGCCCCGACCTCGACTTCCGCTCGGCCGTCGAGAACCTGGAACTGCTGCATCGCCTCGGCTTCGACCTCGCCAACTCGAACGACTGGCCCGGCTGGAAGCCGTCGTCGGAGTTCGGCGCCGCGCGCGCGCGGACGGACGCGGCGCGGCGCTAAAGCAGCGCGACCAGATCCCCCAGCACGCTGTCGGTCGTCGGCTCCCGTCCGGCGCCGGGCCCGATGCAGGCGAAGGTCCGCCCGTCGGCGCAGGCGACCCTCAGCGCGTTCGTCTCGCCCGGCAGGTCGGCGAACAGGGGATCGTGCTCGACCTCGACCAGACGCACGGACGCCGCGTCCGGCGCCGCCCGCGCCAGCTGCCGCACCGCGCCGTCCGCGCCGAACGCCGCCGTCAGCGGCTGGACCACGCCCGGCCTTGGACCCTGCGGACCGAACGCCTCCGCCGCCAGGATGGTCAGCTTCGCCGCGGCGTCGCGCCCGGACAAGTCCGCCGACGGGTCCGCTTCCGCCAGCCCCAGCGCCTGCGCCTCCGCCACGGCCGCCGCGAACGGCGCGCCCTCGGACAGCCGGTTCAGCAGGAAGTTCACCGTCCCGTTCAGCACCGCCTCGATGGCCACGATCGGCGCATGCGCCCGCGCCGCACGGACCGTCTCGATCATCGGCGCCCCGCCGCCGACGCAGGCCGCGATGCCCAGCCGCACGCCGGACCGATGCGCCTGCCGCGCCAGCGGAAACAGATCCTCGACCACCGCCTGCTTATTCGCGCTGGCCACGTGGATGCCGCGTGACAGCGCCGCCCGCGTCAGCGCCAGCCCGGTCGACGGATCCGAAAGCGCATCGACCAGCACATCCGGCTCCCGCGCCAGCAGCGCCGCCGGATCGGTCACAAGCAGCCGCGCATCGGGCGCGGGATCGCGCGGCTTTCCGGCGTCGCGGACCAGCACGCCGACCACCTCGAACCGGGGATCGTCGGCCAGTCGGCCCAGCACGCCGCCTCCGACGACGCCGCACCCCGCCAGCGCCACCCGCAGCGGCCGGGTCCTCGCCGCGACGCCGCGCTCAAGCTCCAGCACGCCCATCACGCCGCCTCCGCCAGGTTCAGGGCCGCGACGGCGGCAAGGCCGCGCTCCAGATCGGCCCACAGGTCGTCCGGATGCTCCAGCCCGACCGACAGGCGGATCAGGCCGTCGCCGATGCCGGCGGTTTTCCGCGCCTCCGGCGTCATCGCAGCGTGGGTCATCAGCGCAGGATGGGCGACCAAGCTCTCCACCCCGCCCAGCGACTCCGCCAGGGTGAAGACGCCCAGCGGCTCGACGAAGGCCCGCACCGCCTCGATGCCGCCCTCCAGCTCCACGCTCAGCATGGAGCCGAAGCCCTTCTGCTGCCGCGCCGCCAGCGCATGGCCCGGATGGCTCTCCAGGCCCGGATGATGCACCGCCTTCACGCCCGGCGACCGCTCCAGCCGCCGCGCGATCTCCAGCGCGCTGGCCTGCTGCCGTTCCACCCGCACGAACAGGGTGCGCAAGCCCCGCAGCGTCAGCCAGGCGTCGAACGGCGCGCCCGTCACCCCGGTGGCGTTGGCCCACCAGGCGGTCTCGGCGTGGACGTCGGCGTCCTTGCTGATCACCGCCCCGCCGACGACGTCGGAGTGGCCGTTGATGAACTTGGTGGTGGAATGCACCACCACGTCGGCGCCCAGGGCGATCGGGGTCTGCAGCGCGGGCGACAGGAAGGTGTTGTCCACCACCGACCGCGCGCCGACCGCCCGGGCGCGTCGACACAGGTCGGCGACATCGACCACCCGCATCAGCGGGTTGGACGGCGTCTCGATCAGCACCAGCCGGGGCTTCAGGGCGAAAGCGCGGTCCAGCGCCTCGGGGTCGCCCTGGTCGACGAAGGCCACGTCGAACTGGCCCTTCCTGGCCCGCGCCGTGAGCAGGCGGTGGGTGCCGCCGTACAGGTCGTGCGGCGCGATCAGCAGGTCGCCGGGGTTCAGCGGGCTCAGCGCCAGGTCCAGCGCCGCCATGCCGCTGGACGTCACGACGCAGCCGGCCCCGCCCTCCAGCTCGGCCAGGGCGCCGGCCAGCAGGTCGCGGGTCGGATTGCCCGAGCGCGTGTAGTCGTGCGCCCGCTTCCCCTCCAGGCCGTCGAAGCTGAAGTTGGCCGACAGGCAGATCGGCGGGATCACCGCGCCGTGGGCGGCGTCGGCATCGACGCCATGGCGGACGCAGGCGGTCTCGGGCTGGTGGGTCATGCGGCGATCTCCGGACAGGTCGGCAGGGGGAGCAGGGCGGTGCGCAGCGCGCGGCCGACGACCTCGCGCTCCTTCAGGAAGGCGTCGTGGCCGAACACGCTGGGCGCCTCGACGAAGCGGCACAGGTTGGCCGCGCGGGCGGCCAGCTCGCGCAGGTCCTCGGTCGGGACCAGGCGGTCGTCGGTGAACCCGATCACTGTCAGGGGACAGGTCACGCGCTCCGGCTCGACCCGGTGGCGGTCCAGCGAGTCCGTCAGCACGATCTGCCGCCGCGCGTCGGCGGTCGCGGCGTGGGCCTCGCCCCGCGCGATCAGCCAGTCGCAGACCGGATGCGGCGCGCCGACGGCCGCCGGGGCCGGCGCCCCGCCGAAGCGCAGGCCTAGCTCCTGGGTCGTGCGATAGGTGGTCATGGCCAGCTGGCGAGCCAGCGACAGGGCCTCGGCCTCCCGGCCCGTCTCCAGCCCCAGCTCCAGGATGCGCCGCTGCACCCCGCGCCAGGCCGTCGCCGTCGGATGGGTCCGGTGCGGGGCGCTGATCGCGACCAGCCGGTCGATCCGCTCAGGGAACAGTTCGGCGAAGGCCAGGCCGACGCAGCCGCCATAGGAGGCGCCGACGAAGACCTCGACCCGAGGCCGCTCCAGCGCGTCCAGGGCGGCGGCCACGGCGCGGGCCTGGTCGTGGGTCGTGACGGGCCGGTCGGAAGTCTGGCCCGGGCCGGGCAGCCAGTCGACGGCCATGACGGCGAACCGATCCGTGTCGATCGCCGCGCCGGGCCCGACGGCCCAATCCCACCAGCCGCGCCGCGCGGCGTCGCCTGCCGGGGCGCGGTCGGCGGAGATGCCGCCGGCCACGACGACCAGCGGACCGTCCGCGCGTCCCGCCAGCCGGGCCTGCACGGTCGCGCCGCCGGGCAGGGGCGCGCTGAAGTCTCTAAAGTCTGAAAGTCTCGCCACGGTCTCGCACGGTCCCGCTCAACGAGCACCCGTGCGGCTGGAGAAGACCCGTGAAGTCGCCGCGCCGCGCAAGGAGCGGCCGTCGCTTCACTCATCTCTCGCGGACTGGCCCCTTCGAAAAGGAGTGCGTCCCCGCAGGAGTTGGCACCGTGTCGGACCTGGGTGAGTCCGGTCGGTTGCCCCGGCGTCAAAGGGCCTATCCCTCAGCCGGTCTTGATGAGTGCCCCTACGCTGGCGGAACAAGCCGGGGGCCGTCAACCCCCCGGCCGAAAGATTCAACGCGCGGTCGCTTCCGCGATCAGGGCCTGGGCGCGCGCGATGGCGTCGGCTTCGGAGACGTCGCCCGACTGCACGCTCTCGGCCAGGCTCATCAGTTCCGGCCCCGTCACGGCGCCGGCCTGGGGCTCCTCCTGCAGTCGGACGCCGTCGCCGCGGGCGATGGCGGCGTCCCAGGCGCCCCGAACGGCGGCCCAGTAGCCTTGCGTCGCCGCCCAATAGTCGTCGCCCGCCTTCGGATCGAAGCCGTCGTACCGGCGATATGAGTTGACCACGTCCTCGTGCACCACGACCGTCAGTTCACCCTCGGCGCCTTGCGCCGGCTGCATCTTCTGATTGTCTTGCAGATGGACCCAGCCCCACGGCGTCACGGCGTGGCGGTTGGTTCCGAGGTAGCGGTCATAGACGGGGCTGCGGATCGCGTCGCGGCGCGCCAGCGGCCGCCAAGACGGCGCCGAGGTCCATTCCGCCATGCCGTTGGCGTGGCTCCACTTGCCGACCCCGCCATAACGCGGGCTGTCGTCGGTCTGCCAGACGGTCTGGGACCAGGCGCCCCGGCGCTCGGCCTCGGACACCGGCGTCAGCGTCCAGGTGTTCGGCCCGCCATAGGTCAGCACCGTGGCGGGCTGATACGTCCAGTCCTGGCGCCAGTGCTTGATGACCATGGTCTGGCCCTCGTGCTCCATGACCAGGATGTGCTGCAGGACGATCGTGTCGCCGGTGTCGGAGACGACGCGCACGATCTCGTGCCCGCCCGAGGTCTTGGGCGCCAGGGGCTCGTAGCCGTCGACGAAATTGACCGTCTCGCGCATGTCGAAGCGGACGTTGAAATTCCCCACCTGGCTCAGGATCGCCTGGCGGTCCTGCTCATAGGCGGCGCGTTCCGCCGTGTTGGCGGCCGGCGCCTGGGCGACGGCGAGCGCGGGAATGGCGGCGCTGGCCAGGCAGACGGCGATCAGAAGGGCACGCATGAGGCGTCTCCAAGAGTGCGAGTCACTCGCGTTATCAGTCGATGTCGAAGAAAGGGCAAGCGGGATCACAGGCGCAAGGTCAGCGACACCCCCACATTGCGTCCCGGCTGAGTATAGGCGTCCTTGACGGCCGAGGTGGACGACACCCCGCGCACGTCGCTCCACCAGCCGTACTTCTCGTCCGTCACGTTGAACACCCCGGCCCGCAGCGTCGCGTGATCGGTCACGTGCAGATAGGCCGTCAGGTCCAGCAGGGTGAAGCTCTCGCCAGCGAAACAGTTGGGCGCGCAGGCCAGACCCGCCAGATCGCCCGCGTCTTTGGCGTCCGACCAGGTCACGATGGCCTGGCCGCCCCAGACGCCCGACGGATCGTCCCAGCCCAGGCCGCCGACCACCTTGACCGGATCGACGGTCGTCAGCGGCACGGTCGTCCCGCCCGACGTCTGATCGCCGTCGGCATAGGCGGCCGAGAAGCGGGCGCTCAGCCCGTTGTCCCACCGCATGTCCGCGCGCGCCTCGACGCCCGACACCTCGACTTCTGTGAAGTTGACGAACTGAAAGACCGCCGGGTCCGCCGGGGTGAACGACCCCGACACCACCTGCTGGCTGATGAAGTCCTCGTAGTCGGATTTGAAGACGACGACCTGACCGGCGAACCGGCCGCCGACCAGGTCGACGTCGCGCACGCGCGCGCCCAGCTCCAGGCTGGTGCTGGTCTCCGGTCCCAGGTCCGGGTTCGGCACGGAGACGTAGCCGAAGGCGGCGTTGGAAAAGCCGTTGTTCACCTGCGACGGCGTCGGCGCCTTGAATCCCGCGCCATAGCTGCCGAACAGGCCGAAGGTCTCGGTCGCCCACCAGACCGCGCCCAGCTTGGGCGACAGCCGCTCGTCGGACTGGTCGGCGCGCGCGCCCACATAGAGCGGGTCGTCTTTCGTGGACAGCTCGTAGGAGTCGAACCGCAGCGCCGGGATTATGCGCAGGTCGCCGCCCAGCAGCAGGATCTCGTCCTGCACGAACACCCCCGACAGGCGATAGTCCGTTTCCGGGAAGGGGCTTGTGGGGAAGGTCTCTCCGAACGGCGGCGCCGTTCCGTCGCGGACGCCGATCTGGGTCGTCTCCGACCAGTCGCCGCCGAAGGTCAGGCGGTGCGTCGCCCCCGCGAGGCTCAGCGTCTTCACCGCCTCCGCGCCGAACCCGACAACCTCGTTGTCGAAGCGGTTGTCGCGCGTGCGGTCCACCGCGGGGGTGCGGTCCTCAAAGGTGAACTGCCGCGTCTCCGACGTCTGGCGATAGGTGGTGACCTGGCCACGATCGAGCCCCAGCACGTCGTCGAAGCGCCAGTCCGCGGCGATCCGTTCGCGCCGCGTCTCGTCGTCGGCGCGCAGGTCGAGCACGGTCGCGCTGCGCCCGCTCAGCACATTGGCCGACACGTCGGACTCATGGCCGTCGTAGGTCAGGCGCAGCCGGTGCCCCGGCGCGACGTCCCAGACCGCCTTGGCCAGCAGGGACTCCGACGACACGTCCTGCGGATTGGCCGTGGTGCGCAGGGCGCCGGCGACGTCGTTCGTGCCGCCCGTCTCGGTCTCCGAGGCGTCGCGCGTCGTCCAGGCGATCAGGCCGGAAAAGGCGCCGACCCGGCCCGCCGTGGACAGACCGTAGGTGCGCCCGTCGTCGGCCGAGTTGTAGCCCAGCCTCCCGCGCACCGCGACGTTCCGCCCACCGATCAGCAGATCGGCCGGATCCTTGGTGGTGAACACCACCGCCCCGGCCACGCCGTCCGAGCCGTACAGCGCCGACGCTGGCCCGCGCAGGATCTCCACCGACTTCATCAGCTCCAGATCGGCATAGCCGCCGCGGCCCACGCTCTGAGCGCCGAAGACGAAGCCGTCGGCCATCCGCACGCCGTCGACGACCATCAGCACCCGGTCGCCGCCCAGGCCCCGGATGACGAAGCCCTCGTTGCCGGCCCGGCCGGTGGTTCCCAGGGCCGCGCCGAACCGCGCCGGCTGGCTCGGCACGCTGACGCCCGGCTCGAACCGGACCAGGTCCTTGATGTCGGTGTACAGGTTCGTCTCGATCTCGCGGTCGGTGATGACGGTCACGGTCGCCGGCGCCTCGTCCACGCGGGTGGCGGTGCGGGTGGCGCTGACGGTGATCGGGGCCACCTCGGTCACCGGCGGCTCCTGAGCTTGGGCCAGCGCCAGGCCGGGCAGGGCCACGACGGCCAGCGCGGTGGTGGTGAGAAGACGGATGTTCATGTGCGAAGCCCCGGTCAGGAGTGAATCCAAGGTGGCGGCAATTACTGCGAACGATTATCAGGATCAATCTCAATTCGTCTCTATGCCGAACCGATCCCCGGAGCGACGCGTTGTCGCGCCATGAAGCGCCTCCTGATCCTGTCCGCCTGGTTCGCCGTCGCCGCCTGCTCGCCGGGCGAGGAGGCCACGGCCCCGTCCACACCCTCCCCAGTGCCGCCGGTGGACGGCGAGACGGCGATGCCCGGACCCGACGCGGGCAACTTCGTCGGCGCCTGGGCGGCGCGGGCCGAATGGTGCGCCAACACGACGGGACCTGAGCGCCCGATCCGCATCACCACCACGACCTTCGAAGGCTATGAGAACACCTGCCGGATTTCGCAGGTGCGCCAGGCCAACTCGGCCTATGAGGCTGTGCTCGACTGCACCGCCGAGGGCAAGACGACGCAGGAGCGCGTGCGCCTGCGCGTCGTGGAGAACACGCTGACGCTCAGCTGGCTGGACCGGGCGGGATCGACCTCGACGGAGTTCGTGCGCTGTCAGGCGCCGCAGCCCGAGGCCGTCCCCCTCGTGACGTCTCCGCCCATCCCAGCGCCCGAGCCGACGGGCTGAAGGCGCGCGGACCTCGAGGTCCGCGACTCGGCATCCGAAGACCTCGCGGACCTGGAGGTCCGCGCTCCTAGCTGAACAGGAAGTTCATCACGTCGCCGTCCTTGACGACGTAGCTCTTGCCCTCGGCGCGCAGCTTGCCGGCCTCGCGCGCCTTCGCTTCGCCCCTCAGCGCGACATAGTCGTCATAGGCGACCGTTTCGGCCCGAATGAAGCCCTTTTCGAAGTCGGTGTGGATCACGCCCGCCGCCTGGGGCGCCGTGTCGCCCACGTGGATGGTCCAGGCGCGGGCCTCCTTGGGCCCGACGGTGAAATAGGACTGCAGCCCCAGCAAGGCATAGGCCTCGCGAATGAGGCGGTTCAGGCCGGGCTCGGCCAGGCCCAGGCTCTCCAGGAACTCCATCTGCTCGGCCTCGTCCAACACGGCCAGTTCGGAATCGATCTTGGCCGAGATGACCACCGTGTTGGCGCCGTCCGCCCTGGCCCGCTCGGCGACCTTTTCGGACAGCTCATTGCCCTCGTCGGCCGAGGCCTCGTCGACGTTGGCGACGTACAGCGCCGGTAGGGCGGTCAGCAGCTGCAGCATGTCCCAGGCCTTCTTGTCCTCCTTGGACACGTCGGCGGTGCGCGCGGGCTTGCCGGCGTTCAGCTGGGCAAGGGCCAGGTCGACCAGGCGCAGGCTCTGCTGGCTTTCCTTGTCGCCGCCCTTGGCGCGCTTCTCCATCTGGACGCGGCGCCGCTCCAGGCTTTCCATGTCGGCCAGCATCAGCTCGGTCTCGATGATCTCCAGGTCGGCGACCGGGTCGATCCGGTCCTCCACATGGGTGATGTCGTCGTCGATGAAACAGCGCGCCACGAAGGCCACGGCGTCGCAGTCGCGGATGTTGGCCAGAAACTGGTTGCCCAGGCCCTCGCCCTTGGACGCGCCCCGGACCAGACCCGCCACGTCGACGAAGGTGATGCGCGCGGGGATGATCTCCTTCGACCCCGCGATCTCGGCCAGCACGTTCAGGCGCGGCTCGGGCACGGCGACGTCGCCGGTGTTCGGCTCGATGGTGCAGAACGGATAGTTGGCCGCCTGGGCCGCCGCCGTCTTGGTCAGGGCGTTGAACAGGGTGGACTTGCCGACGTTGGGCAGGCCGACGATCGCGACTTTCAGAGCCATCAGTCTTCCAGAGGAAACAGGGGTGCGGCGACGCCGAGCTTCTCGAACAGCTCGGACGGCTCGGCGAAGAATGGATTGACCAGGGTGAGAGGGCCGAGCTCATGCCCGTGCATCATGTCCTCGGTCAAGAGATAGCGGCATCCCGCCACCGTCGCCGAGGCGATGATCAGCAGATCCCACCAGTGATAGTTCGTGATCTCCTGGAGGCTCCAGGCCTGCTCGAGCACGTCTTGTCCGAACGGCGCCGTGCAGGCCAGGCTGAAGCGACGGACGTTGTCGCGATACACCGATCTCAGTTCGCGGCCGCCCGGCTTCGACGTCGCGACGTTGTAGTATTCGTTCAGAACCTGCGGGCTGATCGTGAAGGCCCGGCGCACCGCAAGTTCGTGCACGAGGTGCTGCGACAAGGTCCGTTTTCGATCGTCGGCGCCGTCGGACAGGTACAGCAGGATGTTGGTGTCGAGGAAGCAGAGCGCCGTCATCGAAAGCGCTTCATGAACCGACGATCGTACAGTTCCTCGCGCACGAAGGCTCTGCCGCCGTCGCTCATGGGGGTCAGGGGCGTCTGGAAAACGGCCAGCATGGCGGTCTCCAGATCCGCGACCGGTTCGGATTGGCGAAGCTGATCGGCGACCCAGCGTGACACGCTGAGGCCAGCCTTGCCCGCCTCCGCGCGCGCCCGCGCCAACTGCGCATCATCCATGCTGATGGTCACGTTCTTCATCACACGAAGATCGTGTCTCACGAACTTCGTGTCAATCGGCGGCGGCTGCCCGCACCGGCGCTTGCATGTCGATCGTCGCGCCTTCAGCGAACCGCAGGGTCAGCTCGACCCGCTCACCGGCGACCAGTGGGCCGGTCAGTCCGACCAGCATCAGGTGGGATCCGCCGGGGGCAAGCGCGACCGGCTTGCCCTTGGGCAGGGCCAGTCCGCCCTCGACCTCGGCCATCCGCATCACGCCGCCGTCCATGCTGACCTCGTGCACCATGGCGTTCGGCGCGGCACTCGTCTTCACCGCGATCAGCCGGTCATCCCGGCCGATCGCGCGCAGCGTGGCGTAGCAGGCGCCGGTCCGCGCCCCGCTCGGCGTGGCTCGGCACCAGGCGTCGGTCACCTCGACGCCGACGCCGTCGCCGTCGAGGGTCTTGGTGACCTTGGCCGAGGACGACGGCTCTCCGCACGCCGCCAGCGCGGCAAGGGGCAGGATGATCAGCAGGGGTCGGATCATCGATGCGTCCTTCACGTCGCGGTCCTCCGCCGAGTCAGGCGCCACAGGCGGTCCAGCGCCAGCGCCGCCAGCAAGCTCAGGCCCGTCAGGGGATAGACGATGCAGAACGGAATCACGATCCCCAGGACCGCGGCACGAACGCGCGGTCCCGGCGGGGCCGTCGGTGCGCCCAGCCGTCCCTTCGGCCGACGGGTCCACCACATCGTCAAGGCGGAAAGCCCCAGCACCCACACGGCGACGCAGGCCGCCAGCATGATCCAGCGGTTCACCTGTCCGTACTGCCGCCCTTCGTGCACGGCGATGCCCCATTCGAAGGCGCGGGCCCCGATCCCGAACTGATCCGCCTTGACGTCGGCCAGCACGCCGCCGTCCGGGCGCAAATAGATCAGCCGCGCGTCCTCGGCCCGGCGGTTCTGCACCGCCGCCGTGATCGCCCGATCCGGCGAGGCGGGCAGGCCGATCAGATACGGCCGCGCCAGTCCGGCCCCCTCCGCAGTCGTCACGACCGCGTTCAGATCGGCGGCCGCCGGCGCCGCGTGCAGGGTGGCGTGCTCCATCGCCCAGCCGGCGCCCGGAGGCGCGTCGCCGTGCTCGGCGTGCAGCCAGTCGGCAGTCGGCGCGGCGGGGCGGCCCAGCCCCGCCTCGCGCACCGCGCCCATGAAACCGTCGCCCCACACCGCCGACCACGGCATTCCGGTGAAGGCCAGGAAGAAGATCGCCCCGCCCGCGTACAGGCCGGTCACCGCATGCACGTCCCGCCACAGCGGCCGCCCCGTCTTGCCCTTGATCGTGACCACGCCGGCCTCCCGCTTGCGCGGCCACCACAGGAAGATGCCCGTCGCCACCAGGATCATCGTCCACCCGGCCACAATCTCGACGATGAGGTTCATCTGCGGTCCGGCGATGACGAGCGAGTGCAGACGTTTGACCGTCTCCGAAATCCCGCCCTCCGGCCGGTCGCCCGTCACACGCGCGTTTTTCGGATCGACGAAGACCACCCGCCGCGCTCCCTCGGCGGTCTCCACCGTCACCTGCACGGCGCGGTCGGTGCGCTCCGGAACCAGCACCGTCGCCGCCCGGCCCGGTACGGCCGTCGTGGCCGCCGCGACCCAGTCGGCGGGCGTCGCGGCGACCGGCCCCGGCTGGACCCGCGCCACCGACCGCGTCTGCCAGTCGTCCATCTCGGCCTTGAACAGATAGATCCCGCCCGTCAGCGCCATCAGCATCAGGAACGGCAGCACCAGCAGCCCGGCATAGAAATGCCACCGCCAGACGGCGCGATAGGCGCCGGACAGACGGGTGGGCGGAGGCGAGGCTCCGCCGATGTTTGAATGCGTCATGGAAGTCCTGAAGAAGAGGCTGTCACGGACGCGCGCGGCCGTTCAGGCCGGGCGCGGGGCTTGCGTGGGGGTCTTCAGGCGTGGGGTGGGGCGGTCGACGGCGGTCGCGGCGGCGCCCGCGCGGGCGGCAGGCGCAGCGACGCGCGCGCCGGCGCCGGCATGACTGCGGGGGCCAAGACCGGGGCGGCGGGCGCTTCCGGCACGGGCGGCAGCACGGCGACGGGCGGGAGGACGCAGGCGGCGCAGGAGGGGGCGTCTGACGTCTGCTCGACTTGGCCGGTATCCGGATCGACGACGACGGTCTTGGGCCCCTCGACCGAGCACAGCACCAGCGGCTGCCCGGGCCGGGCAGCCGCCTGGGCCGCATAGGGGAACAGGGCCCCCCACACGACGGCGAAGGTCGCCGCCAGAATGGCGACGGCCTGCAGGCCGGTCAGATTCCGAAAGGCGCGGGTTCCCACATGCGTCGCCTAGCCTGAAGACGAAAGCCCGGCAATGGGCCGGGCGGTCGCGGACGGCTCGACTTCGCGCAGGGCGCGTGGGACGGTGCCGCTTCGCAGTTCAGTGGGAGTGATGGGAAGATGATGCGACGGACCTTGTTGGCGGGCGCGGCGTTTGCGCTCATGGCGGGCGCGACCCCCAATCTTGTCTGGGCGCAGGAACAGATCGACACCCGGCCCGGTGGGCCCGAGCGGATCGATCTGACAATCTATCAGGGCAACGTCACCCTGGTGGAGGACGTGCGCGGCCTGACCATCCCCGCCGGCCGCACGCGCCAGGAGTTTCCCGGCGTGTCCGCCTCCATTCGCCCCCAGACCGTCAGCTTGACCGGCCGTGGGCTGGAGGTGGTGGAACAGAATTTCGACTATGACCTGCTGACCCCCGACAAGCTGATGCAGAGCGCGGTCGGCCAGGAGATCGGCCTGGTCCGCATCAATCCGGGCACGGGTCGGGAAGAGACGCAGCGCGCCACCGTGCTGGCCGCCAATGAGGGCGTGGTCCTGCGCATCGGCGGCCGGGTCGAGGTGCTGCGCGACGACGGCGTGCCCACGCGCGTCATCTTCGACGAGGTGCCGGCCAATCTGCGCCCCCGCCCGACGCTCAGCGTGACGATGGACGCCGAAGGCGGCGGCCGGCGCGACGTGACCCTGACCTACCTGACCTCGGGCCTGTCGTGGACCGCCGACTACGTCATGCGGGTGGACGAGCAGGCCTCGACGCTGGACCTGCTGGGCTGGGTGACCATCACCAACCGCTCGGGCGCCACCTTCACCGACGCGGAAACGCGCGTGGTGGCCGGCGACGTGTCGGCGGGCGGCAGCTATCGCGGCAATGGCGTCGCGGCGTCGGACGACCAGTCGCTGGGCGACTACTACGTCTATCCGCTGCCGGAACGGGTCACGGTGGCCAACAACCAGAACAAGCAGGTCGGCCTGCTGGACGTCTCGGGCGTCGCCACCACCAAGCGCTATCGGTGGGAGACCTACGGCTTCTCGACCCAGTCGCAGCCCCAGGCGGTCGAGGTCGCCTATCTGTTCGCCAACGGCCCGATAAACGGCCAGAACCGCTCTCTCCCGGCCGGCACGATCCGCGTCTACATCAACGACGCCTCGGGCGAGCCGCGCTTCATCGGCGAGGACTCGATCGACCACACCCCCGCCGGCTCGGACCTGGCCATCACGACCGGCGAGGCCTTCGACGTCACGGTGCAGCCGCGTCTGGTCACGGAGGAACGGGTCTCGACCCGCATCGTCGACTACTTCCGCACCCGCCGCTCGGTCGAATACACCCTGCGCAATGCGCGCCCCGAGCCCGTCACCATCGAGGTGCGCCAGGGCGGCCTGGGCCGCGACACCGAGATTCAGGAACAGAGCCATCCCGGCGTGCTGGAGGATTCGCGCACCGTCGTGTGGAAGGTGCAGGTGCCGGCCAATGGCGAGGTCAAGCTGACCGCCACCATCGAGACGGGCGGCTGAGATGCGCGCCGCCCTGATGGCGGCGACGGCGCTGATCAGCCTGCTGGCCGCGCCGGCGCTCGCCCAGACTGTGACGACCTCGGCAAAGGCCGACACGGCCACGGTGGTGATCTATCGCGACCAGCCGGTCGACACCGTCGAGTTGATGGAACGCTCGCGCCAGTCGTGGAACACGCTCGATCGCGAGGGCTTGGCCCTGATCGTCGAGACGCGCACGATCGACGTGCCCGCCGGCGACGCCGTGATCCGCTTCGAAGGCGTCTCGACCGGCATCGTGCCGCAAAGCGTGACGATCCAGGGCCTGCCCTCGGCCGTGCTGGAGCAGAACGCCGACTTCGACCTGCTGACGCCCGGCTCTTTGCTGGACAAATCTATCGGCGAAAGTGTCACGGTTGTGCAAACCAATCCCGCGACGGGCCGCCAGGAGCTCCGCACGGCCGTGGTCCGCTCCGGCGGCGCCGGCGCCGTGCTGGAAATCGACGGCAAGTTCGAGGCCTTGTCCTGCTCGGGCCTGATCCAGCGCGTCGTCTTCGAGGACGTGCCGGAGGGGCTGTCGGACCAGCCGACCCTGTCGATCCGCACGCGCGCCCCGGCGCCCGGCCGTTACACGGTGACGCTGGCCTATCTGTCGACCGGCCTGCAGTGGTCGACCGACTACGTCGCCCGCCTGTCGCCCGACGGCCGGACGCTGGACCTCACCGGCTGGCTGACCCTGGCCAATTTCGGCGGCACCAGCTTTCCCGACGCCCCGGTCCAGGTGGTCGCCGGCGACCTTCAGACCACCGGCCGCAGCGTGCCGGTCGATCCCGTCGTCCGCCGCCGCAGCCCCGGCTGCTGGCCCCAGGACACGACGACGAACGGCGTGAACCCGGACATGGGGGACGTGTACGCGGACTACTATCCGCCCGTCATGGCCCCGCCGCCGCCGGCTCCCCCGGCCATGATGCGTCCGCCCGTGTCGGAAGACAGCATCGTCGTGACCGGCAGCCGCATCGCCCGTCAGGCGGAGCTGGGCGATTACAAGATCTACACCCTGCCGTCCCCGACCACGGTCGCCGCGCGCCAGACCAAACAGGTGCGGTTCCTGGAGCGCGGGGAGGTGCCCTACGACCGCGTCAACCGCCGTTGGATCGGCACGCTCTACGAGACGCCGGGCGAGACGGAGACCTCCACGCCCCAGGTCGTCTTTCGCCTGAAGAACACCGAGGCCGGCGGCCTGGGCATCGCCTTGCCCGGCGGAAACTGGAGCCTGCGCCAGATCACGCCCGACGGCCGCTCGGTCCTGGCGGGCGAGGCCGAGACCCAGGACCGCCCCGTCGGCCTGCCGCTGGAGCTGGAACGCGGCGAGGCGTCGGACGTCCGCGTCCGCACCCGCGTCACCGCCGACGGCGACCGCACCCGCGGCGCCCTGACGACCCAGTGGCGCGAGGTCGAGGTGGTGGTTTCCAACCTGGGCGGCGACGTCGAGACCGTCGAACTGATCCCGCAGGAGTTCGGCGACACCGGCTTCCGCATCACGCGCCAGAGCATACTCAGCGCGATCACCGACGCCGGCTGGCCCGCCTGGACCCTGACCGTGCCGCCGGGCGAGAGCGCGACCCTGACCTATCGCTACGAGGTGACGGATTGAGCGGTTCGTCGCCTCAGAAGCCGGTTCGCAGGGCCAGCTGGAACAGGGTCTCGGTCTGGTCCGGGTCGCGCCCGAGCTGGGTCAGGCCTGCGCGGCGTCCCGTCACATGCAGAAGCTCGGTTCGGACCTGAAGGCGGGGCGTGACGTCCTGAACCCATGCGGCGGCCGCGGCCCAGCCGTCCTCGTCCTGATCGTCGTCGGCACGAAAGCTTCTGTCGCGCACACGGAACGTCTCGCCCCGCACGGTCAGGCGACCCGGGCCGAAGTCGCGCCCAGCCATCAGGAAAGCGGACGAGAAGTCGGCGTCATATAGAACCTGGGGCAAGGACGGCCCCATCTGCGTGCGCCCCTGCATGGCCTGGACCGTCACCTCGACGTCCAGCGGCATGATCGCGCGCACCGCCACCTGGGTGAAACGAGTCTCCCATGCGTACTGGCCGTCGCGAAGGCCCACGCGGCTGCCCGCGTTGTCATAATGACTGAGCGCCAGGGTGTGACCGGATCCGCGCCACTCCAGCTTTCCGAAATAGCCGGCGCGGTCATCGACCTCGACGTTGGGCCGGGTGAAAGGGGCCTGGGCCGTCAGCGTCGCCGCGCGCCCGGGTGGAGGAACGGGCAGGGGAAGTTCGCCGAACACACCGGCCTTGAGGTCGTGCAAGGCCCAGCCCCGAAAAGCCAACAGGGCGCCCGCCGTGTCGCCGCCTCCGAACACGGCGCCGGTCAGGCCGATCGTGCCCCGGTCGGTGCGTCGGCGTGCGGTGACCTCCAGCCCGTTCAGCCGCACCTCCTCCGTCAGCCAGGCGTTGATGGCCGAGGGCGTGATGGCGTCGACCGTCGACCAGAACAGGTCGTCATGTTCCAGCGAGATGGGTGGAAAGAAGCTGCCGAGACGGGCGGACAGCGACATGGGTCCGTCGGGCGCCGAGCGATAGGCCACATAGGCCTCGACCACGTCCACTGCGACGTCCAGTCCGGGCTGAAAAGCCAGATTCACATGCGCCGAAACGGCCTCTGACAGGCGCGGGCGCCAGATCAGCGTCGCCTCGCCCACCGTCGCCTCGGCCCCTTGGCCCTGGCGAACCCGGCCATAGTCGCCTTCGATCCAGGACGGCTGATCGGCTTCGGCGATCCCGATACGCAAATCCAGAACGCCGGAAAGGTCGCTCCACGGCGATCGCTCCTGGGCCGATGCGGCGGTCGGTGGGGCACAGACGACCCCGACTGCCAGGGCCGCGGCCGCGACCGTCATCGACCGACGCCTGCCGTCGCTCGCGCTCTTCATGTCGGCATGATGAACTGCCAAGGCAAAATCATCGTTAATCTTCGGCCTGCGCTTCCACGCTCGGCCTCGGGCGTCAGTTTTCCTGCGCCGCCTGTCTGGGGCTGAACTTCGGCGCAGGGGCCAGCCGCAGCACCTCGGCCTGATACCGCTCGTCATTGCCCGCGACCAAAAAGGGCAGGGCGTCGGCGCAGGCGGTCAGCAGGGCCTCCAGCCACGGCCGGTCCGCCTTGTGGAAATCGCTCAGCACATGGCCGTGCACCAGCTCCGGCCGTCCTGGATGGCCCACGCCCATGCGCGCCCGGCGAAAGTCGGGGCCCAGCTGGCTGATCAGCGACCGCACGCCGTTCTGCCCCGCCGCCCCGCCGCCGGTCTTCATGCGGAACCGGCCGGGGGCCAGGTCGATCTCGTCATGGAAGACCACAACGTCGGCGGGCGGAACCTTGTAGAACCGCGCCGCCTCGCCGACCGCCCGGCCGCTCTCGTTCATATAGGTCTGGGGCTTCATCAGCAGGATCTTGGTCCCCTCGACCTCGCCCTCGGCGATCACCGACTGAAACTTCGCCCGCTCGGTCCCGAACCGGTGCCGGCGCGCGATCTCGTCCGCGGCCATGAAGCCGATGTTGTGCCGGTTCTTCTCGTATTTGGCGCCCGGATTGCCCAGGCCGGCGAGGATCAGCATGGGTCAGTCGCTGAGGCTCAGGCCGAGCGCGAAAGCAAGCTTGGCGTTCACGGCGGACATGTCGGACGGATCCATGGTCCCAACCGTCGGACCACAGCGATCGCGCCGGACGGCCTGCAACTTTTCGGTCATCAGTACAGAGGCGCTGTTCAATCCGTTCGCTGCGGTCGACTCGACGACGACACGATGTGGAGCCGCGAACTTCAGCCCGCTTGTGAACGGGCAAATCAGGACGGTCCCCGAGTCGATCAGATCGTCGGACTGGACCACGACCGCAGGCCGGGGCTTGTCGCCGGACAAAGCCACGATGATCACGTCTCTGCGCTTCACTAGGGCAGATCGCGCCAGACTTCGGCGGCCACCGCCTCACCCCAGTCATTCAACTCCTGCATTTCGGGATCGTTCTTCTCCCGTTCAAACGCAGCCTTCAACGCCTCTCGAAAGCCGGGCGCATCCGGGTCCAGCGTCCAGATGCGGACCTGCTTGAGTCCTGCCGCCTTCTTGCGTTCTCGGTAGGCCTTGTACTTGTCCGGCTTGGGCGTGTGGACGTTCATGCGGGAAAGGTAGCGCGCCACTGGCCTTCGCGCAATGAAAAGCCCGCCGGGCCGAGGCCGGGCGGGCTGTTCGTTCAGGCAGGGGAGGGCGATCAGCCTTCCGAGGCTTCCTCGCCCTCGGCGGCGTCGCCGTCCGACTGCTCGGTGGCCGGAACCTCGTCGGCGGCGACTTCCTCGGCGGCGGCCTGCTCTTCGGCGATGGCCTCTTCGATCTCGTCGGCGGCCTTGGCGGCGGACGAGGTCTTGATTGAGGCGATCACGAAGTCACGGTCGGTGATGGTGGCTTCCACGTCCGACGGCTTCTTGACGTCCGACCAGCGGATGGTGTCGCCCAGCTTGTGGCCGGCCAGATCGACGATCAGGTCTTCCGGAATGTGGTCGGCGCGGACCAGGATCTCGACGGCGTGACGCACGATCTCCAGCGAGCCGCCCTGACGGAAGGCCTTGCACTGGTCTTCGTTGATGAAGTGCACCGGCACCTCGATCTTGATCGTCTGCTTCTCGTCGACGCGCATCAGGTCGAAGTGCAGCGGGCGGTCCGACACCGGGTCGAACTGCACGTCCTTGGCGATGACCGGCTGGGTCTCCTTGCCGTACTTCAGCGTGACCAGGTGGCCCAGCAGCTTGCCGGTGTACAGGTTCTTGCGGAAGTCCTTCTCGTCGACCGAGATGGCCACCGGGTCCTTGCCGCCGCCGTATAGGATGCCGGGCACCTGGTCGGCGCGACGGGCCGCGCGGGCGCCGCCGGTGCCCACGCCTTCACGGACGTCGACGTTCAGAATGATCTCAGCCATCTGGCTAGCCTCAATGACGAACGCCGCGCCGACTGTCCGGCCCGCGCGGCGGGGAACTGATCCCTCGAATTCAAGAGCGCGGGCTAATACACGCACCCGTGGCCCGGCGCAACCGGGCCCAGGGCTCCCGCATCGAAAGCGCTACTGGCGCCCGGCGTTCTGGGCCTGATCCGCAGCCGCCACGGCCCCCGCAGCAGTGGTCGCGGGCTGCGGCGCCCCGACCAGGGTGGGCGCCGGCGCGATCTGTGGGCTCATGGGGCCTGTGTTGGCCGAGGTGCACTGGGCGATGTCGGCGACGATGTGCTGGCCGACGCAGAACATGTCCTCATAGTTAGGGCGCGCCGCTGCCAGACACTGGAAAAGGTTCAGCTTGGACATGTTGAAGCAGAACTCGCTGTTCGATTCGACGATCAGCGCCTCGGTGTAGGCTCGCCGATCCTCTCCGCCGGCGCCCAGCGCCGCCAGCGCGGCGATGGCCAGGCTGTGGACCACGGCAGGGGTGTAAGGCGGCCCCTGACGCGCCCCAGACAGGTTCAACCCCGTTCCGGCATGGGCCGCGCCGAACAGGCGACGGCTCTCTTCGGGCGAAGGCAGCATCCGCGTGGCCGACAGCGTCTTGACGCTTTCCAGTCGCGCCGGCCGCCCCGGAACCGGCGTGGTGGCCCAGCGCCGGCGCGGATCGCTTCGGCCCTGGATGGTGTAGGCGTCTTCCTTGATGGCGTCGCCGATCAAGGCCAAGGCGGCGATGTCCGCGCCCAAGGTGGTCACGATCAGGCCGGCGGCGTGATCGGCGCCGGGCAGAGTGGCGGCATAGGCCGGGTCGGCGATGATGCGGTTGACGATCTCTTCCCGCTGCGCCGGATCGACGGCGTACTGGCGCACGCCCTCGACGAACTCGGGCGACTGCAGCGCCAGAATGGCTCCATAGGCGATCATGCCGCGCGAGAGCTGGGTCGGCTCATAGGCGGCGCCCTTCAGGATCGCGGCCTGGATGCCCTCGGGGCTGGAGAAGCTGCGTTCGATCGTCCCGACCTCGCGGATGAAGGTCACGTAGATCGACGCCGCGTCCGCGATCCCGCCGTTGAGCGCCAGGGACGGCGGCGGCGGCGGCGGCGGCGGCGGCGGCGGCGGCGGGGCTTCCGGTTCAGGCTGGGCGCAGGCGGCCAGAACGGCCGAGGCGGCGACGGCCGCGAGCGACAGGTGACGTGAGAAGGCCCAGGCCATCGACGACTACTCCCCAGGGTCTGGAACGGCGCCGCTTCGAAAGTCGACGACCACGGCGCTTATAGCGCGCCGCAACCCGTTTTCCGACAGTTAATCGAACAGTTTGGACACGGACTCCTCATTGGCGATCCGCCGGATGGCCTCGCCGATGAGGGGAGCGACCGAGACGTTGCGGATCTTGGCGCAGGCGGCCACCTCGTGCGGCTGTTCGATCGAATCCGTGATCACCAGTTCCTTCAACGGGCCGTCGGTGATCCGCTGCACCGCCGGGCCCGACAGCACGCCATGGCTGATGTAGGCGGAAACTTCGGTCGCGCCGTGCTCGATCAGCGCCTTGGCCGCGTTCACCAGCGTGCCCCCGGAGTCCACGATGTCGTCGAACAGGATGCAGCGTCGGCCTTCGACGTCGCCGATGATGTTCATGACCTCGCTCTCGCCCGCCTTGGGCCGTCGCTTGTCGACGATGGCCAGGTCCGCGTTCAGACGGCTGGCCAGCGATCGGGCCCGCACCACGCCGCCGACGTCCGGCGAGACGATCATCAGGTCGTCGGCTCCGGCGTATCGCTCCTTGATGTCTTGGGCCAGCACCGGGGTGGCGACCAGATTGTCGGTCGGAATGTCGAAGAAGCCTTGGATCTGGCCGGCGTGCAGATCCATCGTCAGCACTCGGTTCGCGCCCGCCCGCGTGATCAGATTGGCCACCAGCTTGGCCGAGATGGGCGTGCGGCCGCCGGTCTTCCGATCCTGCCGGGCGTAACCGAAATAGGGCATGACCGCCGTGATCCGCCGCGCCGACGCCCTCACCAGGGCGTCGGTCATGATCAGCAGTTCCATCAGGTTGTCGTTGGCCGGATAGCTGGTCGACTGCAGGATGAAGACGTCCTCGCCGCGCACGTTCTCCTCGATGACGGCGAACACCTCGTTGTCGGCGAACCGCTTGACCGTCGCCTTGGTCAGCGGCGCGTCCAAATGGGCGGCGATGGCCTGGGACAGCGACCGGTTGGCGTTGCCGGACAGCAGCTTCATGACGCGTCATCCTTTCGCCGCGATCCACCCCGCAAGAAGAAGGCGGGGCTCCGGCGCGCCTCTTTGGCAGTGGGCGACGGACGCATCAAGCCGTCCCGACCCGATCCGATTGGCGCGCCCGGAGGTGTGGTGTAGAACCGCCGCCTCGCTCGCCGCCCGGCGCGCGGGTTGGGATTCGTCGAGAGGTCGCTTCGTGTCAGTTTCCAGGTCCCGTGCGGCGGTCGCCCTGACCGCGGTCCTGATCCTCGGGCTGGGCCTGTCGGCCTGCAGCAATCGGCCGCGAACGCGTCTGGCGTATGAAGAGCGTCCGGTCGAACTGCTCTACAACACGGGATATGACCGTCTTGAGCGCAAGCGCTGGCGCGACGCGGTGGACTACTTCCAGGAAGTCGAGCGCCAGCATCCCTATTCGGAGTGGGCGCGCCACGCCATCCTGATGCAGATCTACGCCCATTATCAGGACGGGCAGTACGCAGAGGCGATCTCGTCTTCCGAACGCTTCATCCAGCTGTTCCCCGGCAACCCGTCGGCGGCCTATGCCTTCTACATGCGCGCCGTCTGCTACTTCGAGCAGATCGTCGACGTGGGCCGGGATCAGGCCCTGGCCGAGCAGGCCCTGGCCGGCCTGCGCGAGGTCGTCCGCCGCTTCCCCGGCAGCGCTTACGCCACAGACGCCCTGGTCAAGATCGACATGGTCAACGACCAGCTGGCCGGCAAGGAAATGAGCATCGGTCGCTACTACCAGCGCGCCGACCAGCCGCTGGCGGCGATGAACCGCTACCGCGTCGTCGTCGACAACCCCGACTTTCAGCGCACCTCGCACGTGGCCGAGGCGCTCTACCGCATGGTCGAGGTCAACCTGATGCTGGGCTTGACCGACGAGGCCACGCGCAACGCCTCGGTGCTGGGCCACAACTATCCCGGCAGCGCCTGGTACGCCGAGGCCTACGCCCTGCTGACCGAGCGCGGCGCCCAACCGGATCAGGCGCCGGAAGGCAAGCGCGAGAACTGGCTTCAGCGTCTGATCCCGGGCTGAGCCGCACGCCGGGCCGTGCCATGATGCCGGCCATGACGAATCGGGTCGCCCCATGCTGACGGGCCTGTCCATCCGCGACGTGGTGCTGGTCGAGGCGCTGGACCTCGACGTCGGCGCGGGCCTGACCGTGCTCACCGGAGAGACCGGCGCAGGCAAGTCGATCATCCTCGACGCGCTGGGCCTGGCCATGGGCGCACGCGCCGACGCCGGCCTCGTCCGCGCGGGGGCCGATCGGGCCGGCGCGGTCGCCACCTTCACCGGCCCGTTTTCCGCCGACCTGACGGCCCTGCTGGAGGAGAAAGGCATCGACGTGCCGCCGGGCGACGATCTGATCCTGCGCCGCGTCCTGGGCGCAGACGGCCGCAGCCGCGCCTTCGTCAACGACCAGGCCGTGGGCGTGACCACACTGCGCGAAATCGGGGCCGCCCTGGTCGAGGTGCACGGCCAGCACGAGACCGTCGGCCTGCTGGACTGGCGCACTCATCGCGGCCTGCTGGACGGGTTCGGCGGTCTGGCGCGAGAGGTCGAGGCGGTGCGCGCCGCGTCCGAGGCCTCGCGCGCCGCCGAGGCCCGTCTGGCCGAGCTTCAGGCCGCCGCCGCCGACGCCGAGGCCCGCCGCGAGGAGCTGGCCCGCGACCTCGCCGAACTGGACCAATTGGACCCCCGCGCCGACGAGGAGGAGGCGCTGTCCGGCGAACGCGCCGTCCTCGGCGCCGCCGAAAAAGCTCTTGAGGACCTGTCCGAGGCGCGTCAGGCGCTTGGCGGCGACAAGCTGTCGCAGAAGCTGGCCTCTGCCCTGCGCGCCGTCGATCACGCCGGCCGCCGCGCGCGTCAGGGCGGGGTGGGCGAGGGGCATCCGGTGCTGCTGCGCCTCACCGCCGCGGCCGAGGCCATCGACCGCACCCTGATCGAGGCCGCCGAGGCGGTGGCCCAGGTCGACGCCGCCGCCGACGCCTTCGATTTCGAACCCGGCCGGCTGGACAAGGCCGAGGAGCGGCTGTTCGCTCTGCGCGCCGCCGCGCGTCGCCTGCGCGCCACGGTGGATCAGCTGCCGGCGCTGCGGGTCGAATTTCGCCAGAAGCTGGCCCTGTTGGAGGGCGACGCCGACGCCCTGACCCAGGGCCGCCGCGCCGCTTCCGCCGCGCGCGAAGCGTGGGACGCCGCCGCCGCCGCCCTGACCGCCGCCCGCTCCGCCGCCGCCCGCCGGTTGGAAGCCGCCGTCGCCTCCGAGCTGGGCCCGCTGAAGCTGGAGCGCGCCCAGTTCCGCGTCGTGCTGGATCCCGTCGCCGACGACCGGCGCGGCCCGAATGGGCGCGAGACGGTGCGGTTCGAGGTCGCCACCAACGCCGGCCAGCCCTTCGGCCCGCTCGATTCGGTGGCCTCTGGAGGCGAGCTGGCGCGCTTCGCCCTGGCCATGAAGGCGGCTCTGGCCGCCCGCGCCGGCGGCGACCAGCCGGTCATGATCTTCGACGAGGTCGATCAGGGCGTGGGCGGCGCCGTGGCCGAGGCCGTGGGCCGCCGCCTGCGCCGCTTGGCGGAGGGCGCTCAGGTGATCGTCGTCACCCACAGCCCCCAGGTGGCCGCCATGGGGCAGCAGCACTGGAAGGTCGGCAAGGCCGAGGCCGGCGGTCAGGTCCGCACCTCGGTCGCCGCGCTGGACCCCGCCCGGCGCGACGAGGAAATCGCGCGCATGCTGTCCGGCGCCGTCGTCACCGACGAAGCCCGCGCCGCCGCCCGCGCCCTTCGCGCCTGAACGCCGCACGCCAGATTTATTCAGTGTTTTCAGATATCTGTCTGCGACCGCGCGCGCCTTGACCTTCCGAGGTCGCCCCTATAGGTTCCGCGCCGAATTCAGACCCCCTTCGGCATTCGTGCCGAAGCGCTGAGGCCACCCATGTCCATGCCCCCGGAATCGCGCGAAGAGGCGATCGCTCGTCTCACCAAAAGCGCATCCGATCTGGAGGCGCGGACGGCGCCCCCCATCTCGCACGAGCTGGCGGGGCAGAGGGCGGCCGGCCAGGCGTGGAAGATCATCGCCGACCTGTTCGGCGGGGTGTTCGTGGGTCTGGCCATCGGGTTCGGCGTGGATCACTTCGCCGACACGCGGCCGTACGGAATCATCGGCGGGGTCCTGCTGGGCTTCGCCGTCTCGGTCTGGATGGCGTGGCGCACGGCGCAACGCATCATGGCCGAGGCCAACGCATCCGGGGAGACGCCCAAGGCGGTTCCCTTCGACGACGACGAAGGAGTCTGATCGACCTATGGCCGATCCGCTTGAGCAGTTTCAGATCAAGAAGCTCGTCGATCTCCCCGACGTGACCCTGCCGGTCGTCGGCACGGTCGATCTGGCCTTCACCAACTCGCACCTGGCCATGACCGTCGGCTTCGCCATCGTCGTGCTTTTTCTGTCCGCCGTCACCTCGGGCGCCAAGGTGGTGCCGGGCCGGCTTCAGGCGGTGGGGGAAACCCTGTTCGGCATGATCGACGGCATGACCAGTTCGATCATCGGCCATGACGGCAAGAAATACTTCCCCTTCGTCTTCACCCTCTTCCTGTTTATTCTCGGCATGAACATCCTGGGGATGTTCCTGACCTTCACCGCCACGTCGCAGCTGGCGGTGACCGCGACCTTCGCCGTCATCACCTTCGGCCTGGTTTTGGCCATCGGCTTCGCCAAGAACGGCCTGGGCTTCTTCAAGCTGTTCTGGCCCACGGGCGCGCCGCTGGTGATGCGCCCGGTGGTCGGCCTGATCGAGTTCTTCTCCTTCCTGCTGCGCCCCATCACCCTGATGCTGCGTCTGTTCGGCAACATGATGGGCGGGCACATCGCGCTGAAGGTCTTCGCGGGCTTCGTCGCCACGGCCGTGGTCGGCGCCGCCGGCTGGTTCGGCGTCCTGATCTTCCCGCTGGCGCTGGGCATGACCGTCGGCCTGACCGCGCTAGAGTTCCTGGTGGCCTTCCTCCAGGCCTTCGTCTTCGCCGTTCTGACCTGCATCTACCTCAACGATGTGGTCAACCTGGACCACGCCCACTAAGGGCCGGCCAGTCTTTCACCTCCACCCAAACCACCCCCAAGGATAGAGAACCATGGATCCTCAAGCCGCCAAGCTCATCGGCGCCGGCATCGCGATGACCGGCATGATCGGCGCCGGCATCGGCGTCGGCAACATCTTCGGCAGCTTCGTCTCGGCCGCCCTGCGCAACCCTTCGGCCGCCGCCTCGCAAGTCGGCAACCTGTTCGTGGGCGCCGCCCTGGCCGAAGCCCTGGGCATTCTGGCCTTCGTCATGGGCATCCTGATCTGGATCTCGTGATCCGCTGAGTTCGAAGGGGGCGCTCGCCGTCCCCTTCGAACCCGCCCCTGACTTTCGCCGACGACCAGGCCAGACATGTCCGAAGAAACCGCCTACGCCGTGCCCATCGACGCGCCCCCCGGGACCGCGATCGCCGACACGCACGCCTCGACCGAACACGCCGCCGACGCCGAGCACGCCTCGGGCGGTCTGCCGCAGTTCGAGTTCCAGCACTGGTTCGGGCAGATCGTCTATCTGATCTTCCTGTTCGTCGTCCTGTACTTCCTGATCGCCAAGGTCTTCGCCCCGCGCATGCGCCGGGTGTTCGACGAGCGCGCGGGCACCATCTCCGGCGCCGTCGAGGCCGCCCGCAGGGTCCAGGCCGAGGCCGCCGACCAGGCCCAAGCCGCCAAGCGTGAAGTTGAGGAGGCGCGCGCCGCCTCGCGCGCCACCGCCCAGGCCGCCAAGGACCGCGTCACCGCCGAAGCTGCCGCCCGCGCCGCCGCGGAAGAAGCCGTCGTCGCCGCCCGCATCGCCGAGGCTGAAGGCGCGATCGCCAGGACGCGCGACGCCGCAATGGCCAACGTCTCCACCGTCGCCGCCGACGCCGCCTCCGCCATGGTCCAGCGCCTGACCGGCAACGCGCCCACAGCCGCCGAACTGAAGGGCGTCGCCTGATGCCGTACTTCCTCGATCCGCACTTCTACAGCCTCGACAATCCTGAACTCTGGGTCGCCGTCGGCCTGTTCCTGTTCTTCGCGATCGTCGTCTTCGCCGGCGTGCCCAGGCTGATCGCCGGCGTGCTGGACGCCAAGGCCGCCAAGATCCAGGCCGAGCTCGACGAGGCCGCCCGCCTGCGCGCCGAGGCCGAGGCCCTGCTGGCCCAGATCCGTCAGGAGAAGGCCGAGGCCGAAGCCCAGGCCGCCGAGATGCTGAAGGCCGCCGAGGACGAGGCCCGCCGCATGGAGGCCGAGACCAAGGCCAAGCTGGAAGAGTCCCTGACTCGCCGCCAGCAATTGGCCGAGCGCCGCATCGCCCAGGCGGAGGCGCAAGCCGCCGCCGACGTGAAGGCCGCCGCCGTCGAGCAGGCCGCCCGCGCCGCCGAATCCATCCTGGCCGCGCGTCTCGCCGCCGGCGCTCCGGACCCGGTGCTCGACGCCGCCGTGGCCCAGATCGGCGACCGCCTGAACTGATCGCCCGCGTCATGCGGACATGAAAAAGGCCCCGGGCGTCGCTCGGGGCCTTTCTCTTTGGAACGCACCTCGCTCAATGCGCCAGGTGGATGTCGTCCCTGGCGTGGTGAACCCGCCAGTCGCGGCCCACCAGCCGCCCATAGACCGCGCCCATCACGGCGCCGAACACGGCGTGCGTCAGGATCAGCCAGGCCAAGCTGGGGAAGCCGGCCCTCAGGCCGAACAGGCCGATCCCACCCTCTGGTGCGATCGTCAGACCCATCAGCACGAAGGCGCCGATGGCGAAGGCCATGCCCTTGGCCTCCGGCGTCTCGCCCGGCATGCGCGGACACAGGATGCCGAACAGCGGGCCCAGGATGAAGGTCCCGACGGCGAAGTGGGCGGCCCATCCGGTCCAGACCACGCTCTCGGTCCCCATGATGACGGTCAGCAATCGCGGAAAGCTGACGACCCATGGACCGGCCCACAACTGGACCGCTTCAAGTGCGCCGACGGCGACGGCTGCCGCCAGGCCGGCGATCATTCCCTTGGTTACGCGTGACATCATGACCCTGGCGCCTCCCAACGCTCGTTTCGGTTCTGATTACGCGTCGGGAAGCATACGCCGATCTTGACGACCGGCGTTCACATCTCCGTGCTTCGCAGGTGCGATGGGGCCGAGCTCAGCCGAAGCGCACGCCCGTCAGTCGTTCCGCCGCCTCCCACAGGGCGGCCGCGACCGCCTCGTCCCGCGCATGCGGTCTCATGCCCACCGGCCCCGCCGGACCCTTCAGCTCCTTGCCGGTCGTCGGCCCGTAATAGCCGCCGGGCGACACGTCCGGCGCCGCCGCCGCCATCAGGATGGGCAGGGCGCCGTCCGCCGCCGAATGGCTGATCAGCGGCTCGATGAAGGGTCGGTACACCACCGAGAACATGAACCGCGACACCGGCCGCGTCCCCAGGGGTCCCGCCCCGATCAACCCTGTTCGGGCATAGCCGGGGTGCGCCGCGACGCTGGTCACGCCCCACCCGTTGGCCCGGCTGCGGCGATCCAGTTCCAGCGCGAACATCAGCATGGCCAGTTTCGACTGGTCATAAGCCTTCCAGTCGCCATAGCCGCGCTCCAGGTTCAGGTCGTCCAGGTGGATGCGCCCGCTGCGGTGCTTGATCGACGACAGCTGCACCGTTCGCCCTCCCTTCAGCAGCGGCAGCAGCCGCGCGGTCAGGGCGAAATGCCCCAGGAAGTTTGTCGCCAGCTGCAGCTCGTGCCCGTCGATGGACGTCCGGCGCTGCGGCAAGGCCATGATGCCCGCATTGTTGATCAGCACGTCGATCCGCCGCGCCTCGGCCAGCCGCACCGCGGCGAAGCGCGCGACGTCGGCCTGGCTGGACAAATCCAGGGGCTCGAAACGTACTTGGGCGCCGGACTTCAGGCGTCGGATCTCCTGCACCGCCCGCTCGCCCTTCTTCGTGTCCCGCGCGGCGATCAACACCTCGGCGCCCTTGGCGGCCAGCACCTTGGCCGTCTCGAACCCGGTCCCGCCGTTGCCGCCGGTGACGATCATGAACCTGCCGGTCTGGTCCGGCACGTCGGAGGGGGAATATCGCATTGTGGTTTCCTGGTCGGGCGAAAAGGGGCAGCCTGTGAGGCCGGAGACTGATCGGTTGAGGTGGGATCGCTTCGCGATTCCGCCGATGCCGTGAATCAGGCTCCAAAAAGATTCTGGAGCGCTTTCGACTGCGTCGGACTGCGTCGAACTCAACCGAAAGCGCTTCAGGTGACAATATCTGCACCCAATGCAAAAATGCAAGCCGTGCAAATCGACGACGACCTTTCTCACCGGGACCAGAAGCGCGCCCGCACTCATGCCCGCATCCAGCAGGAGGGGCTGCGCCTGTTTCTGGAACGCGGCTTCGACGCCGTGACGCTGGACGACGTCGCCGCCGCCGCCGACGTCTCGCGCCGCACCCTGTTCCATTATTTTCCGTCCAAGGAGGCCATCGCCCTGGGCTTCAAGGCGGACCTCGGCCCCCGCATCGCCGCCGCCGTCGCACGCCGCCCGGACGGCGAGGGTCTGCTGGAGATGTGCGAGCATGCCCTGACCGACATGGCCGGTGACTATCAGTCGGCTCAGGCCAAGGCCCTGGCCAAACTGGTCCATGACACCCCAGCCCTGCGCGGCGGCGACCACGCCAAGTACGAGGAGATGGAGCGCATGCTGGCCGATGCCTTGGTCCGTCGTGGAAGCCTTTTCGTCGATCCCGAGCAGGCGCGCGTCGTCGCCGTCGCCGCGATCGGCGTCCTGCGGCAGGCGACCGAGGCCTGGCTGGCCTCCGACGGGCCGGAGGGTCCGGAGGTTCACGGCAAGCGTCTGTTCACCGCCCTCCGTCGCGCGGCGGGCGGCTGACGTCTCACTCCGCCGCCAGGTTCGACCCTTCCGGCGCGGTCCAGCGCAGCTTGGGCGCGCGGGCGGCGCGGGTCTCGTCCAGGCGCTTCATCGGCGCGTGGAACGGGGCGCCCTTGAAGCGATCGACGTCGCCGGCCTTCGCCGCCTCGGCAAGGGCGCGCATGGCCTCGATGAAGCGGTCCAACTCGGCCTTGGACTCCGTCTCGGTCGGCTCGATCAGCATGGCGCCGTGGACGACCAGGGGGAAATACATGGTCATCGGGTGGAAGCCCTCGTCGATCATCGCCTTGGCGAAGTCCAGCGTGGTCACGTCCGTGCCCTTCAGCCACTCGTCGTCGAACAGGGCCTCGTGCATGCACGGCCCGTCGGGGAAGGCGGCGCTCATCAGATCCTCGAGCCGGGCCTTGATGTAGTTGGCGTTCAGCACCGCGTCCTCGGCGACCTGACGCAGGCCGTCCGAGCCGTGGCTCATCATGTAGCTGAGCGCGCGGACATACATGCCCATCTGGCCCTGGAAGGCGCACAGTCGGCCGAAGGCTTGGGCCGAGTCCTCCTCGGCCCGCTCCAGCAGCTTGAAGCCGTCACCGTCCGACACCACCCAGGGCGCCGGGGCGAACGGCGCCAGGGCCTCCGACAGAACCACCGGTCCCGCGCCCGGCCCGCCGCCGCCGTGCGGCGTGGAGAAGGTCTTGTGCAGGTTGATGTGCATGGCATCGACGCCCAGGTCGCCCGGTCGCACCCGCCCGACGATGGCGTTGAAGTTGGCCCCGTCGCAGTAGAAATAGGCCCCGGCCTCGTGCGTCAGGCGGCTGATCTCCAGGATGTCGCGCTCGAACAGGCCGCAGGTGTTGGGGTTGGTCACCATGATGGCGGCGACGTCGTCGCCCAGCTTGTCTGCCAGATCGGCCACGTCGACGCGCCCGTCGTCGGTCTGGGCCACCTCGACGACGGTGTAGCCGACGAAGGCGGCGGTCGCCGGATTGGTGCCATGGGCGGACGTGGGCACCAGCACCTTGCGGCGCTTCTCATGCTGGCCCGACGCCTCATGCGCCGCGCGAATGGCCATCAGGCCGCACAGCTCGCCGTGAGCGCCGGCCTTGGGCGACAGGGCCACGGCGGGCATGCCGGTCAGGGTCTTCAGCCAGTGGGCCAGCTGATCCATCAGCGCCAGCGCGCCCTGCACCGTGGAGATCGGCTGCAGCGGGTGGATGTCGGAGAACCCCGGCAGGCGCGCCATCTTCTCGTTCAGGCGCGGGTTGTGCTTCATCGTGCACGAGCCCAGCGGATAGATGGCCAGGTCGATGGCGTGGTTCTTCTGCGACAGCCGCACATAGTGGCGCATCGTCTCGGGCTCGCTCAGCCCCGGCAGACCGATCGGATCGCGCCGCACCAGATCGCCCAGATCGGACCCGTCCGTCTTGGGCTCCGGCAGATCGACCCCGGTCTTGCCCCAGCCGTCGCTCTCGAAGATCAGGTGCTCGTCCTGCAGCAGGCCGCGCCCCCCGGTCAGGGTGGCGGGCTTGCTCTCGACCCGGTTCGGCGTGGTCGGACGGCCGACGGTGTTCATGGTGCTCATTACAGAACCTCCGCCAGAGCGGTCTTGAGGGCGGCGATATGGGCCTCGGTCGTCGTCTCGGTGGCGGCGACCAGCAGGACGTCGTCCATGCCGGCGGCGGGGGCCAGGCGGCCGTAGGGCACGCCGGCCAGCACGCCCTTCGCCGCAAGCGCATCGACCACCTCCGACGCATTCTTCGGCAGCTTCACCGCGACCTCGTTGAAGAAGCGCGGCGTCAGCACCTCGACGCCCGGGATCGAGGCCAGCGCGTCCCGCGTCGCCACCGCCGTCTCGTGGTTCAGCAGGGCCATCCTGCGCAGGCCCGTCTCTCCGAGCAGGCTCATGTGGATGGTGAAGGCCAGGGTGCACAGGCCCGAGTTGGTGCAGATGTTCGACGTCGCCTTGTCGCGGCGGATGTGCTGCTCCCGCGTCGACAGGGTCAGGACGAAGCCGCGCGCGCCGTCCGCGTCCACCGTCTCGCCGCACAGCCGGCCCGGCATCTGGCGGATCAGCTTTTCGCGGCAGGCGAACAGGCCGACGTAGGGGCCGCCGAAATTCAGCGCATTGCCGATCGACTGGCCCTCGGCGGCGACGATGTCGGCCCCCATCGCGCCCGGCGACTTCAGCAGGCCCATCGACACCGCCTCGGTGACCACGACGATCAGCAGGGCGCCGGCGGCATGGGCGGCCTCGGCGATCTTGGTGACGTCGGTCGCCGTGCCGAACACGTTGGGCGTCTGCACGACCACGCAAGCCGTGTCCGGGCCGATCCGCGCGATGACGTCGGCCTCGGCGTCCACCGCGGCCGGCAGGGCCTCGGTCTCGACGCCCACGGCGTGCACCACCGTCTCGGTCGCGGCGACATAGTGGGGGTGCACCCCGCCCGAGATCACCGCCTTGTTGCGGCGCGTCACCCGGGTGGCCATCAGCACGCCCTCGGCCATGGCGGTCGAACCGTCATAGAGGCTGGCGTTGGCCACCGGCATGCCGGTCAGGTTCGCCACCTGGGTCTGAAACTCGTACAGATATTGCAGCGTGCCCTGGGCGATCTCGGGCTGATACGGGGTGTAGCTGGTCAGGAACTCGGACCGCTGGATCACATGATCCACCGTCGCCGGCACATGGTGTTTGTAGGCCCCGGCCCCGCAGAAGAAGGGCACGGTTCCGGCCGTGGCGTTCCTGGCCGCCAGCGCCCCCAGCGCCCGCTCCACCTCCAGCTCGCCCGCCACGCGCGGCAGGTCCACCGGCCCGTCCAGCCGCGCCGCCTGCGGCACGTCCACGAACAGATCGTCGATCGACTTGGCCCCGATGGCGGCGAGCATGGCCGTCCGGTCGTCTGGCGTCAGGGGGAGGTAGCGCATCTGTTTTATCCGCTCATCCCCGCGAAGGCGGGGATCCAGTGCTTTGGGCGATGGTCATCGCCGGGGAGGACGAACCGCTCATCCCAGTCACGCCGTCTCGCGGCAGAACTGGATCCCCGCCTTCGCGGGGATGAGCGGAAGAAAGTCAGAGCGTGGTCAGGTACTGGTCATAGGCCGCGCGATCCATCAGGGCGTCCAGCTGGCCGGCGTCCGAGACCTTGATCTTGGCGAACCAGCCGTCGCCTTCCGGGTCGGCGTTGACGGTTTCCGGGTTCGTGCCCAGGGCGGCGTTGCCTTCGACCACTTCGCCATCGATGGGGGCATAGACGTCCGAGGCCGCCTTGACGCTCTCGACCACGGCGAAGCCGTCGCCCTTCGTCACCTTGCGGCCGGCGTCGGGCACCTCCACGAACACCACGTCGCCCAGCTGGTCGGCGGCGTGCTTCGAGATGCCGACGACGGCGACGTCGCCGTCCAGGCGCACCCACTCATGATCCTTGGTGAACTTCATGGCCGATCCTCAGGCTTTGGGTTTGCGGTGATAGCGTTGGGCGACGAAGGGCAGGGCGACGACCTCGGCCGCGGCGGGCTTGCCCCGCACCACGACCTTCAGCCCCGTGCCCAGAGCCGCGAACTTCGGCGGCACATAGCCCATGGCGACGTTCTTGCCGAGGCTCGGCGACGGCCCGCCGGAGGTGACCTTGCCGATCACCGCGCCGTACATGTCGGCGATCTCTGCGCCCTCGCGCGCCGGGGCGCCTTCCTTGGCGATCAGGGCGACGCGCACACGATCCGTTCCGTTCGCCAGCTGGCCGTTGATCACATCCGCGCCGGCGAAGTCCGCCCTTTCCTTGCGCGACTTCGACAGGGCGAAGGTCAGCCCCGCCTCGACCGGCGTCGTCCCCGCGTCGATGTCGTGCCCGTGCAGCGGCAGGCCGGCTTCCAGTCTCAGCGAGTCCCGCGCGCCCAGGCCGATCGGCTTGACCCGCGCGTCCTCCAGCAACAGGTCCCAGATCCGGTCCGCGTCCGCCGCCGGCACGGAGATCTCATAGCCGTCCTCGCCCGTGTAGCCTGAGCGGGAGACGTAAGCGTCGGCGCCGAACAGCATCAGCCGCGCCGAATCCATGAAGCCCATTTCGGTCAGCACCGGCTCGTGCTTCGCCATCACCTCGGCGGCCTCGGGTCCCTGGATCGCCAGCAGCGCCCTGTCGTCCAGCACCGTCAACTTGGCGTCGCCCGACAGATGGGCCTTCAGGTGCGCGAAGTCCGCGTCCTTGTTGCCGGCGTTGACCACGACATAGAGCCCGTCGTGGTCCGGCTTGCCCGCCATAAGGTCGTCCAGGATGCCGCCCCGATCGTTCAGCAGCAGGCTGTATTTCTGCTTGCCCGCCTTCAGCGCCTGATAGTCGCCGGGCACGAACCGCTCGAACTGGGCGATGGCGTCGGCGCCGGTGATCTTCGCCTGGCCCATGTGCGACACGTCGAACAGGCCGGCGTGCTCCCGCGTCCAGCGGTGCTCGGCCAGCACGCCTTCATACTGAACCGGCATGTCATAGCCGGAGAAGCCGACCATGCGCGCGCCGCGTCGGCGGTGATTGGCGTTCAGCGGCGTGGTCTTCAGCGTTTCGTCGGTCATCGGCGTCGGGTCTCCGGGCGCGGGCGATCCGCCCGTCGGGAGCCCCCGCTGTCCATGAGCCTGAGAGATTCCGCCCCTCGCGAGAGGCTTGCTCCGTCGGCGAACCCGGCCGGGTTCTTTCCAGCGTCCGTGCGCTTCGCGGTCCTTTTGCCTGAGCGTTTCCGGGGCGGTTGCGCCTTCGGCGTCGTCGGCCTCGAAAGGCCCTCGATCTCTCCCGCGAGAGCGCCGCCCAAAGGCCCGGACTCGGCCAGGGAGTCAAGCGGCCCTATTCCCAGAATTCTTCCACGTCGGGGATGCGGTTGAAGGCGATCTTGGCGCCGACGTAGTCTCCGATCCTGGCGCGAGGGCCGATGCTGACGGTGTCCTTGCCGTATTTCCGGTTCAGGGCGTCCAATGCCTGCGACAGCTTCAGGGACGGCGCCTCCCCGCCCTGGTCCGGCCCGGCTTCGAACAGGTCGCCTTCGAAGGCGTCGCGGGGCCTCAGCCCCTGGATTCCCACGCCGACGTAGCGGATGTGACCGGCGCGCAGTTCGGGCTCGATCCGACGCCACAGGACGTCGACGGCCTTGAGCAACACGAAGGTGTCCGACGTCGCCGGAACCGGTCGATGCAGGCCGGAGCTTTCCCAGCCCGACGGCCCCTCGGCGCCGTTCATGTCGACGAACAGGCTGACGCCGGATCCCGTCAGCCCCAGACGCCGCAGCCGCGCGCCGCATTTGACCGCCAGGCGCCGCGCCACCGACCGGGCGCCGTCCGGGGTGCGCATCTCTTTAGCCAACACGTGGCTGTGGCTGATGGTCGCGCGCGGTCTCTCGACCGGCTCGGCGCTGTCCAGTCCGTGCAGGCCCCGCTGGATGCGTTCGCCCTCAATGCCTTTCCAGATGGCCCGCGCCCGTTTGGCGTCCAGAGCCCAGAACCCCGCCATGTCCACGATCCCCGCCGCGGCCAGCCGCTTGACCATGCGTGGGCCCACGCCCGGAAGTTTCGACAGCGGCAGGTTCAACAGCGGCCCCGGCAGCGCGTCGGCGCGCAGCACGGTCAGCCCCTCGGGCTTCTTCATCCCGCAGGCGGTCTTGGCCAGGAATCGGCTGGGGGCCAGGCCGATCGACGACCGCAGGCACTCCCCCACTTCCTGCTTGATTCCCGCCTGGATCCGTCGCGCCAGAGCCACCGCTTCGGTTTCCAGGCGTTGACGTCCGGTCAAACGACAGGCCGCCTCGTCGATCGAGCCCACCTTCCAGACGGGAATATGGCGGTCGATCTCGGTCATGATGAGGTGGTGGATCTTGACGTAAAGGTCGGGCCGCGCCTCGGCGACGATCAGGCCGGAGCACAGTCGGCGCGCGTCGGCGACCCGGGTTCCGGTCTTGATGCCGAAATCCTTGGCTTCATAGCTGGCGGCGATGGCGCAGGTGTGCTCGCTGGGCGCCGGACGTACGATCACCGGCCGTCCGCGCCATTGTGGGTTCATCTGCTGCTCGACGCTGGCGAAATAGCTGTTCAGGTCGATGAACAGCCATCTGAGGCCGGCGGGGTCGGCGTCCATTTCCATTTATCGGAACATAACAGGAACAAAACGGATGAAAACCCTTGTCTCCGACATCGACGGGTCTGTCGCCGTGCGTATCGGTGGTCTAGCCATGTAGAAGTCAGGAGCGAGCCGCCATGTCTGAAGCCACGGAACTGTACCCCGTCGATCCAGCCTTCGCCGCCGACGCCCGGATGGACCATGTGGCCTGTGACGCCGCCCGCGCCGCCCTGGCCGTCGACCCGGAACGGTTCTGGGCCGAGAAGGCGACCCGCCTGGACTGGAGCACCGCCCCGACGAAGATCAAGGACGTCTCCTTCGCCAAGGACGACTTCCGCATCCGCTGGTTCGAGGACGGGGTGCTGAACGCCTGCTTCAATTGCGTCGATCGTCACTTGCCCGCCCGCGCCGACCAGCGCGCCGTCCTGTGGGAGGGCGACGACCCCTCCCAATCGGGTCACCTGACCTATGCCGAGCTGCACCGCGAGGTGTGTCGCATGGCCAATGTGCTGAAAGCCCTGAGCGTCGAAAAGGGCGATCGGGTGACGATCTATCTGCCCATGATCCCCGCCGCCGCCGTGGCCATGCTGGCCTGCGCGCGGATCGGCGCGGTGCACTCCGTCGTCTTCGGCGGCTTCTCGCCAGACAGCCTGGCCGGCCGCATCGAGGACTGCGGGTCGAACGTCGTGATCACGGCCGACGAGGGTCTGCGCGGCGGCAAGCGCGTGCCGCTCAAGGCCAACGTGGACGCGGCGCTGGAAAAGGTCGCGATCGACAAGGTCCTGCTGATCTCCCACACCAACGCCGACGTCCCGATCGTGCAGGGGCGCGACGTCCACTACGGCGAGGCCAAGCACGCCGTGTCCGACGACTGCCCCTGCGAGCCGATGTCGGCCGAGGACCCGCTGTTCATCCTCTACACCTCGGGTTCGACGGGCAAACCGAAGGGCGTGCTGCACACCACCGGCGGCTATCTGTTTTGGGCGTCGTGGACGCACGAGATCGTCTTCGACCACCGGCCGGGCGAGGTCTACTGGTGCACCGCCGACGTCGGTTGGGTCACCGGCCACAGCTATGGCGTCTACGGTCCGCTGGCCAACGGCGCGACGACCCTGATGTTCGAAGGCGTGCCGAACTGGCCCGATCACAGTCGCTTCTGGCAGGTGGTCGACAAGCATCAGGTCGCCGTCTTCTACACCGCCCCCACGGCGCTGCGTGCCCTGATGCGGGAGGGCGACGGGCCGGTAAACGCCACCAGCCGCAAGTCCCTCCGCCTGCTTGGCACGGTCGGCGAGCCGATCAACCCCGAGGCCTGGCGCTGGTATCATCAGGTGGTGGGGCAGGGGCGCCTGCCCATCGTCGACACCTGGTGGCAGACCGAGACCGGCGGCATTCTGATCTCGCCCCTGCCGGGCGCGACGGACCTCAAGCCCGGCTCCGCCACCCTGCCGTTGCCGGGGATTCAGCCCATCCTGGTGGATGCGGAGGGCCAGGAACTCCACGGCGCCGTCAGCGGCAACCTGTGCCTGGCGGACAGCTGGCCGGGCCAGATGCGCACCGTCTGGGGCGACCCCCAGCGTTTCTTCGACACCTATTTCTCGACCTATCCCGGGCGCTACTTCACCGGCGACGGCGCGCGGCGGGACGAGGACGGATACTGGTGGATCACCGGCCGCGTCGACGACGTCATCAACGTGTCGGGCCACCGCATGGGCACCGCCGAGGTCGAAAGCGCGCTCGTGCTCCACGACGACGTGGCCGAGGCCGCGGTCGTCGGCTTCCCCCACGACGTGAAGGGCCAGGGCATCTGGGCCTACGTCACACTCAACGCCGGCGTCGAACCGACCGACGCGCTCAAGGCCGATCTCGTAGCCCATGTCCGCAAGGTCATCGGCCCCATCGCCGCGCCCGACGCCCTGCAGTGGGCCCCGGGCCTGCCCAAGACCCGATCCGGCAAGATCATGCGCCGCATCCTGCGCAAGATCGCCGAAGGCGAGACCGGCGCGCTCGGCGACACATCGACCCTCGCGGACCCCGCGGTGGTGGACGACCTGATCGCAGGGTCGAAGACCGCGCGGCGCTAGGCCCGAACGAAGGCCAACAGGGGGCGGAGGTCGTGCCCATCGGCGGCCCGCAGCGCCGCGACATAGTCGTCGCGCATCGCCGAGGTCGCGATCAGGGCGGCGCCTCCCCATGTGAATGGAGCGCGTCCAAGGGCAACCAACAAAAGATCGCTCGCGAGACGCGCATGTCGGCCGTTGCCGTTCGGAAACGGATGAATGCGGGTCAGGGCATGGTGGAGTCGGGCCGCGATCTCATCCTTTGGATAGGACTGGTGCTGGATCCAATAGCGGACGTCGCCGACCAAAGCATGGAGCGCGGGCTCGATGAGATGCCGATCCAGGCCGATGCGGCGATCGACTTCCTGGCTGAAGGCGCCGGCCCAGGCCCAGACTTTTCCGAACATCCGCTTGTGCAGCCGGCGCAGGAAGGGCACGTCCAGCACGTCTCGCTTGCGCCGAAACGCCCAGCGATCGGCGTCGCTGATGTTGGCCTGCTCCGCATCGTTCAGTTCGGCGCGAGTGGTGATGTAGGTGGGCAGCAGGCCTTCGCGTTCTTCGGCGGACAGGGGCGTGCTCACTTCGCCGTCGGTCTTGAACAGGTCTGTCACCCGTCGACCCAGAGCCTGCGTGGGTCGCCCCGCATGAGCTCGTCGATCAGGCGGCGACGCTCGACCGCAAGGTCCCCGGCCGGCAGAGCCTGGTTTTCAAGGCTCATCGTCTTGTTCATCCTGGTGAGGTGGGCATCGACCGCATGCTCCGCACGTGCTCGCACGGTGTCTTCCAGCGACGTTTTTGGCACCAGGAGGTACACCAGAGTGCAATCCAACGCTTCGGCGGCCTGTCGCAGCGTTTTCAGCGACAGCGTGGCCTGGACTTCGCCCTTCTCCAGAGCACTGACGGCCTGTCGGGACACTCCCATTCGGTTGGCGAGTTGCTGAGCAGTCATGCCCAAGCCGTCCCGCACGGCCCGAACCCAGCCGGATCGAGGCATGCCGATCGCGCGCAGCCTGCGTGTGCCCGCCAGTTTCTTGTCGAGTTGATTGCGCGCTCGCGCGTCCGGTGCAGATCGATAAACCATCAGACTTGGTAATCTATGGCTTGCAAAAAGTCAACATTGAAGCAATTTATAGATTGCCAAAATGTAAAATCATGGCTCAATATAAGTTGCCAAAATTGCCGATCTGACAATTTATGGCTTGCCTAGCGGCGCCTGTTCCGTCACCCACGCGGGCCGCTCGACCCGCATCGGCCGCCCGTGCGCGGTAAGCGACCCGTCGATGCGGTCCAGCCGCAGCAGCGCCATCGCCCGACCGTCGCGTCCGGTCAGCACCTGCCCGGCGCGCAGCTCGGCGTCGGTCAGCACCTCGGCGCCCTCGGCCGGCGGGGGCCCCTCGAAAGCGATCGGCAGCATGCGGCTCTTGATCGTCCCACGCCGCTTCATCCGCGATGTCGTCTCCTGACCGACGAAACACCCCTTCTGGAAGTCGATCCCGTTCAGCAGGTCGAAATCGGCCTCGATCGGATAGGTCCGGTCCATGCCGCAGTCGCGGTCCGGATCCGGCACGCCCAACGCCAGGCGATGCTCCGCCCAGGCGTCCGCCGTCGCCGTCGCCTGCACCGCGCCCAGCCTGCGTCCGCCCAGCGCGGCAAGACGGGGATCCGGCGCGAAGCCCTGCGTCTCCCCGCCCCAGCATGCGAACACCGGCGTCTCTTCCGCCGCGATCGCCACCTGGGCCCGCAGGCGGTGCATCGTCAGCTTGGCGATCAGGGCCTCGCGCCGGTCCGCGGCCACGTCCAGCCTGACGCCGTCGTCGGAGCCCCACAGGAACAGGTCGAACAGCAGCCGTCCCGGCGGCGACAGCAGGGCGCCGAAGCGCAGTTCCCCGGCCTGAAGGCCTTCAACGTCCTGGGTCAGCAGGCCGTGCAGGAAGGATCGCGCGTCCGGCCCCGTCACGGCGACGACGGCGCGGTCTTCCAGACGGACGACGGCAGGGTGGGTCTCGGCGCTCATGCGTCCCCAGATAGGCGCTGGCGAACGTCCGTGAAACCGCGAGAATCCGTATACGGTTCACCAATGGCGAGCTTTCCGATCCTCTACGTCGCCGAGGCCGACCCGACCGAGGCCGTGCTGTCCTCCGGCGCCCTGGCCCATGTGGTCGAGGCCATGCCCGGCGCCCAGGTCACAGTGGTCGGCTCGCCCCAGTCCGCGCCCCTGTTCGCCGACCTGCCGGGGCTGGACCGGCTGATCGTGCTGGAGCGCGAGGGGCGGCTGGACTGGCTGAAGCTGTGGAACGAGGTGCGCGAGCGGCGTTGGGGTCTGGTCGTCGACATGCGCGGCACCGAGCTGTCGTCGCGGCTGAAGCGTCAGAAGCGCGCGGTCCGCGTCGCGCCTGAACCCGGCGAGCACGCCGCAGCCGTGGCCGCCCGCACCCTCCAGCTGGACGAGACGCCCCGCCCGCGCCTGTTCTTCGGCACCGAGATTCTGGCCGCCGCCGACGCCCTGCTGGCCAAGGGCGAGGGTCCGATCCTGGCCGTCGCCCCCATGGCCGACTGGATCGGCAAGGTCTGGCCGGCCGACCGCTACGTGAAGGTCGCCACGCGCCTGCTGGCCGACGACGGCCCCCTGGCCGGCGGACGCCTGCTGATCGTCGGCGACGACCTGGACGCCGAGGCGCGCACGGCCCTGCGCATGGCCGCGCCGATCAAGCGCACGCTTGAGACGCGCCACCTGACCCGGCTGCAGACCGCCGCCGCCCTGTCGCGCGCCGCGCTGTTCCTGGGCTCGGACTCCCTGTGGACCCAGCTCGCCGTGGCCGCCGGCACGCCCGTGGTCGCCATGTTCGGCCCGTCCGACGACGCCGTGCGCGGCCCCTTCGGCGAGGTCGTCGTCCGCGGTCCCCGCACGATGGACGAATACCGCGCCATCGACCCGCGCTTGGACCAGGCCATCCAGCATCTGCTGGACCTGCCCGCCGACCGGGTGTTCAAAGCGGCCGTGAAACGGCTGGAGCGCGCCTCATGACCCAGACCTATGACCTGATCGTCCGCGGGGGCGAGGTGGCCAATCATGCCGGTCGCGGCAGGGCCGACGTCGGCGTGCGCGACGGCAAGATCGCCTTCATCGGCGACCTGTCCCAGGCCTCGGCGGGAGAGGTGGTGGACGCCGCCGGCCTGACGATCCTGCCCGGCGTCATCGACACCCAGGTCCACTTCCGCGAGCCGGGGCTGGAATGGAAGGAAGACCTCGAGACCGGCAGTCGTGCGGCGGCCCTGGGCGGCGTCGTGGCCGTGTTCGAGATGCCGAACACCAATCCCAACACGATCGATCCGGACACCCTGGCCGACAAACTGGCTCGCGCCCGCGACAGGATGTGGACCGACCACGCCTTCTACGTCGGCGGCACCCACGCCAACGCCGATCACCTGGATGAGCTGGAACGCCTGCCCGGCTGCTGCGGCGTCAAGGTCTTCATGGGCGCCTCGACCGGCGACCTGCTGATCGCCGACGACGACGGCGTGCGTCAGGTGCTGTCCAACGTGCGGCGCCGCGCCACTTTCCATTCTGAGGACGAGTACCGCCTGGCCGAGCGCCGCGAGCTGGCCCGCACCGGCGACTGGACCAGCCATCCGGAGGTGCGCGACGCCCAATCGGCCATCCAGTCGACCGAGCGCCTGGTCCGCCTGGCCCGCGAGACCGGCGCCCGCATCCACGTGCTGCACGTATCGACGGCCGAGGAGATCGCGTTCCTGGCTCACCACCGCGACGTCGCGACGGTCGAGGTCACGCCTCAGCACCTGACGATCGACGGCGACGAGGCCTATGCGCGGCTCAGGGCCCTGGCCCAGATGAACCCGCCGATCCGCAACCGGCCGCACATCGACGGACTGTGGCGCGGCATCCAGCAGGGCGTCGTCGACGTCCTCGGCTCGGACCACGCGCCGCACACGCGGGAAGAAAAGGCGCGACCCTATCCGGCCTCGCCATCGGGCATGCCGGGGGTGCAGACCCTCGTCCCGGTCATGCTGACCCACGTCGCCGAGGGGCGGATGACGCTGGGGCGGTTCATCGACCTGACCTCCGCCGGCGCCCAGCGCGTCTTCGGCACGGCCGGCAAGGGCCGCATGGCCCAAGGCTATGACGCCGACCTGACCCTGGTCGATCTGAAGGCGCGCCGCACCATCACCCATGATCAACAGGCCAGCCGCTGTGGCTGGACCCCCTTCGACGGCTTTCAGGCGACGGGCTGGCCCATGGCCACGATCGTGCGCGGCCGCGTCGTCATGAAGGACGGCGAACTGATCGGCGCGGCCCACGGCCGCCCCGTCCGGTTCATGGAGACGCTCCGAGCCTGATCGACCGAGGCGCGACGCCGAGGTCGTGAATCAGGCTCGCGGACAATCAGCGCGGGGCCAGGATGAACTCGGCGATCCCCTCCACCACCCAGGGGGGCAGCGGCAGATCGGGGTCGGTGTAGGTGGCCAGGTTGGCCGTCCGCTCGGCCGGCGCGACCTTCAGCAGATGGTTGACGTCCACCCAGATGATCATCTCCGCCGCCGGCTGCGCCGCCGCCAGGGCGTGGGCGTCGGCCACCGTCGTCTGGATGTCGGTTTCACCCTGGCCGATGAACACCGGTCCCTCATACGCCGCGATCAGGGCGGCGGGGTCCAGCGCCAGCAGGCCGATCAGATAGGGCTGCACCGACGGCCGCAGCAGCGCCGCCAGGGCCGGCGGCGTGTCGGCGACCAGTTCGCCCGCCTCCAGCCGCGCCAGGGCGTCGAACGCCTGGGTCCGCATCGGCTCGGGCAGCTGCGGTCCCAACTGCTCCTCAAGGATCACACGCGGCCGCCGTCCCATGCCGGACAGCAGCACCAGGCCGCAGATGCCGTCCGGGCTCCGTGCCGCCGCCATCTGTGCGATGCCGGCGCCCTCGCTGTGCCCGATCAACCAGACGCACGCCTGCCCCGTCCGGGCGCGCGTCTCGGCGGCGAAGGCCAGGGCGTCGTCGATCATGTGCTCAAACCGCAGGTCGGCCTCGTTCCCCAGCGCGAAGACGCTTTGCCCCACACCCCGCTTGTCGTACCTCACGGTCGCCACGCCGTGTTCCGCGAGGCCCTCGGCCAGCAGGCGATAGGTTCCGGCCGACACCCCCAGCGGGCTGTTGCCGTCGCGGTCGGTCGGACCCGACCCGGCGATGATCACCGCCGCCGCCCGCGTCGGCCCCTCCGGCGTCAGCAGCGTGCCCAGCACCGGAGCCTTGGGCGCGTCGATCTGGACGGGCGTGGCGGTCGGATCGGCGAAGGCGAGCAGCGCGGCTGCGGCGGCGGCGAGAAACGTCATGTCGGGCTCCCGAAGGTCAGTCGCGCGGCGGACCGCTTCCTCTGTGCCACGCCCGCCTGCCCCGCACCAAACGGGCGAACAAGGCCGCGACCAGGAGGCCCGCCGTCGCCAACACCACCAGCGGCGCCGGCCGACCCAGATCGACCACGCCGTTCAGCCCGGCCAAGGCCCACAGGCCGACGATCAGGGCGCACACCACGACGAGACTTATCTGCCCGGCCCGCAGAGCCAGCTTGCCCGCCGGATCGCCAGACGTGCGCGCCGCCAGCCCCAGGCCGACCCCGATCAGCCCGACCAGAACCCCCGCGCCGGTCAGCATCAACCCGACCGTCTCGCGCGGCGCGAAGCCGGTCGCCATGCCGTCCAGCCCCCAGCCGATTGGCAGCGACCGCGTCGGGCCGACCGTCGCCGTCAGGGCCCCGGCGACCAGCATCCCCAGGACGACCCATGCCGTCGCCAGGTCGGCGGAATGCACGCGCCGCCCGGCCACGCGTTCAGATCGAGAAGCTGACGCCGCAGCCGCAGCTGCTGGCCGCGTTCGGATTGCGCACCACGAACTGGGCGCCGCCGATGTCGTCGACGAAATCCACCACCGATCCGACCAAGAACGGCAAGGACACCGGATCGACCAGAGCCGCCCGACCGTCCGTCTCGATCCGCAAGTCGTCCGCCTCGGCGCCCTCGACCAGCTCGAATCGGTACTGGAAGCCCGAGCAGCCGCCGCCGTCCACCGCGACGCGCAGCATCAGTTCGCGGCCCTGATCCGCCGACAGGTTCGCCAGCCGCGCGGCGGCGGCGGCGGTCAGCACGACCTCCGGCCCGGCGGCTCGGCCCGCATCGACGCGGAACTCCCTGGATTGGACGCTGCTCACGGCGCTCTATATGAGGCGCGGGCGGGCGTTCGGAAAGGCCCGCCGTCATCGGCGCAGACCCCTTGAGCACCTCAGACCGTCGCCTGGCCCCCTATGCCGAGACCGTGGCCGCCTCGCGCGGGCGGCTGGTCCCGGAGCCGATCAGCCGCACCCGCACCGCCTTCGCCCGCGACCGCGACCGCATCATCCACTGCACGGCCTTCCGCCGCCTGAAGGAAAAGACCCAGGTCTTCGTGGCGCACGAGGGCGACCACTACCGCACGCGCCTGACCCACTCGCTGGAGGTCGCCCAGATCGCGCGGTCCCTGGCCCACGCGCTGAAACTGGACGTGGACCTGGCCGAGACCGTGGCCCTGGCCCACGACCTGGGCCACCCGCCCTTCGGCCACGCCGGCGAGGACGAGCTTCAGGCCTGCATGGCCGGGTTCGGCGGCTTCGACCACAACGTCCAGACCTTCCGGGTCGTGACCAAGCTGGAAGAGCGCTATCCCGCCTTCAAGGGCCTGAACCTGTCGTGGGAGACGGTCGAGGGCGTCATCAAGCACAACGGCCCCATCGCCCATCGCTTGGACGAGCCGGCCTGGGCGCCGATCCGCGAGTATCACCAGGCGTGGGACATGCAGCCCGGCGGCTTCGCCTCGCTGGAGGCCCAGGCCGCCGCCATCGCCGACGACATCGCCTACAACAACCACGACGTCGACGACGGGGTGCAGGCCGGCCTGCTCAACCTGGCCGAGCTGGAGAGCGTGCCTCTGATCGGCCCCCAGCTGCTGGCCACGCGCCGCGATTGGCCGGATCTGGACGACCGTATGGTCCGGCTGGAGGCGGTGCGTCGGATGATCGGCGTCATGGTCGAGGACGTGCTGGCCGAGACGGAAGCCCGCCTGGCCCAGGACGGCGTCGAAACGGTGGCGGACGTCCGGGCGGCCCGGCGCATGCTCGTCGCCTTCTCGCCGGCGATGACGGCAGACCTGGCGGTGCTGCGCAAACACCTGTTCGACCGGATGTATCGCCACTATCGCGTCAACCGTACGCGCAGCCAGGCGCGGCGCATCCTGGCCGAGATGTTCGCGCTGTTCATGGCCGAGCCCGACGTCATGCCGCCGGAGTGGTCGGGCAAGGCCCAGGGTTCGGGATTGGGCGGCGACGAGGCGAGGAAGGCCCGCGCCGTCTGCGACTATGTCGCCGGCATGACCGACCGCTATGCCATCGAAGAGCACAAACGGCTGTTCAGCCTCGATCTGGCCCTCGATCTGTGATGCGAAAGCCGTCCGCGCGGCGCTAGAATAAGAGCCCGCGCATTCGATTCGCCCGGACCGCCAGCGAGGCCGCCATGTCGCACGAAGATCCGCACCGCCAGGACCGGGGGGCCTATACCCCGCCGACCGACGACGACCTGGCTTTCCGCCGCGGCGGCTACGACCCGCGTGGTCGTGCGGGCGGGGGAGGGGGCAAGGCGCCGCCCGTGACCCTGCTGGTCAGCGCCGGCGTCCTGCTGGTCCTGATCGTCGCGGTGATCCTGTACTACCGCGCAGGGCCCCGCGGGTCCGAGGACGCGCCGCCGACCGTGGGCACGCCCGTGGGCGACCTGAAGGTCGAAGCGCCGGCCGACGCCCAGCCGATCGACCCGGCCGAGGGCATCGACGTCTATGACGAGGCCGTGCCGCCCGAGACCGCGCCGACCTACGCCCCGCCTCCCGAGACGGTGCGCCCGCGCCCCGAACCCAAGACCGAGGCGCCGCCTCCGGCCAAGGGGACGCCGCCCGCCAAGGCCGAGACCCCGCCGCCCGCCGCCGGCGGTTCGGCCAGCGTTCAGATCGGCGCCTTCTCGACGCCCGGTCAGGCCGACCAGCAGTGGGCCGCCACCGTCGCCCGCTATCCCCAACTGACCGGCGGCGCCGGCAAGCGGGTGCAGGAGGTCACGTCGTCCGGCGGCTCGACCCTGTACCGGACCTCGATCACGGGCCTGAGCACCGAGAACGCCCGCGCCCTGTGCGGCGGCATCCGCGCCGCCGGCGGCGACTGCATCGTGCGCTGAGGTCCGAGCTGATCCGCCGCCCACCCCCCCTCTCCGCTCATCCCCGCGAAGGCGGGGATCCAGTTCCGGTGATCGCCGCTGGGGATCGGCTCTCGCGGCACGCTGGCGGGACTTTGGCCCCACCAGCCCAGCTGGATCCCCGCCTTCGCGCGGATGAGCGGGAGCGGGGGGGCCGATGAGCACCGCCATGATCCTCGGCTGCGCCGGGCCGGAGCTGGGGCGCGATGAGGCGGCCTTCTTCGCCGACGCCGACCCGTGGGGCTTCATCCTGTTCCGGCGCAACGTCGAGTCGCCGGAACAGGTCCGACGCCTGACCGACGCCCTGCGCACGGCGGTGGGCTGGGACGCCCCGATACTGATCGATCAGGAGGGCGGAAGGGTGCAGCGCCTCGGCCCGCCGCACTGGCCGAAGTATCCGCCGGGCGAATCCTATCTGAAGGCGACCAACGACCCGCTGGCGGCCCGCGAACTGGCTCGATTGGGCGCTCGGCTGATGGCGCACGATCTCAGGGCCGTGGGCGTCAACGTCGATTGCGTGCCGGTGCTGGACGTTCCGGTGCCGGGGGCCCACGACATCATCGGCGACCGCGCCTATGCCCGCGATCCCGCGACCGTCACCCAGCTGGGGCGCGCGGCGGCCGAGGGCCTGCTGGCCGGCGGTGTGCTGCCGGTCATCAAGCACATGCCCGGCCACGGCCGCGCCTTCGCCGACAGCCACAAGGAGCTGCCGACCGTCCACGCCGACTTCGAGACCCTGGACGGCTGGGACTTCGCCCCGTTCAAGGCGCTGTCGGACATGCCGATCGCCATGTCGGCCCACGTCGTCTTCACCGCCATCGACCGGAAGCGTCCGGCCACCACGTCGAAGAAGGCCGTCAGGCTGATGCGCGAGCACCTGGGCTTTCAAGGTCTGCTGCTGTCGGACGATCTGGTCATGAACGCCCTGTCCGGCACCCTGACCGAGCGGGCGGAGGCTGCGCTGAAGGCCGGCTGCGACGCCGTGGTTCACTGGAACGGCGACATGGCCGAGATGAAGCAGGTCGCCGCCGGCGTCGGCAAGCTGAAGGGCAAGGCGGCCAAACGGGCGGCCGCGGCGCTTGCCCGCATCGTCCATACCCCTGAGCCGCTGGACGAGCGCGAGGCGCGCGCCCGGTTCGACGCAATGCTGGCGGGCCGGCTGCACGCGGCCAAAGGCCCCGACGTGGGGGAGGCGCAAGCGTGAGGATGGACGCTCACATGTCCTTCCCCCCTTGCGGGGGAAGGTGGGCGGCGGAGCCGCTCGGATGGGGGGTGAAACACCAGCCGTTCCGATCTGCCTACGGCTGCGCCGCGACCCGGCGGACACAGCCGCCCCATCCGTCTCGCTTCGCGAGCCACCTTCCCCGGCAAGCGGGGAAGGAGACCCCATGACCGAAGCCTTCCAGCCCAATCTGGACTTCACGGCCGTCGAACAGGCCGACGCCGCCGAGGCCTTCGTGGTGGATCTGGATGGCTACGAGGGCCCGCTGCACGTCCTGCTGGCGCTCGCCCGCGCTCAGAAGGTCGATCTGCTGAAGCTGTCGATCACCACCCTGGCCGAACAGTATCTGGCCTTCGTGCAGGAAGCCCGGCGGCGCAACTTCGCCCTCGCCGCCGACTACCTGGTCATGGCCAGCTGGCTGGCCTTCCTGAAGTCCAAACTGCTGATCCCGCGCGCCGAGAAGGAACGCGACGGCGAGGTTCCCGCCGAGGAACTGGCCGCCGCCCTGGCCTTCCGCCTGCGCAAGCTGGAGGCCATGCGCAAGGCGGGCGAAACCCTGATCCAGCGTCCGGTGCTGGGCCGCGAGGTCTTCCTGCGCGGCGATCCCGAGGCGACGGTGATCGTCCCGTCCGACCGCATCGAAGCCGACCTGTACGGCTTGATGAACGCCTACGTCTCCCAGCGCCGACGCGAGGCCAGGCGGCAGTACACGCCCGGTCAGCGCATCGAGGCCTTCCCGCTGGAGGCCGCCCGTGACTGGCTGCGTGCGCGTCTGCCGACCGTCCAGCAGTGGACCCCGCTGACCGCCGTCGCCCCCGACGCCGATCCAGACGACCCCGACGGCCCCAGCCGCGCCAGCTATCTGGCCTCCACCCTGTCCGCCGGGCTGGAACTGGTGAAGGAAGGCGCCATGGACGTGCGCCAGGACGCGATCTTCGCCGACCTCTACGTCAAGCGTCGCGGACGGGGCCAGCCGCTGGAGCTGACGCCGTGACCGACCTGCGGTTCCAGCCCGACGATCTGGAGATCGAACGCCGGGTCGAGGCCCTGCTGTTCGCCGCCGCCGCGCCGCTTTCGGCCGCCGATCTGGCGCGCCGTCTGCCCGAGGGGGCGGACGTCACCGCTGCCCTGATGGCGCTGAAGGACCGGTATGGCGACCGGGGCGTTCGGCTGGAATGCGTCGCCGACCGCTGGCGCTTCGCCACCGCGCCCGACCTCGGCTTCCTGATGACGGAAGAGCGCGACGAGCCGCGCAAGCTGTCGCGCGCCGCGCTGGAGACCCTCGCCATCATCGCCTACCACCAGCCCTGCACCCGGGCCGAGATCGAGAGCGTGCGGGGCGTCTCCCTGTCGAAGGGCACGCTGGATCTGCTGCTGGAGATGGGCTTCGTCCGCCTGCGCGGCCGCCGCCGCACGCCGGGCCGGCCGGTCACCTACGGCACCGCCGACCGCTTCCTGGAGCATTTCGGCCTGGCCAGTCTGGCGGACCTGCCGGGCCTGCAGGACATGAAGGCGGCCGGCCTGCTGGACTTCGCCATCCCGGCCGGCTTCGAAGTGCCCCAGCCGGGCGCCAGCGAGGACGGCGAGGATCTGCTGGACCTCGACGACGCCGCCCCGGAGTTCGCCCAGGACTTCGTGCGGGAGGATTGAGTTCGCGTCTTTCCCTCCCCTTCAGGGGAGGGACGGCGGCGAAGCCGTCCGGGTGGGGCAAGTTCGACCGAACCCCACCCGGATCGCTGCGCGATCCTCCCTCCCCTGAAGGGGAGGGAAAATGAATGCGCCTAGACTCCCAAAATCCAACCCTCTTCGCCCTCGACCCTGGCGATCAGGTCGTCGGTCGCCCCCTTCGGCGGCGCGAAGGCGGACGACAGCGTGCCCGCCTCGTCCATGCGCGCCAGCCCCTCGGCGGTCACCCGCACCTGGGCCTGGTCCTTGAACTCGCCGGGATTGGGCTTGGCGTCCCACATGGACGGCCAGACCTCGACCACCAGCGTCGACAGCGGCTCCACGTCGGCCGTGTCCAGCTTCCGCCAGCCCGTGCCGAACGGCCAGACGGCGGCGCTTTCGCCCAGCTTCTCCATCAGCCGCCGCACGGCCGCGACGCCGACCAGGGTCTGGCCCCCGACGGCGCCCGCGCCGTGCATCTGCCAGACGCTCTTGGGCTGCAGCCGGCCCTTCTTCACCGCCAGTTCGGTGGCGCGGAACTCCGGCATGTCGCCGGACCCCTCCGGCGGCTTGGTGGCCGTCAGCCATCTCTGCGTCTGCTTGGCCGGCGCGCCCCAGAAGGGCCAGGCGGCGTCGGTCATCAGCCGGTTCATCTTGGCCGCGACCTGATAGCGGTTGTTGGTGTTGTCGGCCTTGTCCACGAGGTTCGACGCCACGAACTTCCACATCGCCGACCACGGCGTGCCGTCCAGGCCCAGCCGCGCCGACGTGCCCGCCGGATAGCCCAGGTTGAAGTCGAACCCCAGCAGCACGCGGTCGCCCCGCTTGCGGTGATCGGCCAGCAGGTCGGCGATCAGCTTCTCGCCCTCGGCGCGCGTCGCCACGTTGTGCGTCTCGGAATACAGGCGGAAGCGCACGTCGCGCTTGGCCACGCCGATCCACACGGAGTTGTCGCCCAGCTTCTTGCCCTCGGCGGCGGTCCAGTCGGCGATGATGTAGGCGTCGAACAGACGGGCCACGGGAAATCTCGGCAGGGTAGGCGGAAGGGAAGCGCGCTTCTAACGCCCGCCGTTCCGCCGCTCAACCGCGCAGCAGCGCCTCCAGGTGCGACAGCCACCGCCGGCCCAGCCGCAGCGCCTCGGCCGGCGACCCTGTCTGCGTCGGCGACGTCACGTTCCACAGGTCCAGCTCGAACTCCGGATGCCGGGCGTCGGCGAACATGAGGCGCAGCACGACCTGTTCAGCGTCGGGGGCCAGCACGTCCAGCGACTTTCGCGCCTCGCCACGGCGCACGCGGGCCAGCACGTGCCCGTCCACGATCACCTCGCCGCCTTCGATCTCCTCGAAGACATAGACCAGCCCCGATCCGCCGCGGTCCCACAGCACGGCGATCTGCCCGCCTTCGAAGTCCAGGCCGGCGGCCCGGCCCTCGGCGGCGGAATAGGCCTCGGTCTCGGCCGACGCGCCCAGCGACTTCAGCATGGCGCGGCGCATGCGGCGTTCCGGCTCCATCCACCACGCCAGCGCCAGCACGCCGGTCGTGCCCGCCGCCGCGACCAGAGCGACCAGCAGAAAAAGCCGGATCGCCTCGCCCACGGCTAGAGCCTGATCGGCTGAAGTGGAATCGCTTCGCGATTCCGCTGATGCCGTGAATCAGGCTCCAGCATCATGCGAGAGCATGATTCACGTGTGTGTCGGAACCGCGAAGCGGTTCCACCAAAAACGATCATGCTCTAGTCCTCCAGCTCGACGACCACGGGCACGTGGTCGGATGGCTTGTCCATGTCGCGCGCGTCGCGGTGGGTCTCGACGCTCCGGAACCTGTCGGCCGCCTGCGGCGACAACAGGTGGAAGTCGATGCGGATGCCGTGGTCGCGTTGCCAGGCGCCGGCCTGATAATCCCAGAAGGTGTAGGTTCCCGGCGGCTGGCGCCCCAGCTCCCCGGCCTCGTACAGACCCAGTCCCTTCAGCGCCCGGAAAGCCGCGCGGCTCTCCGGCTGGAACAGGGCGTCATTGACCCAGGCCGCCGGGTTCTTTGCGTCGTCCGGCGTCGGGATGACGTTGTAGTCGCCCATCAGGGTGAACGCCTCCTCCTGCGTCAGCAGGTCGGCGGCATGGGCATGAAGCCGCCCGAACCAGTCCAGCTTGTAGGCGAACTTCGGCGTGTCGATCGGATTGCCGTTGGGCAGATAGAGGCAGCCGACCCGCACCGGTCGGGGGCTCTCGATCACCGCCTCGACATAGCGCGCTTGCGGCCCGTCCACCTCGACGCCGGACCCGTCCTCGCCCGGCAGTCCGCGTCGGATGTCGGACATCGGGAACTTCGACAGCAGGGCGACGCCGTTGTAGGTCTTCTGCCCGTGGGTCTCGACGTTGTAGCCCAGGCTTTCGAAAGCCTCGCGCGGGAACTTCTCGTCCAGGCATTTGATCTCCTGGAAGCCGACGACGTCCGGCTGCGCGGCCTCCAGCCACGCCAGCACGGTGGGCAGGCGGGCGTTGACCGAATTCACGTTCCAGGTGGCGATGCGCATGGGCCCCGACGCTAATGCGCGTCGGGCCCCACCGGAAGCGTCAATCGTGGCCTGGGATCAGGCGCGACCGCCGGTCGGCGCCGGAGCCGCAGCCGGGGCCACGACCGTGGTCAGGGAACACGGCTTGCGGAAGATCTGCGGCGCGTCGATGCAGGAATAGGTCTGCTGGCCGGCCCCATCCTTGAAGCGGACGACGATGCCCTCACCCGACGCGCAGCGCACTTCGTAGAAGGAGCCGCGATCGGCGTTGTCCCCCATCCAAGCCACGTCTTCGACGCGACAGGCCGCCGCGTCGGTTGCAGCCACCAGCTTCGGCCATTCCGCCTCGGCCTCTTCGTCGGTGGAGTAACGGCAAGAGATGTCCGTCTTCAACCCGAGCTCCCAGCAGGAGGTCACCCGCCACGAGTCCGCCCGCCGCTCCAGGCGCCAGCCGTCGCGATCCGAACACCCGATCTCGTAGGCGTCGATGGCGGTCGCCACGGCCTGATCGACCCGGCATTGCACGCCCGCCTCGGCGCCATACGCGGTGATCACCGCGACGGGATTCTGGTTTCCGGCCAATGAGCACTGAAGGCCGACGTCCGCTGCGGGGTCGTTTTCGCGCGCGATCTGGCCGTAGCTCCACTGCTGGACGCAGTCGCTGACCTTCGGCGGGGTTTCCGCGTCGTCGCGGTTTTCCATGATGTAGCCGGGCCCGGAGGCGCAGGCGACTTCGAAGATCTTCGATCCGTCCTCGCGCATGCCGATGAAGCCGGTTTCCGTGACCGAGCAGGACGGCACGCCGACGGCGGCCATCGCCGTCGCCTGGCGCGCCACGTCCGCGGCGGCCGGAGCCGTCTGCGGCTGGCGACGCCGACGCTCGCGGTCGTCATCGTCGCTGCGCAGTCGGCTGGCCGCCACGGTCTCCATGGGTGCTGAGGGCGCCGCAGTGTTGCCGTTCGGGTTTTGGAAGGCGCCGCCGGGACGGTAGCCCGGACCCGCCACGGGATTTTCAGTCGTGGCCTGGGCCGAGGCGACGCCGGCGGCGGCGAGGACGACGCAGCCGGAAAGGCCGGCCAGAAGGAAGCGGTTCATTGGCAACTCCTGCGCGTGGATCGGCGGACCCTGACCTTCCACTGCGGCGGGGTCAAGGCGGGCGCAGATGGTCGTCCCGTCGCATGGGGTGGACGAAACGGCGATGGAGCGCTTATCTGTCTCGGTTGTTTTAGGAGACGGACTTGGCCGACGGCGTGGGCGATCCTCCGACGAGTGCCGCGCGCGGACTCAAGCATCCCTGCGGACCACCTCCCGGTCCCGGACAGGCCGTGGAAGTGGCGCCGGGCGTTCTGTGGATGCGTCTCCCGCTGCCGATGGCGCTGGACCACGTCAACGTCTGGGCTCTTGAAGACGGAGACGGCTGGACCATCGTCGATGCCGGGTTGCGCACGCCGGCGTCGGTCGCGGGGTGGGAGGCCGCGTTGGCGGGCCCCCTGAACGGTCTTTCGGTCCTTAGGGTGATCTGCACCCACATGCATCCGGATCACATCGGGTTGGCCGGCTGGCTTTGCGACCGGTTCGGCGCCCCGCTCATGATGTCGCGCCTGGAGTATGTGACCGGTCGCATGCTGATCGCCGACGTGGGGCCGGCTCCGGACGCCGGCGCCCAGTTTTATCGCCGTGCCGGATGGTCCGAGGGGCAGATCGAGACCTGGATTAAGAGATACGGCCGGTTCGGGTCGGCGGTCGCTCCTCTGCCCCCCACCTATGCGCGTCTGAGCGCAGGCGACGTCGTGCACATCGGCGGGAAGGAATGGGAGGTCGTGATCGGCGACGGCCACAGTCCGGAGCATGTTTGCCTGTGGCGGCGGGAGGACGGAATTTTCCTGGCCGGCGATCAAATCCTTCCCAAGATTTCGTCCAATGTGTCGGTCTGGCCGACGGAGCCGGCAGCCGATCCCCTCGGGGACTGGATGAGGTCTCTCGACCGGCTCAGGGCGATCCTGCCGGACGATCTGCTGGTCCTGCCCTCGCACGGAGAGCCGTTCCGCGGCGTGCACGCGCGTCTGGACGCCCTGAAGCGAGGCCATGAGACGTCCCTGCGGCGGCTCGAACGCCGCCTTTCTGATCCGGCGCGGTCGGTGGACGTGTTTTCGACCCTCTTCGGGCGCCCCATCGGCGAAGGTCTTCTGGGAATGGCCACGGGCGAAGCCCTCGCTCACCTCAACTATCTGGAGCGTCGCGGTCGCGCCCAGCGGTCTCCCGGACCGGACGGCGCCGACCTCTGGATCTCATCGAACGGAGCATCCGCATGACCGACCACATCCGCACGGACCTTTCAGGCGGCGTCCTGACGGTCACCCTCGCGCGGCCCGACAAGAAGAACGCCATCACCCAGGCCATGTACGCCGCCATGGCGGAAGCGACGCGGCGGGCGCGCGACGACGCGGCCGTCCGCGTGCTGGTCTTCCGCGGGGAGGGCGACAGCTTCTCGGCGGGAAACGACATCGCCGACTTCATCGCCATCGGCTCCCAGGGCAGGGGGCAGATGATGGACGCCCCGGTGTTCCACTTCCTCAGATCTCTTGCAGAACTGGACAAGCCGGCGGTGGCCGCCGTGCGGGGCCGCGCCGTGGGCATCGGCCTGACGCTGCTGCTTCACTGCGACATGGTCGTTGTCGCCGAAGACGCCCTGCTGTCCGCACCCTTCGTCAACTTGGCCTTGGCCCCTGAGGCGGCGTCGTCGCTTCTTCTGCCGCAGGTGCTGGGCCATCAACGCGCCTTCGAAGTCTTCGCTCTCGGTGAGCCGATCGACGGTCGCACCGCCCAGGCCTGGGGTCTGGCCAACCGCGCCGTCCCGGCTGATCAGGTCGATGCCCTGGCCGCCGATCTGGCTGGCAAGCTGGCGGCGCGCGCGCCCAACTCCCTGCGCAAGACCAAGGCGCTGATGCGCGACGCCGAACGTCTGTGGGCGCTGATGCTGCGCGAGGGCGAGGCCTTCGGCAGCCAGATGTCCAGCCCGGAGGCGATGGAGGCCTTCATGGCGTTCAGCCAGAAGCGCGCGCCGGATTTCTCGAAAGTCGGTTGAAGCGGCGCGGGCGGGGGCGTAAAGCGCCGCGCCCATGTCCGCCCCGCGCCTCTCCTCAGCTCCGGTTTCGGTTCAGCCGGAAATCGACGCCGACGCCGATCAGGTGGCGGCGCTGATCGACGCGGCTTTCGGTTCTGGCCGCTTCGCCAAGACGGCGGAACGGCTGCGTGAGGCGTCTTCCCCCGTCTGCGGACTGGTCGTGCGGGAAGGCGGCGCGGCAGTGGGGTCGGTTCGGCTGTGGCGCATCGCCGTGGGGGGCGCCCCGGCGTTGTTCCTGGGTCCCATAGCGGTGGACGCGCAGGCGCGCCGATCGGGCGTCGGGGCCGCGCTCGTCGAGGCGGCGCTGCGCTGCGCCGAAGACCAGGCGGTGGCCGGCGTCCTGCTGGTGGGCGATCTGCCGTACTTCGGCCGCTTCGGGTTCACGGCTCTGGAAAGCGTGCGGATGCCCGGACCGGTCGATCCGCGGCGTCTGCTCTGGCGCGCGTCTGACGGGACCGTCCCTGCCGGCGACGTCGTCGGCGTCCGCGACTGACGGTTTGCATGGGCGGCGACAGCGCTTAGCTTTCCCCCATGACGGACGGTCGATCTTCCGACGCCCTGAGCCGCATCGCCGAGGCGGCCGCGCCGCGCGGCCTGCCGCCCGTGCACCTCTGGAATCCGCCGCACTGCGGGCGCATCGACATCGTGGTCGGCTCCGACGGGACCTGGCGGCACGAGGGGTCTCCGATCCGTCGTCCTGAGCTGGTCCGCCTGTTTTCCACGGTCCTCCGCAAGGATCCGGACGGATACTGCCTGGTCACCCCGGTCGAAAAGCTGACCATCAAGGTCGAGGACCTGCCCTTTCGCGCCGTGGCGGTGGACGGCGTCGCCCAGGGAGCCCCCGTCTTCACCACCGACATGGGCGATGCAGTCCCTCTCGACGCCGAGCATCCCCTGATCATGGACGTGGGCGAAGACGGGGCGCCGGCCCCGCGCGTTCATGTGCGGGCCGACCTCTGGGCTCGGGTCGTTCGGCCCGTCTTCTATGAGTTGGTCGAGGCCGCGCGTATGCGAGAGGGCCATCTGGTCCTCGACACGGCGTACGGGTCCGTCGATCTGGGCGCGGCTGAGGAGGGGGCATGACGCCCGACCTCATTGCCACGGCGCTGGCGCCTATCGACTCCTGGCGCGCCGCCGAGCCGGCCGTCCGGTCGGACTTCGACCTGAACCCCGACATGACGCCGCCCGGCGGCGATGTGGTGGAGGCCGCGGTGCTGGTGGTCCTGGTCCAGGCGGCGGCGGGACCGGAGGTGATCCTGACCCGCCGCGCCGACACCCTGGCGCGCCACACCGGCCAGATCGCCTTCCCCGGCGGACGGCTCGATCCCGGAGAGACCGCCGTCGAGGCGGCCCTGCGCGAGGCGTTGGAGGAGGTCGGGCTGTCGCCCGACGACGTCCGTCTTTTGGGCCTGGGCGACCGGTATCGGACCGGGACAGGCTATCTGGTGACCCCCGTCGTGACCTGGGCCGACGCGCCGCCCCAACTGACGCCCTCGCCGGCCGAGGTGGCCGAAATCTTCGCGGTTCCGTGGGCGCATCTGATCGATCCCGCCAACCGACGCCGGGACCACTATGAGCTGGAGGGCGTCCGGCGGCATTTCTGGTCGATCGACTGGAGGGATCGCGTGATCTGGGGCGCCACGGCCGGAATGATGCTGGCCCTGGCGGATCGCCTGGCCGGGCGGGCGGAGCGCGCGGCGTGACGCGCATCGAGCCCGACTGGCTGCGTGATCCGGCGACGCGCGCGGTCATGGACGCTCTCGTGGCCCAGGGCGGCGGCGACTGCGTCAGGTTCGTCGGCGGCTGCGTGCGCGACGCACTGCTGGGGCGCGAGGCCCTGGACGTCGACGTGGCCACGCGGCTGCATCCCGCCCAGGTCGTCGAGGCGCTGGAAACGGCCGGGCTCAAGGCCGTGCCGACCGGGATCGACCACGGCACGGTGACGGCGGTCAGCCGCGGGCGACCGTTCGAGATCACCACGCTGCGGCGCGACGTGGCGACCGACGGCCGCCGTGCGGTCGTCGCCTTCACCGACGATTGGACCGAGGACGCGTCGCGGCGCGACTTCCACCTCAACGCCGTCTACGCCGACGTCTCGGGAATGGCGTTCGACCCGACCGATCGCGGAATCGACGACGTCCTGGCCGGACGCGTGGTCTTCGTCGGCGATCCGAGCCGCCGCATCGCCGAGGATCACCTGCGCATCCTGCGCTTCTTCCGCTTCTTCGCCTGGTTCGGACGCGGCGAGCCGGACCCCGCCGGTCTGGCCGCGTGCGCGGCGGCCGCGGACGGCGTGGACAGGCTGTCTGCGGAACGGGTGTCCGCAGAGTTGATCAAGCTGCTTTCGGCTCCCGCCCCGATCCCGGCGGTACGGGCGATGGACCGGGCCGGTGTTCTGGAACGCGTGCTGGGCGGCACCGGCGATCTGGAGCGCTTCGCCCGGGTCGTCGATTTTGATGATGATCCCTTGATGCGGCTGTCGGCGCTTTGGCCGGACGATCCCGCCTTCGTCAGCGCCGCGGCGCGCCGCCTCCGCCTGCCCCGGGCGGCTTGGACCCGCCTCGAGAACGCCGCTGCGCCCCTGGGCCTGGACGGAGACGTGGACCGAGCCGCACGTCGGTTGATCTATGCGGCGGGGGTGGAGGCGGCGCGGGACCGCGCGTTGAAGTCGGCGAATCCCGTGGAGTCGGCTGCGGTGCTCGACATGCTCCGGCGCTGGACGCCGCCGCGCATGCCGGTCGGAGGGCGCGACGTGGCGCGGCTCGGGATCCCCCCCGGACCGGAGACCGGCGTCGTCCTGAAGGCGTTCGAGACGCGGTGGATCGACGACGACTTCCCGAACGACGACATCCCTGCTCGCCTGGCCGCCGCGGTCAGTCGCGTGCGCGGGTCAGAACCGTGACCACCGGCCGGTGATCCGAACCGTTGCGCGCGCCGATGCGCCGTTCGATCACGGTCAGATCACGACTGACCCAGACATTGTCGATCCCCAGGCTCAGCACGGCAGGCAGTCGTGCGGGCCAGGTTCCGGGAAACGCCGGCGCCGGCGTCAGCCCGCTGCGTTCCGCGAACAGGCGGCCGATGCGCGCGTCCGTCACGCTGTTGAAGTCGCCGGCCACGACTCGTGACGCCTCCGGATCGGCCCTCACGACGCGCGCCAGAGCTTCGGTCTGCCGGATCTGCTCCCACTGGATCTGATAGGGCCAAGGCCGCGTCAGGTGCGCCCCCGTCAGGCGCAGCGGACCCAGTGGGGAGCGGACGACCGTGGTCTGGGCGTGCAGGCCCGCCTCTTCGCGCAGTGGCGTCAGCGGCCATCGTGACGCGATCACGGTTCGCGCTCCCCGACCCAGCCAGTCGATTCTTGGCGAAGCCGTGCGATGCGGAAACGCGTCGAGCAGGTCGTCGAGCGCCGCATAGGCGGCGTCGCTGGTCTCGATCAGGATCACGACGTCCGCCCGCGCCTCGCCGATGCTGCGGCCGATCGCTGCGACGTCGTCGTTCCGGACATGAAGGTTGGCCGAGTACAGCCGGACGGTGGGAGAGTCCGCAGTCGCGGGGCGGGTCTCCGGAAACGCCTGGGGCGCGGCCGCGACCGCACAGAACGCCGCAACCAAAACTCCGGCCAGGATCGCCGCCCGACGACGCAGGGCCACGAACACCAGGGTCTCGGCGAAAGCCGCCACCGCGGCCGGGGCCGAAAACTGGGCCGCCAGGTCGAACCATCGGTGGCCGATCCCGCTCAGGTCGGCCAACGCGATCGCCAAGGGGAAGGCCAGCACGAGGCCGACGGCGAAGACCTCAAACACCGTCTGCGCGCGCGGGCGAAATCGTGGCATGGTGAACGGCGCTCGAACTTGGGCGTTGGGAACGGCGGGCAGGGGAGGCAACGCATGGCGCGCCGCAGCATCGCCGATATCGAGAAGATATGGCTGAATGTCGATGGTCTGAAGCGCCTTTCGGATCGGGTGATCGGCATCGGACCGTTCGGTCTGGGTCTCGACGCCGTTCTGACCTGGGTGCCGGTGGTCGGCACGGTCTACAGCGTCGGCGTCGGCGCCTGGCTGATCGGGCAGGCGGTGAGGGTCCGGGCCGACGCCGGAACGATCCTGAGGATGGCCGGCTATCTGGCGGTCGACGTGACGACCGGCGAGGTTCCGGTCGTCGGAGACGCCGTCGACGCCCTGTTCCCCGGGCACCTCATGGCCGCCAAGGCCTTGCAGAAGCACATCGAGACCACGCACTGGGTCGAGGACGCTTACGCCGCCGCTCGTGCGAACGGCGACCACGATCGACACGTCGAGAAGGTGCGAGCCGACCCGAAGTTGAAGCGCATCGTCTATCTGCACGACTGACTTGCCTTGACGCGGCCGGGGCCACGCGGCCAAGTCGCGCCATAACCTTTGTGGGGCCGCATGAGCGTCAGTTTGACCCGGGACCAGTTGAGCGAGGCCTTGGCTTGCGCTGGGCGCGGCGACCGTGTCGCGTTTCGTCGCGTCTATGAGGCGACCTCGGCGAAGCTGATGGGCGTCTGCCTGCGTATCTTGGCTGATCGGCAACTGGCCGAGGATGTGCTGCAGGAAACCTACGTCACCGTGTGGAGAAAGGCCGAGACCTTCGATGCGACCCGCGCCAGCCCCATTACCTGGCTGGTGACGATCGCGCGCAACCGATCCATCGACCGGCTTCGGTCGGGGGCCGCGTCGCGTCGATCGACGCCGATCGAGGCGGCCCTCGACCTCGCCGACGACGCCCAACCTGCCGACGAGCTCGTCGTCGGCAGGGATGAGGCCCGCAGGCTGAACGGCTGCCTGGAGGAATTGGACGACCGCACCTCGCGCGCGATCCGCACGGCCTTCTTCGACGGCGCCACCTATGAGCAGTTGGCGGATGCCGAGGGCGCGCCCCTGGGCACGATGAAGAGCTGGATCCGCAGGGGGCTGCTGAAACTGAGAACCTGTTTGGAACGATGACCGACCTCCGCCCCATCCCCGACGACGCCGACGACGCCCTGGCGGCCGAACTGTCGCTGCGCGTCCTGCCCCCGGCGGAAGAGGCCCGCGCCCGTGCCCGTGTCGAAGCCGATCCCGAGTTCGCACGTCGGGTCGAGGCGTGGGACGAGCGTCTCGCCCGCCTTGCGGACGAGATACCCCCCGCGGCGCCGCCGTCGTTGGGCTGGTCGCGCATCGACGCCGCCACCTCCGCGGCCAATGACGACGGCGAGCGCGTGCGTTTCTGGCGTAGCTGGGCCCTGGGGGCCACCGGGCTTCTGGCGGCCAGCGTCGTGGCCGTCGTGGTCCTGGCCGTCCGTCCTGCGCCGGAGGCGACCTCCGTCGAAGCGACGCCGACCCCGCTCACCCGCGTCGCCACCCTGACCTTGGAGGACGGGGCGGTGGCCATGACCTTGGTCTACGACCCCGCCACCGGCGAACTTTACCTCGCGCCGACCGACAAGATGGAGGGCGATTCTCGCGTGCCTCACCTCTGGCTGCTGATGCCGGAGGGCGGGGTGCGCCTGATCGGCGCCATCGACGGCTCCGCGACGTCGCGGCAGACGCTGTCCGGCGCCCTGTCGGCGATGGCGGGTCAGGCCGCTCAGGTGGCGGTCTCGATGGAAGAGCCGGGCCATACTCCGTCCGCCGACGCTCCTGACGGCCCCGTCGTCGCGACCGGCAGCCTGCAGCGCCTCTGAACCCTCCAGACTGTTCCGCCGGTTCGGCGATGCGTCGACTTGGGCGCCGAAATCGCGACGACTTCTCTCAGAATCCCCATTCCTTTCTGAGCGCTGTTTGATTTCAGAAGTCTGATTCCGACGCGGGTTCCCCACTGCGCCAGCCTTCCTTCCAATGGAATGGAGGCGAGAATGACGGACGAGACTTCCCCGCGGCTGGCGCTGCCCCTGCTGGCGGGGGGCCAGATGCAGAAACATGTGACGGTAAACGAGGCGCTGTGCCGTCTGGACGCGCTGGTCCAGATCGCCGTCGTCGGACGGACGCGGACCGATCAACCCGCCGAGGCGGATGACGGCCAGGCTTGGATCGTTCCTGCCGCCGCGACCGGGATGGACTGGAGCACGATGGCCCCCGGCACGCTGGCCGTTCGCCAGGACGGGGCATGGCTCGGCGTCCACGTTCCGCAGGGGACGATCGCCTTGGTGACGGACGAAGGCCAGTTGGCGGTTCGCGCGGGCGACGGCTGGACGCCGCTCGGCGCGCTTCTGAAGCGCGTCGAATCTCTGGAGGGCCTGGGCGTCGGAACCGCACCCGATCCGACCAATCCTATCTCCGCCCGGCTGAACGCGGCGCTTCTGGCGGCCCGGCCGGCGATTGAAGGCGGCACGGGCGACGTACGTCTGTCCTTGAGCAAGGAAACGTCCGTCGACGTCGCCTCCATCATGTTCCAGACGGCCTTCGGCGGCCGGGCCGAGGTCGGCCTGGTCGGCGACGACGCCCTGACGATCAAGGTCAGCCTGGACGGCGCGACGTGGCGCGAGGCCGTGAAGGTCGATCCCGAAACCGGTCGGGCCTTGTTCTCGGCGGGCGCGCTCCGCAGCGAGACGACCGTCGTCACGAACTCCGGCGCCTATTCGCCGCCGTCCTGGGCGCGGACCCTGCGAGTCTCCCTGCTCGGAGGCGGCGGGGGCGGCGCCGGGGGGCAGGGTGGGCCCGCCGGAACCCTCCGCCTCGGCGGCGCCGGCGCCGGCGCCGGCGGCCGGACGGAACGCGTCTGGTCGACGTCCGACCTCGATCCGGAACTGATCGTGACCGTGGGGGCGGGCGGCGGCGGCGGGACTGCGGACTCGGTCGGCGGAGACGGAGGCGCGACCTCTCTGAGTCAAGGCGGCGACGTCCTCGCCCGGGCATGGGGCGGAGAGGGCGGCCATCCCTCCGGAGTCGGAGGAAACGGCGGCGTCGCGCTTTTCGGCGGCAACGAAGGCGGTCACGGCGCGGGCGCCGCGCCCGGCGGAGATGGCGGTCAGACGATCGATCCCTGCGGCCCCGGCGGCGGAGGCGCGGGCGGAGGCGTCACGGCGTCGGACGTGGCCCAGTCGGCGGGCTCCGGCGGCGGCGGCGCCACGTGCGGCTTCCTGGCGGCGGGAGGTTTGGGGGGATCGGAAGCCGGCTCCCCCGGCGAAGATGCGGGCGCGCCCGCTCTTTCCACCAGCGGCGGCGGCGGATCGGGCGGCGGCGGGTCCGCATCCGGTCCCGGTCATGACGGCGGGAATGGGGGAGACTGGGGCGCAGGCGGCGGCGGCGGCGGCGCGGGCCTGATCACCGGCGGGTCGGGCGGCGCGGGCGCACCCGGCGTCGTCGTCATCGTGGCGGAGGGCTGATCGTGCGCCACGAAGCCCCTGAAGACCGGATCCCGGACATCGAGTCCTGGGATCTGCCCGACCGCCTGACCTGGGAGGAATGCCTGGACGAGACGGCTTTTCCCGGCCGGCCCGGCCCTGCCCGCCGCAATCCGGAGGACGAAGAATGACCGACGCTCACTCCCCCCTCGCCGAAGGCCGCTGGCTGTGGCGACGCCTGTTCGTCTTTATGTCGGCGGCGGGCCTGCAGACGCTGCTGGCGCGGGCGTTGGACCGCGCGGGGCCTGAGCATGCCGCCCGCGCGGCGGACGGGCTGCTGATCCTCCTGGGCCTGACGCTGGTCATTTATCTGGTCGCCCCGACCGCACAGCAGCTGGCCGCCCTGTTCGCCCAGCTCAAGCTGGGAGGTCGCCCATGAGCTTCCGTCTGTCCGAACGGTCGCGACGCAGCCTGAAGGGGGTCCATCCCGACCTGGTCGGCGTCGTCGTCGAGGCGCTGTCGCTCAGCCCGATCGACTTCATGGTCATCGAGGGCCTGCGCACGCCGCGCCGGCAGCAGGCGCTGGTCCGCGCGGGGGCCAGCCGGACGATGAACTCGCGTCACCTCACCGGCCACGCCGTCGACCTGGCGGCCTTCGTGGACGGCAAGGTCCGCTGGGACTGGCCGCTCTATCCCCGCATCGCCGACGCCATGAAGGCCGCCGCCCGACGGCGCGGGGTCGTCCTGATCTGGGGCGGCGACTGGCCGCGGCTGCGCGACGGACCTCACTTTGAACTCGACCGAAAGGCCTATCCGTGAGCGCGGTCGTCCTAAAGCGCTTGCTTGTGCCTTTGGCGGCCTTGGCGGCGCTCGGGTTCTTGGTCGCCGTCGCCGCGCCGGCTCTGGGGTTCCGCTGGGACCCCTTCGATCGGACGGCGCGACGCCTGGCTGAAGTGGAGGCGCGTCTGGTGACCGCCGAGCGCGTCGCGGCACAGGCCGAGAGGCTCGCGCATGCCGAGGCCGATCAGGCCGCGCGCATCGATCGTCACCACCGGACGGTCGCCGAGGCCGAACGCGTCGCCGCCGAATTCACGCATCGACATGGAGCCACCCAAGATGACGAACCCCTGCCTGCAAATCGTGCCGCTCGTCTTAATGACGCTGACCGTCGCCTGTGCGCCCTCGCGCCCGGTCTCTGCACCGATCCGGTTGAGTCTCCCCGCGGCGGCGCTGACCCGCTGCCGCCTGCCGGTTCTTCCAGATGAGCCGACCCAGGCGGACCTTGAAGCGACCTACGTCGAGCGCGGCGCGGCCTTGATCGAGTGCGAAGGCGCACGACGCCTGGCGATCGACGCCCTGCGGGCGGAGAGGGGGCTTGACGATCCCTGACCCGGCACATCGTGCCGACCCGCCGGCAACAATTGCCGGGGCGCCGTGCCCGCCCGGCAGAAAATGCCGGGCAAACACGTGGTGAATCAGAAGTACCAAAGGAAAATCAGTGACCTGACCTGACGACGCCAGCGCCGTCTCTGGCCTCGTCCTTGCTGCCTCATCTGCCGAGCAAAATGCTCCCGGCAGCCAAAATGGCGTCGGACACCTTGAAAGAAGGACTACGTGCCATGGCGCTGAACAGCGTTAACACGAACACGGGCGCCCTGATCGCCCTGCAAAACCTGCAGACCACCAACGCCGAACTGGGCGTGGTGCAGCAGCGGGTCAACACCGGCAAGAAGATCGCTTCGGCCAAGGACAACGGCGCCATCTGGGCCATCGCCCAGGGCCAGCGTTCGGAAATCGGCGCCCTGAACGCCGTCAAGGACAGCCTCCAGCGCGGCCAATCGGCCACGGACGTGGCCATCGCCGCCGGCGAGTCGGTCTCGGACCTGCTGATCCAGCTGAAGGAAAAGGCGCTTGCGGCCAGCGACACCTCGCTGACCACCTCCGCCCGCACCGCTCTGAACGAGGACTTCAAGTCCATTCGCGACCAGATCGCGACCGTGGTCACGAACGCCTCGTTCAACGGGGTCAACCTGCTGAACAACTCGGCCACCGCGGGCTTCAAGGCGCTGTCGAACGCTTCGGGCTCCACCATCACCGTGCAGGACGAGAACCTGTCGCTGGGCGGCGCCAACGTGACCCTGGCCGCCACGGCGACCATCGGCACATCGACGCTGGCCTCCACGGCCCTGACGACGATCAACACCTCGATCAACAACGTCTCGGCCGCCCTGGCTCGCCTGGGCACCGGCTCGAACTCCCTGGGCACTCACCTGAAGTTCGTGAGCAAGCTGCAGGACACGATCGAAGCCGGCGTGGGCAACCTGGTCGACGCCGACCTGGCCAAGGAAAGCGCCCGCCTCCAGGCGCTGCAGACGAAGCAGCAGCTGGGCGTGCAGGCGCTCTCGATCGCCAACTCCTCGACGTCGATCCTGCTCGGACTCTTCCGCTAAGGGCCGATGGACTGAAACGGCGGGCGTCTCTCCTTCGGGAAGGGCGCCCGCCCGCTCGTCCGGCAAGCCCTCCATTCAGGAGGCGCCGGCCCGAACGGCCGGTAAGGAGACATGGAACCCAATGCCAAGATAGCCCGCATCGGCCCCGTCGCAGCCACATCCGGCGCCGCGACGTCGGGGTCGTTCGACCGCCCGCCCGGTTCCAATGAAGCCGAACAGGCGGCCCGCTACCGTCTTGTGATCGAAGAGGGCCCCAGCTCGGGCTCCTACGTCTACAAGACGCTGGACAGGGTCACCGGCGAGGTCGTGCGGCAGCTGCCGCGCGAACAGGTCGTCCAACTGATGCAGGGCGGTGACTACGCCTCGGGATCGGTCATCGACACCAGCGCCTGACCGGCCCTCCGGATCGCCATCTTTCGCCGCGCCGTCCTTGGACAGCGCGGGTTTCGTCGTGGTGAATCGGCGTTAACCATACGCACACGACTCGCCCCATAGCCTCGACGTGACTTCAAAGAGGCACGAGCCGGATGACGAACAGCGTCCACACCAACAGCGCCGCCCAGGTCGCGCTTCAGAACCTCACCCGGACGAACGACCGGCTGTTCGACGTTCAGGGTCGGGTCTCCACGGGCCTGAAGGTGCAAGGCGCCAAGGACAACGCCGCCATCTGGGCGATCGCCCAAGGCCAGCGGGCCGACATCTCCTCGCTCGGCGCCGTGAAGCAGAGCCTCGACCGCGCCACCTCGATCGCCGACGTGGCGCTGGCGGCGGGCGAATCGATCTCCGACCTTCTCAACCAGCTGCGGGAAAAGGTCGTCGCGGCCAAGGACCAGTCGCTGGGCACCCAGTCACGCCAGCTGCTCAACAACGACTTCCAAGCCCTGCTGCGGGCCATCGGCTCGGCGATCCAGAACGCCACCTTCGACGGGGCCAACATCTTCAACGGGTCGGTCACGCCGGGCATCCGCTTTCTCGCCAACTCCGACGCCACTCAGACGGTGACGCTGTCGGCCAAGAATCTCACTCTGGGCGGCGCGATCATCGAGGTGTCGTTGGCCAATTCGCTGCTGACGGTGACCGGCGCGACGTCGGCCCTGAACCGGCTGGACGATTCCATCACCCAACTGAACTCGGCCCTCGGCGACATCGGCGCCCAAGCCAAGCAGATCTCTGCGCACTCCAAGTTCGTCAGCAAGTTGGCGGACACTCTGGAGTCCGGCGTGGGCAACCTGGTCGACGCCGATCTCGCCAAGGAAAGTGCGCGACTTCAGGCGCTGCAGGTCCAGCAGCAGCTGGGGGCCCAGGCGCTGTCGATCGCCAATCAGGCGCCCCAGGTCATTCTGTCCCTGTTCCGCGGCTAAGCCGCAGGCTAGCCGCGGCGGGCCAGCCTCAGGCCGACCGGCCTCACGCCGATCTGTACGGGCGAGGGCCGCACGCGCGGGCCGGGTTTGGCGGCCAGGCCATACAGCGACAGGAAGGCGGCGAAAAGCGAACGCGGACGGATCATCGCATCATACCTCGCGGCGGTGGTGACGGATCGACGGCGCATTAACGAATCGGTGCGAACACCGTTCCGAGGGCGGACGTTAACCCGACGTAAGCGCCGATCGAAGACCCTGTTTTCAGGCGTCCACATGATCGACAACAGCTATCTTCTCGGCCTGTTCGGCGGGACGTCCCTGTCCTCCGGCTTCAGCGCGTCTTCCGCCCTGGCCGCCGCCCGGCGCCAGCCGACGCCGCCGTGGTCGTCCTCCGCCGTCGTGGCCCCGGCCGACGACCGCGTCCGCGCCGCCCTGGGCGGACGCCGCATCATCGACGAAGACGCCGCCCGGCCCGACGCCGCAGACGCCTCCGGCGACTATCGACGCCTGTTCGCCCTCTATCAGGGGCTGGAGACCCTGACCTCCCTGGCCAACCGCGCCGCCACCAAGGGCGTGTCCTCGACCGAGCTCTCGCTGCTCCAGCGCCGCTTCGACCAGGGGCTTGCGGAGGTCGGAACGTGGCTGGGGGGCGCCGAATTCCAGGACGTCCGCATGGTCCAGGGCACGACGTCCGCCCTGTCGAAGACCACGACGGCCGTCCGGCGCGATTCGGCCGTTTCGATCACCGCCCCAGTCCACGAAGGGGCCCCCGACGCCGTCGTCGCGGCGTTTCAGGGCGCCGTGGCCTTCTCGATCGGCATCAAGACGACGCTCGGCACGACTCAGGTCGCCATCGACCTCGCCGACATGGGCGCGACGCCGCGCACGCTCGACGCGGTGGTCAAGCACGTCAACGACCAGCTTCAGGCCGCGGGGGTCCAGACCCGCCTGGGCCGCGAACAGATCAAGGCCGAGCCCAAGACGGTCACCGTCTCCGGCAAAACCGTCACCCTGCCGCCCGGCCCCGACCGTTGGGCCCTGGCCATCCGCGGCACATCGACCGAGACCGTGTCCTTTTCCGACGCCGCCCCGCGCGACGCCGTCTATGTCGTCCAGGCGGCGGGCGCGGCGGGCAAGCATGAGGTGCTGAAGTTCCAGTCGGATCAGGACGGCCTCGGCCCCGCCACCTCACCGCGCGTGGGCGAGACCCAGTGGGTGGACGGCCGCGTGTCGCAGACCGCCCTGCCGCAGGGATACTCCGCCGTCCGCGCCTCCGCCGCCACCGCCGACGGCGGCCTGTGGCTGGTCGCCGACATCGACGGCCCCGTGGCCGACCAGGCGATCAAGGGGGCGGCGGACGTCGCCCTGGTCCGCCTCGATTCCGTCGGACGCGTGGTCTCGACCCGAACCCTGGGCGCGGCGAACCAGGCCGGCGGCTATGCCCTGTCGGTCGCCGCCGACGGCCGTGTGGCCGTGGCCGGCTCGGTCGTCGGCGCCCTGGAGCCCGGCAAGTCCGGCGACGTGGCGACCGAGGTCGATTCCTTCGTCGCCGTCTTCGACGCGGCGGGTCAGGAGCAGTGGCTCCAGCGGCGCGGCGCCCGCGCGGCGGACGAGGCCACGTCCGTCTCCTTCGCGGCCGACGGCACGGTGGTCGTCGCCGGTCGCGCCCGCTCCGCCCTGACCGGCGCGACGTCGCTGGGCGGCTGGGACGGCTACGTCCAGACCTTCCGCGGCTCCCAGCTCTATCCCGGCGCGGCCTGGACCGTCACCGCGCCCGGCGTGGCTCAGTTCGGAACCGGCGGGGACGACGGCGTCTCGGCCGTCGCCGCCGTGGGGCAGGAGGTCTGGACCATCGGCGTCGAGAACGGCCGCCTCATGGTCCGCCGCTGGGGCCTGGACGCCGACGGTCGCCCGACGCTGACCAGTCAGCGCGACCTGGGCCTGGCCGGCGGAGAGCCAGCAGGCATCGCGGTCCAGGACGGCCGCGTCGTCGTGTCGGGAACCAGCCACAACGCCGGCCTGATCGCCGGAACCACGACCCGCGCGCACTCCGGCGGCACGGACGCCTATGTGATCGCCCTGAACACGGACCTTTCCGCCTCGCCGGACGACCGCCTCACCTGGCTCGGCGGCTCCGGCAACGACGACGTGGCGGACGTGAAAGTCCACGACGGCAAGGTCTGGATCACCGGCGTGTCCAACCGCCCGGCCGACGCCAAGGACGCCGACCCGACGCGCGGATACCTTAGCCGGCTCGATCCTCTGACCGGCGCGATCGAATGGACCCGCGACTGGGCCGGCGACGGTGATCAGGCCCGTCCGGCGACCTTGGCCGTGGCCACGGCCGCCGCCGGCGTCCTGGACCGTCTCGGCCTGCCGCGCGGCGAGATATCCCAGACCGACTCCCGCCGGCTGGTCGACTCCACCGCCCTTCGTTCCGGCGACCGTTTCCACATCACCCCGCCCGGCGGCGGCCGTCCCGTCGCCGTGACGATCGACGCCCGCGACACGCTGCAAAGTTTGGCCCGCAAGATCGAGGGGGCCTCGCTGGGCCGCCTGCGCGTCACCGTCGCCGCCGAGGGCGCGAAAGCCGACGCCGACCCTGCGCTGGACTCGACCTTCGCGGGGCTCCAGCGCCTGTCGATCGCGGCGCGCGACGGGCGCGAGGGCGCCGTTCTGACCTCAGGCGAACCGGGCCGCGACGCCCTGGCCGGCCTGGGCCTCTCCGCCGGCTTCATCGGGCCGACGGCGGGGGAGGGGGAGGCCAAGACCTTCGGCCTGGGCCTGCCGCGCAATCTGACGCTGGCGAACGCGGACGCCGTCAAGGCCGCGGGCGAGCGATTGCAGGCCGCCATGAAAGCCGTGCGCGACGCCTATCGCGCGCTCAACCCCGTCGATCCCGCCGCCTCCGCCACGGGCGCGGCCCCCGCCTATCTGACCGCCCAGATCGCCAACTATCAGGCCGCCCTGGCGCGCCTCGGCGGGTGATCGCGGGTTTCCGGCTTCGCGGTTGACGCCCGGCGCGTCGGCGGGTCATTGAGGGGGAAGCCTCCACGAGCGATCCCCCATGGCCACGCCGTCCGACAACAAAGCCTTCCTGATCGCCGGCGGCGCCGCCGCGATCGTCGTGGCCGTGGCCCTGGCCCTGTGGTTCGGGCGCGGCTCCGGCCCCACCGAACCGCCGCCCGCGTCCAAGGGCGGCCTGACGGTCGACGTCGCCGAGGCGCCCGCTCTGGAAAGCACCAGAGAACTCCGCTGCTTCGTCGCCGGCCGTTTCGTGGGCATGGCCACCCTGACTCAGTGCGCCGAGCGCAACGGCCTGGCCACCGACGCCCTGGACGTCGGCATCGACGAGACCGGCGCCCTGGCCGCCGCGCCGACCGCCTCCTTGGCGCCCCCGCCGACCGAGCCGATCGAGATGGTCGAGGCCGAGCCCCTGCCGGATCTGCCGCCGGTGACCGACGCGGGTCAGCCCGTCGCGGCCCCGGGCGAGGCCTGCCTGCGCCACGTGGGCGGCGACTGGCGCCAGGTGTCGGGCTCCATGTCCCTGTCGGCCTGCGTCCTGGCCCTCTATTCCGGCACCTGCGTGCGGCCCGGCGACGCTCTGTACGGTCGCTGGGGGAACACGACCCTGCGCCTCGTGCCCGGCCGCGTCGAGCGGTCCGAGAACAACGCCGATTTCCGCACGTTGGTGGAGCAGGACCGCCGCTGCAACCTGGGCCCCGTAACCTGATGCGCTTCCTCGCTCTCGCCGGCGCTCTCGCCGCGGCCGGCTCCGTCGCCGCCTGTTCACAAGGCGTGGAGGCCCCGTTCGACCGCGGCGTCTGCTACTACGTCGTGCCCGACGAGACGGCCGAGGACGGCATCAAGCTGAACGTCGTGGCCCGCGACCAGCCCCAGATCGAGTTCTGCGCCGCGCGTCTGGAGGAAATGCGTCTGCGCTTTCTGAATATGGGCGGCTCCAACCGCGAGATCGTCGGGGCCTATCAGGGCAAGTTCATCTTCATCGACGCCACCGGCGTTCTGGTCGGCGACACCCTGACCGGCGGCCGTTATTTCTTCCTGGCGCGCACCGGCGACGGCCGCCTGGCCATCCCCGGCGCGATCCAGCGCGAGATCGACGGCCGCCCGGTGGGAGTCATCGCCGCGCCGGAAGCTCCGCCGCCGGCGGGCTGATCAAGAACAAACCTGGAACATCCGATCGAGATCGGCTAAGGGTTCCGCACATCTGAGAACAAGGAGCCTGCAATGGCCGGAAGCGTGAACAAGGTGATCCTGGTCGGAAACCTCGGGAAAGACCCGGAAATCCGCTCTCTGAACAACGGCGACCGGGTCGCCAACCTGTCGCTGGCCACGTCCGAAACCTGGCGCGACAAGTCCTCGGGCGAGCGCAAGGAAAAGACCGAGTGGCACCGCGTCGTCATCTTCAACGACAACATCGTGAAGGTCTGCGAGAACTACCTGAAGAAGGGCTCGACCGTGTACATCGAGGGTTCGCTGCAGACCCGCAAGTACGAACAGAACGGCGTCGAGAAATACACCACCGAGGTCGTTATCCAGCGCTTCAACGGCAACCTGACCATGCTGGGCGGCCGCGGCGACGGCGCCTCGTCGGGCGGCGGCCGTTCGGACGACGACTACGGCTTCTCCGGCGGCCCGGCGCCCAAATCCTCTGGTCCCAAGGAAAGCTACGACCTGAACGACGACATTCCGTTCTGATCGACACATGGGGCAGGGGACCTATAGCTGGCGGGACGACCCGGCGGTCCCGGCCTTCCCCGACGACCGCCCCCTGGTCCTGTTCGACGGCGACTGCGCGCTTTGCTCGGGCTGGGCGCGGACGGTTCTGAAGCGCGACAAGGCGCGGCTGTTCCGCCTCGTGCCGGTCCAGTCGCCGCTTGGGCGCGCTCTCGTTGTCCACCACGGCCTCGATCCGGACGATCCCTCGACCATGCTGCTGCTCGAGAACGGCAGTGCTTTCGGCAAGACCGAGGGCTCGATCCGCGTGGCCTCGCGGCTCGGCTGGCCCTATCGCGCCACGGTCCTGCTGCGCCTGATCCCAAGCGGCCTGCGAGACGCGGTCTATGACCAGATCGCTCGCCGACGTCGGCTGATCCCCGGCCGACGCTGGTGCGCCGTGCCCGACCTCGGCCTCGACCTCACCGACCGGGTGCTGGGCTGACCCGCCGCGTCCTCATCCTCGGCGCGGGAGGCTTCATCGGGGCCCAGGTGGCGGCCGCCTTCGACCGGGCCGGCTGGGCGGTGCGCGCCGCCGCCCGTCGTCCCGCCGCCGCGGCCCGCCGGGCGCCCGGGTTCGATTGGGTCGCCCTCGACTTCGCCGACCCTCATGCCGACTGGGCGGGCGCGCTCTCCGGCGTGGACGCCGTGGTCAATTGCGTCGGCGCGCTTCAGGACGGGGCCGACGACAGTCTGACGGCCGCCCACGTCGATGGCCCACGCCGCCTGATCGCCGCCCTGCAGGCCGCCGGCGTGCGTCGGCTGGTCCATCTGTCGGCGGTCGGCGCGGACGACGCGGCGGGCACCGACTACGCGCGGAGCAAGGCGGAGACCGAGCGGATGATCGCCGCCTCCGGTCTGGACTGGGTCATCCTGCGGCCTTCGCTGGTGATCGGCCGCGGGGCCTTCGGCGGCACGGGGCTGATCCGCGCCCTGGCGGCCTTCCCCCTCGTGATCCCCATGGTCGGCGGCGATCAGGTGTTCCGCCCGATCTTCACCGAGGATCTGGCCGACGCCATCGTCGCGGCGGCCGACGCCCCGCCGGGCCTGACCGCCGATCTCGGCGGGCCCCAGGCCGTGACCCAGGCCGACCTGCTGCGGGCCTACCGCGCCTGGCTGGGCCTGCCCCGTGCGCCGGTGCTGCGTCTGCCGCCCGCCGTGGCCCGCCCGGCCCTGGCCGTCGGCGATTTCCTGGGCCATCTCGGTTGGCCCTCGCCGCTGCGCACCACGTCGCTGCACCAGATGAACCACGACGTCGCCGGCCGCGACGCGCCCTGGCCCGCCGCGCTCGGCCCGACCCCGCGTGGCTTCGACGCCGTCCTGCGCCAGGTTCCGGCCTCGGTGCAGGACGTCCATCACGCCCGCCTCTGGTTCTTGCGTCCCGTCGCCGTCGTGACGCTCAGCCTGTTCTGGATCGCCACGGGCATCATCACCCTGGGCTGGGGCTGGGACGCCTCGGTTGCCACGCTTCAGGCCGGCGGCTTCGGCGCCCTGTCGCCGGGCATCGCGGGGGCAGGGGCGGTGATCGACGTCCTGCTCGGCATGGCGGTCCTGAAGCGGTCCTGGACCGCCCGCGCCGCCCTCGGCATGGCCCTGGTCTCCATCGGCTACCTCATCGCCGGCACCGTCAGCCTGCCGCACCTCTGGCTGGACCCGCTGGGGCCCTGGCTGAAGGTCTTGCCGGGGATCGTCCTTGCCCTCTACGTCGCCGCCACCGAGGCGCGCCGCTGATGGACCTCTACGTCGTGGTCAAGATGATCCACATCCTGTCCGGCGCCGTCCTGTTCGGCACGGGAATGGGCATCGCCTTCTTCATGGTCTGGGCCAATCGAGGCCGCGACGCCGCCGCCGTCGCCCACGTCGCCGGCACGGTGGTGGTCGCCGACGCCCTGTTCACCGCCGTCGCCGTGGTGGTCCAGCCGCTCAGCGGCCTGGCCCTGATCCACCTTCAGGGATACGCCCTGACCGAGCCCTGGCTGCTGTGGGCCTATGGCCTCTACGTCCTGACCGGCGCCTGCTGGCTGCCGGTCGTCGCCATCCAGATCCGCCTGCGCGACCTCGCCCGCGTCGCAGCCGACGTCGGCGCGCCCCTGCCGGCCGAATACGAGCGCCTCTATCGCGTCTGGTTCGCCTTGGGCGTGCCTGCATTCGCCGCCGTCATGGGCATCTACTGGTTGATGATCGCAAAGCCGGGGTAGGGGATCACCAGATCGCGCCGGAAAAGTTCTCCCGGATGTTCCTGTCCGCCGTGATCAGCCGAACGTCATCCGCCAAGGCGTTGGCGACGATCAACCGGTCGAAAGGGTCGCGCGTCCAGTTCAGGTCGAGGGCGCGCGTGATGACGGAGCTGAAGGTCGCCTGCGACCACGTCGGGCCGTGTTCGTCTTCAAACCGCTCCAAGATCACCCCGGGCGTCAGCCCGTCCAAGCGTCCCCTCTCATGAAGAATCTGAAGTTCAAGACGCACCATGGGCGAGACGCCCAATGCAGCGGTGTGACGGATCGCCGTTGCGGCCGTCTGTGAGAACGACGCGGCGTCGCGGTTCGAAAGCCAAATGACGGCATGGGTGTCGAGATGGATCAAAGGTCGCCGAACTTCTTGTCCGGATCCCACTCCCAGTGGTCGGTGCGATAGATGTCGGCTTCCTTGTAGTCACACGCATCCGGCCGCGGCCCCAAGGCGACCATCCGGTCCCAGCGCTCGGCCGACGTCAGTTCCCCAGCGGTTCGCGGCAGGAGACGCGCCGTCAACTCGACCGTCACCTTGCCCCGGCGCACACGCACCGGCTCGTTGTCCTGGATCAGGCGGTCCATGACCCGGTAAAGATCCTGCCGCATCTCCGTTACGGTCAACTCTTTCATGCGTACGTGTATCGCAGTTTTTTCCGTACATGTCCACGCGAAACCCTTCGTCACCCAGTGTGAGGCGCGGACCGTCGCGACGCATGCCATAGCGGGCAGGTGAGCGACCGCCCCATTCCCCCGATCCGCCTTACCGCCCTCGAGATCGCCGCCCTGATGGCCGTGGTCGTCATCTGGGGCGTCAATAACGCCGCGGCCAAGGTGGCGACCGAAGAACTGCCGCCCATGCTGACCGCGGCCCTCCGGTTCGCCCTGGCCGGGATCTGTTTGATCCCCTTCGTGCGCCCGCCGTTCCCCGACCGGCGCAGCCTCCTGGTCATCGTGCTGATGGGCGGACCGATCCATTATGGCCTGATCTATCTCGGCTTCTGGCTGGCCAACGACGTCAGCCCCGCCTCGGTCGCCGCGCAACTGTGGATTCCGTTCACAGCCCTGTTCGCCTTTCTGATTCTGGGCGAGCGATTGTCGCGCATGGCGTTGGCGGGCTTGGTCGTCGCCTTCGTCGGCGTGGCCTGGATGGCCGCCGACCCGCACGCGCTGGAGGACTGGAAGGCCATCGTCGTCGTCGGCATGGCCAGCGCGGCCTGGGCCCTGACCACCGTCATCGCTCGGCGCACGACGTCCATCCCGCCGCTGAAGATGCAGGGCCTGCTGGCGCTCACCGCCCTGCCCACGCTGGCCGCCGCCTCGGCCTTCTGGGAACGGGGCCAACTGCCCGCCCTGGCCGCGGCCACGCCCCTGACCTGGGCGGCGGTCCTTTGGTCCGGACTGGCGTCGTCCATCGTCGCCACCAGCCTGATGTTCTGGCTGGTCCAGCGGCGCGAGGCGGGGCGCGTCACGCCCTATCTGCTCGCCACGCCGGTGGTGTCGATCCTGATCGGCGCGGTCTTCCTTGACGACGTCCTGACCGCCCAGATCCTGACCGGCGCGGCCCTGACCATGGGCGGCGTCGCCGTCGTCGCCGTGGCCGAGCGCGGCCTCAGGGCCGGCGCGGCGAAGGGGTAGGTCTCAATTTTTTCCCTCCCCTTCAGGGGAGGGTGGCCGATGCGAAGCATCGGACGGGTGGGAGGGGCTGGGCGACCGGCCCGCGGACGGAGCTTGGGTTGCTGCGGCCCTCCCACCCCGTCGTCGCTGCGCGCCGACGCCCCTCCCCTGAAGGGGAGGGAAAGTCCCTGCTACCCCGCCGCCAGCACGCCGCACGCCACCCGCGCGCCCGCGCCGCCGATCGGCTGGGTCGTGTGATCGTCGGCGCCGGCGTGGATGACGATCGCCGAGCCGTCCGCATCCCACAGCCAAGCCCCGGGACCAGTCGCGGAAATTCGCGCGCGCGGGGTGAAGACCTCGGCCATCACCCGACCGGTCGCGTCGGCGTGGACGTTGGGCAGGTCGCCGTCGTCGGGTCCTTCGGCATTCAGCAGGCCGTGCGGCTTGCCGCCCTCGCCGCCGTGGATGTGGCCGCCCGCGCTGGTGAAGGCGCCCTCGCAGGTGCCGCTCTGATGCAGATGAACGCCATGCCAGCCGGGCGCCATGCCCGTCGCCTCCACCCGGATCAGGAGGCCCGTCGGCCCCTGCGTCAGCACAGCCCGACCCACCCGCGCGCCCTCGGCGTTCACCAGCGTCGCCTCGCCGAAATCGCCCAGAGGCGCCCGCTCCGCCATGCCTGTCGAGGCGCAGGCGCCCAGCGGCGCGGTCATCGAAACGGCGACGGCGGCAAGGGTGAGACGGCGCATGATCTTCTCCGTGGACGGCGGGTTCCTGCGGGCCCCTGCGACTTGGCCCCAAAGGCCGATGAATGCTAGAAACCGGGGGCGCGGAACACGTTCCGATTCCGCCGGACGAAAGCCCGAATTCCTTGACCGACATCACCCCTGAAAACGGCGCCCCCCGGGGCGGCGACGTGGCCTCCATCACCATTGAGGACGAACTGCGCAAGTCGTACCTCGACTATGCGATGAGCGTCATCGTCAGCCGTGCCCTGCCGGACGCGCGCGACGGCCTCAAGCCGGTGCATCGTCGCATCCTCTATTCGATGCACGACCTCGGGATGGAGCCGTCGAAGTCCTATTCCAAGTGCGCGCGCGTGGTCGGCGACGTGCTGGGCCGGTTCCACCCGCACGGCGACGCCTCGGTCTACATGGCGCTGGTCCGCATGGCCCAGCCATTTTCGATGGGGCTGATGCTGGTCGATGGCCAGGGCAACTTCGGCTCGGTCGACGGCGATATGCCCGCCTCCATGCGATACACCGAGTGCCGCATGGCCTCGGCCGCGACGGCCTTGATGGCCGACATCGACAAGGACACAGTCGATTTCCAGCCTAACTACGACGAGAAGGAGCTGGAGCCGGTCGTTCTGCCGACCCGCATCCCCAACCTTCTGGTCAACGGCGCCGGCGGCATCGCCGTCGGCATGGCCACCAACATCCCGCCGCACAATCTGGGCGAGGTGATCGACGCCTGTCTGGCCCTGCTGGACGATCCCGGCATCGGCGACGACGCCCTGCTGGACATCGTGCCGGGCCCCGACTTCCCGACCGGCGGCGAGATCATGGGCCGAACCGCGCCCCGCGTCGCCCTGCGCGACGGCCGCGGCTCCGTCGTTGTCCGGGGCAAGGCGTCGATCGAGACCATCCGCAAGGACCGCGAGGCGATCGTGGTCACCGAGCTGCCCTATCAGGTCAACAAGCAGACCCTGATCGAGCGCATCGCCGAGATGGTGCGCGAAAAGCGCATCGAGGGCATCAGCGACGTCCGCGACGAATCCGACCGCCACGGCATGCGCATGGTGGTGGAGCTGAAACGCGACGCCTCGGGCGACGTCGTCCTGAACCAGCTGTGGCGCTTCACCGCCATGCAGAGCTCGTTCGGCGTCAACATGCTGGCCCTGAACCACGGCCGCCCCGAGCAGATGGGTCTGCGCGCCCTGCTTGAGGCCTTTCTTGAGTTCCGGGAAGAGGTCGTCGTCCGCCGCATCAAGTTCGAATTGGCCAAGGCCCGCGACCGCGGCCACGTCCTGGTCGGCCTGGCCGTCGCCGTGGCCAATATCGACGAGGTCATCCACATCATCCGCAGCTCGGCCGATCCGACCGAGGCGCGCGAGCGGCTGCAGGCCAAGGCCTGGCCCGTCGGCGACATGATCGCCCTGATCGAGCTGATCGCGGACCCGCGTTCCATGCTGATCGACGGCGACAAGCTGAACCTGACGGACGAACAGGCCCGCGCCATCCTGGCCCTGACGCTCAGCCGCCTGACCGGTCTGGGCCGCGACGACATCTTCGGCGAGGCGCGCGACCTGGCCGGCACGATCCAAGGCCACCTGACCCTGCTGTCGGACCGCGCCAACATCCTGGGCGTCATCCGTCAGGAGCTGGAGGAGGTCAAAGACAAGTTCGCCGTCCCGCGCCGCACCCTGATCGGGGAAGGCGACGGCGAGATGGAGGACGAGGACCTGATCCCGCGCGAGGACATGGTCGTCACCGTCACCCACGGCGGCTACGTCAAGCGCGTGGCGCTGAACGCCTATCGGACCCAGCACCGCGGCGGCAAAGGCCGCTCTGGCGTGGCGATGAAGGAGGACGACGCCGTCGTCGGCGTCTTCTCGGCCTCGACCCACACGCCGGTCCTGTTCTTCGCCACCAACGGCAAGGCCTACAAACTGAAGACCTGGCGCCTGCCGCTGGGCAATCCCCAGTCGCGCGGCAAGGCCTTCGTCAACCTGCTGCCGATCGAGCCGGGCGACACCATCATGAACGTCCTGCCGATCCCCGAGGACGAGGCGACCTGGGGCGATCTGGACGTCATGTTCGCCACGGCGTCCGGCGACGTGCGCCGCAACAAGCTGTCGGACTTCGCCACGGTCAACCGCGCCGGCAAGATCGCCATGAAGCTGGAGGAGGGCGACCACATGGTCGGCGTCGCCCTGTGCACCGCCGACGACGACGTGCTGCTGACCACCGCGCTGGGTCAGGCCATCCGCTTCAAGGCCGACGACGTCCGCGTGTTCAAGGGGCGAGACTCGACCGGCGTGCGCGGGGTGCGACTGGCCGAGGGCGACGAGGTCATCTCCATGGCCGTCCTGGGCCGCGTCGACGCCACGCCGGAAGAGCGCGCCGCCTACGTCCGGCACGCCAACGCCATGCGCCGCGCGGCCAGCGGCGAGGGCGAGGACGAGACGCCCGTCGATCAGGACGAAGAAGCCGTCGCCGAGGCCCCGATCTCTCCCGAGCGCATCGCCCAACTGGGGGCCGCCGAACAGTTCATCCTGACCGTCACCGAGACCGGCTTCGGCAAGCGGTCCTCGGCCTACGAATACCGCCGCACCGGCCGCGGGGGCAAAGGCCTGACCGCCCACGGCCTGGGCGGACGCGCGGGGAACCGACTGGCCGCCGCCTTCCCGGTCGAGGAGACCGACGACCTGCTGCTGGTCACCTCGGGCGGTCAGATGATCCGCACCCGCATGGACCAGGTCCGCATCGTCGGCCGCGCCAGCCAGGGCGTCACCATCTTCAAGACCGCCGAGGGCGAGAAGGTGGTGTCGGTCGAACGCCTGCCGGATTCGGGCGGGGATGATGGCGCCGTCGAAACCGGGGCTCAGGGTTAGCATCCCTCTCCCAGCGGGAGAGGGCTTGAGCGCCCGCGAGCGCAAGCGAGCGGCCCTGCGCGAAAGGGAGAGGGGTTCGGCTTTGGCGGAGTTGCACCGCAACCCCTTACCCTTTCGGTTTGCGCATCGCTCCGCTCCGCGAACCTCAAGCCCTCTCCCGCTGGGAGAGGGAAGATGACCCTGTCCATCGACGGCCTCCCCGCCACCTCCGACGACCTCGCCCATCCCGCTCTGGTCAACCACGGCGCCTACACCTCGTTCCGCGTCGAGGCCGGCGCCGTGCGTGGCCTGGACCTGCACCTGGTCCGTCTGGAGGCCGCGTCGGTCGAGCTGTTTGGAGAGCCCGTCGGCCGGGACCACCTGCGGGAGCTGATGCGCGCCGCGCTCGGCGACCGCGGCGACGCATGGCTGCGGATCAGTGTGTTCTCGCCCGAGATTTCCCACCGGCAGGTCGCCTGGGTCGGCCGTCCCCGCGTCATGATCGGCGTCTTCGACCCGCCCGCGCCTCTCGCGCCGCTGCGCGTCATGCCGCTGACCTATCTGCGCGAGGCCCCGCACCTGAAGCACGTCGCCACCATGGGTCTGATCCGCGCCCGCCGCGCCGCCGCCCAAGCCGGCTTCGACGACGCCCTGTTCACCGACGCTGACGACCGCATCCTGGAAGGCACGCTGTGGAACGTCGGCTTCGTCGCCGGCGACGAGGTCACATGGCCGCTGGGGCCCAAGCTTGAGGGCGTGGCCCAGGCCCTGATCCAGCGTGGCCTCGAAGCCGTAGGCCTGACGCAGCGCCACGCCGTCGTCCGCCTGTCGGACCTTCCGGCGTTCGACCAAGCCTTCCTGTGCAACAGCGCCACCCCCGCCGCCGCCCTGACCGCCGTCGGCGGTCACGCCTTCGATCCGGCGCCCGACGTCATCGCCCGGCTCGACTCGGCCTGGTCGGCGGCCCGCCCGGAAAAAATCTGAGGCGGTTTCCCGACGGCGTCCGCGAACCGGGTTATGATGTCGAACGCGGGGTTCGCCCGCCCGTCGGAATGTGCACTATGTGCACTCGCTTTTTTCTTGGGGACGCCGCCTTCGTTTTCGACTCGATCGACTCGATCGACTCTGTTTTTTTGGTCGGCCTGGGCTCCGGGCGGCACAGGGGACCCCCATGCGAATCGGGCTCTATCCCGGCACCTTCGATCCGATCACCAACGGCCACATGGACATCATCGGCCGCGCGGTGAAGCTGGTCGATCGGCTGGTCATCGGCGTGGCCCGCAACGACGACAAGGGCCCGTTGTTCGCCACGGACGAGCGCGTGGCCATGGTCCGCGCCGAGGTGGCGCATCTCGGCGACGCGATCGAGGTCCGATCCTTCGACACCCTGCTGATGCATTTCGCCGAGTCGCTGGATGCGGCGGTCATCGTGCGCGGCCTGCGCGCCGTGGCCGATTTCGAATACGAGTTTCAGATGACGGCGATGAATCAGCGCCTGAATGCGGACATAGAGACGGTCTTTCTGATGGCCGACCCGCGTCATCAGGCCGTGGCCAGCCGTCTGGTGAAGGAGATCGCCCGTCTGGACGGTGCGATCGACAGTTTCGTCAGCCCCGGCGTCGCCGCCGCCGTCCGGGCCCGCGTGAAGAGGTGAGGATGAAGGTTTCGACGTGGTTCATTGGGGCGGTCGCCGTCCTGGCTCTGAGCGGGCAGGCCTCGGCCCAGGACGTGTGGCGCGCGGTCGATCCCGCCGATCTTCTGGTCATCGACACGGTGCACGGCCGGATTCTGGTCCAGCTCGAGCCGCGGATGGCGCCGAACCATGTGGAGCGCGTGCGTACGCTCGCGGACCGCGGCTTCTATGACGGCGTGTCTTTCCACCGCGTCATACCGGGCTTCATGGCCCAGACCGGCGACCCCACGGGCACGGGCGCGGGCGGCAGCGACATGCCGGACGTCAAAGCCGAGTTCGCCTTCCGCCGGGGCGCCCAGGACGGCTTCGTTCCCGTTCCGGACGCGGGTCCGGGCCTCGTCGGCCTCATTGGCCCCATGCCGGTTTCCAGTCAGCCGGACGCCCAGATGATGTTCACCGTGGACAAGAAGACCCCTGCCCAGGGTCTGTTCTGTCCCGCGACCGTCGGCATGGCCCGGTCGGGCCCGGTCGACAGCGCCAACAGCCAGTTCTACCTCATGACGGGCCGCAACGACCGGCTGAACGGGACCTACACGCCTTTCGGCCGGGTGGTTCAGGGCATGGAGACCGTGCGCGCCGTGAAGGCGGGTGAAGACGCTCTGGACGGCGCGGTGCAGGGCGAGCCGGACCGCATGGTCCGCGTCCGCACCGCCTCCGCGATGCCGGCCGGCGAAAGGCCGACCGTCCGCGTGATGGATCCCGCCAGCCCGACCTATCAGGCCTCGATCGAGACGACGCGCGCCGCGCGCGGCGGCGCCTTCCACATCTGCGACCTCATGCCCATCGTGGAGGTGACGCCGTGAAGCGCCTGACCGCATCGCTGATCGCCCTCGGCGCCGCCCTGGCCGCCGGCCATGCCGCCGCTCAGGATCCGCGCCTAGGCGCCGTCCCCGGCGCGCCGGCCGTCGTGGTGGACGAGGCCGGATGGCGCCGCGTCGCGCCGGAGAACCTGCTGCTGATCGACACGACGCAAGGCCGGATCATCCTTGAGCTGCTGCCAGAGGCCGCGCCCCTGCACGTGGAGCGCATCCGCCTGCTCTCGCGCCTCGGCGTCTACGACGGTCTCGTTTGGCACCGGGTCATCGACTGGTTCATGGCCCAGACCGGCGATCCGCTCGGCACCGGCGAGGGGCAAAGCGCCTATCCTGACCTGGTCGGGGAGTTCACCTTCCGTCGTGGCCCCGAGCTGGCTTTCGCGCCGGCCGCCTCTCCCGCCGGCGCCGTCGTCGGCTTCATCAACAGCCTGCCCGTCCAGACCCAGCCCGACGCCCTGATGCCGCTGACTTCGGACGGCAAGGTCCATGCCTGGGGGCTTTACTGTCCGGGCGTCGCCGGCATGGCGCGGGACGAGGATCCCGACACCGCCAACAGCCAGTTCTTCATCATGCGCCAGCCCTATCCGGCGCTGGACAAGCGCTACACCATCTGGGGCATGACGCTGGAGGGGCTGGACGTCGTCCGCGCGCTCAGGCCCGGGACAGATCCGTCCGGACAGGTGACCGAGCCCGACCGCATGGTTCGCGTCCGCGTCGCCGCCGACCTGCCGGAGGCCGAGCGTCCGACGGTCCACGTCATGCGGGCCCAGGCGCCGGCCTTCGTCGAGACCGTGGCTCAGACCCGCGCCGCTCGCGGAGCGGACTTCTCGGTCTGCGACCTCAGCCTGCCGGTTCAGGTCTCGCCCCCGCCCCCGCCCCCGCCGCCGGGGGCCTGACCGCCGCGCCGCCGCCGCCGGCGGCGTCTCGAGGGGGCGGCCTGCCGCTCCTCGCGCATCTTCTGCAGCAGCAGCCCCTCGCGCAGCCCGCGGTCGGCCACCCGCACCCGCTCGCTGGGCCATCCACGTTGGACCGCCTCCAGGATCGCGGCCCCGGCCATCACCAGATCGGCCCGCTCCTGGCCGATGCAGCTGTCGGCGGCCCGGCCTCGCGGCCCCAAATGCAGCAGCCGCGCCGCCGCCGCCTCGCACTGCGCTCGCGTCATCCACAGACCGTCGACCTGGTCCCGCCGATACCGCTTCAGGCCCAGATGCACCCCGGCCAGGCTGGTGATCGCTCCGGACGTCCCGACCAGATGCCCACGCCCCGCATGGAACAGGGCGGTCAGGTCCTGCGGGCATTCCGCCTTCTCCAGCGCCCGCGTCATGGTCCGCACCATGGCTTCGAACCAGTCGTCCAGGCCGTCCTCCGGCTCCGGGTGGCCCTCGGCCAGCGTCACCACCCCGACCGGCGCGCTCATCCACGCCACCGTCTCGAAGCTCCGCCCGTCGCCGCGCATCCACGACAGCTCGGTCGAGCCGCCGCCCACGTCGATCACCAGGGCGGCCTCGGTGCGCACGTCCAGCAGGTTGCGGCAGCCCTCCACCGACAGGGCCGCCTCCTCGTCCGGACCGATGATCCGCAGCTTCAGCCCGGTTCCGCTGCGGACCCGCTCCACGAAGGCCGCGCCGTTCTCGGCCTGCCGACAGGCTTGCGTCGCCACCGCGCTGATGCGGGCGCCCTCGATCCCCCGCCGCGCCAGCCGCTCGGCGCACAGGTCCAGCGCTTCGTAGGCCCGGTCCATGGCGGCGTCGTCCAGCCGGCCGCTGCGCGACACGCCTTCGCCCAGCCGCACGATCCGGCTGAAGCTGTCGACCACTCGGAAGCCCTCTCGCGCCGGGCGCGCGATCAGCAGACGGCAGTTGTTGGTCCCCAGGTCGAGCGCACCGTACAGGGGCGCTTCCCGACCGTCGCCGTCACGGCGTTGGGACCGGGCGTCGCGCCCCACGGGCGCGCCGTCGATCTCCGGCATGGCCGAACTTTCTTTGGGCGGTCCGAAAGCGACCCCCGTCGCAGACGACGATAGCGCGACGAACCGCGCACGCAATGCCGAGCCTGTCAGGAAGATGAACGGCGCGCTCGGGTCCGGCTCACAAGCGCGGCCGTACCTTCAGCGCATGACCCAGGTTCCCACAGCCCGCTTCCGTCTCGGACAGGCCGTCCGCCACCGCGATCACGCCTTCGCCGGCGTCGTGGTGGACGTGGACGCGGCCTATGCCGGCACGCCCGCCGACATCGGCGACGTCGAGGCCGCCCAGCCCTTCTACCGCGTCCTCGCCACGGGCAAGGAGGGCGGCTTCGTCGCCTATGCGGCCGAGGACGTCCTGACTCCCGCCGGCGTCGACGCCATCGACCTTCCGGCGGGCTGGCTGCACAAGGACGTGTCCGGCCGCATGACGCCCGCCGCCCATCGTCTGCACTGACGCTGGCGTCCGCCGCTTCGCGCGCCTAGGTTCGGCTCCAGCGCGCCGCAGAGCGCGGAACGGCAGGAAAGAGCGTCCCATGTCCGACTTCGAGCACGTCTTCGACAAACCGCCGGAAGGCGCCGCCGAGGACTGGACGATCCCGCAGAACTGGGGCGCCTACACCCCCGTCGAGCACGAGACCTGGAACACCCTCTATGCCCGGCAGATGAAGATCCTGCCCGGTCGCGCCGCCGACGTCTTCCTGAAGGGGCTGGACGCGCTGGATCTGAACACCGGCGGCATCCCCGACTTCGAGGTGATGAACCCCAAGCTCCAGGCTCTGACCGGCTGGACGGTGGTCTGCGTCCCCGGCCTGGTGCCGGACGAGGTCTTCTTCGACCATCTGGCCAACCGCCGCTTCCCGTCGGGCCAGTTCATCCGCAAGCCGGATCAACTCGACTATCTCCAAGAACCGGACGTCTTCCACGACGTCTTCGGCCACGTGCCGATGCTCACGGATCCTGACTTCGCCGACTACATGGAGGCCTACGGCAAGGGTGGCCAGCGCGCGGCCGCTCTGGGCATGCTGCCGAACCTGGCGCGGCTTTACTGGTACACCGTCGAGTTCGGCTTGATGCAGGACGCCGGCGGCCTGCGCATATACGGCGCGGGCATCGTGTCCTCGGCGACCGAGAGCGTCTTCGCGGTCGAGGATCCGTCGCCCAACCGCATCGGCTTCGACCTGGAGCGGGTGATGCGCACCCTGTACCGCATCGACGACTTCCAACAGGTCTATTTCGTCATCGATTCCATCGAGCGGCTGAAGCGCGAGACGCTGCAGGACTTCGGCCCGATCTATGCCCGGCTGAAGGACGCCGACACCATCCCGATCGACGCCGTGCTGGAGCACGACGAGGTCTTCACCCACGGCACCCAGGCCTATGCCGCGCGGGGTGGCCGCTTCGCGGCCTGAGTGTTCTTGTTTAGGAGAGTTTCATGATTAAGGGTACTTACGATGTACTGAAAGACCTGATGAAGGTTGATGTCGAGGCTGCTAGAAAGAAAGCAGACATCGAAAGCCATTATCTCAACGACTTCTTAAGTCTTTCCGATCGCCTCGAAAGACAAAAGTCAAAGAATCAATACGATCCATACGATTTATTTTTGCTACAAGTTTATAAGGTTTTCATTAGTGATAAGTCTGGTCATCACCATTACTTCAAGACCATCATTGATCATCATGAGCGCGCTATAGACTCGAATGCAGTATTGCGGGGCATTGATCAGCCTGCCCGGGATGTAATCACGCTACGGGCCATAGACCATGTAAAACGAGCGATGCTCGGCCTAAGCTCGTTCGCTGGCGATTCTGGAAACAGGGGCGATCTTGGGAACAGGGAAATCCGAAAAATTTCCTCTAAATCTGATCTGGGATGACCGGCTGGCCTTGGGCTCGGATTTCTGGCCCGGTGAGCGCTAGGAACCGGCGCTTCGGCGTCCGGCGCGCCATCAGGCCTATCGCTGGAAAGGATAGAAGCCGTCGCCCAGCTTGAGGATGCCGGTGAGCTCGTCCAGCGCTGCGCGGCTCTCGCCCAGCAGGTCTGGATCGGCCAGGTCGCGGGCCACCAGCTCGTCGCGGTAGTGCCGCTCGGCCCAGGCGTTCAGCCGATCATGCAGGTCGGGCGTCAGCCGCATCGCAGGATTGGTCGCCGCCAGCTCCGCGTCCGTCAGCACCACGCGCAGGCGCAGGCAGGCGGGGCCGCCGCCGTTGCGCATGGACTGGCGCACGTCGACGAACCTCACCTCGCCGATCGGACCGTTGGAGGCGACCAGCCGCTCCGTGACCGCGCGGCTGCGCGCATTCTCCTGCGTCTCGGTCGGGCAGATCAGGGTCAGTCGATCCTGCCCCGGAACCTGGATCAGCATGGAGTTGAACAGATAGCTGGCGATGGCGTCGCCCAGCGGCAGGTCGGCGTTCGAGACCTCCACGAACGCCGGCTCGAACCGGCCGTCGGCGGCGCGGCGGATGGCCTCGTGCGTCGCGGCCGTGTCCTCGAACGCCAGCTCGTGATGGAACAGCACGTTCAGCGCGCCGACGCAGACCACGTCGTTGTGGAAGGTCCCGCCGGCGATGGCGTCGCGCGACTGTCGCGCCAGCACCGCGCCGGTCGCCCCGTGTCGGCGCATGATGGCGTCGGACGCCTCGCGCGTCTGCCGGGCGGGAAACAGGCCGGTCCAGCCCTCCCAGGCCTCACGGCCCCAGACCATCAGGTTCACGCCGGGCGCCCCATGCTCGGCGCACAGACGCACGTGGTTGGCCGCGCCCTCGTCGGCCAGATGGGCGACGGATGGCAGGGCGTCGTGGACGGCGAAGCGGGCCGTGTCCGGGAACAGGGCGTCCAGCGCCCTTTTCGTCTGCGCGTGCTCCAGCGACCGGTGCAGGTTGGTCGTCAGATTGGCCGGCGTGAAATGCACCCGGCCGTCGGCGGCGTCGGCGCTCGGCGTCACCGTCGCGGCGTTGGCGGCCCACATGGCTGAGGCCGAACAGGCGGCGGCGGCGAAGGCGGGGGCGTCGCGCCACGCGTCCTCCAAAACCCGCGCGTCCGACCCGACGAAGCCCAGCGACCTGAGAAACGGGATGTCCGGCCGCTCCTGCGGCGGCAGCACGAACTGCGGCAGGCCCAGATCGGCCAGCAGCCGCATCTTCTGCAGCCCCTGCAGCACCGCCGCCCTCGGATTGGACGCCAGCCCCCGGTTCCGGTCCGACGCCAGATTCCCCGGCGACAGCCCCGCATAGGAATGCGTCGGCCCGATCAGCCCGTCGGCGTTGGCTTCGACGGCGGGATTCATCCCCGCAGCCCCTTCATCTCGCCCTCGATGTTCCGGACCTCTCCGGCCTCGAAGCTGGCGACCGGATAGGCGCAGTAGTCGGCGGCGTAGTACGCGCTGGGCCGGTGGTTGCCGCTCTGGCCCAGGCCGCCGAAGGGCATGTCGCCGGCCGCGCCCGTGGTCGGGCGGTTGAAGTTAACGACGCCGGCGCGGATGCGGTTCACGAACCGATCCCATTTCGTCGGGTCGTCGCTGACCAGACCGGCGGACAGGCCGTACTTCGTCCGGTTCGCGGCCGCGATCGCCTCGTCGAAGATCGGCACGCGCTGGACCGACAGGAAGGGGGCGAAGATCTCCTCGTCCGGGACGTTCACGTCGGTGATGTCGATCAGCGCCGGCTTCACGAAGGCGCCGGACAGGCCTTCGACCGCACCCGTGTCGCGGATCACCCGCGCGCCCATGTTGATCCGCGCCTGCAAGGCCTCGCGCGCCTGCGAAGCCGCCCGGGCCGAGATGAGCGGCCCGCCGAACGGCTCGGGCGTCGCGTTCCACGGCCCATAGGTCAGCCGGTCCATGATGGCGGCCACCGCCTCGATCACCGCGTCGCCCTTGGGTCCCGCCTCGACGATCAGTCGACGCGCGCAGGAACAGCGCTGGCCGGTGGTGACGAAGGCGCTCATGGCGACGATCCCCGCCACGGCCTCCACGTCCTTCGCGTCCCAGACCACCAGCGGATTGTTGCCGCCCAGCTCCAGCGCCAGGATCACGTGCGGGTTCTCGGCGAACTGGCGCTTGAAGTGCGCGCCCGCGGCGCCCGAGCCGGTGAACATCAGGGCGTCGATGTCCTGGCTCAGCAGGGCCTGGCCCACCTCGCGCCCGCCCTGCACTAGGTTGACCACGCCCTCGGGAAGGTCCGCCTCCCGCAGGCACTCCATCATCAGCTTCCCGGTCAGGGGCGCTTCCTCGGACGGCTTGAACACCACCGTGTCGCCCGCCAGCAGGGCCGGCACGATGTGGCCGTTGGGCAGGTGACCCGGGAAGTTGAACGGCCCCAGCACCGCCGCCACGCCGTGCGGCCGGTGGCGCAGGACGGCGCGACCGAAGCCGGTCGTGGTCTCGCGCTCGCCCGTGCGCTCGTCATAGGCGCGGATGGAGACGTCGATCTTGCCCTGCATGGCCGCCAGCTCGGCGGTGGTTTCCCACAGGGCCTTGCCGGTCTCGCGGCTGATGGCCTCGGCGATCTGGGGCGCGCGGGCCTTCAGCGCGGCCTGATAGCGCTTCATCGCGTCGATGCGGAACTGCCGCGGTCGGTCGGCCCAGTCGCGGAAAGCGCGCCGTGCCATCACCGCCGCACGCTGCACCTCGCCGAGGGAGGACGCGTCGCCTTCCCAGATGACGTCGCCGGTCGCCGGGTCGGTGGAAGTGAAGTGGGTCATGCAAACACCTTCCTTCTCCCCTCGGGGGAGAAGGTGGCTCGCGGAGCGAGACGGTTGAGGGGGCTGGTCACATCGACAAAGGTGGGAAGGGAGTCGGCAGCATGCAGCCCCCTCATCCGAGCGGCTCCGCCGCCCACCTTCTCCCCCAAGGGGAGAAGGGACGCGAAGCGGCTCACGACTTCACCCTGATCATCTCACCGTCGCGCACCTTCAGGGCGGCGGCGGTTTCGGCGTCGATATGGGCATGGACGCCGTCGATCGCCGCTTTCTGCCGCACGGCTCGGAAGCCGGCGACGCGGGCGGTGGAAATCAGGGCGGGCAGCTCGGCGTCCACCTGATCCACGATCCGCGCCGTCAGGGCGCGCGCGTCGCGCACCGTGCGGATGTCGTCGCGGCGGCAGGTGACGGTCGGACCGGCGTCGAAGATGTCGACCAGGCCGTTCGGTCGAAAGCCCTCGGATTCCAGCAGGGCCATCGCCGGCACGCCCTGCGGATGCACCTTGCCGATCACCGCACGCGCGGGCTCGGGCAGCAGCTCGACGTAGATCGGTTCGCGCGGGGCAAGGTCCAGGATGAACTGCTTGTCGGTCGATCCGGTCATCCGGTCCGCCTCGTCGAACTCCATGGGGAAGAATTTGTGCGCCACATGGTCCCAGAAGGGGCAGGCGCCGTCGGGCGTGAACACCCCGCGCAGCTCGGCCAGCACGGTCTCGGCGAACAGGTCCGGCTGGGCCCCGATCAGCATGTAGCGCGACTGGCTGAGCAGTCGCCCGGCGCCGCCCTTGCGCCGGTCCGCCTTCAGGAACAGCGACCCCACTTCGGTCCAGCCGGTGCATTCGTTGACCAGCTTCAGCGTCTGATGCTCCAGCCGCACCCCCAGGCTGGGCGACGACTGGGTCGTGTTCTGGACGCGGAAGCTGAAGAAGGGCCGCTTCAGCCCCACCGTCGCCTTGACCGAGCCCACGCCGTCGACGTCGCCGGTGTCGGTCTCCTCCAGCATCAGCGTGTACCAGGCCTGCTCCTTGTGCACCGCGCCGGCGAAGCTGTCGCGGCACAGATCCAGCCGCTCGGACAACTGATCCGGATCCTCGGGCAGGCTGGTGAAGCCGGGCCCGGACAGGATGGCCAGCTCCAGAAGGTAGTCGAGATCGGCGGGGCCGGCGGGTCGAACGACGAGCATCTAGCGCGTCCCACGGTGCCAGGAGCGCGGACCTCCAGGTCCGCGGGGCTGGCGATGGCAGGCGTGGACCTGGAGGTCCGCGCTCCTTGGAAAAGCGGTCAACGTCAAACCATCGTCTCCAGTCGCAGCGATTTCAGTTTTTGGGCGTCGATCGCTCCCGACGCCACATGGCACAAGAGCAGGGCGCTGAGCCGCGCCCGTTCGGCGAAGCTGTCGGGCCAGGCGAACTCCTGATCCGAATGGATGTCGCCGCCGACGACGCCCAGGGTGTCGACGTTGGGCAGGCCTGCGGCGTGCAGATTGTTGCCCTCGCAAACGCCACCCGACGGTTTCCAGGCGATCGCCTGGCCCAGCAAGGCCCCGGTCGCGCGCACCGCCTCAAACAGCTCGGTCTGGGCGGCGTCCATGGGCTTCGGCGCGCGGGTCATGCCGCCATGCAGGTGAAGCGACAGGCCGGGCAGGGGGGCGTCGGCCGCGATCTCGCTAACCGCGTCGGTGACCCAGGCGGCGGACTGGCTGTCCCGCACGCGCACGTTGAAGCGCACCACCGCCCGGTCGGCCACGACGTTCAGCGCGCCGCCGCCCGAGATCTTGGCCACATTGATCGTCACCCCCTCGCGCCGCCCGTTCAGCTCGTGCAGCCGCGCCGCCACGATCGCCGCGCCGGCGACGGCGTTGGCGCCCTCATGAAAGGCCCGGCCCGCGTGCGCCGCCTTGCCGTGGACCACCAGATGGAAGTTGCCGCTGCCCTTGCGCGCCCCCGCCAATGTGCCGTCCGGCAGCGACGGCTCATAGGTCAGACCCAGATGCCCCCGCGCGCCCAGCTCGGCCAGCAAGGGCGCCGAGCCCGGAGAGCCGATCTCCTCGTCCGGCGACAGCAGCACCGTCCAGCCGACGCCGCCGCGCCCCGGATGGGTCTCGAACGCCTCCAGCGCGCCCAGCATGACGGAGATGCCGCCCTTCATGTCCGCGATCCCGGGGCCGTTCAGCGCCCCGTCGGCGCGGTGAACCAAGGATTGGAACGGCGACTCGACGGGGAAGACGGTGTCGTAATGGCCGGTCAGGACGATCTGCACCGGCGCCTCGGGCCGGCACGTCAGCTTCAGCGCGGGCGCATGCGGCCGCGTCATGACCTCGCCCTGTTCGCCCACGCTGACCGAGTCGGCCGTCGCCACGCGCTCGATCGCGCAGGGCAGGCGCGCGGTCTCCGCCTCCAGCAGGTCCAGCATCCGCGCCAGCCCCGCCGCATTGCCGCTGCCGGAGTTCACCGCGGCCCACGCCACCGCACGATCCACCAGCCGGTCGGCGTCGGCCGTCACACGGTCGAGCACGGCCTGTTCGAATGGGGAAAACGACATGCCAGGGGCTTAGCCGTCCCGGCGGCAAAGGTGAAGGCGAAGCCGCTTCGCGTGAGACGTCGCAGGGCGTAGCATCCTCGGGGAATCGCGGGGGGAGAGCGCGGCGATGACTCAGTGGGTCCACATGATCAATCCTTTTGCGCCCTTGCGCGGGGAGGGCGAGGCTCGGGCGGCGGCGGGCGCCTCCACCTTCGCCCTGGTGATCTCCGGCGCCATGTCCGCCTTCGGCGCCGTGCTGATGAGCCAGAACATGGGGGCCATGCGCCTGGCGGCGGCGGAGGAGGCCCGGCGGTTCGCCGAACAGTCCCCGCAGACGGCGGCCATCCTTCAGGGGATGGTCGAGAACGGCATGATCGAGATGGGCATCGCTCTGGCCGCCGGCTGGGCGGCGTTCCAGATCATCCTGGCGGCCTGGCACTGGCGGCGGCGCGGCACCGTGATCCCGATCATCTTTCTGGTTCTGCTGGTCTATCGCCTGGGCGACCGGGCGATCGACTTGGCCTTGCGGCCGGGAGAGGCGACCGGCTGGACCTTGCTCAGCGTCGTGCTTCTGGCTCTGTGCGTGCTGCTGCACGCCGTCGCGCTGAGGGGCGCCTCCCGCGCGGCGGAGCTGCGTCGGGCCGCCTGATCAGTTGCGGTTGGGCCGTCGGTCCTCGCGGCCGTCAGTCCGCCCGCTTTCACGCCGCCAGCGGATCGACAGGCTGGCCTCGCCCTGGCCGCCGAACTTCGATTGGATCGCCAGGTTGCGTCGGGGTTGCCATTCGACGCTGACCGCCGCGCCGCCTTCGCCGCCGCCGATGATCTCCAGATAGACGTCGTCGGAGATGTAGCGCCCGCCGGCGACCGTCAGGCCGGACGCTTCCGCGCCGAAGGACAGCCTGTCCAGGCCGGCCAGCTCCCTCAGGCTGCCGAACACGTCGAACCCGCCGCCGCCAGCCAGCGACGCGACGCCCGAGGCCAGTTGCGCAGCCTCCACCGGGGACAGCTGCGAGGCCGATCGGCCGAACAGAACCTGCGACAGGATTTCGTCCTGCGGCAGGGCGGGCGTCGAGGTCAGGGCGATCACCGGCCGCGCGGCGGTCCCCGTGACGCGGATCGTCGCGGTCAAGGCCGGGTCGTCGCGCGTCGCCTCCAGGTTCAGCCGGATCTGCGCCGGATCGGTCGACAGGATGACCCGGCCGTCCTCGTCGAACACGAACCTCTTGCCCGCGAACTCGTAATCGCCGCGCACCACCCGGGCAACGCCGCTGAGCGTCGGTCGGGTCAGGGTGCCGCCGACGTCGGCGGTGACGTTCATCTCGACGTTCAGGCCCCGGCCCACGACGCGGATGTCCCCGCCAGGAGAACGGATCTGGATCGCCAGACGGATCAGGGGGCCCTGCGGCCCGCGCGTTTCCTGTTCCTCGTCATCCGGCACGTCGCCGGGACGGTTCACCTCGACCACGTCCATGCGCACGATGCCGTTCGAGCCTGGAAGATTCGGCTCGATCCTCGCCTCATCGACGTCCAGTCGACCGGCCAGGGTGATGGCGCCGTCGGTTCGGCGCTCCACGGTGATCGGACCAGACGCGCGCGCCACCGCCAGGTCGTTGTCGATGACGCGGAAGCGGGTCAGGTCCAGTCTGAAACTGGAAGCGCCGCCCTGGCGCAGGCCCAGGCGGCCGTCGCCGCCGACCGTGCCGCCCTCGCCGTCGGTGGCCGAGAAGGTCTCGATCAGCGCGGTCTCGTCGTCGAATCGCACCGCAAGGCGCAGCGCCTCCAGCCTCAGGCCGGACGTCGAGTCGCGGAACGTCCCCTGCGCCAGATCCAGCCGGCCGGTCAGCCGCGGCTCATTCCAGGTCCCGGCGATCGTGGCGTTCGCCTGAACCTGGCCCGCCAGGCTGCGGTCGCCGCCGACGAACAGATCCCAGATCGGCTGGATTTGGCCCTGCGCCGACACTTGTCCCGACATCGCGCGTGTGCGGTCGATCGCCAGCCGCAGCGGGCTGGCCGAGGCGACGACGGGCAGGGTGACGTCGGCCGAGGCCTCCACCGCCCCCTCGTCCCTCGCCTGGGCGACCAGTCGCAGGCGGTCGTCGATCAGACTGGCGTTCAGCGTCCCGTCCACCGCCATGCCGCGCGGCGCGTCGATGCTGCGGACGTTCTCCAGCGTCAGCTGGGCCGATCCGGTCAGGTCGCTGCCGGTCCCGCGCATCGACACCGTGCCCGTCGCCCGACCGCGCAGGTCTCCGGCCAGAGAGCCCAGTTCCACGCTGGTCAGGTCCGCCTGAATGAAGGTGGCCCGGCTGTCGGACCGATAGTCGGCGATCAGCACGCCCCCGCCGACGGCCAGGTCCGCCCGCGCAACGCGCCCGTCGTCGGCCATGGCGAGCACCAGGGGACGGCGTGTGGTGAAGGCGATCTCGCGCACCCGGCCGTCGCCGTTCAAGGTCACCGTCTGGGCCTCGGACGTCCGGGAATAGACGCCGTCGCCCTGGAACTGCACCGGCGTGCCGCCCACGTCCACCGAGGCCGTGAAGGGCAGGTTCGACAGCGATCCCGACCCCCTCAGCTCCAGCGTCCGGATCGACAGCGTCGAGCCGGCGAAGGTCACGTTCCGCCCCGAGACGTTCAGCACCGCGCTCTCGTTCGCCGCGCCGTCGGTCAGCCTCACCCGCCCGTCCAGCATGCCGCTGCGCAGGAAAGCCCCTGGCCGTGCGGTGAAGGTCAGGTCCGCGCTGGAGGGAAAGCCGCGAGAGAGCGTCACGTCTCCCTGCGCCACCACCCCGCCGGCGTTGAGGTCCACGCCGGTCAGCCGGGTGCGGTTCGAGCCCAGGGCGAAGGCGGCGACGGCCCTGGCGGGTCCATAGGGCGATCCCGCGGTCACGGCGATCCGGCCGTCCGTGGCGTTCGGCCCCCTGGCGAAGGTCAGCGTCATTCGCGCCTCGGAAAGCGCCAGGGCGCCGACCTCGATGCGGTCGAAGGCGGCGCGCAGGTCGGCCCGCGGCCGGGCGAAGGTGCCGGTCAGGCCGCCGTCGCCGCGCATGGCGCCGGCGATCTCGACCGGCCCGACGCCGAACGGCCCCTCGGCCGTCCAGGCCAGCGCCAGCCGCATCGATCCGTCGAAGCCCAGGATCCCCTTGGTCGTCGCCGAGCCCCCCTGGCCCGTCAGCGCCGCCCGATCGATCAGGATGCGGGATCCGTCCAGCACGCCGGTCGCCTGCAGCCGCGGCTGCGGCCCCAGCAGGCGGTCGGCCTCGCCGACCCCGGTCTTCAGCCCACGTCCCCGCCCGTCGAAGGCGATCCTCCACTGCCCGCCCACGTCCGGCGCCGTCGCCGTCAAGGGGCCTCCGAAGGCGCCCGACCCTCCCGGCCGGATGCGCGAGACGTCGGTGATTTCGGCCCGGCCGCGGAACGCCAGGGCGCCGGTCAGCCCGCGCGATCCCTGGCCCTCGACCTTCAATCCCTGCCCGGTCAGATCCAGCCGGCGCAGCAGGACGGCCCCGCCGGCCTCGCGCACCGCATCCACTTCGACATAGGCGTCCCGACCCAGAAGCCCTCCGACGACGCCCTCGCTGGACCCGCCGGTCGCGGTCAGCCGGCCCTCAAGCATGGCCCGTCCGCCCGCCATGTTCAGCGTCACCGGTCCCGCCAGCCGCGCGGCGCGCCAGCTGGCCACGTCGGCGTTCAGAACGCTCATCTGGCCGTCGAAGGTCCAATCGTCCGGCGTGCCGGAATAACGCCCCAGCAGCGCCGCCCCGCCGCCCAGCGACGTCCCCGTCAGCCGCGCCAGATTCGGCGTCGTCACGCGCACGTCCAGCCCATCGGGCACGGCCTGATCGCGCAGCCGCAGATAGCCCTGCGCCTGGCTGGTGACGTTCTCGGCGCGGAAGTCCCAAGCCACCGCATGCACGCCCTCCCGATCCTTGTCGGGCACGCTGGCGACGCCGAACCGCGCGGTCCGCCCCAGCCTCTGCGCGAACGGCGCGAGCAGGTCCGACTGGCCGAAGTTCACATAGCCGGCGGCCCGGGAACCCTCTTCGGCGAAGCGGCCCTGGATGCGCAGCGGCTCGAATGCCCCGGTCCGCACACGGGCGTCCACGACCGACCCCGTCACCACCGCCACGGCGCTGAAGGGTCGGTCGGTGGAGTAGCCCAGGGCTCCCGCCAGCGGCCCGCCTTGCGCCTCCTCGGCCCTCAGGTTCAGCCGCAGGTCCGACAGGGCGTCGCCCAGGGTGAAGCGCGCGTTCAGGAAGTCGCCGGGCCGCGACAGGCTGACCGCCGCCAGCGTGCCCTCTTTGCTCCCCACGCGCGGGACCGCCGCATTGCCCGACAGTCGCCAGCGGCCGTATTCCTTGCTGAAGCCCTCCAGCAGTTCGACCTCGGCCGAAAAGGCGTCGACGTCGATGTCCAGCGGGAGGGGACGGGGCGGATCGGTGGACGGCTCGACCTGCGGCCGGCGCAGCAGACGCACCCGCTGGGCGCTGATCTCGTCGGCGTGGAAGCGGCGCGTGATCAGCGGCAGATAGCTCCAGTCGATCCGGACCTCCGTCGCTTCCAGCCAGACCCCTTGCGCGTCCGTGACCGTGACCCGGCCGATGGTGAAGTCGTCGAACAGGTCGCCGCGCACGTCGTGGACGTCGATGCGCCCGTACCGGCCGATCTTCTTGCCGGCGACGAAGCTGGTCACCAGCTCCCGACCCGGGCCGGACAGCAGATACAGCCGCCCCCCCACCAGGGCGACGATGATCAGCGCCGCCAGCGCCGCCAGCGCCATGCCGCCGAAGAAGGCGAGCGCCTGCAGCCGCGTGCGCTTCTTCTTCGCCTCGACGACGGCGGGCGGCTCATCGGCCTTGGGGGCTTCGGGCGTCTCGGGCGCATCGACCATCAGAAAGCCTGGCCGATGCTGACGTAGATCTGGAAGCTGGCGTCGCCGTCGCGGCGGTCCAGCGGAAACGCGACGTCCGCCCGGATCGGGCCGAACGGCAGATCGTAGCGGACGCCGACGCCCGCGCCGAAGCGCACGTCTCCGAAGTCCGGATACTCCTCGAACCCGACCGCTCCCGCGTCGATGAAGGCCGCGATCCCCAGCGCGCCGCGCAGGCGATGCCGGACCTCCACAGACGTCTCGAACAGCGAAATGCCCCCGCGCGGCGTGTTGTCCGGCAGGCGCGGCCCGACGCCCTGAAAGGCGTAGCCCCGCACCGACCCGCCGCCGCCGGAATAGAACAGGCGGTCCGACGGCACCGTCAGCTCGTCGCCGCCCAGGATGCTGCCGATCCTCAGACGTCCCGCCAGCACCGTCTTGGCCTCGTCCTGCAGCGGCAGGTAGGCGCTGACCTGGGCCTCCGCCCGCACGAACACCACCGTGTCCTCGCCCGCCACGGCGGTGGGCTGGGCCGAGACGAACAGCCGCCACCCGCGCGTCGGGTCCAGCGGATCGTTCGACGCGTCGGTGTAGGCGCTGCCCCGTCCGGTCAGGACCAGCAGATCGCGGTCGAAGTCGAGGGGCAGGCGCGTGACCGGGTCGAACCGGTTCTCCTGATACTGGCCCGCGTCGATCCCGATCCCATAGGTGAAGTAGGACGTCCGCCCGATCCGCTGGCGCAGGTCGGCCGACGCCGTGATCGCGGTGCGGACATAGGCGTCGGTGTCCTCGTTCACGACGGCGCCCGACAGGGTCAGCGTCCGGCCCGGGCGTCGCCAGTGCGGCAGGCTCAGGTCCACGCCGATCCGGCTGTCGATGTTGGCGATGCGCGCCTGATAGCGCAGCGTGTCCGCCCGGCCGAAGCGGTTGTAGTGGGTCCAGACCGCGTCCACGCCCGCGCCCTCGCCCGTCGACACCGTCGCGCCGATCTCCAGGATGCGGCGAGGCCGGTCGGTCAGGGTCACGATCACCGGCCGGTCGCCGCCGGGCGTGGCCTGTTCCGCCGGCGCCAAGGCCACGCCGACGCCGTCGTACACGCCGGTTTCCAACAGGCGCCGTTCCAGCTCGGCCACCTGCTCGGGATCATAGACCTCGCCCTCGACCCAGGGACGCAGATAATCGACCCAGCCCTCCCGGGTGCTTCCGCGCGTTTCCAGCACCACGCCGTTCAGGGTGACCAGAGGCCCTGCGTCGATCCGGTATTCCGGCTCCACCGTCTGGGTGGCGTGATCCACCACCACCCGGCGCGGCGCGGCGCGGGCGTCGGCATGCCCCCTCCGGCTAAGAGCGGCCACCAGCCGTCCCTCCGCGGCGATGACGTCGATGGCGCGGCCGGGCTCGCCCCGGGTCAGCCTCAGCGCGCCGCGCGCCGCGGCGTCGATCTCGGGCGACGGCACCTCGTCGGTCCAGGTCACCGTGGGGGCGGCCAGGCTGAAGCGCGGTCCCGGAACCACGACGACGATCGCGACGGGGGTCTCGTCGCCTTCGACCTCGTCCTCGACGATCGCCTGGTAATAGCCCTCGGACCGCAGCAGGGCGGTCGCGTCCTCCGCGGCCGACCGCGCACGCCGTCGGGCCTCGAACCGGTTGCCCGCCGGGCCGTCGCTGTCGCCCACCGCCTGAACCAGCTGGGCGCGCAGCTCGTCGGGCATGTCCCCGCGGATCAGCGCCGTCGGATCGGCATGGGCCGCGAAGGCGCAGACGGCCCAGGCCGCCAGACCCAGGCCGAGCCTCTGCAGGACAGGTTTCAAACGATCGTCTCGGGCGACGCCGGCGCGGGGCCGCCGTCTCAGTAAAACAGGGTTTCGCTTTCCGGCTGGACCGTCTCCTCGGACGAGCGCTTGTCGTCGGGCAGGGCGGTGGTGTCGGTCGGCGGCGTCGTCGCGGGCGTCTCGGTCGGAACGGGCGCGGGCTCGACCGGGGTCGGCGCGGCCTCGATCGGCGGCGTCGGCTCCAATCCGTCATCGGAGCGCTCGGGCTCGCCGCAGGCGCCCAATGCCAAGCCGGCCCCGATGGCCGCAAGGGTCAGAATTCGTTTCATGGTCCGGTTCCCCCGCTGTGAGTCTCCCGGCCGAACGCCCGACCGGCTTGGCCGTTCCATAGCGAGGTTCCGCCGTTGCGTCACGGGCAACGCTTCCTTCGTTTTTCGATCGCATGATGCCGGTTCAGGAGGCTCCGACATGACGACATCGGGTTTCGCCCAGGTCGCGCGCGTGCGCCGCAAGGAGCTGCCGACACGTCTCGCCATGGCCGCCTTCATCGGCGTGACGGCCTGGGCGATCGAGGGCTCGTTTTGGCCCTTGGCGTGGTTCGGCGCCGTTTTGGTCAGCCAGACGTTCGACTGGGCGGCGTTCCGTCGCCTGACGCACGAAGACGCGGTGGAGCCCAGGGGCGCCTACCGCCTGCTGTGCCTGCTCTCGGCGGCGCAAACGACCACCATCTATTCGGCCATCGCCGCCTTCCTGTGGTTCCAGGGCGGCACGCTGGGTCAGCTGTTCGCCATGGTCCAGGTCGCGGGCGCCCTGCTGCACGTCAGCCTGCACATGCACCATCAGCGGTCGCTGCTGATCGCGGCGGTGGCGCCCCATGGCCTCTATTTCCTCGGCCTGCCTATTCTGGGCGCAGTGCTGGACCGTAACTGGACCGAACTGCTCGTCGCCGTCGCCTGCCTCCTGTACGTCGCCCATCTGGTCGCGGCGGTGAAACAGACCTCCTCCTCCACCAAGGCCCTGCGGGAGGCCGGTCGCCTGGCCGAACAGGAGCGCGCCCGCGCCGAGGTGGCCAGCGCCGCCAAGTCCGACTTCCTGGCCGTCATCAGCCACGAGATCCGCACCCCGATGAACGCCGTGCTGTCGGCGGCCAACCTGCTGCGCCGGACGCGCCTCGATCCCGACCAGCGCGAGCACGTCGACATGCTGCTGGACGCCGGCGACGTGCTGATGGGCTTGCTGAACGACGTGCTGGACTTCTCCAAGATCGAGGCCGGCAAGATGGAGATGGAGCGCGCCGACATGTCCGTGCGCGACCGCGTCGCCGCCTTGTCGCGCCTGTGGGGGCCCAAGGCCATGACCCAGGGCCTTCGTCTGCGGATCGACGTCGCCGACGACGTGCCCGAGGTGATCCGCACCGACCCCCTGCGGTTCCAGCAGATCCTGTTCAACCTGCTGTCCAACGCCGTGAAGTTCACCCGCCGGGGCGAGATCCGCGTCGGGGTCCGCCACGAGGGCTCGGTGCTCTCGGTGGCGGTTCAGGACACGGGGGTGGGCATCCCGGCCGACCGTCTGGCCGGGGTCTTCAACAGCTTCGAGCAGGTCGAGGCGGGGACCACCCGCCGCTACGGCGGCACGGGCCTGGGCCTCGCCATCTCCCGTCGCCTTGCGGAACTCATGGGCGGCGCCCTGACCGTGGAAAGCCATGAGGGCGAGGGCTCCACCTTCACTCTGACCCTGCCCGTCGAGGCGGCGCGGGCCGGACCCGCCCAACCCGTCGAGGCTCCGGAGGACCCGGCGCCCACCCTGCATGGCCGGACGATCCTCGCCGCCGACGACCATGAGGTGAACCGACGCATTCTGACCTTGCTGCTGGAACCGCACGGCTGCCGCCTGGTCACTGTCGATAACGGAGCCGAGGCGGTGGATGCGGCGGCGCTGCAGCCGTTCGACCTGATCCTCATGGACATGCAGATGCCCGTCATGGACGGGCTTCAGGCAACGCGCCTCATCCGCTCGGGCGGCGTCAACGCCGAGACGCCGGTGGTCGCCCTGACCGCCAACGCCCTCGACGTCCACCGCGCCGCCTGGGCCGAGGCGGGCGTGGCGCGCTTCCTGACCAAGCCCATCGATCCCGACCTGCTGGTCCGCACCCTGGCCGAGGCGGCGCTGGAGCGCGGCGGACGCGCCGTCGCGGCGTGATCACCGGCTTGTGCAAAAGAACATATTCCTATATTCTGCAGAATCAGATGAGGTGGGTCGCGGCCTCCAGGTCCGCGTCTTTAGCTCGCCGCTGAGGGTCGCGGACCTCCAGATCCGCGCTCCAAAGCCGAGGTCGCGATGAGAGTCTATGTGGGAGTCTTTCTGAGAGCCGTGGGAATGTATTGCGCCTAACGGATTGTTCGAGAGACGATTTTGGCCAGTGAGAGTTTTGAGAGTCTTTTTTTCGACTCTCACTCCCGCTCCTGATCGCCGCTCCAGTCGGCCACGGTCTCGTCCAGCGTCGCGGTCACGGCCGGGGCAGGCGACGTCCGCGCGCCATCGAACACCGGGGCGGGGCGGGGGCGGCCGTCGGCGTCGAAGGCGTCGCGGGCCAGGTTGTGAGGATGCCGCTTCGCCTCCGACCGCGTCAGCACGGGGGTGACGCAGGCCTCGGTCCCGGCGAAGCGCGCGACCCAGTCGTCGCGGTCGGTCTGGGCGAACAGGGCCTCGAAACGCGTGTGCAGTTCCGGCCAGCCGGCGGGCGGAAACTGCGGGGCCTCTCCGGCCGGCACGCCCAGGCCGGCCAGCAGGGCGGCATAGAAGCGCGGCTCCAGCGCGCCCACGGCCACGAACCGCCCGTCGCGGCAGGCGTAGCAGCGATAGAAGGGCGCCCCGCCGTCCAGCAGGTTGGCGCCACGCGCCTCCTGCCACAGGCCGCGTTCGCCCAGGCCGTCGAACACGCTCATCAGCAGGCTGGCCCCGTCGGTCATGGCCGCGTCCACGACCCGGCCTCGGCCCGTGCGCCGCGCCTCCAGCACCGCGGCCAGCACGCCGATGACCAGCCCCTGGGCGCCTGCGGCATAGTCCGCCACCAGGTTCAGCGGCGGCGTCGGCGGCCGATCCGGCTCGCCCATGGCCCACAGGGCGCCGGTCAGGCCCAGGTAGTTCAGGTCGTGGCCCACGTCTTCGGCCAGGGGCCCCGTCTGCCCCCATCCCGTGACCCGGCCATAGACCAACGCCGGCGCGCGCTCGACGACCACGTCCGGCCCCAGCCCGAGCCGCTCCATGACGCCCGGACGGAACCCCTCGATCAGGGCGTCGGCGCCGGCCAGCAGGGTCAGCACCCGCTCCCGGTCCTCCGCGGCCTTCAGGTCGATCGCCACGGCCCTGCGCCCCCGATGCAGGACCGCGCCGCCCACCTCCTCGAACGCCGCGGTCCCGGCCGACGCGGCGCGCGTCAGGCGGATCACCTCGGCGCCCATGTCGGCCAGCAGCATGCCGGCGAAGGTGACGGGCCCCAGGCCGTCGAACTCCACCACCCTGACGCCCGCCAGCGGCCCCATGCTCAGGACGCCAGCAGGAAGTGGGCGGTCAGGCTGGCGATCGGCTGGCTCTCGTCGTCCTGCCAGGCCTCGGCCAGGACGTAGGCCACGCGCCGCCCCGCCTTGCCGATGCGCGCCCGGGCGTGAACGTCCTGCGGCCGGCCGGACCTCAGATAGGCCACCGAGACGTTGATCGGCTTGGGCAGCCGTTCCTGCGGCCAGCCGGCGGCGACCTGGGCGATGGCCGTCACCTCCAGCAGCGCCGCCGTCGCCCCGCCGTGCAGGGCGGGCAGCATCGGATTGCCGATCAGCCGGTCCGCGAAGGGCAGGGTGACGACCATCCCACCGTCCGTCTCCGTGGCGGTCAGACCCAGGAAGCGGGCATAGGGCATGCGCTCCAGCACGCTCACGACGCCGCCCTCGCATTGTGCCCGGCCTGCCGGCCGCCGTCCGAATCCAGGATGTAGGCCGCCTGCGCCGCCGCCACCGGGTCGGACGGATCGTCCTCGAACGCCCAGGCCCGGACGAAGCCGATCGAGTGCGTCAGGCGATAGCACTCCGCCTCGGCCAGCAGGTCGCGCCCACGCTCGGCGGCGCGCATGTAGTCGACCCGCAGGTCAAGCGTGGCCAGGGGGCGAAAGCCGTCCAGGGCCGTCCAAACGGCCAGGCCGCCGACGTGGTCCAGCAGGGTCGTCACCAGACCGCCCGCCAGCACGCCCGTGTCCGGATCGCCCACCAGGTCCTCTCGCCACGGCACGCGGATTCGGACCGTCTTGCCCTCCAGCCCGGCGAACTCGAACCCCAGGGCGTGCGTGTGCGCGGCGCCGGAGGCGAGCTGGGGCAGCAGGGCGGCGAAGGCCGGGTCGGTCATCCTCCCTCCCTATCGCGCGTCGCCGGTCGCCACCATATGCCCTGCATGCGTCCCGAAGCCCTCCTGCATCCGACGCCCCAGGGTCTGTGGTGTCCGCCGGGGGACTTCCACATCGACCCGGTCGTGCCCGTCGATCGCGCGGTCGTCACTCATGGCCACGCCGACCACGCTCGGCCCGGCCACGGCGTGGTCGTGGCGACCCCCCAGACCCTGGCCATCATGGCCGAGCGCTATGGACCCGACTTCTGCGGCCGCGCCGAACCGGTCGCCTATGGCGAGACCCAGTCGCGCGGCGGCGTGGACGTGACCCTGGTCCCGGCCGGTCACGTGCTGGGCTCGGCCCAGGCGGTGGTGACCCATCGCGGCCTGACCATCGCCGTGTCCGGCGACTACAAGCGTCGCCGCGATCCGACCTGCGCCCCGTTCGAGCCGGTGCGCTGCCATGTCTTCGTGACCGAGGCGACCTTCGGCCTGCCGGTCTTCACGCATCCGCCGGATCACGAGGAGGTCGGCCGCCTGATCGCCTCGACGCGCCAGTTCCCGCACCGGGCGCACCTGATCGGCGCCTATGCGCTGGGGAAGGCCCAGCGGGTCATCCGGCTGCTGCGCGAGGGCGGCTGGGACCGGCCCATCTACGTCCACGGGGCCCTGATGCGGCTGAACGCCCTTTATGAGCGCGAAGGCGTCGATCTGGGTCCGCTGGAGAGCGCCTCGGGCCTGCCCAAGGACGCCTTGGCCGGCGAGATCGCGGTGGCGCCGCCGTCGGCCATCCAGGACCGCTGGTCGCGCCGTTTCGCCGAGCCGATCGCCGCCTTCGCCTCGGGCTGGATGGGGGTGCGGGCCCGCGCGCGCCAGCGGGGCGTGGAGCTGCCGCTGGTCATCTCCGACCACGCCGACTGGCCGGAACTGACGGCCACCCTGACGGAGATCCGGCCCGAAGAGGTCTGGATCACCCATGGGCGCGAGGAGGGTCTGCTGCGCTGGGCCGAGATCAACGGCATGGCCGCGCGCGCCCTGCGGCTGGTCGGCTATGACGAGGAGGACGACGATCCGGCCTCGCCGACGGTCAGCTAAGCCGCGCTGCGGGCCTTGGCTTCGACGACGTCGGGGGCTTCCGACGCCTCGGTCTCCGACAGCGCCGCGTGCATGGCCAGACGCAGACGCTCCGGCTTGATCGGCTTCTCGACCACGGCGGCCATGCCCTCGGCCAGATAGGCGCGGGCGTCGTCGGGGTCGGCGTTCGCCGTCAGGGCCACGATCGGCACTCGGCCGACGGGGCCGTCCAGGGCGCGGATGGCGCGGGTGGCCTGGACGCCGTCCATGCGCGGCATCTTGATGTCCATCAGCACCATGTCGAAGCGCCGTTCGCGCACCGCCTCGACCGCCTGGACGCCGTCCTCGGCCGTTTCGGATGTGCAGCCGAACATCTCGCACAGGGCCTGGGCCACGATGCGGTTGGTGGCGTTGTCGTCGACGATCAGCACGTGGGGGTTCTGGACCGCGTTCAGCTCGACCAGGTCCGACACCTCGGCCGAGGCGGCCATCTGCACATGGGCACGCGGCAGATCCAGGTCGAAGGCGAAGGTCGCGCCCCGGCCCGGGTTGTTCTCGGCCCAGATGCGGCCGTTCATGCGGTCGACGATCTGGCGGCAGATGGCCAGGCCCAGCCCGGCGCCGTCGGGACCCGCGCCGTGCACGAAGGGCTCGAAGATGGCGTCGACGCGGTCGGGATCCACGCCGGGACCGTCGTCGCGGACGCGCGCCTCGATGCGGACCCGGTCGCCCTCGGCCCAAGCCTTGAGCCCGGCCTCGACCATGCCGTTGCGGGCGAACTTCAGGGCGTTGCCGATCAGGTTGTTGAACACCTGCTTCAGCCGCACGCCATCGACGTGGGCGGCCAGCTCCGTGTCGCCCTCATAGCCGATCATCAGGCTGACGTCGTCCTGTGCGGCCCGGGGCGCCCACAGGGTCTGGACGTCGTCCATCATGGCCCGCAGCGGCGTCGGCTCCTGCGTCAACTCCAGCTCCCCGGCCTCGGCGCGCGACAGGTCCAGCGCGTCCTGCAGGATGCGCAGCAGGGTTTCCGACGACTCCACGATCGTCGAGACGTGGGCCTGGGCCTGGGCGTTCAGCGGCTGACGGCGCAGCAGCTCCGCGACGGCCAGCACCCCGTTCATGGGGGTGCGCAGCTCATGGCTCATGATGCCCAGGAACTGGCTCTTGGCGCGCGCGGCGGCCAGGGCCTGGGTCTGGGTGTCGGTGAGCAGGCGCGACTGGTCGGCCAGCTCGGCCGTGGCCTTGCGCTGCACCTCGGCCGACGCCTGGAGCAGGGAGGCGGCGGTTCCGACCCCGCGGTAACGCCCCTCGTGCACGACGACGAAGCCGCGCATCAGCTGGCCTTGATCGGCCTTCAGCATGACGTCGCACAGGCTCTGGAAGCTCAGGCCCGCGTCCACCACGGTGGGGTCGGCGTTCATGACCTGGGTCGCGTCGCGGCCAAGATAGAGGGCGTGCCCCAGCGGCGCGGCCATCTTCATCAGGAAGTCGTTGCGCTCGATCAGGCCCAGGGGTCGTTCGTCGACCACCACGGGAATGCACAGCAGGTCAGAGTCCGCCTGGAAGCGCGCGAAAATCTGCGCGCCCGTCGCCTCCGGCGGGACGGGATCGACCCGCTCGGTCAAGAACTCGATGGTCGGCATACTGGCCGAAACTCCGTGTTACCCCTGCACCTTACGCGGCACCCTTTGCGGAACGGTTAAGCGGAAAACGGCGCGTTTTGATTCCGCGGGCGTGCGGGTGTATGACGCGCGCCTTCCGCACATCGCCGGAACCCACCATTCGCATGCGCGCGGCCCCCGGGCCGACCGCAGGGTCGTTATGTCCGCAGTCCAGCCCGCCCCGTCCGCCGCGTCGTCAGCCTTGGTCCTGTTCTCGGGCGGCCAGGACAGCGCGACCTGCCTGGCCTGGGCGCTTGACCGATACGCGCGGGTCGAGACGGTCGGCTTCGACTATGGCCAGCGGCACGCGGTGGAGATGCAGGCGCGGTTGACCGTGCGCGCGCGGATGGCCGGCCTGAGCGCCGACTGGGCGGCGCGGCTGGGGCTGGACCACGTCGTCGATCTGACCGGATACGGCCGCATCGCCGCCAGCGCCCTGACGGCAGAGCGCGAGATCGAGATGGACGCGCGCGGCCTGCCGACCACCTTCGTGCCGGGGCGCAACCTCGTGTTCCTGACCTGCGCCGCGGCGCTGGCCGACCGGCGCGGGCTGGAGGTGCTGGTCGGCGGCATGTGCGAGACCGACTTCTCCGGCTATCCCGATTGTCGGCGCGACACGATCGACGCGATGGAGCGGGCGCTGTCGCTCGGGCTGGACAAGGCCGTGGCGATCGAGACGCCCCTGATGCGGCTGACCAAGGCCGAAACCTGGGCGCTGGCGCGCGATTTGGGCGGGGAGCCGCTGGTGCGGCTGATCGTGGAGGACAGCCACACCTGCTATCGCGGCGAGCGCGGCGAGATGCACGCTTGGGGCCATGGCTGCGGCGCCTGTCCGGCCTGCGAGCTGCGGGCGCGGGGCTGGGCCGAATGGGAGGCTCGGCCATGACCTATGCGGTCAAGGAATGCTTCCTGACGGTGCAGGGCGAGGGCGGTCAAGCCGGGCGAGCGGCGGTCTTCCTGCGCTTCGCCGGCTGCAACCTGTGGAACGGGCTGGAGCGGGATCGGGCGGGCGCGGTCTGCGACTTCTGCGACACCGACTTCGTCGGCACGGACGGCGACGGCGGCGGCAAGTTCGCGGACGCGGCGGCCTTGGCCGATCACGTGCAGACGCGCTGGATCGGCGGGCAGGGCGACCGGCTGGTCGTCTGCACCGGCGGCGAGCCGCTGCTCCAGCTGGACCCGGCGCTGATTGAGGCCCTGCACGCGCGCGACTTCGCCATCGCGGTGGAGACCAACGGCACGGTCGCGGCGCCGGCGGGCATCGACTGGATCTGCGTCAGCCCCAAGGCCGGCGCGCCGGTGGTGCAGACGCGGGGCCACGAACTGAAGCTGGTCTTCCCCCAGCCCAAGGCCATGCCCGACCGCTTCGAGCATCTGGAGTTCCAGCGGTTCTGGCTGCAGCCCATGGACGGGCCGGACCGAGAGGCGAACACGGCCGCGGCCGTCGCCCATTGCCTGCAACACCCGCGCTGGCGCCTGAGCGTCCAGACGCACAAGTACATCGGCGTGAGATGACCCGCTCATTTGAAGTCACCAAGGGCGCGCACTTCGATGCCGCGCACCACTTCCCTCACGGACCAGAGGGCAGCCCGCACCGGCGGGTGCACGGGCACTCGTTCCGCGTCGAGGCGTCGGTGCGGGGCACGCCGAACGGCGATATGGGCTTCGTCGTCGACCTGACGAAGCTGGAGGCGTCGCTGAAGGCGGCGGCGGCCGAGCTGGATCACGGCCTGCTGAACGAGCACCCGGGGCTGGAGACGCCCAGTCTGGAGGCCCTGTGCGCCTGGTTCGCCGACCGCCTGACGCCCCAGTTCCCGGGACTGTCGAGGGTCATCGTGTTGCGTCCCACGATCGGGGAGCGATGCGAGCTGACGCTTTAAGGGTCGCTCGACGGCTCGACCGTCATATTCCGGCGATATCTTAGCTCGCCGACAGGTGGTATGGGACTTCCCTCGACGGGCGAAGGGGGATCCGATGGCTGACCATTCCACCATTCTGCCGGTGTCTGCGCCCATCGCGCACTTCCTCGAGTTCTTTTGCAGCCACGGCTCGCCGGCCAACGGCGACGCCGCGCGCCCGGTGTCCGTCATCGTGAACCACGGCTATGCGCTGGGGTTCTCGGCGGAGCGCCTTCAGCCGGTTTGGGCGGCCTATCAGGTCAGCGCGGCCAAACGCGACGTGGACTATGAACGGCCGGAGTTTTTCCTCGACGATCCGCGCCTTCCGCCGGAATGCCGGATCGGCACGGGCGGGTACGGCAAGCTGAACGGCACGCCCTACGACCGCGGCCACATGGTGCCGAACTTCGCCATCAACACCCAGTTCGGTCGGGTGGCGCAGTTCGAAACCTTCTTCATGTCCAACATCTTCCCGCAGCAGGCCTCGACCAACCGGGGGGCGTGGCAGAGGCTGGAAAAGGCCGTGGTCGGCGCCTATGCGCCGCTGCGCAAGCAGGTCTGGGCCCTGGTCGGACCGATCTTCGGCGACGATCCGCCGGTCGTGACCCGGCGCAACGGGATGAAGGTGCCGGTACCCGAGGCCTTCTTTTTGATCCTGGCCGACCCGGAGCGGTATCCGTTCGACGACGCGGACAACCTGTCGATCCTGGCGCTGCGAATGCCGCAGACCTGGGGCAGTGCGCCGTTCAGCGACGCCCTGGTCACGACCCTGCCGGAGATCGAACAGGCGACCGGCCTGACCTTCTTTCCGCGCTTGAGCGCCCGGGACAAGCAGAAGCTGGTCACCCAGACCAGTCCGATCATGTGGCCCCTGGAAGCCATCGCCCGGGCGCCGCGCGATCCGACGCCGCCGGCGGGCTGACGTCGATCAGCAGTCGCGCCCGGACGCCCGGCGCTGTTCGCAGCGCCGCTGTTCGCGCTCGTGCTCGCGTTGCTCGCGCTCGCGCTTGGCCTTCGTCTCCTCATCGGAGGTGGTGACGGCATCGACGCCGGCGCCGACGACCGCGCCGGTGACCTTGGCCGCGCCGCCGACGACGGCCGCGCCCGTGCCGATCACGGCGCCGACCAGGCAGCCCTGGAGCATCAGAGAGCCGCCCAGGACTGCGGTCAGAGCGGCGGCGCGTTTCAAGGCGATCATGGCTTCGTTCTCCCGACCCGGCGATCTAGCGCCGGGATGGTGAACGAATGTTGAGGGTACAATATGGCGTCCTTTTCCGACGAGCGGGGAAGGAAGACCCGTCATCGCCTCACAGGCCGTCGACCATCACAAGTTCAGCGTCGGTGCGGGCCGTGATGGTGACGACCGGCTCGTCCTTGATGCCGGCGCCGTCGCGGGCCTTGAGCTCGACGCCGTTGACCTCGACCTCGCCCACGGCGGGGACCAGATAGGCGCGGCGACCCTGCGACAGGTCGTAGGTGATCGTCTCGCCGGCCTTCAGCGTCGCGCCCAGCACGCGGGCGTCGGCGTTGATCGGAAGGGCGTCGTCGCCCGCGCGGCCGGACGCCAGCACCGTGAACCGGCCGGTGCGGTCGGCCTGCGGGAACTCGCGCTGGCCCCAGCTGGGCGGGGCGCCGGGACGATCGGTCTCGATCCAGATCTGGAAGATGGTCGTCAGCTCGTCTTCGAGATTGTACTCCGCGTGGCGCACGCCCGTGCCCGCGCTCATGACCTGGACGTCGCCGGCGGCGGTACGGCCCTGGTTGCCCATGGAGTCCTGGTTGATCGCGCCGGTCCGGACGTAGGTGATGATCTCCATGTCGCGGTGGGGATGGGGCGGAAAGCCCGACTTGGCCGCGATCTCGTCGTCGTTCCAGACACGCAGGCGGCCCCAGCTCATGCGCGCCGGGTCGTGGTAGTCCGCGAAGGAGAAGTGGTGCCGGGCCTTGAGCCAGCCGTGGTCGGCTCCGCCCAGGGTCTCGAAGCGTCGAACGTCGATCATGTCGTCCTCCAGAGGGTCAGCGCAGCGCGCGCCGTTTGAGGCCGATATAGGAAACAGTGTCAGTTGCGAAAAGGGGGCGCCTGCCGTGCACTATGTGGACTCCGTGCACTTTCCGAAAAAACGAGTGCACCGAGTACACGGAGTGCGCTTCGGCGTCATCCGCACGCGGCGCCGCACAATCCCGAGCAGTTTGGCACGGGATCGATCGGCCGTCGGAAAGTGTCGATCCGTTTGCGTCAAGCCACTGAATTCCATAGCTCTCATTCGAAGTCGTGACGATTCCGCGCCGGGTGACCCGCCCGGCCGCGCATGGTAGAGAGCGCCTGGTTTCCGAGGTTCCGATGACCCGTCCGTCTCCGGCCCTGATCGCGGCCGCCCTGTTGACGTCGACTGTGACGGCGTCGTCGGCCCGGGCGCAGGTTCTGGCCGACGCCGCCACGCATGCCCCGCCCCAGCATTACCTGATCACTCTTCCGCCGACGCCCGTTGCGGAAGTGGCGGAGGTGGTTCTGGGGCAAACGCTGGGCATTCCCTACAAGATCGACGCCGACGTGAAGGGGGAGATGACCTTCAAGGTCGATGGGCCGCACACGCCGCACGAACTGGCGAGGGAGTTCGGCTATCGGCTGTGGAACGTCGACGTCGCCCTGATCGAACGGCCGTCGGACGGGCTGTGGCTGATCCCGGAGGGCGAACTGCCGGCGGCGCTGGCCGCGGGGGCGACGGTGGTCAGCCCGCTGGCGACCACCCCGGCGCGACCTGTGACGGCGGGGAGGGGTTCAGCGGCCGTCGCCGCTCCCGTGGACGAGGCGCCGTCGGGTTTCGACTGGTCGTGGCTGGCATGGCTGACGGCGGGCTGGGCGGCGGGGGCGGCGAGCGCCTTCGCCTGGCTGAAGCGGCGGGCGCCCCGGCCCGATCGCCCGATCGCCCTGCTGCCTGCGCCTGTCTCCGCACCCGCGGCCGTGGGCACGCCGACCGTCGAGGCCGGGGCGGACGACGACCTGGTGATCCCGACCTTCGCCCCGGTCTCGCGAGAGCGCTGAGGGAGCGCGGACCTCCAAGGTGATCAAGTCGCGGACCTGGAGGTCCGCGCTCCTTAGATCGTCCGCGCGCCTCAGAAGATCTGGGGTACCTGGGGCTGGAGGCGGGGCTGGACCGTCTCTCCGGGGGCCAGGCGGCGGTCGCGGTCCACGTCGTCCTCGCCGCGCAGGCGGTCGTAGTTTTCCTGGGAGTTCTGCCGCACGTCCTCCGGCTCGCGCAGGATGGTGACGCGCAGGAAGATGAACAGGGTGCGTCGGGTCGAGGTCTCGCTGCGCGAGCGGAACAGGGCGCCGATGCCGGGAATGTCGGCCAGGAAGGGCACGCGGCTTTCGCTGTAGCGGCGGTCGTCGCTGATCAGCCCGCCCAGGGTGATGACCTCGCGGTTGTCGGCCAAGACGGTGGTGCTGACGTTGCGCGTGTCGGTGATCAGGTCGGCGGCGCCGGCGACGAAGGTGGGCGCCAGGGATGAGACCTCCTGGGTGACCTCCAGGCGCACGACGTCGCCGTCCAGGATGCGCGGGGTCACCTTCAGGGTGACGCCGACGTCCTCACGCTCGATGGTGGTGAAGGGATTGGTGCTGTTGCCGTCCGTGGCGAAGGATCCGGTGCGGAACGGCACGGTCTGTCCGGCGACGATGACGGCGTCCTCGTTGTCCAACACGGTGACGCTGGGGGTCGACAGCAGGTTGGCATAGGTGGAGCGAGACAGGGCCTGGAGCAGAAGGCCGAACTCGCCGTCGCTGCCGGCCGCCAGGGTAAGGCCGTCGCCCACCGCCGCCGCACCGGGCACGCCCAGCACTTGCAGCACGGTGCGCAGCGGCACGCCGGCCTGGGTGAAGGAGGTGCCCGCGGTCACGCCGTCGGCGGGCACGGCGCCCCCCGCGGCCAGCTGAATGCCCAGCTGTTCGCCCAGATCGCCGGTGATCTCCACGATGGCGGCCTCGATCACGACCTGCGGCCGGCGCACGTCCAGCTGGACGATCAGATCCTCGATCACGGCCACGGCCTGGGGCGTGCCGCGCAGAACGATGGCGTTCAGCTCGCTGACCGACTGCACGGCCAGGTCGGGGAAGGCGAAGCCGGAGCCCGGCGAACGTTCGCGGGGCGCGGGCGAGGTGGTGGCGACCGCGTTCTCGGCCGACGGGGCGACGCCGGCGTCGGCGCGCAGGCTTTGGGTCACCGGATTGGTGCGCTCGGCGCCCTCACCCATCAGGCCAGAGACCACGTCGACGATGCTTTCGGCGTCGCCAAAGCGCAGGCGAACCACCCGGGTCACGGGGGCGGCGCCGCCCGGGCGATCCAGGGTGGCGGCGACGGCGCGGGCCTGGGCCACGTCCTGGGCCGAGCCGGTGACCAGAACGGTGTTGGATCGGACGTCGGAGGCGACGCGCAGGCCGCCGGCGTCCTGTCCGTAGAGATCGGTCAGAACCTGGGCGACGTCCTCGGACGAGGCGTGTTCCAGGGAGATGCTCTCGAAGCTGGACCCGCCGCCGCCGTCCAGGGCCTGTGCCACCTGGGCGATGCGGGCGACGTTGTCGGCATAGTCGGTGACGACGATGGCGTTGGGCTCGGTGATCGCCTCCAGCGAGCCGAACTGGGCCACCAGCGGGCGCAGCGCACGGGCGGCCTGATCGGACGGCAGGTTGCGGAGCCGGATCAGTCGCGTGACGACCTGCTGGCCTGACCCCGCAGTCTGGCCCGCGCTGTTCTGGATGATGGTGGCCTGAGGAACCACGCGCCAGACCCGGCCGCTGCGGACGACGCCGAAGCCGTTGGTGCGCAGCACGCTCTGGAACAGATCCCAGACGCCGTCGGCGTTCAAAGGCTGGGCCGAGACCACGGTCACCACGCCCGAGACGTTCGGGTCCAGCACGATGGTCCGGCCGGTGATGCGCGCGACCTGTTCGGCCACGTCGCGGATGTCGACGCCGCGCATGTTGACGACGACATCGCCCTGGACCTGCTGGGCCGAAGCCGTGCCGGGGGCGGCCAGGCTCAAGGCCAGGGCGAAGGCCATGACGGGAGCGGCGAGCCAGGCGCTGATATGTCTGTGCACGGAGCGACGCCTATCTGAGGGGGACGGTGAGGGTGACGGTGCGGCCGTCGCGGAGGATTTCGACCCGAATGCGGCCGCCGGCGACGGCGCGTTCGAAGATTTCGCGGTCGGCGTCGGGATCGCCCAGCGCCTGGCCGTTGACGCTGCGGATCACGTCGCCGGGACGCAGGCCCGCACGCAGCAGCTGGGGCGCGCTGTCGGCGCCGACCTGATAGCCTTGGCCGGTCGGGGTCATGCCGAGCGACTCCAGCGCCTGGGCGCCGGTCTGGACCGTGGCCCGGGTCGCCGGGGGCACGGCCGTGGCCTGGCTTGCCGCCGCGCTGGCGATCGGGGATGCGGCGGCCAGGGCAGCTTGGCCCTGGGGGGTCGGCGCGGGCGCGGCGACGGCGGGCGCGGGGGGCGGGGCGGGCGCGCCCAGTGCCGGCGGGGCGCCGGTCGCGGACTCGGTGGGCTTGGGCAGGAACAGCGCCTCGCGCCGGCCGCCGACGTTGAGGATGACGCGGTCGGTCTCGATCGCCTCGATCACTGCGGCGCCGACCGGGGCCTCGCCGACGCGGAAGACCTGGACCGGGCCGTCGCCGCTGGTGATAAGGGCCGTCGAGCCGCCGGACACCGAATAGACCACGCCGCGCAGGACCAAGCCGAGGTTGGACACCGGCAGGCCGTCGACGCCGGCTCCGGCGCCGAAGGGGTTCCAGGCCAAAACGGCGGCCAGGTCGCCGCCGGCGCCGCCCGAAACGGGCGCCAGAGCGGTCGGCGTCCACACCTCCGTACGGCCGTCGTCCCAGCCGACCAGACGCCAGGTCAGGCGCGCCAAGGCCAAGCCCAGGCTGATCACCACGATCAGGCCGACGACGCGCATCCAGAACACGGGCGAGCGTAACAGGGCGGGGGTCACGATCGAGCCCCCACATCGACGAATCCGCTGAGCCGCGCGGACGGCGAAGAGGCCCCGGCGCGCGCGACGGTGAGCTCGACGGCCTGAAGCTCGGGGTCGTCGGTGCCGCTGCGCTGGGCGCGCACGATCCAGTCCACGCCCATCATGCGGACACGTTCGACCTCGGGCTCGCCCACAGCCAGTTCGGCCAGACGGTTCTCGGCCACCCATTGGGCGACGACCCGATCCTCGAGCCCTCGAACGCCGTCGATGTGCGCCTGAAGCGCGACCAGCAGGCCAGTCGAGGCCACGGCCAGCACGAACAGGGCGACGATCGCCTCCATCAGGGAGTAGCCGGCGCGCATCAACTGGGCTCCGACCGGGTCGGGGCGACCGTGGCGATCAGGCCGTCGAAGGTGATGGACCAGCCGGCGTCGCGGTCGCGCATGGTCATGACCACCGGCGGCTCGGCGCCGTCGGGATCGACCACCAGACGCGCCTGGGGCGCCCAGAAGCGCACGCCGTCGGGAAGCTCGTGACGCCGGCCCCAGTCGCCGGCGGGGCGCCCGTCGCTCTCGAAGGCATAGCCGCCGGGGTTCATGGCCAGGGTCACCGGCCGGCCGGCGATCAGCGCCTCGTCGGCGGCCAGGCGCAGGCGATCGGCGAAGCGGTTCGCCTCGATCCGCGCCTCATCGCCACCGGTGCGCACGCTGAGCGCCACCATGGCCGCCACGACGCCGATGACGGCGAGCACCACGATGACCTCGACCAGGGTCAGGCCGACTCTGGACCGAACCCTGACTGCGCGTTGCCCCGCCCCGACCATCGGCCTAACGTGATCGATCGGTCAGGTCGGCGTCCAGGCCGTCTCCGCCCTCCTCGCCGTCCTTGCCGTAGGAGATCAGGTCGAAGGCGCCGGCGGCGCCCGGGCTGCGGTAGACGTAGTCGCGGCCCCAGGGATCGCGCGGCATCTCGGTCAGATAGCCCTCGGCGCTCCAGTTCGCCGGGACCGGCGCGGCCGTCGGACGCTCGACGAGGGCGCGCAGACCCTGTTTCGTGGTCGGATAGTCGCCGTTGTCGAGCCGGTACATGCGCAGGGCCGCCGCCACGGACTTGAGGTCGGACTTGGCGACGGTGACGCGCGCCTCGTCCGGGCGGCCGATGACGTTGGGCACGATCATGACCGCCACGACGGCGATGATGACCAGCACCACGATCATTTCCACGAGAGTCAGGCCCTGCCGGGCGCGACGCGGGCGGCGTACGCGAAAAAACATGGAAGCTCACTGCTGGCGATGAAGCGACGGACGCTGCTATAGACTATTTGATCGATCAGGACCAAGACCGTCGGGCGGCTATACTTGTGTCAGATGCGTGACGACAGATAACAGTTTCATGACGACAAATGTCAATTCCATGACGGCGGCATCTTCGGGGCTGTGGCGTCTGTCGGAAGGGGCCGTGCAGCCCGTGGACCGGTCGTGGGCCGGGCCCGTGACCCTGCTGGTCCCCAGCGAAAGGGTGCTGATCCGAGTCGTCGATCTGCCGTTTCCGTCGCGGGCGAAACGGGCGGCGGCCGCGCCCTTCGCCCTGGAAGGCGCGATCGCCGAGCCGCTGGGCGAGGTGCACGTGGCGCTGGGCACGGAGGTCGCGCCGGGGCGCCACCTGTGCGCGGTCGTGCGGCACGCGCTGATGCGGGATTGGACGGCCGCGGCCGAGGCGGCCGGGCTGGCCGGGGCGGTGATGATGCCCGACGCCGTGGCCGTGCCGCTGCCGCCTGCGGGGGCGTGGCGGCTGGTCGTGGCCGACGGACGGGCGCTGGTGCGCGGCGACGACGGGGCGGGCTTCGCGGCCGAGGTCGGCCTGCTGCCGGCCCTGTGGGAGGCTGCCGGTCGGCCGACGCTGCTGGCGAGCGGAGACGCCGTGCCGGACGCCATGCGCGACGGCGTCGCGGAGGCGTCTCTGGAATTGGCGGCCGGCCGTCCGGTGGTTCTGGCCCCGCCGGTGGACCTGCGGCAAGGAGCTTATGCAGCGGCCCGCGGGCCCGCGTGGGGACCGTGGAAGGTCGCCGCCGCCCTGGCCCTCGGCGGTGCGGCGGCGCATCTGGCGCTGGCGGTGATCGATCTCACGGCCCTGCACTTCATGGCCGAGCGGCGGGAGGCGGAGACGCGCGCCCTGGTCACCGCCCGGGACGCCTCCCTGGCCCAGACGCCCGATCTGGTCGCGGCGGTGGATCGGCTGGCGCCCGAGGCGGCGGGCGGGGACGGTCCGTTCGTACGGACCCTGTCGCGCGCCGCCGGCGCCTTGGCGGGGCGGCCGCTGAGCTATCGGGCGGTGACCTATGGCGGGACGGGCGAGGCGACCGCCCTTGCGGTGACGGCGCCGGACATGGCTGCGGCGGAGGCGGCGGCGCAGGCGCTGACGGCCCGAGCCCTGCCGGCCACGGCCATGCTGGACCCCGTCTCCGAGACGACCGCGACGACCGGCGTCAATGCGGTGATCACGCTGAACGCGGGAGGCGCGGGATGAGCCGGTTCGCCTCACCCGCCGTCGCCCAGGCGGCGGAGTGGTTCGCCGCGAGGTCGGCGCGCGAGCGGTTGTTGCTGAAGGTTCTGGCTGCGCTCGGCCTGGTCGCCCTGCTCTGGTACGGCGTGATCCAGCCTCTGGCGTCCGCGCGGGCGACGGCGATGGAGCGGATCGCGCTTCATGAAACTCTGCAGGCGCGCCTGAAGCTGGGGCCGCCGGGCGTCGCCGCGGCCGTTCCGACGGCGGCGCTGGCGGAGGGGTCGCTGGTCGAGGCGGCGCGTGCCGCGGCGGCGGCGCAGGGCGTGGCGGCGCAGATCGAGGGCGACGCCCAGAGGATCACGGTCACGGCCCAAGGCGTCCGCTTCGACGCGGCCATGCCCTTCGTACGCGCGCTGGAAGCCGGGGGCGCGGAGCTGTCGGATCTGCGGATGCAGGCGTCCGCTCAGCCGAGGCTGATCGACCTGACCCTGACGGCGGCGCGTCCATGACCGCCCAGGTCCTTTCGGATGGCGCCGCGGTCCCCCGCCTGAGCTATGCCCACTCGCGGCGGCATGGCGTGATGATCGAGGACCGGCCGGAAGGGCCGGTCTGCCTGCACCGGCGCTCGGCCTCGGTGTCGGCCTTGCTTGAGGTGCGGCGCCTGTTCGACGCGCCGCCGACGTTCGAGCCGCTGAAAGACGAGGCGTTCGACGCCCTGCTGCGCGAGCGGACGGGCGACGCCGCCGACGCCGCGGCCGACATCGTCGTGGACGAGACCAATCTGGACGCCCTGGCCCAGGACGCCGCCGCCATCGACGACCTGCTGGACAGCCGGGACGACGCCCCGGTGGTCCGCCTGATCAACGCCATCCTGCTGCAGGCGGTGCGCGAGGGCGTGTCGGACGTGCACATCGAGACCGAGGAGCGGCGGCTGGTCGTGCGCTTCCGCGTCGACGGCGTGCTGCGCGAGGTGCTGAGCCCCGCGCGGTCGCTGGCGCCGCTGCTGGTCAGCCGGATCAAGGTCATGGCGCGGCTGGACATCGCCGAGAAGCGCACGCCGCACGATGGGCGGGTGACGCTGAGGATCGGCGGCATGGACGTGGACGTGCGGGTCTCGACCCTGCCGACCCAGTACGGGGAACGGGTCGTGCTGCGTCTGCTGGATCGGAACACGTCCGGCCTCGATCTGGGGCAACTGGGCCTGCTGCCGGACGACCTGTCGAAGCTGCGCCGCATGATCCATCGCCCGCACGGGATCGTGCTGGTGACCGGCCCGACGGGCTCGGGCAAGACGACGACGCTGTATGCCGCCCTGACCGAGCTGAACGACCGGCGGCGCAACATCATGACGGTCGAGGATCCGGTGGAGTACGCCCTGGAGGGCGTGGGTCAGATGCAGGTCAATCCGCGCATCGACCTTACGTTCGCGCGGGGTCTGCGGGCCATCCTGCGCCAGGACCCCGACGTCATCATGGTCGGTGAGATCCGCGATCATGAGACGGCCGAGGTGGCGGTGCGGTCGTCCATGACCGGGCACCTGGTGCTGTCGACCCTGCACACCAACTCCGCCATCGGCAGCGTCACGCGCCTGGTGGACATGGGGGTGGAACGGTACCTGCTGGCGCCCATGCTGACCGGCCTGATCGCCCAGCGGCTGGTGCGGCGGCTGTGCCCGAACTGCCGGGTTGAAGACCGGGCGACGGCGGCGGACGTGGAACTGACCTCCGGCGCTCTGAAGCTGGGTTCGCGCGTGTTTCGTGCCATGGGTTGCGCCACCTGCCGGAGCGACGGCCATCGGGGTCGGACGGCGCTGTACGAGGTCGTGGAGGTCGATCCGGCGATGCAGGCGCTGGTGCATGACGGCGCGTCCGAGGCCGAGCTGACGGCCCATGCGCGCCTGACGTCGCGCTCTCTGCTTCAGGACGGGGCCGAGAAGATCGCGGCCGGCGAGACCACGGTTCAGGAGGTCGCGCGCGTGGTGCGCGAGGACGCCTGATGCCGGTCTGGCGCTATGAGGCGGTCGATCCGACCGGCCGCAACGTGCGGGGCACGGTGGAGGCGTCGGGCGACGTCGCGGCGCGGGCGCTGGTGCGGGATCTGGGCCTGTTGCCCACGGCGGTGCGTGAGCAGGCGGGCGGCGCCGGCGGCGCGCCGTTTGCGGGTCTGTTCGCCCGACGCGTGACCTCGCGCAGCCTGGCGGCGGCCACCCGCCAGCTGTCGACCATGATCGGCAGCGACATCCGCATCGAGGAGGCGGTGCGCGTCGTCGGTCAGGAGACGGCCGGCCAGCCGATCGGCCCGGTGCTGCTGGACGTGGCGGCCGCCATCACCGAGGGACGCAGCTTCGCCGCCGCGCTGGACCGCCATCCGAGGGTGTTTCCGGAGTTCTATCGCGCCTCGATCGCGGCCGGGGAGCAGTCGGGCAAGCTGTCGGAAGTGCTGGCCCACCTGACCGACTTCGTCGCCTCGCGCGAGCGGGCGGAGCGCAAGGTCAAGCTGGCCCTGCTGTATCCGGCCCTACTGGCGACGGTCTCTACGCTGATGATCTTGCTGCTGCTGGTCTATGTGGTGCCGGACATCGTGAAGGTCTTCGTATCGCGCGGGGCGGCGCTGCCGTTCCTGACGCGGGCGCTGATAGGGCTCAGCGAGGGGGCGCAGCGGTTCGGCCTGCCGTTGCTGGTCGCGCTGGCGGGCGCGGGGCTGGTGTGGAACCGGTGGCTGGCGGTTCCGGCCAATGCGCTGAAGTTCGCGCGCTTCCGGCTGACGACGCCGCCGTTCGCCGACGTGATCCGGCAACTGAACGCCGCGCGGTTCGCGGGCAGTCTGGCCACCCTGATCCGCAGCGACGTGCCGCTGGTGGACGCCATGCGGGCGGCGGCGGCGGTGACGCCCAATCTGCATGTGCGCGAGCGGGCGCTGGCGGCGACGCGGCGGGTGCGGGAAGGCGCCTCGCTGCGTCATGCCCTGCAGGAGGCGGACGTCTTTCCCCGCCTGCTGCTGGCGGTGGTGGCGTCGGGCGAGCAGAGCGGGCGGCTGGGCCCCGGGCTGGCGCGCGCGGCGGCGGATCTGGAGCAGGAGCTGGAGCAGCTGGTCACCGCCCTGGTGGCTCTGGTCGAGCCGGCGGTGCTGCTGATCATGGGCGGGGTCGTGCTGCTGATGGTGCTGGCGATCCTGATGCCGATCGTCAACCTGAACACCCTGGCCGGGCTGTGACGACGCCGGGTCAGCGGATCTCGATCGTCGAGGCCGGGAGGCCCGGCAAGGCCGCGGCGCCCGCGGGCGTGACCGTCAGGGTCAGGGCGCCCTCACGGCTTCGCCGCGCGGCCAGCAGCTCGCCGCCCGCCGGATCGCGGGCCGACAGCGAGAACCCCTCCGCATCCGACCGGGCCTGGGCGATCAGCGGGGGCAGGGCAGCAGTGGCGCCGCCCGAGGCGCACAGGGCGGGCCCGGTGCGGATCAGCCCCTCGCCCGAACCGCCCCCGGCCAGCGCCAAGTCCTGCGCCCGCACCGTCGCCTCTCCGTCGCAGGCGAGAGGCAGCTGGGGCGCCAAGGCCGACGCCAGCCGCAGGGAGGCGGGGCCCTGGACGTCGCGCATAACCATGCCGCCGTCCTTCCACGCCGCGACGCCGCTCAGAGCCGTGTCCGGTCCCCGCACGGCGACCTGGGCCGTCGGCGCGAAAGCGCCCAGCGACGCCAGCGGGGCGGCGCGCCAACCGAGGGCGAAGCCGGGTTCCAGCCCCGCCTCACCGTCCCACACGGTGCCCACCGCCTCGCGCTCGCCGCGCACGACGGCTTCGGCCGGCAGGTGGATCAGGAGGCCCAGCAGATATGCGGCCGCGGCGGCGCCGATCAGGATGACGCGCCAGCGGGTGACGCGCACGAACAGGCGCTCGAACTGAAATGCGCCCGACCCATGCACCCGGTCGCCGTCGCGTGTTCTCCAGGTTCCGAACATGGTCGCCCTCCGTCGCGGCTGCGCGCGCCTCGTTGGCGCCCGGAACGCCCGGCGGCAAGACCCGATCCGCGAGAACGGGCTTCACCCTGATTGAGGTGATCGTGGCGATGGGCCTGTTCGCCCTGATCGCCCTGGCCGGTTTCGCCCTGCTGCGCGCCGTGCTGGACGCCCAGGTGCGCACCGAGGCGCGGCTGGCGCGGCTGTCGGAGATCCAGCGCGCCCTGTTCGTGGTGGCCAACGACCTGGACCAGGTCAGCGGGCGCATCGAGGGGTCGGCGGACGCCCTGGTGTTCCAGAAGACCGACCCGTCGGGTCGCCCCTATGTCGTCAGCTATGCGGCCGCGAATGGGACCTTGACCCGGACCGTGGCCAGCGGTGCCGGCGAGCGGACCCAGGCCGTGCTGGACGGGGTCGCCGGCGCGCGGTGGTCGTATCGGCTGTCGGGTCTGGGCTGGGCGCCCATCGCGGGCGTCGTCCGGGCAGATCCGACCGGCCTGATCCTGCCGCAGCCCACGGTTCGGGCCGTGGCTCTGGACCTGTCTCTCACGGGCCCGGACGGCCGCCCCAGCGAGGTCCGCCGCGTTGTGGCCGTGCCGGAGATCGCCCCGTGAACCCGCGCGCCCGGGGGGGCATGGTGTTGCTGAACGTGCTGATCGTGGTGGCGATCAGCGCGGCGGCGGTGACCGTCATGATCGTGGCCCAGGACATGCAGGTGCAAAGGGCCACTCGCCTGCACGACGCCGCCCAGGCTCAGTCCTATGCGCGGGCGGGAGAACTTTCGGCGGTGACGGCGCTCAGGCGGGACGCCCTGACCACGCCCGCGATCGACGTCGCATCGGAGCCCTGGGCCCAGATCGGCCAACGGGCGGTGGCCGTCCCAAACGGCACGTTCGCGCTGGCCATCGCAGACGAACAGTCGCGCTTCAACGTCAACGCCATCGCCAAAGGCGACCCGATCCCGGCCGGCGCCCTGTTGGAGATCGCGCGCCTGACCGGGGTGTCGCGCGAGACGGTGTCGCTGATCGAACTGACCATCCTGGCGCTGGGGCCGCTGAGGGACGACGGGCCGTTGCGCACCGCGGGGGTGGACCCGGCCGACCTGGACAGGCTGGCGCCCTACGTCGTGTTTCTGCCGCCCGAGGCCAAGCTGAACGTCAACACCGCGGATCCCGCCCTGCTGGAGATGGTGCTGCGCGATCCGCTGGCCGTGCGTCGCGTGCTGGACCGTCGATCCCAGGGCGGACTGTCGCCGGAAGACGCGGCCGCCTTGGGCGCCGGGGCGCTTTTCGGCGCCTCGTCGTCACACTTTCGCGTGACCATCGACGTGCGGGTCGGCGAGGTGCGCCGACTGACCGTCAGCCGCGTCAGCCGGAGCCTGGACGCCCAGGGCCGGCCCCGCGTGACGGTGTCCGCGCGCCGACGCCTGCCCACTTCCTGACGAATTCTCGGCGCCGGAGGCATCCTTTTTTCGTCGGGCCTCGTTCCTTCCTCGACCCATAGGGAGGAGTGCCAGTGTCCAATCTTGATTCCATGCTCGAAGCTTTCGACAAACGTCAACAGAAGCGGGAGGAGCGCCGCCGTCTGTTCAAGACCGCGGGCGGCTTCGCCGTCGGCGTTGCGGCCGGCGCCGTGCTCAGCGCATGCGGCAGTTCTGCCGGAGACGCGGTGGCCCAGAACCCGCCGCCGTCCGGAGACTCCGACGCCAACGTTCTGAACTTCGCCCTGAACCTCGAGTATCTGGAAGCGCAGTTCTACTATTTCGCGTCCTACGGCATGGGGCTGCCCAACTCCGACCTGACCGGGACAGGCACGCAGGGCGCGCTGAGCGCCTCGGGCGCCGGCGCGGTGCCGTTCGTGGATCCGGTGATCCGGGAGTACGCCCGGGAGATCGCCAACGACGAAGCCGCCCACGTCCGCTTCCTGCGCAGCGCGCTCGGCAGCGCGGCGGTGGCCCAGCCGGCCATCGACATCGGCGTGGGCCCCAACAGCGCGTTCTCCAACGCCGCGCGCGCCGCCGGCCTGATAGGTCCGGGGGCGACGTTCAACCCCTATGCCGACGAGAACAGCTTCCTGCTGGGCGCCTACATCTTCGAGGACGTGGGCGTGACGGCCTACAAGGGCGCCGCGCCCCTGATCAACAACCGCGTTTTCCTGGAAGCCGCGGCGGGCATTCTGGCGGCCGAGGCCTATCACGCCGGCTTGGTCCGCACCGTGCTTTACGCCCGCGGCGTGGCCATCCCCAGCCTGCGCACGTCGGCGGACGCCATTTCCAACGCCCGCGACAGTCTGGACGGACCCAGCGACCTGGACCAGGGCGTCAGCCCGATCGGCGCCGGGGCCAATCGCGAGTCCAACATCGTGCCGCTGGACTCGAACGGCATCGCCTTCAGCCGCACGACCGGCCAGGTGCTGAACATCGTCTATCTGACGGCGGCCGTGGCCACCGGGGGCGGCTTCTTTCCCAACGGCGTCAACGGCGCGATCCGCAGCAGCAGCGGCTGAGGTCGGCGAGACGCCCTTGAACGACGAAGGCCCCGGAGTTCGCTCCGGGGCTTTTCTCTTGCGATCCACGTCATTCACAAGAAGGGCCCCGAAGTTTCCTACGGGGCCCGCTCGTTCGTCGCTCGTCCTTGGTCAGTAGCGGACGATCATGCCCACGCGGAAGGCCTGGACGGTGAACTCGTCGCTGCTGCGCACGATGTCGGTGCCGGTCGAGTTGGGGGCGAGGATGAAGGGATTGGTGGCCGGCGCCGCGCCGCGTCCGACGCGGATGACGAAGGGGTCGTCCTCCAGGTCCAACTCGGTGCGGACGTATTCGCCGACCAGGCTGAGGTTCGGGGCCAGCCGCCACTCCAGGCCGGCGCCGTATTGCACGCCGTCCACGTCCTGCTCGTCGTCGGACCGGGCGGTGAAGCTGTTGACGCTGTTGGTCGTGAAGAAGCGGTTGTCGATCGAGCCCCGGGCGACGCCGCCCGTGCCGTAGACCAGGACCGGGCCGAAGGCGTAGCCCAGCCGCAGGCGAGCCGCCACGAGGTCGTTCAGGCTGCGCTTGAAGGTGTAGTTGGCCGGGGTGGAGCTGAATCCCGTCACACTGTCCTCGGCCTGGGTTCCCCCGACCTCGACCACGCCGCCGACCACGAAGCCGCCGAACTGGACGTCGTAGCCGACGCGGGCCGCGGCCTCGAAACCTTCGCCGTCGTCGTCGCAACCGGCCGCCACGGAGGCGTTGATCCCCTGACCGCCGCAAAAGCCGGGCGCGAAGGCATTGGCCGCGCCGGCCGTCGTGACCGTTTCGCCGAACGTGCCGTCCAGATTGCGGTCGAACAGCAGGATCTCGTCCTCGTCGTCGTCGGTGCTGAGCGCGCCCCCAACGACGCCCACAGAGAAGCCGGACCAGTCGTCCATGGATTGGGCGATCGCGCCCGATCCCGTGCAGGTCAGAGTCGCCGCGACCGCGGCCGCCAGAACATGTCTCATGAATTCCCTCCTGCCGAACGGATCGCGGCTGGAGAAGGAACGCCGCGTCTGGACAAAAAGATGCATGCCGCGCGGTCTTGACCTGGGGGGCCCGAGGCGACACAAGGCGCGTCCGACGGGCCTGGCCCGTTCGCGATGCGCGTCCTTAGCTCAGTTGGTTAGAGCATCTGACTTTTAATCAGAGGGTCCTCGGTTCGAGCCCGAGAGGACGTACCATCCCCGCCTTCAGCCGTTCCTGACTGTCGGCGACGTCGCGGTGCCCGCCGAATCGTCAGGCCCAGAGGAACCCCAGATCTCGGGAGTTGAAGTTCCGCAGGTTCGGGAAAATCGTGTCGAGGTTTAAGTCCGAGACGCCGAGCCAGCGGCCCATCGTCGCCCCGTACTGATCGACCGAGGTCGTGGGAACCAGCGAAGCGCCGGCCATGTCCGGATTCCGGAACGCGCCCAGATCCACGCCCAGGGTCGGATACTGTCCATAGATGTCGCCGCCGCGGACGGATCCGCCCATGACGAAATGGTGGCCGCCCCAGGCATGGTCGGTCCCGTCGCCGTTGGTCGTGAACGTGCGCGAAAAGTCCGACGCGGTGAAGGTGGTGACGGCGTTGCGCATGTTCACGCCGCCCAGCGAACCCAGGACGCCGTCGAAATACGACAGGGCATGCGCCACCTTGGCGAGATTGTTCGGCTGGGCGGTGTTCTGGACGTCGTGATTGTCCCATCCGCCAAGGCTGACGAAGAAGACTTGTCTGCGCAGACCCAGAGAGCTGTTGGCCGCGATCATCCTGGCCACGGTCTGAAGCTGCACCGCGAGGCTGTTGGTCTCAATCGCGCCTGAGATCGGGTTGACGTAAGCGGATGGGGCGGGGATCGAGGTGACTGCGGACTGGGTGAAGGCGGAGTTGACGGTCGTTGCGGCCCCGACGGATCGTCCGGTCACCGTCGCGTAGTCCGCGGCGAACAGGCTGGCGGCGCTTGCGTCCTGGATGAGGGTGCGCACACGCGACGGCGCCAGCGTCGATCCGAAAAGACTGGCGCTCGCGCCGCCGTTCACGACGAGGGCGGGCTGGGCTGCGGTGGTCATCTGATACTGCACGACGCTCTGGCCGGACAGGAAGACGGCGTTGCCCGCCGTGGAGATCGCGGTGAACAGGCTGTTCGACCCGTTCGATCCCAGGAACGCGTCGCCGAACCGTCCGCCCCAGCCGACCCGCGCGCCCTCCGAGGCGCCGGCCTGCCAGGTCGATTGCTGATCGTTGTGCGAAAACAGATTGGACGGAAAGGCGACCGTGCGGGCCTGGTACTGAGCCTTCGTGATCGGCCGGATCAGGGTGCCGACGTTGGCCACCACGGCCAGGCGATCCGCATCGAACAGGGTCTTGAGCGGCCCCAGCATGGGATGCAGCGCGAAGGTGCGGACCGAGGCGTTGGTTCCGGCCGGGATAGGGTTGGGCGTCCGAGGCACGATCGGCAGGACGCCGCCCCAGGCCTCCGGCGAACGCGCCGTGACGGTGCGGCCGGTCACGGGCGAGACCAGGCCGACGGGGGTCGGCGGCGTTCCGGGAGGCATCAGGGCGATGGGATCGTCGCCGGTGTTGCGCGCCGCGAAATAGCGTCCGAACGAGTCGCCGTCGGTCGCAAGCACGGTGTTGTTGGAGTCGTTGCCTCCGAACAGGAATACGCAGACGAGCGCCCTGTAGTCCGGCGCGGCCTGGCTGGCCGCCGATCCCGCGGCCGCGAGCTGGGCGGCGAAGGGCGCCGCGGCCCCGAGAATGGACATTCCGCCTCCGATCCGGAGCAGGTGACGGCGATCCAGCGGTGAGAGGGTCATCCTGTCGTCCTCATCGCTGAACCAGGTATTCCGGCGAGATCATCGTCAGATAGACGGCCAGCTTCGCCCGGTTCAGGCGTGCCGTGTCGATCTGCGTCTGGCTGGAGCCCGCCCCGGGAATGGCGACGCTGTTCACGCATTCGGTGATGTGCGTCCGAAGCGTGGGCGACATCTGGCCGTACAGCAGCAGACGGTTCACCCTGTCGATCAGCTGGGTCGCATCGTCGGCCACGGCGACTTCGGCCGGGTAGGCGGAGCGCACGTCGGCGCCTGATCCGATGCCCGTGCCGATCGCCCCCTGGATGGTGTTCGCATACCCCGCGACCGTCACTTCATCGACGATCTGGAACTCAGGTGCGTTCAGGCCGGCTGAGCCCAATCGCGTGTTCGGCGGCACATATCCAGGCCTGAAGAAGTTGAACACGGAGGTGGCCGCCAACGCCGACTGAGCCAGGGACAGGCTGCTGCTGGTGGACGTGATCAGCCAGTTGCCGGAGACGGAGGTCGCGCCGAACGCCCGCATCCAGTTGACGAGGCGGACCATCGGTTCGCGCACCTTGCCGAAGCTGCTGCTGCTGACGGCCGACATGTCGCGCGCTTCCGCATCGAACAGGATCGCCCGCACCACCGCAGCCAGGTCGCCGCGCACGCCGGCGCCGTTGTTGTCGAAGACGGAGGCGACCCTGCGGACATAGGAGGGGCTGGGGTTGCTGGTCACTAGGCGCTGAATCAGCTGGCGACCGATGAAGGGGCCGACGTTGGGGTGGTTGAAGACCACGTCCAAAGCCTGGCTCAGTTCCGTGGCGGCGTCGGCCGACGCGACGGTGGTTCCCAGGAAGGTCTTGGTCGAGGTGGAGTGGAAGGCGGGATAGAAGATCATAGGCCGGACGCTGGCGTCCGGATCGCGGTTTCGGCCGAAGAAGGTGTTGTTCGTCGGCGTCGGCGAGTACCAGCTCATGCCGGTGAACACGCGCGCCAGTCCGGAGATGTCCGCCGGCGTGTAGGCAGGGAGGGGCACGCCTGAGCCGTCGGTGACGACCGTGCCGTCCGGATTCAGCCGGTTCACCCCGATCGTCATCAGCTGCATGACTTCCCGGGCGAAATTCTCGTCGGGGTTCCGACCGGTCGCAGGGTCTTCCTTCTGATTGGCCAGATGGGTCAGGTAGACGCCCATCATAGGATGCAGGCTGACCTGCTGAAGCAGCGTGCGGAAATTGCCGAAAGCGTTCGCCCCGAGCATGTCGTAGTAGGCGCCGGCTCCGCGCGCGTCGATGCCCGGATCGAGCAACGAGATCACGAAGATTTCGGAAAGCGCCAACTTCATACGCTGGCGAAGTTGGTCCTGGGCCGTGGCTGCTTGAAGCCAGAAGCTTTCGTAGAAGTGATTGGCGTTCAGCGTCGCCGATGGTTGGGTGATGCGCAGTTGCACCAGCCGATTGTCCAGATAGGCTTGATGCGAGGACGACGCCAGGGTGACCTGCATGTCTACCCAGCGTGCATATCCCAACGATTTCAGCGCGTTGATGTCGGCGTCGGTGGCGCCGAACGTCGCCTGGGTCAGGAACCGGGCCGCCTCGGCGTCGCTGAGCGGCGCTCCGCCGCCGGGAGGAGCGGGGCCGGCGCCGCCGCCCTGCTCTCCACCGCCGCCGCAACCGGCGAGGCCCGCGGCGAGCACGGTTGAAACGGCGACCAGCCGTGCGCACCCGGCCATGGCGACGATCGTCACGAGCACTCCCCCCAGAGATCACTCGCCTCGACCATCCTACAAATGCGGACCGTGCGCGACAGGAATCAGCCGCGGCCGGAAAACGGATGCGTGATCACCTGTTCCAGCGGAGCCGGGAACCCGGCGTCTTCAGGCTGACGCCCGGAAATGCCGGTCGATCGCCGACGCCACGGCCGCGCTTGCGTCATTTGCGACTCGCTCTCAATGTGCGAACGGTTCGCAAGTGGAGGCGCCCCATGATCCTGCTGATGCCTGCGTCGGCCCTGATCGCGCACATGCGTCTCGAGCGGGAGCGGCGGACGGCGCGACCTGAGCCGACGCCGCCCGCCCGTCATCCGGTCACTCCGCCGCGGGCGTAGCGGCGGCGGCGCGCGGCCAGCCGTTGTTAGCTAGGTCGGCGTCGGCGGTCTGCTGCATCGGGTCGACCATGACCGAGGTCACGGTCTTGTCCGTCACGTGCTGCCAGGTGACCGTGCGATTGTTCTGGCGCCAGATCTCGGCCGGGATCTTCACCGTCTCGGTCGTGCCGTCGTCATAGGTGAACTGCACGATGATGGGCATCACCACGCCGCCGACGTTCGAGAAGGTCAGGCGGTACAGCTTGCCGTCGAACGATCGGGCGCGGGCGATCAGGCCGTCGTACTGGCCGTTCTTGGCGGCGGCCCAGACGCGACGCTGTTCGTCGGTGATCGGGAACTCGGCGGAGCCCTCGTCGGACGGATTGTCCAGCGCCGGCACGCGTTCGACCAGGGGCACCCGGCCCTCGGCCCTGTCGGCCAGAACGGTGACCGATTCCGGCTCCGGCGCCGGCGGGGTCGCCGGGCCCTGAGCCTGCTGCCCGCCGCCGCCCGCGTTCGGCTGGGCCGGAGTGGCGACCACGACGTCGTCCAGGGAGACGTCGACGTGGTCGGTGGAATAGAACCAGCCGCGCCAGAACCAGTCCAGGTCCATGCCCGACACCTCTTCCATGGTGCGGAAGAAGTCGTAGGGGGTCGCGCGCTTGAACTTCCAGCGGCGGCCGTATTCGGCGAAGGCGCGGTCGAACAGCTCACGGCCCATCACCGTCTCGCGCAGCACGGTCAGCGCCACGCCCGGCTTCACATAGCCCTCATAGCCGTAGTTGGTCAGGCTCTGGGCATTGGTCATCAGCGGCTGCTGGTTCTCGCTCAGCATGTGCCGGATGATGCCGCCGCGCGGTTCGCCCGAGGCGTCGAACTCCGCGTCCCACAGCTTCTCGGCCTGGAACTCCACGAAGGTGTTGATGCCCTCGTCCATCCAGACCCACTGGCGTTCGTCGGAGTTGACGATCATCGGGAACCAGATGTGGCCGATCTCGTGGATGATGACGCCGGCCAGGGCGTACTTCACGTCGTCCACGCGCTGAGGCGTGCCGTCCGGCGCGCGCTGGGGCCGGGCGCCGTTGAAGGTGATCATCGGATATTCCATCCCCCCGACCGGGCCGTTGACCGACTGCGCCGTGGGATAGGGATAGGGGAAGGTCGCCTCGCCATAGACATCGAGCGCGTGAGCCACGGCCCGGGTCGAGATCTGGTCCCACAGAGGCCGCGCCTCGCCCGGATAGAAGGACATGGCCATGACCACGGGCATTTCGGGGTCGCCGTTCGGCACGCCCATGGCGTCCCAGACGAATTTGCGCGAGCTGGCCCAGGCGAAGTCGCGCACGTTCTCGGCGCGGAAGGTCCAGGTGCGCGTGCCCTCGACCGAGCCCAGTTCCGCCGCCGCGGCCTCGGCCGGATTGACGATGTACACAGGGTCCTCGGCGGTGCGGGCGGCGGCGTAGCGGCGGCGCTGTTCGGCCGTCAGGACGTCGCGATCGTTGACCAGCACGCCCGAGGCGGCGACCACGTGGTCGGCCGGGACGGTGATGGAAACCTGATAGTCCCCGAACTCGAGCGGGAACTCCGATCCCAGATAGGGCAGCTGATGCCAGCCTTCGTAGTCCGAGAAGGCGGCCAGGCGGGGGAACCACTGGGCCAGCTGGAAGATGCAGTCCGACTGGCCGTCCGAGGCGCGGAAGCACTCATAGCCGGAGCGGCCGCCAGTCAAGTCGCCGTCGCCGATGGCCAGGACATAGCCCATGTCGAAAGTGACCCGCTCGCCCGGCTTCAGCGAGGTGGGCAGGTCGATGCGCATCAGGGCGTCGTTGACCAGGAAGGGCATCGGCCGGCCGCGCGTGTCGGTCACGGTCAGATTGCTGAAGCCGCCCTCCCAGTCCTCGTAGATCAGCACCTGGGCCACGTCGAAGACGCCGAACGTCCCCTCGTCGCCGGTCGTTGAGGTGACGCGGTCCATCGAGTTCCGCTTGAAGCCGTTCTGGTCCAGCAGGATCCAGAGGTAGTCCAGCTCGTGCGGCGAGTTGTTCTGGTAGGTGATCCGCTGGCTGCCGGTCAGGCTGCGGCCCGCCTCGTCCAGACGCACGTCGACGACGTAATCGACCTTCTGCTGCCAATAGGCCGGTCCCGGCTCGCCGGTGGCGGCGCGATAGACGTTCGGGGTCGGCCAGTCCTCGCCCTCGAACTGGCGGAAGGCGTCTTCGTATTCGCCCTTGGACTGGTCCGCGGCGCCGACGCTGACCTGGGCCTGGGCGGCCGATGCGAGCAGGGCGAGGCCGGACGCGGCCACCATCAGAAGTTTCAGCCGCATCGTCGTGCTCCGGTCGTGAATGGCGTCAAAATCGCGGCGGACCTTACCGCCCGTCGGAACCGGCGCAAGGCGCGGATGATTACGGAACGAACAGAATCACGCGCCTTAGGCGACCGCTTGACTGTGCCAGTGTTACAGCATAGTGGAACGCGCCATGACCGACGCCTTGCCTCTCAACGCCGCCGCCGCGGCCCGCAGCCACGTGGAGCTGTACGACGCCCTGCTGGCGCTGAAGACGCGCGAGGAGGTCGATGCCTTCCTGTCGGACCTGTGCACCCCGGCCGAGGTGCGCGCCTTCGCCGAGCGGTGGCAGGTGGCGCGTCTGCTGGACGGGGGCGGCAAGAGCTATCGCGAAATCGCCGCTCAGGCCCAGGCCAGCCCGACCACGGTCGTGCGGGTCGCCCGCTTCCTCAAGGAGATGCCGCATCAGGGATATCGCCTGGTGCTGGACCGTCTCGCCAACACGCACTGAGTCAAAACGCATGAGTACCGTGAAGGGGCGGCTGCGCATCGCCGTCCAGAAGTCCGGCCGTCTGTCCGAACGCAGCCTCGACTTGGTCCGCGACGCGGGTCTGCGGGTCGTCAAGGGCACGAATGACCTCCTGTACCGCATCGAGAACGCGCCGATCGACCTGCTGCGCGTGCGCGACGACGACATCCCGACCTTCGTCGCCGACGGCGTCTGCGACCTGGGCATCGTCGGCGAGAACGTTCTTGAGGAAGGGCGGAACGGCGGGCCGAGCGCCGAGGTGGTGATGCCGCTGGGCTTCGGCCGCTGCACGCTGAAGATCGCCGTGCCGCCGACGCTGGACTATGCCGGGCCGGCATCGCTGGACGGACGCCGCGTGGCGACCAGCTATCCTCGCGTGCTGAAGCGGTGGCTGGCCGAGCGGGGCGTGACCGCCGACGTGGTGACCATGCGCGGCGCCGTCGAGGTGGCGCCGCGGCTGAAGCTGGCGCACGCCATCTGCGACCTGGTATCGACCGGGGCGACGCTGGAGGCCAACGGGCTGCAGGCCCGCGAAACCGTGCTGGACAGCCAGGCGGTGCTGATCCGCTCGCCCGTCGCGCCGGAACCCGAGCTGGCCGAGCTGCTGGAGAGCATCGTCGAGCGGATGGCGGGCGTCGTGGCCAGCCAGGGCGCCAAATACGTGATGCTGAACGCCCCGCGGGCCAACCTGGACCGGATCACGGCCCTGCTGCCCGGCGCTGGCGCGCCGACGGTGATGCCGCTGTCGGGGCGCGAGGACGCCGTGGCCGTGCACGCCGTCTGCCAGGAGGCGGTGTTCTGGGAGACGCTGGAGAAGCTGAAGGCCGAGGGGGCGTCCGCCATCCTGGTCCTGCCGATCGAGAAGATGATGTGATGAGGCGGTTCGACTGGAGCCAGCTGGACGAGGCCGGACGGCGCGAGGCGCTGGCGCGGCCCGCGCGCCGGGCCGAGGCCCGCGTGACCGACGGCGTGCGCGCCATTCTGGACGACGTGCGGGCGCGCGGCCGCGCGGCGGCGACCGAGTGGGCGCTGAAACTGGACGGCCACGCGCCGCGCAGGGTCGTGCTGGATGCCGCGACGGTGGCCGAGGCGCGTTCCGCCCTGCCGCCCGCGGACGTGCGGGCCCTGCGGGTCGCGGCGGACAATGTGCGGGTCTTCCACCAGGCGACGCGGCCGGAAGACGGAGCCTGGGTCGAGACGACGCCGGGCGTGCGCTCCCGGATCGCGTGGCGGCCGATCCGGTCGGCGGGGATCTACGTGCCCGGCGGCACGGCGCCGCTGTTCTCGTCGCTGCTGATGCAGGCGATCCCGGCGCAGGTGGCGGGTGTGCCCGTGCGCGTGGCGGTGACCCCGCCGGCCCGGGACGGCGGCATCCACCCGGCGATGATCCTGGCCGGCGCGGAGGCCGGGCTGGAAGAGATCTGGCTGATCGGCGGAGCGCAGGCGATCGCGGCGCTGACCTTCGGCGCGACGTTCGACGACGGCGTCGTCCCGGCGTGCGACAAGCTGTTCGGGCCCGGCAACGCCTGGGTGGCGGAGGCGAAGAAACAGGCGGCGGCTCTGCCCGGAGGGCCGGCGGTCGACATGCCGGCGGGGCCGTCGGAGTTGATGGTCGTCATCGACCGCGATGCGGCCCCGGAGGTCGCGGCGGCCGACCTGCTGAGCCAGGCCGAGCATGACGTGGACGCCCAGGTGGTGCTGGTCTCCACCAGCCGGGCGACGATCGACTATGTGCTGACCGAGGTGGAGGCGCAGCTTGCGGACCTGCCGCGCGCCGACGTCGCGCGGGCGTCGCTGGCCGAGGCGCGGGCGATCCTGGTCCGCGACCTGGACGCGGCGCTGGAGGTGATCAACGCCTATGGGCCGGAGCACCTGGCGCTGCAGGTCGAGGATGCGGACGACCTGGTGGACGGCGTCACGGCGGCGGGGGCGATCTTCGTGGGAGGCCACGCGGCGGAGACGCTGGGCGACTATGCGGCCGGGCCCAGCCACGTGCTGCCGACGGACGGCGGGGCGCGGACGCTGGGCGGGATCACGACCGCCAGCTTCATGACCTCCATGTCGGTGCAGACCGTCACGGCCCGGGGCGCGGCGGAGCTGGGTCCGATCGCGGCGCGCCTGGCCCGGCTGGAGGGGCTGGAGGCCCACGCGCGGGCCGCGGATTTGAGGAGTGAGGGATGAGGACGATCACGTCCCTTCCCCCCTTGCGGGGGATGGAGGAACGGTCGGCGAAGCCGATCGGACGACGGGGCGGCGGAGCCGCTCGGATGGGGGGGCTTTGGCCACGCCCCGTCGGCAAAGTGCGAGGCGGCCCGGGGAATCCGGTGTTTCACCCCCCATCCGTCTCGCTCCGCGAGCCACCTGTCGGGTCGAAGCGATGCGCCTCGCCTCCACCCGCAAGGGGGGAGGGGAAATGACGCTTCCCGCACCGTTTCCCCCGCTGGTGTCCGGGGCCGAGGGCCTGGATCGCGCGCCGTCGTCGATGGGGGCCGTCGCCGCCCGCATGGCCGAAATCTATGGCGTGCCGGTCGATCACGTCCTGCCGGTGCGAGGGGCGTCGCATGGGCTGGAGCTGGTCTTTCGGCTGGCGTCGCGCGACGGCCTGCGCGTTGAAGCGCCCGACGCGCCGCCGTTCGACGCCCTGGCGAAGCTGTATCGCGCCGCTCCTGAAGACGCCGAAGCCCTCGCGGTGATCTTGCGGGGGCTTGGTTCAGTCGAGGCGGTCGTGGAGATGGCGGCGCGGGTCGCGCCGGCGCTGCTGGTCGTGGACGAGGCGCGGGTGGAGTTTTCCGGCCAGCCGTCGATCGTCCCTCTGACGCGCAAGCATGAGGGGCTGGTGGTGGTGCGCAGCCTGTCGCTGCCGCATGGCCTGACCGGCGCGCGGATCGGCGCCCTGATCGCGCGGCCGGGCACGCTGGCCTGCCTCGCCGAGGTATTGGAACCGCACGCCGTGCCCGAGCCCAGCCTGAGGCTGGCGTTGCAGGCGCTGGACCCGTCGCGGGTGGTCGAGACCGAAGCCCGGATCGCACAGGTCCGAGACGAGCGGGCGCGGATGGCCAAGGCCTTGGCGCGCGAAATGGCGGTCGAGCCCGGCGTGGGCCCGGTGATCGCGGCGCGCCCGTCCGATCTGGAAGCTGCGCGCGCGGCCCTTGCGCGGCTGGGCGTGGCGGCGGAGATCGAGGGCGACCGGCTGAGGCTGCCGGTGTTCGCGCGGGCGGAGCTGAACGACCGCACCTTGGCCGCCTTCGGTCTGGCCCCGGCGGGCCGGCCGCACCGGACGGGGCAGGCGGTTCGGGACACCAAGGAGACGCGTATCGTCTGCGCCGTCGATCTGGACGCCGCCGCGCCGGTACGCATCGAGACGGGCGTCGGCTTCTTCGACCACATGCTGGAGCAGGTGGCGGCGCACGGTGGGTTCTCTCTGAGCCTGTCGTGCGAGGGCGACCTGCACACCGACCCGCACCACACGATCGAGGACAGCGCCATCGCGCTGGGTCAGGCGCTGAAGCAGGCGCTGGGCGAGCGGCGCGGCATCGCGCGCTACGGCTTCGTCCTGCCGATGGACGAGGCGGAGGCGAAGGTGTCGATCGACCTGTCGGGCCGGCCCTATCCGATGTTTGAGGGCGAGTTCTCGACGCCCTTCCTGGGCGACTATCGCACCGACCTGACGGCGCACGTGATCCGCAGCCTGGCCGAGCATCTGGGCGCGGCGATCCACGTCTCGGTGACGGGGCAGGACGACCATCACAAGACCGAGGCCGTCTATAAGGCTCTGGGCCGCGCCCTGCGTCAGGCGATCCGCGTCGAGGGCGAGGCGGTGCCGTCCACCAAGGGGGTGCTGTGACGGGCCCGGCCGCAATCCTTCCCCGCTCGCCGGGGAAGGTGGCTCGCGGAGCGAGACGGATGGGGTGGCTGGTTGATCCACGCCGACCGGCCCGTCGGTCGCCGACAGCCCCCTCATCCGAGCGGCTCCGCCGCCCACCTTCTCCCGCAAGGGGAGAAGGATGAAATCCGTCGCTCTCCTTTCCTACGGCGCCGGCAACGTCGCCTCGGTGCGGTTCGCGCTGGAGCGGCTGGGGTCCGAGGTGCGGCTGGTCTCGACCGCGGCGGAGATCGCCGAGGCCGAGCGGCTGATCCTGCCGGGCGTGGGCGCGGCGGGCTATGCCATGGCGCGGCTGGCGGAGCTGCGGGTGGTGGACGCGATCCGGGCCTTCCCGCGTCCCCTGCTGGGCGTGTGCCTGGGCCAGCAGCTGCTGTTCGAGCGCAGCGACGAGGGTGAGGCGGCGCTGCTGGGCCTGATCCCCGGGCGGGTTCGCCGGATGGCGCCGGGGCCGTCGCGGCCGGTGCCGCACATGGGCTGGTCGCGGTTGGAAGTGGTGCGGGACGATCCGTTGCTGGAGGGCGTGGGCGACGACGCCTGGGCCTATTTCGTGCACGGCTACGTCTGCCCCGACGGCCCGGCGACCCGCGCCCGCGCCGAGTACGGCGGCCCGGTTCCGGCGGTGGTGCGAGCGCAGAACCGCTGGGGCTGCCAGTTCCATCCGGAGCGATCGAGTGCGGCCGGAGCCCGAATTCTGAAGAACTTTCTGGAGCTGCCCGCGTGATCGTCTATCCCGCCATCGACTTGAGGGACGGCGTCTGCGTGCGGCTGATGCACGGGCGGTTCGACCAGGTCACCCGATATGACGACGACCCGGCGGCGCGGCTGGCCGCCTTCGTCGATGCGGGCGCCGAATGGGTGCACGTCGTGGACCTGGACGGCGCACAGGCGGGGCGGGCTGTCCAGCACGCGCTGATCGGCCGTCTGGCGCGGTCCGTCGATGTGCGGATCCAATCGGGCGGCGGCGTGCGGTCGCGCGAGGACGTGGCCGCGCTTCTGGACGCGGGCGTGACGCGCGTGGTGGTCGGCTCGCAGGCCGTGACCGCGCCCGACGCCGTGGGGGCATGGCTGGGCGAGTTCGGACCGGAGCGGATCGCCCTGGCGCTGGACGTGAAGATCCGCGACGGCGTGCCCGTGCCCGCTCTGAAGGGGTGGACCGAGGCGGCGACCGTCGACCTGTGGCAGGCGCTCGACCGGTTTGCGGTGGGGACGGCCGGGCACGTCCTGGTGACCGACGTCGGGCGCGACGGCGCCCTGACCGGGCCCAATCTGGAGCTGCTGGGCGAGATCGTGCGGCGACGTCCCGATCTGTCGGTCCAGGCGTCCGGCGGGGTGGCGGAGACGTCGGACCTGACCGCCGCGCGCGAGGTGGGCTGCGCCGGGGCGATCGTCGGGCGCGCGATCTACGAGCGCCGGTTCACCGTCGAACAGGCGCTGGAGGCGGTGCGATGACGGCGCGGCGCATCATCCCCTGCCTGGACGTCAAGGACGGCCGGGTGGTGAAGGGCGTGCGGTTCGAGGGGCACCGCGACATGGGCGACGCCGCCGAGCTGGCCGCGCGCCATCGCGACGCGGGGGCCGACGAGCTGGTCTTCTACGACATCACCGCCAGTCCTCAGGGCCGGACGCTGGACTACGGCTGGGTGGAGAGCGTGGCGCGCTTGCTGGACATTCCCTTCTGCGTCGCCGGCGGCATCCGCACGGTGGAGCAGGCGGCCCGTTGCCTGGACCACGGGGCCGACAAGGTCTCCATCAACTCGCCCGCCCTGGAGCGACCGGAGCTGATCGCGGAGATGGCCGAGCGGTTGGGCCGTCAATGCGTGGTCGTCGGCGTGGACAGCCGCAAGGTCGGCGAAGACTGGACGGTGCACCAATACACCGGCGATCCGGACGCCAGCCGGGGCGCGGGGCGGCGGACGCTGGACTGGATCGTCGAGGCGCAGGGGCTGGGCGCCGGCGAGATCGTGCTGAACTGCATGGACGAGGACGGCGTGCGGCGCGGCTATGACCTGGCGCAGCTGTCGGCGGCGCGCGCGCGGTTGACGATCCCGCTGGTGGCGTCCGGCGGCGCCGGCGAGATCGGGCATTTCATCGAGGTTTTCGAGACCGCGGACGTCTCGGGCGCCCTGGCGGCCAGCGTGTTCCACACAGGGGCCGTGCGGATTCCCGAGCTGAAGGCGGAGCTGGCCCGCGCCGGCGTGGAGGTGAGGCCATGATCGATCCGGACGCGCTGGACTTCGCCAAGGGCGGCGGCCTGATCCCAGTCGTGGTGCAGGACGTCGACACCCTGCAGGTGCTGACGCTGGCCTACATGGACCGGGCGGCGCTGGAAGAGACGATCGAGAGCGGTGAGGCGACCTTCTTCTCCCGCTCGCGCGGCGGACGATGGCGCAAGGGCGAGACCTCCGGCGACCGGCTGTTCGTCCGCCAGATCGTCGCGGACTGCGACGCCGACGCCTTGGTGGTGAAGGTGCGGCCGGTCGGGAACGCCTGCCATCTGAACCACGTCAGCTGCTTCGGCGACGAAGATGCGCCGGGCCTGGGCCGGCTGGCCAGGCTGGAAAGGACCATCGCCGAGCGGGCCCAGGCCGACCCGGCCGAGAGCTGGACCGCGCGCCTACTGGCCGAAGGGCCGAAGCGGGCCGCGCAGAAGGTGGGCGAGGAGGGGGTGGAGACTGCGCTGGCCGGGGCCGCGGGCGACGCGGCGGAGCTGGCTTCGGAAGCGGCGGACCTGATCTATCACCTGCTGGTGCTGCTGAAGGCGCGTGGCCTGTCGTCGCAGGACGTGCTGGACGTGCTGGCCCAGAGGGCGGCGAAACGCTAGGTCGCCGCCGGATTTCACCAATCCCCTTGCCTCGCGCTCACGACGCGGGGCCGCATTGCTGAAAATTAACAGGAGCGACGGAAACGCCGCGACTACACGTTCAACGACGTCCGATCGACATCAACCCTCCTCCCAGGCTCCGAACATGATCCTCCGTACGCTGCTCGCGACCACGGCCCTGTCTCTGTTCGCCGTGACGGCCGCGGCCGCCCAGGACCGCCCCCCGGCGCGGCCGCAGACGCCGCCGCCGGCACAGCAGCCCGTGGACGCCGAAGAGGAGACGGAGGTCGATGAGGTGGTCGTCCAGGCCGCGCGCCCGGACATCCTCAGCCAGGCCGACCGCCTGAGCTACAACGTCACCAACGATCTGCAGGCGCAGTCGGGCTCGGTCGCCGACGTGCTGCGCAACGTGCCGGGCGTCGAGGTGGATTTGCAGGGCAACGTCAGCCTCCGCGGCGACGGCAACGTCACCATCCTGATCGACGGCCGCCCTTCGGCGATGTTCAGCGGCGGCAGCCGGGCCGACGCCCTGCAGGCCATGCCGGGCGGCACGCTGGAGCGTGTTGAAGTCATCACCAACCCCTCGGCGGCCTTCAGTCCCGAAGGGTCGGGCGGCATCATCAACCTGGTGACGAAGAAGACGCCGCAGTCTGCGCAGGCGACCCAGAGCGGGACCCTTCGCCTGGGGTATGGCGGTGAGGGCCGTTACAACGCCTCGGTGAGCGGCAGCCGCCGCGACGGCGCCCTGACGGTGGCGGGCGATCTGGGCTTTCGCAACCAGGAAGGCGAGAACGTGAGCGAGCGCGACCGCTTCCGCCCCGGTCCGACGCCCGCCGACCAGCGCATCGAGCGGAACCGGAACGTGAACGACGGCCGCTTCCGGTCCACCAACGCCCGCCTGAGCGCCGACTACGATCTGAACGCCCGCGACCGGATCAGCGGCGAGCTGGGCTGGCGCGAGTTCAGCGTCGGCGGCGACGGCGTCGAGACCTTCAGTCGGGAGGACGGCAACGGCCTCGCTCTGGACGCCTATTCGCGCATCGGATCGACGTCGTTCGGCAACGACGGCTTCAACGGCCGCACCACGTGGCGCCGCAAGTTCGAGGGCGATCTGCACGAACTGGTCGTCGACCTGGAGTTCAGCCAGTTCGAAAACGAACGGCTGACCGAGGCCTTCACCGACTACACCGCCGGACCCGGCGCGGATTTCGCCGAGCGGATCGGGGGCGGCTCGACGTCGGACGAATGGGGAATCAAGGCCGACTACACGCATCCCCTGGGCGAGCGCAGCAATCTGAAGATCGGCTACGAGCTCGACGTAGAGGACGACGTGTTCGAGAACTTCGGCTTCCGCGGCGCCGGCTTCGCCAGCCTGGCGCCGGTCGCGAATCTGAACAGCGAGTTCCGCTACGACGAGACGATCCACGCCGCCTACGTGACTCATGACCGACCTTTCGGCGATCTGGACGTCCAGTTCGGCCTTCGTCTCGAACAGGTCGAGTTCACGATCGATCAAGTGACCCAGAACGTGCAGGCCTCGCGCGACTACTTCCGCGCCTATCCGACCCTCAATTTCGGCTATCAGTTGACCGACAGCCAGCGCCTGCGCGGCGGCTACAGCCGGCGCATCTCCCGGCCCCAGCCGCAGGACCTGAACCCGTTCACGACCTATGTCGACGTGCAGAATCTGCGGCGCGGCAACCCCGACCTGGACCCGGAGATCACCGACAGCTTCGAGCTGGGCTGGCAGATGCGGCAAGGTCGCACCTTCTATTCGGCGACGCTGTTCTATCGCGACAGCTCCGGCGGGGTGACCGACGTCGTGCAGGATCTCGGCAACGGGGTGGTCCTGACGACCCGGGAGAACCTGGGGGAGGCTCAGCGGACCGGCGTCGAATTCATCGCCAACGGGCAGCTGCCCGCCGGGATCAGCTACAACGTGTCGGGGACCGTTTTGAAGAACGACATCTTCGTGCCGGGCGTGGCGGGATCGGACCGCAGCGGCACGACGGCCAGCGTGCGCGCCTCGCTGAACTGGCAGCCGACCGAAATCGACTTCTTCCAGGTCAACGGCTTCTACAACGGCGAACAGCTCCAGGCGCAGGGGTATCGCGAGCCGTTCGGCATTCTGAACCTCGGCTATCGTCGCAAGCTGACCGACGACCTCAGCCTGACCCTGACCGGGGTCAACGTCCTGGACACCGCCGAGCAGAAGGTGGTGATCGACACCGCGGACTTCAGCGATCGCACGACCAACCGCTTTCAGGAGCCGGCCTTCTTCGTCGGCCTGACCTGGAACTTCGGCGGCGGCCCGCAGCGGCCCGAGCAGTTCGACTTCAACACCGGACAGGGGCCGGGCTGACGGCGATCAGGCCGCGCCCAGTCCTTGGGCCACACTGAGAGCGATCCAGGCGCGGGCGGCGTCGGCGCGGGCGCCGACCAGGTCGGCGGCCACCTGGCTGAGGGCCAGGTCGGCGGTCAGGACGTCGAGGACGGACGTGACCCCGGCGCGATGGCGGCGGTCGGCCAAGGCGCGCCGGTCCTCCGCGGCGGCCAGCGCCTCCTCCAGGACCGCCGCGCGGGCCTGGGCCCACGACAGGGCCGCCAGCGCCGTCTCGACCTCGGCCAGGGCCTGCGTCGCGGCGTGGCGATAGGCGATCGCGGCCTGATCCCGGCGGGCGTCCGCCCCGTCGCGCGCGGCCTCCAGCCGGCCGAAGCTGAACAGCGGCGCGCTCAGAGAGCCTGCGACCGAGCCTAGGGGCCCCCCGACCGAAAACGGCGTCTCCGGGTCGATCCAGCGCCCGCCGATCGCGGCGGACAGGCTGACGGTCGGCCAGAAGTCCCGCCGTGCCGCCTCGGCGTCGAAGCCTGCGGCGCGCAGGTCGGCCTCGGCCGCCCGCAGGTCCGGTCTTCGGGCCAGAACCTCCACCGGCGGCGCCGCACCTATGGCCAGGGGGCCGCCGGGCAGGGCCGGGCTTTCGCCCCGCAGCGCGCCCGGCGCCAGACCCAGCAGGGCCTCCAGCGCCAGACGGGCCTCGTCGGCCGCCTGACGCGCCGCCAGCGGGCGCGATCGCGCGGCGGCCAGTTCGGCGCGGGCGGCGGCCGGATCCAGCCCTGACGTCAGCCCGGCGCGCGCGCGCGTCTCGGCCACCTGCAACGTCTCTTCCAGCGCCGCGACGCCCGCCTCGCCGGCGGCGACCCGAGCCTCGGCCTCGGCCCACAGGAACACCAGACGGACGGCCTGACCGCGCGTCGCCTGGCGCACGGCGGCCAGACGCGCCGCCTCGGCCTCGGTCGTCGCTTGCGCCGACCGCGCGCGGGCGCCGCCAGCGCCGTTCAGGTCCGGCGACCAGATCAGCGACGCCAGTCCCTCGGCCTGTGACTGTTCCAGATCCTCGACCCGCGCGCTTTCGGCCGATCCGCCCGCCGCCACGTCGGGACGCAGCAGGGCCCTGACCCGCCCGCTGCGCGCCTCGGCCTCGCGCAGGCGGGCGGCCGCCTGGGCCACGTCGTCCGCCGCGTCGGCCAGGACGATCATCCGCTCGATCAGGGGGTCGTCGAACGCGCGCCACCACCGATCGTCCACGCCCTTGGCCGGCAAGGCCGACGCCTGCGTCCATGTCTGCGGAACGACGCGCGGCGCCTCCAGCGGCGGCAGGACCGGAGCGGCGCAGGCGGCGATCGACGCGCCGACGCCAATCAGAAGCAGCGCGCGTCTCATCGTGCCGCTCCCGTCGGACGTGGCGCGGCCTCGACGAAGACGTCCATGCGCTGGCCCAGGAAGGCGGGGTGGGCGACCGGATCGAAGGCGTACAGCACCTCGACCACGCGGGTGTCCACACGCTCCGAGCCGCCGGACAGGGCGCGCTTCTCGACCGCCTGGGGTTCCACGCGGACGAAGGCCAGCGGCACCCGGACGTCCGACCGGCCCCGCAGCATGCCGTAGGCCCGGCCGTTGGTGCGCAGGCGGCCCAGGTCGGCCTCGTCGAACTCGGCGCGGACGTGCAGGCGGCCGTCGGCGCCCAGCGCGATCAGGGGCTGGGCGGCCGGGCCGGCGGCGGCGAACTCTCCGGGGCTCACGTCCACGCGATAGACGCGGCCGGCGATGGGGGCGGCGACGATCAGGCGCGCCAGGTCCGTGCGTCTGACCCGCGCGGCGGCCTCGGCCGAGCGGACTTGAGCTCGCGCGGCCCCGACCGCCGCCTCGGCGCGGCGCACCGCGAACCGACGCCGCTCCAGTTCGTCGGCGGCCAAAGCGCGGGGATCGCCCACGGCCTCGAACAGGCCGAGCCGCTGCCGTTCATCGGCCAGGGCGACCTCCGCCTGGCGCAGCGCCGCGCGGGCCACCTCGACGTCGGCCTCGGCGGCGGCGAGAGCGGCCGAGGCCGCGCGGGCGTCCAGGGCGAACAGCGGCTGGCCCGCCTGCACCCTCTCGCCCGGCCGGACCATGACGCGGGTCACCACGCCGGACAGTTCCGTCGCGACGGAGATCAGCTCGCTCTCCGGTTCCACCGTGCCGACGCCCGACAGCGAGCGGTCCAACGGCGAGGCGGCCGGGGCCACGGGCGGCTGGGCGCGGGTGCGCGCGGGCTGGATCACGGTCGAGACCGCGAAGATCAGAAGACCGCCGGCCGCGATCGGCAGGGCGAGGTTGGACAGGCGCTTACGCAGGCTGGTGGACATGGAGACCCTCCGGGAGCGTGCCGTGGCGGCTGTCGCCGACGATGCGGCCGTCCTCCATGGCGATGATGCGGTCGGCGTAGCCGTAGATGCGGTTGTCATGGGTCACGACCAAAACGGCGCGGCCGGGTCCGGCGGCGGCCTCCTTCAGCAGGCCCATGACCTGCCGGCCGGTCTCCGCGTCCAGCGCCGCTGTCGGCTCGTCGCACACGACCAGATCGGGTTCGTGCACGATGGCGCGGGCGATGGCGACGCGCTGCTGCTGGCCCCCCGACAGCTGGCGCGGCAGCTTGTCGGCGTGCGGGCCCATGCCCAGCGTCTCCAGAACCCCGCGGGCGCGTTGGGCGGCGACCTTCAGCGGCACGCCGTCGGTGACCAGGGCCATGGCGGCGTTCTCGGCCGCCGTCAGGGCCGGCAGCAGGTTGTACTGCTGGAAGATGAAGCCGATCCGCTTGCGCCGCAGCCGCACTTTGTCGGCGTCGCGCAGGGAGGTGATCGTCCGGCCCATCACCGTCACCTCGCCCGCCGTGGGGCGCAGTGTGCCGGACAGGATCGAGAGCAGGGTGGTCTTGCCGCACCCGGACGGCCCCACCAGCATGGTCAACTCGCCGGCGCCGATGTCCAGGTCGACGCCGAACAGGACCTGGGTCTTCACCCCGTCGGAGCCGAAGGCCATGTCCACGCCGCGCGCGATCACCGGTGCGTCGAACGCCATGGCGGTCACCCTCGGAACACGATGGCGGGATCGACGCGGTAGACCTTCAGCAGGCTGCCCAGCGACGAGATCAGGATGATCAGGAAGACGACCACGCCGGTGCCCACCAGCACCTGCCAGGGCAGGTAGAAGTCCTCCAGCGCCGCCCCGCCGCGCACGAAGGTGAAGAACAGGGCCGCCCCGCCCATGCCCAGACCATAGCCGATGGTCCCGACGACCGCGGCCTGGAGCAGCACCATGGCGGTGATCTGGCCGTTGGTCGCGCCGATGGCCTTGAGCGCCCCGAACTGCCGCAGGTTCTCGATCACGAACAGGTAGAAGGTCTGGGCCGTCACCGCCGCGCCGACGACGAAGCCCAGCATCACGGTGATGCCGAAGTTCACCGGAATGCCGGTTCGGGTCAGATAGTATTGCACGCTGCGCCAGGCGAACTGGTCCCAGCTCAGCGCCTGATAGCCGGTCTGTTCGGTTATGCGGGCGGCCAGGGCCTTGGGATCCTCGCCGTCGCGGGCGCGGACCAGGACGAACGACATCTTGTTGCGCTGGGGCGGCGTCAGCTTCAGCGCCTCGGAATAGCGCATGTAGGCGATCGGAAAGGTGATGAACGGCGGGCTGGCGTCGGCGACGCCGGTCACGACCACGCGCCGGTCGTTGATCTCGGCCTCCACCCCGACCTTGGTCAGGGGGTCGTCTCCGGGCCAGATCAGCTGGGCCCCCTCCTTGTCGAAGACGATGCCGCCGGGTCGGCGCAGGGCATCCACATCGCCCGCCAGCCACTCCCGCGGGGCGCCGACCAGGCTCTCGTCGTCGACGCCGACCAGGCTGACCTGGTTGATCAGGCCGTCGCGCGTCCGCAGGATGGCCAGGCCCTTGTAGAGCGGCGTCGCCCATTCCACCCCATCGACCGACCGCACGCGGCCCAGCGCCGCGTCCGGCAGGGGCTCCACCTCGTCGACGTAGCGGACGCGCGGGTCCATTACCCAGACGTCGGCCTCGCGCACGTCCAGCACCTGGTTGGCGGTGCGGGTCATCAGGCCCACGAAAATCGACACCTGCTGGCTCATCAGCAGGGTGGCGAAGGCCACGCCGAACACCAGCGCCAGATATTTGGCGCCGTCGCCCAGCAGCATTTTCAGCGCGACAGATCGCATCCTCGGAATCCCATGATCCGTGGTCGGGGTTGCGCCGGGACTGGCGCCTGGGGGTAAGCTGGGGTACTGTTCGAATAACAATACTGATCGGTTCAGTATGTCAAGTGACGGTGCGATGACGCTCGCTGAACCCACCATCCGTCGGGGCCGCCCCCGCGACTCCGCCAAGGACGAAGCGATCCTGCAGGCGGCGGGCGACCTGTTCATGGAGCATGGCTATGAGGCGGTCAGCGTGGACGCCGTCGCCCAGAAGGCAGGGGTGTCCAAGGCCACGATCTATGCCCGCTACGCCGACAAGGACGCCCTGTTCGCGGCGGTGCTCCGACAGGAATGCGAGCGCGCCGTCTCGCCTGACAGCTTTCTGCCCGCGCCGGACCAGCCGGTTCGCGACACCCTGATCCTGCTGGCCACCCGCTTCCTGGATCTGGTGACGGGCGAGAAGGCGATGCAGATGAATCGCGTCCTGGTCGCCGAAACGGCGCGGGCCCCCCGCATGGCCGAGCTGTTCTACGAGACGGCGGTGCTGAACCTGAAGAACCGTTTCGCCGACTGGCTGCGCGCGGAAACGGTCAAGGGCCGGCTGAACGTCCGCGATCCGGACGGCGCGGCCTGGCGCTATCTGGGCGGGGTCAAGGGCGAGGCGCACCTGCGCGCCTCCTTCGGCCTGCCGCCGATCGAGCCGGATCGGATGAGGGCCCACCTGGAGGCGGCGGCCGACGAGTTCCTCCGCGCCCACGCGCCGGAGGGGCCATAGCCGCGCTCGATCGACAAGGCGTCAGGCCGCGACCGCTGACCTCGCAAGGGCGCACTGCCCCCAGATTTCGGACAACGCAGCGACAAGCCGATCGACGTCATCGTCCGAATGAACCGGCGAAGGGGTGATGCGCAGCCGCTCCGTGCCCTTGGGCACGGTCGGATAGTTGATGGGCTGCACGTAGATGCCGTGCCGCTCCATCAGCCAGTCGGAGACCAGCTTGCACTTGTGCGGGTCGCCGACCATCACCGGAATGATGTGGCTGGGGTTGTCCATCATCGGGATGCCCGCGGCGTGCAGGCGCGCACGCACGGTGGCCACGCGTTCCTTGTGCCGAGCGCGCTCGATCTCGGACGTCTTGAGGTGCCGGATCGAGGCCGTTGCGCCCGCGGCGACGGCCGGAGGCAGGGCGGTGGTGAAGATGAAGCCCGAGGCGAAGCTGCGCACGAAGTCGATCAGGTCGGTCGAGCCGGTGATGTAGCCGCCCATGACGCCGAACGCCTTGCCCAGGGTGCCCTCTATGACGGTCACACGATCCATCAAGCCTTCGCGCTCGGCGATGCCGCCGCCGCGCGGACCGTACAGGCCGACGGCGTGGACCTCGTCCAGATAGGTCAGGGCGCCGTGCTTTTCGGCGACGTCCAGGATTTCGGCCATGGGGCAGATGTCGCCGTCCATGGAATAGACGCTCTCGAAGGCGACCAGCTTGCTGCGGCCCGGCTCCAGCGCCGACAGACGGCGGTCCAGATCCTCCGGGTCGTTGTGGCGGAACACCTGGCATTCGGCGCGGCTGTGGCGGATGCCCTCGATCATCGAGGCGTGGTTGCCCGCGTCCGACAGGACCACGCAGTCCGGCAGGCGCGCGGCCAGCGTCGACAGCGCCGCCCAGTTGGACACGTAGCCGGAGGTGAACAGCAGGGCGGCTTGCTTGCCGTGCAGGTCGGCCAGTTCGCGTTCCAGCAGGACGTGGTGGTGGTTGGTGCCGGAGATGTTGCGCGTGCCGCCCGCGCCGGCGCCGCACTCGTCCAACGCCGTATGCATGGCGCGCAGCACGGGCTTGGACTGGCCCATGCCCAGATAGTCGTTTGAGCACCAGACGGTGACGTCCTGCACCGGGCGCTCCCCACCCTCATAGCGGCGGGCGTTGGGGAAGGCGCCGGCCTTGCGCTCCAGCTCGGCGAAGACGCGATAGCGCCCCTCGGCCCGAAGCATGTCCAGCTGAGCGGCGAAGAAGTCGTCGTAGGTCGACATGGCGGCCCCTCCCAAGGTCGTTTCTTGTCTCATGGTCATGCGCGGGGTCTCCGCGCGTCGCGTTCCAATGCCCAGCCCCACAGGACCCGGTCCGGCGCAGGCGCCATCAGGAACAGGTGTTCGATCAGTCCCAGCCCCGCCAGTCCGGCGGTCAGGGCGAAGCCGAGCGCGGCGCCGGAGCCCAGCTCCGGGTCCACGGCGCGCGACGCCAGGGCCCAGGTCAGGCCGGCGGAGGCCAGAAGCGACAGCGGCATCAGGGCGTTCAGCGGGCGCCGCACGAACCAGACGCGCAGGTGCTCCAGCGCGGCGGGCAGGAAGGCCAGAGGCGGATTGGCGACGCCCAGATAGATGTTCAGCTTGGTCGACAGCCGCAGGACGAACAGTACGGCGAAGGTGATCAGCCCCGTCGGATTGGTCCCATTCCAGGCCAGGGCGACGACGACGGCGAGGGTCGCCGCCAGCGCCAGCTCGTGATGCATGACGGCGGCGGCGGCGGCGCGAAAGCGCGCGAATCCGCCCGCGGGCGGCGCGGCCCGGCTGTGCTCGCCGGCGACGCGGCCGGACAGGAAGGCCAACTCGTGCCAGCCCCAGACCGTCAAGGCGGCGACGAAGCCGACGACCGAGCCGACCACGCCGGGCTCCCGCGCGGCCCAGGCCAGGGCCGCCAGCGCCGCCACGGCCAGAACGCCGCCGACGCCCAGGATCACCCCGGTCGCACCGACCGGACGACGCACCAGCCACAGCACCAGGCCGGTCGATGCCCACCACAGGACGAGCGCGACCCCAAGACCGGTCAGAAGGGGAGACAGGCCGGTCACCAAGTCGGCGCCAGGCGCACGGTGGCGGGCGGCACGTTGCGCTTCACCGGCAAGAAGTACATGCCGACCAGGGCGCCGGCGGCGGCCAGGCCGTGCCGGACCTTGCCCATCAGGCCCCACAGGCCTCCGCGCGCGGACGCCGCGCCGATGCCGTCGGCGGCGCGACGCAGATCCTCGAACCCCTTGCGGAACTTCGGCGCGTCGGTGTCCAGGACGACCGGAAAGACCTGCTTGCTGATCTCGTTGGTGATCCGGAAGACCTCGAGGTCATATTCGGACGGATCGACGCCCAAGGCGGCATGGAAGGCTGGGCGCGCGTGGTCGCGCACGTACATCGTGGCGTAGACCGACAGCAGGAAGAAGCGGATCCACCAGACGTTCGGCCCCTTCAGCAGCCTGGGGTCCGTCCGCATCAGCAGGGCGAAGGCCTCGCCGTGTCGGAACTCGTCGTTGCACCACTCCTTGAACCAGTTGAAGATCGGGTGGAACCGCAGTTCCGGATGGCGCTCCAGCTGGCGATAGATGGCGATGTAGCGGGCGTAGCCGATCTTCTCCGACAGATAGACGGCGTAGTAGATGAACTTGGGCTTGAAGTGGGTGTAGGACTTGGTCTTGGTCAGAAAGCCCAGGTCCACGCCGATGCCGGCGTCCTTCAGCGTCTCGTTGATGAAGCCCGCGTGGCGGCTCTCGTCGCGGCTGAGCAGCTTGAACAGCGCCTTGATGTCCGGATTGGTCACCCGCTTGGCGATCTCAGCATAGAGCACGCAGCCCGAGAATTCGGACGTCACGGAGCTGACCAGGAAGTCGATGAACTCCTTGCGCAGATCTTCGGGCAGCCCCTCGATCACGCCTTCGAAGGCATGTTCGCGCCGGAAGTGATAGCGGTTCGGATCGGCCGACATCTCAGCCAGAAGCTGGTCCCATTCGGCGCGCACCGGCGTGACGTCGATCCGGTCCATGGCGGCGAAGTCGGTGGTGTAGAAGCGCGGCGTCAGCACCGTGTCGGTGCGCGCCATGGCGGTCGTGTCCACCCCGGGAACCGCGGTGCTGAGGGCGCGACGCGGCCGGCGGGTGATGGGGCCGTCGTCCAGAGCGATGGCGGTCACAGGCGCCTCCCTGAGGTGAAGCTCACTTCGTAAAGTTCAGCGAATTCCAGCCGCGCGGACAGGCGGGTCCAGAACCGCTCGATCGGCCCGGCACGACGCAGGCTGGCGGTGCGGCGGAAGGTGCGGCGCTCGCCGAACGGGACGGCGATGGGATCGCCATGCACATGGACCTGGTCGCCCGGCCGGATCTCCGGGTCGCCGTCCAGCAGGACGTGGGCGTAGAGATTCTCGGAGGTATGCTCCACCTCCACCGTGCAGGGCAGGCGCTCCAGACGGGCGGGCATCAGGCGGCTCCTTGGTGCAGCAGGTCGCGGAAGGCCGCGCGGTTGTCGGGTCCGAAGGCGTCCAGCTTCAGCGTGCGCCCGGTGGCGGGGTCGCTCAGGCTCAGGGCGCCGTCGTGGCTCTCCGACATGACGAAGGGCGTCTCCGGACCCAGGCCCCTCATCTTGCGGTCGCGGGTCAGGGTGCGTGCCACGCCGCGCAGGAAGCCGCCGGAGTCGGGCAGGATGACCACGTCGCGCCCGCCGCCGACCGCGCGGACGACCACCGAGCCGTCGGGCTGATCCTCGAAGCGGACCTCGCGGCTGACCGCCGGCGCTTCGGGCGACGCGGCGGGCGCCTCGGGCTTGGGCGCCCAGCCGGCCTGGACCGCGCCGACCGCGCCGATGCAGGTCAGCATCAGGACGGCCGAGGCGATCAGGGGCGTCTTGCCGATGACGGGGTCGTGGTCGGAGGCGGACATGGTCGTGTTCCTCAGGCCGCGGCCGGTTCGCCGGCGGGATCGCGGCGGCGGCGACGGGCGGGAGCCGCGGCCGTCGTCACGCGGGCCCGTTCGCGCACCTCGCCGCGCCAAGCCTCGGTAAGAAGCTCGGCCACGGCCTGGGCGTCGGGGACCGCGCGCATCATCGGCTCGGGGTGCACGATCCGCCACGGCCGCGCGTGCGGCCACAGGTGCGGATAGGCGATCTTGCTCTCCGGCGTCAGGCGCAGGGGAATGTCGCCCACGCCCGTGGCGTCGATCTTGATCCCGGCCGACTCGATGCGGCGATAGGGAACCTGAAAGATCTTCGACAGGGCCACGCCGTGGCGCAGGACGAAGCGGCGATTGGTCAGGGTGTAGACCGTGGTCCGCGCCGCCAGCCAGGCATAGCCGGCCAGCAGGGCCACCGTCGCCGCGCCGATCAGGGCCACGACCAGAACGTCCATGGCCAGGGCGCCGACGTCCCGTGCCTGGGTCCATCCCGCCCCGACCCGCCAGACGGCGATGACGGCGAAATAGGCCGCGATGACCCGCACATGCAGGGCGGTCCGGGCCAGGACGCGCCAGTCCGGCGCGCCCTGCCACAGGATATGCTCGCCCTCGGGCAGGTGGGCGGGCAGGCCGCGGATCGGCTCCCCGCCGTGCTCGTTCGGATGCTCTGTCACAGCCAGGGCTCCTGGCGGTCCGGCGTGGCGTACAGGTAGCCGCCGCCGTAGTAGGCCATGACCCGCTCTTCCTCATTGAGCGTGACCACGTCGGGCTGGGCCAGCGCGGGGATGCCGGCGAACTGGGCGGCCGTCAGGGCGCCGACCTCGACGATGCGCTTGCCGCCCTTCACCACGCACTGGTTGACTGGGATCAGCGCCGCGCGGCCCGTCGCGGCGACCGTCATCTCGTGATAGCGCGCGATGAACTCGGACCGGTCGGCCCAGACGTCGGTGACCGTGCCGGCGACCTGACCGTCGCAACCCACGACCGAGAACCCGCGCGGATCGGGATCCTCGGCCGCCAGATGATAGGTCGGATCGGCCCTCAGCGGCGCCAATCGCGGCACGCCGTGCAGGTTCATGTCCGGATAGTTCGGCCGGTCCGCCCAGGCGGCGGGCCCCACGCCGTCGGCAAGGGGGTTTCCCGTCGGCTCGATCGGAGACCCGTCGGTCGCCGCACTGCGAACCGCCGCCAGCGCCCGGGAATCGCGCACCCCGTCCGGCTTGGTGCGCGTGCCGTGGCCGTGCGGCAGGCGGAAGATCTTGGGCTTGGGATTGAGGAAGGTTCCCAGCGGCTCCAGCCGGCCGGTGACGTCGTTCTCCAGCGGGAAGCCTTCCCGTCGGTTCTCACGGCGCAGGTAGATGATCAGTCCGGCGAAGAAGAGCCAGAAGATCCAGAGCACGAGCTCCGCGGCGTCGAACGCCCGGAAGAGGAAGAAATCGTTGTCCATGCCACTGTCCTTTCGATGGGATCAGGCGGGTAGATCGGCGAGGCCGAACCGGTTGGCGGGGGCGACGGCGGACGGATCCGGCCGGGCGGGGCTGTAGCGGGCGAGCGGGCCGATGACGGCCAGGGCCGCGAACAGCAGCCCGATCTCGAGGTGGTAGACGACGCTGTAGGCGGTGGCGGGCGACGACAGGGCCGGGCCCAGCAGACCCGCCGCCGACAGCTGGCCGACGACGTCGCGCAGGGCGCCGCCGCCGAGGATCGCCAGCCCCACGGCCGAGGCCTGGACCGCGCCCCAGGCGCCGACGGCGATGCCGGAGCGGCCTTCACGAGCGAGCGCCATGGACGCCGTCAGGGTGCCAACGGAAAACTGGCCCGAGCCCAGGCCGATGCCGAAGGCGCCGAGGCAGAACAGGGCCGTCGATCCCATGGGCGCGGCGGCGATCACCAGCACGAAGGCGACCACGCCCCACACCAGGCCGCCGCCTGCCAGCCGATGGGCGTCCACGCCCCGGTTCAGACGGTGCGCCGACAGGGCCAGGCCCGCGAGGGTGCCGGCTGCCCACAGGGCGGTCAGGGCGGTGGTCGCGCCCACGCCCATGCCCAGGATCTCGCCGCCATAGGGTTCCAGCAGCACGTCCTGCATGGCGAAGGCCGCGGCGCCGAGACCGACGGCGGCCAGCAGCCGCCCGGGCCGTCCGCCGCTCAGGAAGTCGCCCCAGGCCTGAGCGAAGGGCGGGCGGGGTTTGGACGGCGAGGTCAGGGCCAGATCCTGCGCCTCCTGCTTCCACAGGGCGGTCAGGTTCAGGACGACCGCGACCATGGCCGCGCCCTGGATGACGCCGACCAGCTTGACGGGGGTGAAGTCCCTGAGGATCGCGCCGATCAGCAGGGCGCTGATCAGCATGCCGACCAGCAGCATGACGTACAGCAGGGCGACGACGCGAGGCCGCGCCGCCGCGGGCGCCAGGTCGTTGGCCAGGGCCAGGCCGGCCGTCTGGGTCATGTGCACCCCGGCGCCCGTCAGCAGGAAGGCGACCATCGCCGCGCCGTGCCCGATCCAGACGGGGCCCCAGGTGTCGCCCGAGCCGATCAGCAGGGCGAAGGGCATGATGGCTAGGCCGCCGAACTGGAACAGGGTGCCGAACCAGATGTAAGGCCCGCGCCGCCAGCCCAGATAGGAGCGGTGCGTGTCCGACCGGTGCCCAATCAGGGCCCGCAGCGGCGCGAACAGGAAGGGCAGGGCGACCATGGAAGCGACCAGGATGGCCGGCGCCTGCAACTCCACGATCAGCACGCGGTTCAGCGTGCCGGTCAGCAGCACGCCGATCATCCCGACCGAGACCTGGAACAGCGACAGGCGCAGCAGCCGGCCCAGCGGCAGCTCCGTCGTGGCGGCGTCGGCGAACGGCAGGCAGGCGGTGATCAGCCTGCGCCACGCCTCCCTGTTCTCGGCCGCCTTCGGGGTCATCGCCGCATCAGCTCCACGGCCACGGAGGTGTAGAAGCCGCCCGAAACCCGCTCGCAGCGGTCGGCGCGCATCGGGCCGGCCGCGTCCAGCCGGCGGCGCAGGGCCTCGACCGGCACCGGCGCGATGGCCGGCGCGCGGTCGGCGCGCGGGAACAGCTTGCCGGCCGTCAGCATCAGCATCAGCGGCGCGGTCTTCGGCGTGACGGTGAACAGCACCGAGCCCGAGGTGCGCTTGGACAAGGCGATCGCCGCCGCCTCGATGTCGGCCGTGGCATAGTGGATCAGGGAGTCCATCGCCACGACGTGGTCGAACACGCCCAGCGAAGGGTCCAGCATGTCGCCGGCGATGAAGGTCACGTCGCCGGCGGTCGCCTCGTGCATCAGCTCCTCGGCCGCGCGCTCGCGGGCGATGTCGATCAGGCTGGCAGAGACATCGACGGCCACCACCTCGGCGCCGCGGCGCGCCGCCTCGACGGCCAGGGCGCCAGTGCCGCAGCCGGCGTCCAGGATGCGGCGCCCCGACAGGTCGGCCGGCAGCCAGGACAGCAGCAGGGACCGCATCCGGTCGCGCCCGGCCCGCACCGTGGCGCGCACCTTGGACACCGGCGCGTCGCTGGTCAGCTGGGCCCAGGCGTCCAAGGCCGTACGGTCGAAGTATTCCTCAAGCCGGTCGCGGGAGGCGTCATAGGAGCGCGGACCTCCAGGTCCGCGACCTCTGCCGCCGCCCATCGCGGACCTGGAGGTCCGCGCTCCTTCAGAGTTCGACAAAGTGACGGTCATCAGTCGAACCCCAGGAAGTCGAAGATGTCGCGGTCCTTCATCGGCTCGGCCTCGATCGGGTCCATGCCGTCCCAGAGCGACTGGGCCAGCCGCAGGTATTCCGCCTTGGCCGCCTCCAGCGCGGGCGAGCCGTCCATCTCGAACACGACGGATTTCTTCAGACGGCTGCGGCGGATTTCGTCCAGGTCGGCGAAGTGGGCGATGCGCTTCAGGCCGATCGCGTCGTTGAAACGGTCGATCTCGTCGGTGCCGGCGCTCCGGTTGGCGATGATGCCGCCCAGGCGCACGTCGTAGTTCTTGGACTTGGCCTTGATGGCCGCGACGATGCGGTTCATCGCGAAAATCGAGTCGAAGTCGTTGGCGGTGACGACCAGCGCCCGCTCCGCATGCTGGAGCGGCGCGGCGAACCCGCCGCAGACCACGTCGCCCAGCACGTCGAAGATCACCACGTCGGTGTCTTCCAGCAGGTGGTGTTCCTTCAGAAGCTTGACCGTCTGGCCGACCACATAGCCGCCGCAGCCGGTGCCGGCCGGCGGGCCGCCCGCCTCGACGCAGCGCACGCCGTTGAAGCCCTCGTAGACGTAGTCCTCGGGGCGCAGCTCCTCGGAGTGGAAGTTCACCGTCTCCAGCACGTCGATGACGGTGGGAACCAGGCGCTTGGTCAGGGTGAAGGTGCTGTCGTGCTTGGGATCGCAGCCGATCTGAAGCACCCGCTTGCCCAGCAGGGAGAAGGCCGCCGACAGGTTGGAACTGGTCGTCGATTTGCCGATGCCGCCCTTGCCGTAGACGGCGAAGACCTTGGCCGTACCGATCTTCAGGTTGGGATCCAGCTGAACCTGCACGCTGCCGGCGCCGTCCGGCGGACGGCTGCGGCGCGTTTGCGGGAGATCGAGAGTCAGGCTCATGCGGCCTCCCTTGGGGTGATGCCTTCGAGGCGGTCTTCCAGTTCGTCCGACGCGTCGCGCAGTGCGGCGAGCGTGGCCTCGTCAGGGGCCCAGTAGGCGCGATCGGACGCTTCGAGCAGGCGGTTCGCCATCCGCACCGACGCTTTGGGGTTCAGCGCGGCCAGCCGCTCGCGCATCTCGGGATCGAGGACGTAGGTCTCGCTGATCTGCTGATAGACCCAGGGCTGAACCTCGCCGGTGGTGGCGGACCAGCCCAAGGTGTTGGTGACCTGGGCCTCGATCTGACGGACGCCCTCGGCGCCGTGCTTCAGCTGACCCTCGAACCAGCGTGGGTTCAGCACTCGGGTGCGGGTTTCCAACGCCACCTGCTCGGCCAGGGTGCGGACCTTGCCGGCGCCCTGCGTCTGGTCGCCGATGTAGACGGGCGAGGCCTTGCCCCGTGCGCGCTCGACCGACTTGGCCACGCCGCCGAGCGTGTCGATGTAGTGATCGATCGTGGTGACGCCCAGCTCGACGGAGTCGAGGTTCTGGTAGGCCAGATCGACGCCCGCCATGGCGCTGTTCAGCAGGGCGGCCTGCTTCATCGGCTTGCCGGCCCGGCCGTAGGCGAAGCCCTTGCGCTTTTCGAAGGCGTCGGCCAGCTCGCTCTCGTCGGACCAAAGGCCGGCATCGATCAGCTGGTTGACGTTGGCCCCGTAAGCGCCCTCGGCGTTGGAGAAGACGCGCAGGGCCGCCGTCTCCAGATCGCAGCCCAGCCGCGCTTGGTGCGCCAGCGCGCGCTTGCGGACGAAGTTCAGCTCTTCCGGCTCGTCGGCGCCCGCAGCCTGGAAGGCGGCGTCGGCCAGCAGCTTCATCTGCAGCGGCAGCAGGTCGCGGAAGATGCCCGAAACGGTGCAGATCACGTCGATGCGTGGACGGCCCAGAGCCTCAAGCGGGATCAGTTCGGCCCCGCTGAGGCGGCCATAGGCGTCGAACCGGGGCCTCGCGCCCATCAGGGCCATGGCCTGGGCGATCGGCCCGCCCTCGCTCTTCAGATTGTCGGTGCCCCACAGCACGATGGCCAGGGATTCCGGCAGGGCGCCGGTCTCCTGGACGTGCCGTTCCAGCAGGCGATCCGCCTGGCGCGCGCCGTCGGCGACGGCATAGGCGGACGGGATGCGGAAGGGGTCGAAGCCGTGCAGGTTGCGCCCGGTGGGAAGCACTTCTGGCGTGCGCAGCAGGTCGCCGCCGGTGGAGGCGGGGACATAGCCCCCGTCCAGAGCGTGCATCAGGCCGTCCAGTTCTCCGCTCGTGGATAAGGCGCGGTTCAGGTCGGCGAGTTCGATCAGCAGGGTCTGAGCGGCGGGGTCGGGCGACGTCGGCGCGGCGCCGGCGATCAGGGCCTCGACCTCTGCGCGGGTCACGGCCGCGCCTTGCCTGGCCTGGGCGGAGGCCAGCAGCAGGTCGGCGCGCTCCGTCGGCGTGAAGGGCTCGCCCAGCACGTGCAGGCCGCTGGGGATGAGGGTGGATTCCAACTCCGCCAGGGCCGCGCCGACGGCCGCGACCTGGGCGTCCGGCGCGCCGGCCGGCACGGGCAGGTCCAGGCCCGCGGCCGCGTCCAGGATCATGGCGTGCAGGTCGGCTTCAGCGTCGCCGGGGGCTCGCGCCCGCCAGCGGTCGATCAGGGCCTTGAGGTCCGCCAGACCCTTGTAGAGGCCGGCGTCGGTGACCGGCGGCGTGATGTAGCTAACCAGCGTCGCGTTGGACCGCCGCTTGGCGATCATGCCCTCGGACGGATTGTTGGCGGCGTAGAGATAGAGGTTCGGCAGGTCGCCGATCAGGCGGTCGGGCCAGCAGGCGCCGGACAGGCCGGACTGCTTGCCCGGCATGAACTCCAGCGCGCCATGGGTGCCGAAGTGCAGCACGGCGTCCGCGCCGAAGTCCTCGCGGATCCAGCGATAGAAGGCGGAGAAGGCGTGGGTCGGGGCGAAGCCGCCGTCGAACATCAGCCGCATCGGATCGCCTTCGATCCCGAACGGCGGCTGCAGGCCGACGAAGACGTTGCCGAAGGTCGCGCCCAGCACGAACAGGCCGCCGCCGTTGGCCAACGACTTGCCCGGAGCCGAGCCCCAGACGGCCTCGATCTCGGCCAGATGGGCCTCGCGGCGGACGTGGTCGTCGGTCGGGATGCGGGCCATGACCGCGCCGTCGACGCCCCATCGCGCGGCGTCGCCTTCCAGCAGGCGGGCGCGCAGATCCTCGACCGTCGCCGGAACCTCGACGGTCCAGCCTTCGGCCTTCAGGCGGATCAGGGTGCGGTGCAGGCTTTCCCAGACCGACAGCTGGGCCGCCGTTCCCACCGCGCCGGCATTGGGCGGGAAGTTGAACAGCACGGTCGCCAGCTTGCGTTCGGTGCGCGGCGTCTTTCTCAACCGCACCATCTTCAGCACGCGACCGGCCAGGGCGTCGGCGCGCTCGGGGCAAGGCAGCATGTGGCGGGCGCCGTCGTCGCCGTCGAAGATGCAGCGGCGGGCGCAGCCGGTGCAGGCGGTCCCCGAGCCGTCGGTGCGGCCGCCGAAGACGGTCGGTGCGACGGCGCCGTCCAGCTCCGGGATGGAGACCATCATCGTGGCCTCCAAAGGCATCAGCCCTCGGTCCGACCCGCTCCACTGCTGAAAGGTCTGAAACTCCAGCGGGTGGGCGGCGACGTAAGGCACGTCCAGCCGTTTCAGGATGGCCTGGGCCGCGTCGGAGTCGTTGTAGGCGGGCCCGCCGACCAGCGAGAAGCCGGTCAGGGACACGACCGCGTCCACCGTGGGCCGGCCCGCGCGCATGAAGAACCGCTCGATCGCCGGGCGGGCGTCCAGTCCGTTGGCGAAGGCGGGAACGACCTTGAGGCCCCGCGCCTCCAGCGCCGCGATGACCCCGTCATAGTGGGCCGCGTCGCCGGCCAGGGCGTAGGACCGCAGGATCAGCACGCCGACCGTGCCCTGATCGCCGCCGGAGGGCAGGGCCTCCAGGCGCTCGCCCATCGGCGGGGTCATTCGCGGGTGATACAGGCCGACTTCCGGATATTCGATCGGCAGATCGGCCTTCAGCGTCCCGCGCAGCGAACGCCGAGGGCCGTCGGAGTAGCGGTCCACCAGCATGCGGACCATGGAGACGAGGTTCGCCTCCGACCCCGCCAGCCAATACTGAAGCGTCATGAACCAAGCCCGCACGTCTTGGGCCGTGCCGGGCACGAAGGCCAGCAGCTTGGGCAGGCGGCGCAGCATGGCCATCTGCTGGGCGCCCGGCGCGCCGCCGGTGGCCTTGGTGTTCCCGCGAAGCTTCTTCAGCAACGCCAGCGGCCCCTTGTCCGAGCCGTCCATGCGATAGGCGCCCATGCGCGTCAGGCGGATCACCTCGGCCGCCGACATGGCGCAGACCATGGCGTCGCAGCGGTCGCGGCGGGCCTTCAGGTCGGGCAGCACCGCCTGGATGTGCTCGTCCATGAACAGCATGGTCGCCACGACCACGTCGCCCGTCGCGATGTCGGCGCGGCAGCGGGCCAGGGCGTCGGCGTCGTCGGCCCAGTCGGCCGCGGCGTGCAGGGTCAGGGTCAGCCCCGGAACGTCGCGGCGCAGCAGGCGCTCGGCCTCGCGCGCGGCGCCGGCCAGGTGATTGTCCAGGGTGACGATCGTCACCCTGACCTCCGGGCGCCCGGAGTCAGCGGCTGTAATGCGATTTCGCATCGTACAGCGTCTCCAGGGCGATGGACGTCAGGCCGTGCTCGGCCGCGAATTTCTCGGTGTTGCGGCGGGCCTTGCCCCGCACGAAGAAGGGGATCTTGCGCAGTTCGGCCTCGGCCTCCGCCAGCCAGACGACGTTGGTCGGATCGAGCGGCGCCTGTTCGCCCGGCAGCGGCTCCGCCCCCCCGTTGTGGCCGCCCCCATGCCCTCCGAGGTGCGAGGCGCCGGCGCCGTCGTGGAACTCGAAGTCGTCGCGGAACATGTGGAGCAGATGCTCCTCCAGCCCCATGACCAGCGGATGCACCAGGGTGTCGAACAGGACGTTGGCGCCCTCGAACCCCATCTGGGGAGAGTGACGCGCCGGGTGATCCTGGACGTGGAAGGGCGCCGATATGACCGCGCAGGGGATGCGCAGGCGCTTGGCGATGTGGCGCTCCATCTGGCTGCCCAGCACCAGCTCCGGCTGGGCGGCCTCGATGGCGGCCTCGACCTCAAGATAGTCGTCGGTGATCAGGGCTTCGAGGCCCAGTTCGGCCGCGGCGGCCCGGACTTCACGCGCGAACTCGCGATTGTAGGCGCCCAGGCCGACGACGGTGAAGCCCAGCTCCTCCGTCGCCACCCGGGCGGCGGCCAGGGCGTGGGTGGCGTCGCCGAAGATGAAGACCCGCTTGCCGGTCAGATAGGTGGAGTCCACCGACCGAGACCACCAGGGGCTGCGCGCCGCCGGGTCGGTCAGCACGGGCGACGGATCGACGCCCGTCAACGCCGCGACCTCGGCGATGAAGTCCAGCGTCGCGCCGTAGCCGATGGGAACCGTGCGGACGGCGGGCTGGCCGAAGGCCTTCTCCAGATGCCGGGCGGCCTCCTCGGCGATCTCGGGATAGAGCACGACGTTGAAGTCGGCCTCGCCCAGGCGGGCGATGTCGGCCGGCGAGGCGCTCATGGGCGCGACGACGTTGATCTCCACGCCCATGCGCTGAAGCAGGCGCGTGATCTCGACCACGTCGTCCCGATGGCGGAAGCCCAGCGCCGTGGGGCCCAGGATGTTGCACCGGGGCGCGCGGCCCGGCATCGGCGTGCGCTCGACTGGCTGGGCAAGGTGGCGGACCAGCTGCCGAAACGTCTCGGCCGCGCCCCAATTCTCCTTCTTCTGGTAAGACGGCAGCTCCAGCGGCACGACCGGCACGGGCAGGTCCAACGCCCTGGCCAAGCCGGCGGGGTCGTCCTGGATCAGTTCGGCGGTGCAGGAGGCGCCGACGATCATCGCCTGGGGCTGGAAGCGGTCGAAGGCGTCCTTGCAGGCCGTCTTGAACAGCTCGGCCGTGTCGCTGCCCAGGTCGCGGGCCTGGAAGGTGGTGTAGGTCACCGGCGGGCGGGCGCCGCGCCGCTCGATCATCGTGAACAGCAGGTCCGCATAGGTGTCGCCTTGGGGCGCGTGCAGGACGTAGTGCAGCCCGGTCATGCCGGTCGCCACGCGCATGGCCCCGACGTGCGGCGGTCCCTCATAGGTCCAGACGGTCAGCTGCATCAGGCGGCGCCTTTCTGAGCGGAAAGGGCCGGGGACAGCCGGCGGCGGCGGTCCAGCGGGCGGGCGAACAGGGCGGCCAGATCGGCCGCCTGGTCAAAGCCGTGCACGGGGCTGAAGACCAGCTCGATCGACCACTTGGTCGAAAGGCCCTCCATCTCCAGCGGGTTGGCCAGGCCCAGGCCGCAGACGGTCAGGTCGGGGCGATCGGCGCGCACGCGGTCCAGCTGGCGGTCGACGTCCTGACCTTCGGACAGGCGCGTGCCCTCGGGCAGCAGGGCCAGCTCTTCGGCCAGATGCTGGCGATGCAGGAAGGGGGTGCCGACCTCGATCGGGATCATGCTCAGCTCGCGCGACAGGAAGCGCGCCAGTGGGATCTCCAACTGGCTGTCGGGCAGGAAGCTCAGGGTCTTGCCCTCCAGCTCCGGCCGGATCGCGGCCAGGGCGCGCGAGGCCCGTTCTCGGCCCGGGGCGATGGCGGCACGGAAGGCCATTTCGTCGACGCCGAAGGCGCTCGCGGCGGCGTGCAGCCAGTCGGTCGTGCCCTCGACCCCGAACGGGAACAGGGCAGGCAGGCGCTTGGCCCCCCGGTCCTCCAGCGCCCGCGCCGTGTCGCCCAGGAAGGGCTGGGCCAGCAGAAAGCGGGTGTTCGGACCGACGGCGGGCAGGTCGTCATGGCGACGCTCGGGCAGGGCGGCGACGCGCGTGATGCCCAACTGGGCGAAGAGGCGACGGAACTGATCTTCGACCACGTCGGGCAGGGCGCCGACGATCAGCAGGGACGGCTCGGCGCCGGGCGCCTCTACCGGCATGCGGGCGACCAGGGCGGTCAAGCAGGCGTCCTCGCCCTGGGTGAAGGTGGTCTCGATGCCGCTGCCGGAATAGTTCAGCACGCGGGTGCGCCCGCCGTGGCGCGCGTCCAGCCGGCCGGCGGCGCGGCTGAGGTCCAGCTTGATGACCTCCGACGGGCAGGAGCCGACAAGGAACAGCACCCGGATGTCGGGCCGGCGCGCCAGCAGGCGATCGACCACCCGGTCCAGCTCCTCATTGGCGTCGGTCAGGCCGGCGAGATCCTTCTCCTCCATGATCGCGGTGCCGAAGCGCGGCTCGGCGAAGATCATGACGCCTGCGGCGGACTGGATCAGGTGGGCGCAGGTGCGGGAGCCGACGACCAGGAAGAAGGCGTCCTGCATCTTGCGGTGCAGCCAGACGATCCCCGTCAGTCCACAGAAAACTTCTCGTTGTCCCCGTTCGCGCAGCACCGGCGCCGTCGAGCAGCCCTCGCCGCCGATCACAGGGGTGGGGAGGGCCGATCCGGTCATGCGTGGGCGCGCTCCGGCGGGCCGGTCATGCGGGCCGGCGCCTCGAGGCGCGCCATGCGGAATTTCCACAGGAACTGCGCGGCGTTGACGACGTAGGCGGCGTAGGCGGCCAGGGCGAGCGCCATTTGCTCGGCGGGCGATCCCCAGCCCATGGCCAGCGCCGCCAGATAGGCCGTGTGCAGGGCCAGGACGGCCATCGACACCACGTCCTCCCAGAAGAAGGCGGGCGCAAACAGCCACTTGCCGAACACGACCCGTTCCCAGATCGAGCCGGTGATCATGATGGCGTACAGGAACAGGGTCTTGACGATGATAGACAGCGTCGCCGCCGCCTGACCCTCGCCGCTCCACAGATAGCGGAACACCAGGAACAGGCTGACGACGAAGGCCAGAAACTGCAGCGGCGCCAAGGCGCCCTGGATCACGGTCCAGACCGTTCCGTCGCGCCGCGCTCGCTCTTCCGGGGAATAAAGGGGCTGCGTCGTCGCCTGCCGGCCGAGCGGCAGGGGGCGGTATCCGGCGTGGGCCGACCAGGGGTTCGACGTCAGGGAATCGAGGCGGCCGTCCAGCCAGCGACCCCATGCGGAGCCCTGCAGCTTGGTGGTCTGGGCCGCTTGCGACGCCATGGCCGGATCTCCTCCCCGAGACGGCTTGAGCGATGAAGGTAGGCGCATCGTCGAAAGAGTGTCAAATCTTTTGGACGTCTTGGCATTTGGACATCTGTCGGGTCGCCGACCTTGACTCCTCAGCGGATCGGTGGGTTCCTGCGCATGCGGATAACGCTGGCGTGCGATCCCGGAACGGGGGGCGCGACCGGTCGGACAACCGGCCAAAGACCATGGGGAGCGTGGCGCCAAGCCGGGGCGGTGACCCTGACCTGACGTGTTCGAGACTGATCTCGGGAGGGTCGTCAGGTGTTGAACATCAATCCGTTTTCGAGAGGCCGAAAGGATCCGGATCTCCGGGTCGTCGTGCCGTTCACCCCTCGTCCCAGGCGTGACCGATCAGCTGCGGACTTGGCGCGGATCATCGAGGGCGAGATCATCCCTCGGCTTTTCCTGACGCAGGAGGCTCGGGCCGCCGTGGCCCCCAGCCTGTCGGACTTGGAAACCCGCGACGCCATGGTGGATCGACTGGCCCGCCGGACGATCGACGAGGAGTTCACGCCTCTGCTGGCGGACGCCCTTGGGCGCATCGAAGCCGGCGAAACCTTCGAGGGGCTCTGTTTCGATCTCTTCGCCCCCACCGCGAGCCGGCTGGGCGAGTGGTGGCTGGAAGACCGGATCACCTTCACGGACGTGACCGTCGGCCTGTGCCGGCTGCAGCAGCTGGTTCACGAACTCAGCGACCGCTTCGTCCCGCATGACCCCGGCCCGGAAGCTCCCTCCATTCTACTGGCTGCGGCGCCGGGGGAGCAGCACGTCTTCGGGCTGACGCTGATGGCCGAGGTCTTCCGGCGCGGAGGCTGGCGCGTCAGCCTGGTTCAGGAAGCCGGTGCGGGCGAGCTGATCGACATGGTCCGGAGCGAGGCGTTCGCGGTGATCGCCCTGTCGCTGACAGATGAGCGCTTTTATCCCGAGACGCTGAAACTGGCGGCCAGACTGCGCGGGGCCTCGGCGAACCCGGGCGCGGCCCTGATGGTGGGCGGTCGGGCCTTCGCCGAGTCGCCGGACAGAATTGCCGAGATCGGCGCGGACCTGTCCGCCGCCACGGCGCAAGAGGCTTTGCACGCGGCCGACGAACGGATCGGACGTCGCGCGGCCCTTGCTTGATGCGTCCCGAACGGGAGGGTAAGGCACGTCGATGACCGTGACCCCCCAGTCGGCCGCGATTCCCTTCAAGCGACCGGACTGGGCGCTGGGCGGGCTGACGCTTGAGGTCGTGGCCCAGTTGGTCGCCGCATCGACGGACATCGCCCTGATCATCGATCGCGACGGCGTCATCCGCGACCTGTCCATCGGCGACATCGATTTGGTGTCGCGGGGGCTCGGCGACTGGATTCATCAGCGGTGGGCCGAGACGGTCACCGAGGAGAGCCGCGCCAAGGTCGAGGCCCTGCTCAAGGACGCCCGCGCCGGCGCCCCGCCGCGCTGGCGAGAGATGAACCACCCCGGGCGTGGGAACGGCGAGACCCTGCCGTTCCGTTACTACGCCGTCGCGGTGGGCGAGGACGGGCGGGTCATCGTCATCGGCCGCGACCTGCAGTCCACGGCCGCCCTGCAGCAACGGCTGTTGCGCGTTCAGCAATCGCTGGAGCGTGACTATCTGCGACTGCGCCAAGCGGAGTCGCGCTATCGGCTGCTGTTCCATTCGGCGCGGGAGCCGGTGCTGATCGTCGATGCGGCGAGCCGGCGGGTGCGCGAGGTCAACCCGGCCGCGGCCCGTCTGCTTGGCCAGACGGAGAGTTCGGTCGAAGGGCAGGCGTTCACGGCCCTGCTGTCCAAGGACAGCGCGACAGGCGCCCAGTCCGCCTTCGCCGCCGCCACCGCATCGTCGATCTCGCCCGCCGTCCGCGTCCGCCTGGCAGGAGGCGCGGAGGTCGAGCTGAGCGCCAGCCTGTTCCGCCAGGACCGGGCGGCCTGCCTTCTGGTCCGGCTGGCCCCCGACGGCGGCCCGGTCGATCCGGCCGATCCCGCGGGCGCCCTGATGGGCGTGCTGCAGAACATCTCGGACGCCTTCGTGGTCACCGATGCCGACCTGAACATCCTGACGGTCAATCCGGCCTTCGTCGATCTGGTTCATCTGGTGTCGCGCGAAGAGGCCGTGGGCCAATCGCTTGACGGCTACTTGGGCCGCCCCCAGATCGATCTGCGCATCTTGGTCGCCCAGCTGAAAGAGCACGGCTCGGCGCGCAATTTCGCGACCATCGTCCGCAACCGCTTCGACGAGCCGGAAGAGGTCGAGGTGTCGGCCGTCGCCGTGCCGGGAGAGGCGCCGATCTTCGGCTTCAGCATCCGGGGCGTCGCGCGCCGCGTGGCGGCCGCGCCGACGGTTGACGCCGACGCGCTGCCGGCGGCCCGGTCCGTGGAACAGTTGACCCAGCTGATCGGCCGCGCGCCGATGAAGGACATCGTGCGGGAATCCACCGACCTGATCGAGCGGCTCTGCATCGAGGCGGCGTTGAAGCTGACGTCGAACAATCGCGCCGCCGCGGCCGATATGCTGGGCCTGTCGCGCCAGAGCCTCTATTCCAAGCTGAATCGGTTTGGCCTGGGCTCGGGCGAAGAGGACTGAGCCGGCCCAGGGGGTCAAAGTGTCAATCCAAGTTGACGTCCAATCGACGAGGCGCATAGTGGCGCCATGTCCAGGACGCTCGCCGCTGCGACGCCGACCCTGCCGTCTCCGGCCGCCGTGCTGGAGCTGTTCAAGCCGATCACCTGGTTTCCGCCGATGTGGGCCTTCGCCTGCGGGGTGGTGTCGTCGGGCCAGCCGATGGAGGGCCGCTGGCCGTTCCTGATCGCAGGGATCGCCCTGACGGGACCGCTGGTCTGCGCCACCAGCCAGGCGGTGAACGACTGGTTCGACCGGCACGTCGATGCCATCAACGAGCCGCATCGACCGATCCCGTCCGGACGCATCCCGGGCCGGTGGGGCCTGTGGATCGCCATCATCTGGACGGGGGTGTCTCTGGGCGTCGCCGCCCTGACCGGGCCCTGGGTGCTGGGGGCCACCGCGCTGGGCCTGGCCCTGGCCTGGGCCTACAGCGCGCCGCCGCTGCGGCTCAAGCGCAGCGGCTGGTGGGGCCCCGCCGCCGTCGCCCTGTCCTATGAGGGGCTGACTTGGTTCACCGGCGCCGCCGTGATGGCCGGGGCCCTGCCGTCGGCGCCGATCCTGTGGCTGGCCGGGCTCTATAGCCTGGGCGCCCACGGCATCATGACTCTGAACGATTTCAAGGCGATCGAGGGAGATCGTCAAACGGGGCTGAAATCCCTGCCCGTCACGCTGGGGCCGCGTCTCGCCGCGCTTCTGGCGTGCGCCGTCATGGCCGTGCCGCAGGCCGTCGTTGTGGCGCTGCTGCTGGGTTGGGAGCGTCCGATCCAGGCGGGGATCGTCGGCCTGTCGTTGGCGCTTCAGGGCCTGGCGATGGCGCGGCTGCTGCGCGATCCGGCGCGTCTGGCGCCCTGGTACAACGGCACGGGGGTGACCCTTTACGTGCTGGGGATGATGGTCGCGGCCACGGCCGTGGCGACCCTGGGAGGGGCGGCATGAGCGACGGGACCCTGGGCTGGCTGGGCGTCGCGCGCCTGGGCCTGGTGCAGAGCGCGCTGGGCGCGATCGTGGTGCTGACCACCTCGACACTGAACCGGGTGATGGTTGTGGAGCTGGCGCTCCCGGCCATGTTGCCGGCGGCGCTGGTGGCCTGGCACTATGCGGTCCAGCTGTCGCGGCCGCGCTGGGGCCACGGGTCGGACGCCGGCGGACGGCGCACGCCGTGGATCATCGGCGGGATGGGCGTGCTGGCGCTCGGCGGGCTCCTGTCGGCCAACGCCGTCGCCTTGATGGCCGGTTCGCCATTTTGGGGCACGGTCCTGGGCGTGGTCGCCTTCAGCATGATCGGCGCGGGCGTCGGGGCGTCCGGCACGTCGCTGCTCGCCCTGCTGGCCAGCCGCACGGCGCCCCAGCGGCGACCGGCGGCGGCGGCCGTGACCTGGATCATGATGGTGGTGGGCATCGCCGCGACGGCGGGGATCGCCGGCGGCCTGCTGGACCCGTTCTCGTTCCAGCGGCTGGCTCTGGTCGCCAGCGGCGTGGCCATGGCCGCCTTCCTGGTGACCCTGTTGGCCGTCTGGGGCGTCGAGGGACGGCCGTCCGTAGCTGCGGAACCGCGCGAGCCGCACGTCCCCTTCGCCCAAGCGCTGCGCGAGACCCTGGCCGACCCGCCCGCGCGCATGTTCGCCGTGTTCGTGTTCGTCTCCATGCTGGCCTACAGCGCCCAGGATCTGATCCTGGAGCCGTTCGCCGGCCTCGTCTTCGGCATGACGCCGGGGAAGTCCACCCAAATGGCGGGGGTGCAGCACGGCGGAGTGCTCTTGGGCATGATCGTGACCGGGGCGTTGGGCGCCCGGATCGGAGGCGGATCCTCGGGCTGGATGCGCGGGTGGACCGTCGCCGGCTGCGTCGGTTCGGCGGTCGCCTTGGTCGGGCTGGCCGTCGCGGGCCTGGTCGGGCCGGGCTGGCCGCTGATCCCCAACGTCTTTCTGCTGGGCCTGTTCAACGGCGTCTTCGCCGTCGCCGCCATCGGCTCGATGATGGGGCTGGCCGGGGAAGGCGAGCAAAGGCGCGAGGGGGTGCGGCTGGGCGTCTGGGGCGCCAGCCAGGCCGTGGCCTTCGGCCTGGGCGGATTCCTGGGGGCCGCGGGCGTCGACGTGGGCCGTGCCCTGATCGGCGCGGACGGGCCCGCCTTCCTGATCGTCTTTTCCCTGGAGGCGGCACTGTTCGCCGCGTCCGCGCTGATCGCGCTCGGCCTGACCTTGCGGTCGTCGCAACCGAACCTGGAGGCCCGGCATGTCGGCGCCTGAGACATTCGACGTCGTGGTGGTCGGCGGCGGGCCTTCGGGCGCGACGGCGGCCGAGACCCTGGCCCGGGCGGGTCGATCGGTCCTGCTGCTGGACCGCGCCGGACGCATCAAGCCGTGCGGCGGCGCCATCCCGCCGCGCCTGATCCGCGACTTCGCCATCCCTGACTCCCTGATCTGCGCACGGGCGCGGTCGGCTCGGATGATCGCGCCGTCGGACAAGAGGGTGAACATGCCGATCGAGGGCGGCTACGTCGGCATGGTCGACCGCGACCGCTTCGACGAATGGCTGCGCGATCGCGCGGCCATGGCGGGGGCCCGGCGCCGGACCGGGACGTTCGAAGCGCTGGACCGCGACGCCGACGGCACGGCCGTGATCCGATACCGGCCGGAGGGTCGGAAGGGCGCCGAGACCGCGTCCGTGCGCGCCCGCACCGTCGTCGGCGCCGACGGAGCCAAGTCGGCCGTGGCGGCCCAGGCCGTGCCTGGCGCGAAGGAGAACCGCTGCGTCTTCGCCTATCATGAGATCATCCGCGCGCCGAAGGGGGGGGCGGACTTCGAACCCAGCCGGTGCGACGTCTGGTACCAGGGCGGCCTGTCGCCGGATTTCTACGCCTGGATATTCCCGCACGGCGACACCGCCTCGATCGGCGTGGGCTCGATGCAGAAGGGCTTCTCGCTGCGCTCGGCCGTGGCGCGGCTGCGCGAGCAGACGGGTCTGGATGCCTGCGAGACGGTGCGCACCGAGGGGGCGCCCATCCCATTGAAGCCGCTGAAGCGCTGGGACGATGGACGCGACGTGCTGCTGGCCGGCGACGCCGCCGGCGTGGTCGCGCCGGCCTCGGGGGAAGGCATCTATTACGCCATGGAGGGCGGCCGTCTGGCGGCCGAGGCGGTGGACGAGCGGCTGCGCACCGGCGACGCGCGCGCGCTCCGCACCGCGCGCAGCCGCTTCATGAAGAACCACGGCAAGGTCTTCATGGTGCTGGGGATCATGCAGCACTTCTGGTACCGCTCGGACAAGCGGCGCGAGCGGTTCGTCAGCATGTGCGCCGATCCGGACGTGCAGGCCCTGACCTGGCAGGCCTACATGAACAAGGAACTGGTGCGGGCCCGGCCGGGGGCGCACGCGCGGATATTCTTCAAGGACCTGGGCCACCTGTTCGGCCTGTCGCCGGCTTGACCTGGCTGGCCGACGTCGTTCTGGCCGCTCTGGCGCTGGAGGCGGCGTGGCTGGTGCTGTTCCGAAAGCGTACGGTTCCGGACGTGACCCTGATCCTCGGGCCCGGCGCCGTTCTGGTCGTCGCGCTCAGACTGGCGCTGGCCGGCGCGGACTGGGGGTGGATCGGCGCGACGCTGTTCGCCTCGCTGCCGCTTCACCTGCTCGATCTCGCCCGGCGTCCCTGAATGCGAAAGGCCCCGGCGTTTCCACCGGGGCCCCTGCATTTCAGACAATGACTACGATCAGCTCTGGGTCTTCAGATAGGCGATCACGTCGGCGCGGTCCTGCGGCTTCTTCAGGCCGACGAAGGCCATCCGCGTGCCCGGCATGAACGCGCGCGGGTTTTCCAGGTATTCGAACAGGACTTCTTCGGTCCAGGTCACGCCGCTGGCCTTGTTGGCGGCTGAGTAGTTGAAGTTCGGGATGGTGCCGGCGGTCCGACCCACGATCCCATGCAGCGACGGACCGACGCGGTTCACGCCCGGCTCGACCACGTGGCAGGTGCGGCACTGACCGAAGATGCGCTGACCGTTCGTGGCGTTGCCGGTCAGGCCGGCCAGGGTCACGGTCGCACCGCCGCCTGCCGCGGGCGCGGCGGCGGGGGTTTCGGTGGCGGCGGGCGCTTCAGCGGCCGGAGCCGGCGTCTCGGCCGGAGTTGCGGCGGGCGCTTCGGCGGCGGGCGCCTCGGCCTTCTCGCCTTCACCGGAAGAACACGCGGCCACGGCGAGCATCACGCCGACGGACGCAAGGGCATACTTGAATACACGCATAAACCAGCCTCGCCTGTGTTGTCGTCTCCCTGCAGAGGACACTATGCCTCGCCCGGTGGGTGTCAATCGTCGTTCGGCGATCAGGGCTGCGACTCTCTGGTCAGCTTCAGACTCATGGCCCTCAGCACCATCCACGTCCCAATGACGACGACCGGCGCCAGCACCGCCGCCGCCACGCCCGCGTCGAAGCCGGGCAGGGCGCTCTCAAGGCCCTTGAGCGGAAATCCCAGCAGGCCGACGGCGTAGTAGGCGATGGCGACGGTCGAGAGGCCCTCCACCGTCTGTTGCAGGCGCAGCTGCACGCCTGCGCGCCGGTCCATCGAGTGGAGCAGGGCCGCGCTCGTCGCCTCTGCGGCGACCTCGACCCGCGTGTTCAGCAGCTGCGTCATGCGGCCGACGCGATCGACCGCCGCGCGCTGTCGCGCGCCCACCGCCTGGCAGGTCCGCATTGCGGGTTCCAGCCGTCGCTGCATGAACTCGCCGAGCGTCAGCAGGCCCTCCAGCCGCTCCTCCCGCAGGCGCTCGATCCGCTCCTCGACCAGCCGGTGATAGGCCTGCGCCGCACTGAAGCGGAAGGCGGTCTTGCCGATCAGCGCCTCTGTCCTGGCCGCCAGCGCCGACAGCTGATCCAGCAGGGCCCGATCCTGCTCCGCGTCCGACGGTTCGGCCAGACGCGCGGCCAGGCCGTCGGCGTCGCCCTCGATCCGCGACAGCTCCGCCGCCGTACGTCCGGACAGGGGAAACGCCAGCAGCGCCCACAGGCGATAGGTTTCGATCTCCAGGATGTTCTGCACCAGACGCCCCGTCACGACCGGATCCTTGGCGCCGTCCAGCAGAAGGAAGCGGGTCATTCCCACGGCGTCGGGGCGGAAGTCCGTCATGGCGCTGCACGCCCCGTCGGCCAACCGGGCGCCGACCGCCTCGACGCCGAACAGGGTCTTGGGAGACGCCTTGGTGGTCGCCGGCCGAACCTCGAGCCTCGCCGCCACCAGCACCTTGCCGGGCCAGCTCGCCAGCCAGTCCTGCGGCGCCAGGTCCATGGCCGTCTCGCCGAACAGTCCGTCGCCTGTCGGCTCGCGGAAGAAGGTCCAAGTCGATCCCTCGGTGTGCCGCTCCCAGCGCAGCCGCCAGGTGCCCGCATCCAGCACGGACCAACGCGATTCGGGCCCCGGCTGCGGTTGGTGCAGGCGCTGGCACAGGGCCGCCATATGCTCGCGGTCCGCCGCCTCTCCGCCCAGTCCCGACACGTTGGCGACGCGCGTCACCAGCATGGGGCCTGACAGCGGGGTGGACGGGCGGGCGTGGGCCTCGGCCAGCAGGGCGTCCCGATCGGGATGCCAGGTCCAGTTGGGGTTCAGGCTCGACGAGGCCACGACGACCCCTCCCGCGCGTCTGCGGCGCCGGCTGAGGCGCGCGAACGACGTTAGGCGGTAAAGCTGGGATTACAAGACGAGTGTCAAATAGGTTTGACGCATTGCGCTCGACGTGGGACCGTCGCGGCGAACCGGGGAGCGCTGCCATGCGCGTTGTCTTTCCCTTTTCGGCCCTGGTGGGTCAGGAGGAGATGAAGCTGGCTCTGCTGCTGGCGGCGGTGGACCGCACGCTGGGCGGGGTCATGGCCTTCGGCGACCGCGGCGCCGGCAAGACCACGGCCGTGCGGGGCCTGGCGGCCCTGCTGCCGCCGCTGAGCGTCGTCGAGGGCTGCCGTTTCAACTGTGATCCCAAAGCGACGTCCGGCGTCTGCGACGCCTGCCGGGATCGGCGCGCCGCCGGCGAGGTGCGGATCGCCACCGTCCCCGCGCCGGTCGTCGACCTGCCGCTCGGCGCCACCGAAGACCGCGTGGTCGGCGCTCTCGACCTTGAACGCGCCCTGACGGTCGGGGAAAAGGCCTTCGATCCCGGCCTGCTGGCGCGGGCGCATCGCGGCTTCCTCTACGTCGACGAGATCAACCTGTTGGAAGACCACATCGTCGATCTGCTGCTGGACGTCGCGGCTTCCGGGGAAAACCTGGTCGAGCGCGAGGGGTTGTCCGTCCGCCATCCGGCGCGGTTCGTTCTCGTCGGATCCGGCAATCCGGAGGAGGGCGAGCTGCGACCGCAGCTGCTGGACCGCTTCGGCCTGTCGGTCGAGGTGTCGACGCCGACGGATCTGGCCGAGCGCGTGGAGGTGGTGCGCCGTCGCGACGCCTTTGACCGCGACCCCGCGGGCTTCGCCGCCGCCTGGGCCGATCGCGACGCCGAAGTGCGCGACCAGGTCGAGGCCGCACAGGCGTCTCTGAACGACGTCGCCACGCCGGACGCGCTTCTGGAACACGGCTCGCGCCTATGTCTGGCCATCGGCGCCGACGGGCTTAGGGGCGAACTGACGCTTCTGCGGGCCTCCCGAGCCCTCGCGGCGCTGGAAAACCGGACCGAGGTGACGATCCGCGACCTGCGCCGCACAGCGCCCATGGCCCTGCGTCACCGGATGCGGCGTGGCCCGCTGGAGGAACAGGCGTCTACCCTGCGGATCGAGCGGGCGCTGGACGACCTGCTGGCGGCATGAGCCGGCCCCCCGCGACGCCCGGCGCGCGCGCCTGGGCCGAGGCGGCGCGCGCCTGCGCCCTGCTGGCGGTCGATCCCGGTCTGGGCGGGGCGGTCCTTACGGGACCGCCCGGGCCGGCCCGCGACGCCTGGCTGGACCTGTTCAAAGCCCTCATGCCGGCCGCATCCCCGTGGCGGCGCCTGCCCCCCGGCATCGACGACGACCGACTGATCGGCGGCGTCGATCTGAGCGCCGCTCTCATCGGGCGACGCGAGATCCAGCCCGGTCTGCTGGCCGAGGCGCACGGCGGCGTCCTGATCGCCCAACAGGCCGAGCGGATGGCCCCCGGGACCGTCGCCCGTCTTTGCGCGGCGCTGGACCGCGGCGAGACGAGGATGGTGCGCGACGGGATCGAAGCGACCCTGCCCTCCGCCTTCCGCCTGATCGCGCTGGATGAACATCAGGCGGGAGAGGGCGCCTGCGCCGACCCCCTGACCGACCGCCTGGCTCTGCGGCTGGACCTGTCCGAGATCGGCTGGCGGGACGTGTCCGTCGCGTCGCCGCGGCCGGGGCCCGTGGTCCGCGCACGCGGCCGTCTGCCGAAGATTCGGTGCGACGGCTCGGCGATCGACGCGGTCTGCGCGGCGGCCGAGGCGCTGGGCGTCGGCTCCCTTCGTGCGCCCCTGTTCGCCCTGCGGCTGGCGCGCGCCCATGCGGCGCTCAAGCGCCGCGACGAGGTGACCGAGGACGACCTGGCGCTGGCGATCCGCCTGGTGCTGGTTCCCCGCGCGACGCGCCGTCCGACGACCGAGGCCGAGGCCGAGCCCGACGGGCCTCCGCCCGATCCGACGCAGGACGCCGAAGGAGGGGATGACCAGGGCAGCGACGCCATGGCTGACCGCCTGGTGCAGGCGGCGACGGCCGCCCTGCCGCCCGGCATGGAGGCGTTGTGGGCCGAGGCGGCTCGACTGAAGGCGAAGACCGCGTCCGGCGGATCGGGGCGGCAGGCCGCGCCGCGACGGGGACGTCGCATAGGCGTGAAGTCGGCGTCGCCGCGCGAGGGCGTGCTGGACGTGACCGCGACGTTGAAGGCCGCCGCGCCGTGGCAGCGCCTGCGCGGGAGGACCGGTCGCCTGCTGCTGCGCCGCGACGATTTCCGCATCCGGCGGTTCCAGCAGAAGACGGAAACCACCGTCATCCTGGTCGTCGATGCGTCCGGCTCGACGGCCCTTCAGCGCCTGGCGGAAACCAAGGGCGCGGTCGAGCTGCTGCTGGCCGAAGCTTACGTCAGGCGAACCCAGGTCGCCCTGATCGCCTTCCGGGGCGCGGCGGCGGAAGTGCTGGTCCCGCCCACGCGGTCGTTGACCCGCGCCCGTCGGTTGCTGGCCGATCTGGCAGGCGGAGGAGCGACGCCGCTGGCCTCGGCGCTGGAGACGGGCCTGACGCTGGCGCTGGCCGAGCGCGCGCGCCAGCGCCGGCCGCTGCTGGTCGTGATGACGGACGGTCGCGGCAACGTCGCGCTGGACGGCGAGGCGTTCCGCACGCGCGCCGAGACCGAGACGCGCACGGCGGCCCAAAGGCTCAAGGCCGCCGGCGTCTCCAGCGCCCTGATCGACGTGTCGCCTCGCCCGCGTGGCGACGGCGAGCGTCTGGCGGAGATCATGGGCGCGACCTTTTCGGCCCTGCCCTATGTGCAGGCGGGCGCCGTGCAGGCTGTGGTCCGGTCATTGGAGCCGGCCTGATGGACGGCTCAGTCCGGGTCGCGCTTGCGAACGGTGGCGATGTCGTCGTCAGGGCGCTGCTCCATCGGGTGGCGATTGGCCCGTTTGCGCTTGAACAGGACGTAGCCGACGACGGCGAAGACGACGGCCAGGATCAGCGTCATCAACGCCAGGGTGGGGATCAGTTCGTTGGTGTCCATGGCAGGGGCCTCCGGACGATTGGGGGGATTTTGGCAACGACCCCGCGCACGCTCCGGTTCCGTCGCGCCTGATGTCCGACAAGCCGCGATGGGAGGTCGAGGGCCGCGGCTGGCCGAATGCCGGACATAGCCGCTTCATCGAGGCCGGGGGCGTACGCTGGCATGTGCAGAGTTGGGGTCGGGGTCCCGTCGCTCTGCTGCTGCACGGCGCCGGCGCGGCCACGCACAGCTGGCGCGGCCTGGCGCCCGCCCTGGCCGAGCGGTTCACGATCCTGGCCGCCGACCTGCCCGGCCACGGCTTCACCTCGACACCGCGCGGTCCGCTGTCGCTGGATCGGATGGCCGCGCAGACGCGGGCGCTGCTGAGCAGCCTTGGCCAGCACGCCGACCTGATCGTCGGCCATTCCGCCGGCGCGGCCCTGGGGCTCAGGCTGGCGCTGGACGGCGCGGCGCCCGCGGTCGTGGTCGCCATCAACGGCGCGCTGCGTCCCTTCGCCGGGCCGTTGGCGCCGGTGGCGCGCGGGCTGGCGCTGGGCCTGTTCGCCAATCCGCTGGCGGTCGCGGCCTTCGCCCACGGCGCGGGCGACATGCGGCGGGTGGAGCGCCTGATCGCCGGCACAGGGTCGCGCCTGGACGCCCAGGGCCTGGATCTCTACCGCCGCCTGTTTAGGACGCGCGGCCATGTCGCGGCGACCCTGGGCATGATGGGCGCCTGGGACGTCGAGCCTCTTTTGCGCGACCTGCCGGGCCTGAAGAGCCGGCTCGTCCTCGTGGCGGGCGCCCGCGATGCGGCGGTGCCGCCGGAGGTGTCGCGTGAGATCGCCTCATCCGTGCCGGGCGCCGACCTCGTAGTTCTGAAAAGTCTCGGCCACCTGGCGCACGAAGAGGCGCCGGACAGGGTCGCGGACGTCATTCTGGAGCGGGCGCGGATGCTGGATCTGATCGGAGACGCGGCGTCATGAGCGGGCAGACGATCTTCCTGATCGAGCTGGTGCTGGTCCACGGCGCCGTGCTGGCCTGGGCCTGTTGGGAGCTGTGGTCCGTCAGGCGATCACAACGGAAGGACCGGAGCGACCGGGCGCAGGGATCGGGGCATGCGGAAGGGCAGCATGGCCCGGACGACCGGTGACCTGAGCCGCCGCAACGACAGGCTTTCGTGCACCCCGTGCGCCGCCTCGCCCAGGAGGCGGGTCATCAGGGCGGCGCGGGCGTAGAAGGGCGTGTCCTCCCACGACCCGACCAGTCCCGCCGCCCCGCCCCGCTCGGCCCGGGTGAACCTCGACAGCCCCCAGTGCGTGCCCGGCAGGCGCACCACCGGCGGCGGTTCGAACGGCTCCGGCTCTGCGTTGCTGTCGAACCGCATGGCCAGGCTGACCGCCGAGCCGTCGCGGCGCTTCAGGTCATAGAGGACCGCGCTCCCCTCGCTCAGATGCGCGCGCGACCAGTCCCAGACGTCGAAGGCGGCCTCCAGCGGCTCCTCGCCCCAGTTGGAATCGAGATAGCCTTCGCCGGTCCAGCTCAGTTCGGGATCGGTCAGCCGCACCTGAACCGGCGCGCGCGGCGCCAGCGGCCGCCAGCTGTGCCGGCCGTCCTCGTCGAGGCTGAAGGTGCGGTCGTTCAGGGCGCGCGGCCGAACGCGGATTTCTCCTCGTACCGGGCGGGGCAGGGACGGGACGGGCGGCATGGGCGCGGTGATCTCGTCCAGGCGCAGCACCAGCTCGTCGCCCTGCCACGACCAGCTGCTGGGACCGATCGTCAGATGGTCGGCGCCGCGGGCCAGGGCCTCCGATCCCCGCTCCGTCATCGTCCATCGGCCGACGCCGGGGCCATACAGGGCCACGTTGATGGCGCAGTGATCCTCCGGCCGGCCGCGCCCCGACCAGGCATACCAGGGCGAGAAGACGCTGCCGACGAAGCCGATGACGGTCAGGCCGAAGCGGCGATCCGCGCTGAGGGCGTCGAGATACCACCAGGCATAGCCGCCGGGCGGGACCGGGCGATCGAAGCGTGGTCGTCCGCCCAGGCCAGGGCCGCCAGCCGTCCGGACAGCGCCGCCATCGGCACGCCCGCCCCCGGATGGGTCGCCCCACCGCAGAGATAGAGGCCGGGCGTCCGCGTACGGGCTCCGGGGCGCCGGAAGGCCGAGTCCCAGCCGTGGCCCGCCCGGCCATAGAGCGCCCCACCCGTCGCCGGAAAGCGTCGCTCGAAGTCGGCGGGCGTCGTGGGTCTCAGCGTCCCCTTCCTGACCCTCAGCCGTACGCCGCAGCCACTCATCCAGTCGAAGGCCTGCTTGCGGCATCGCGCGATCTCCTCGGCGGAATGAACATGGACGTCTCCGGTCGCGGGGGCGTTCAGAATGACCAGAAAGCGTTCCGGCGACCGGCGGGCCGGTCCGTCTCCGTCGCCTCGATCTTGAGCGCACAGATAGACGGTGGGCCGTTCCGGCATCCGTCCCTCGGCCAGCGCGCGGAACTCGGCCGGATAGTCGTCTGAGAAGAAGACGTTATGACGTGTCAGCAGGGCGTCGGTCTCCGCCTCGAACGTGAAGGTGACGGCCGACAGCGCCCGATTGCGGCGCGGAGTGGGCGCGACCGCCCGGGTCGCCTGGACGCCGAACAGCCCCGTCGCCGCGGCGTTTGGATCGGCGTTCAGCATGACGGCGTCTGCCTCCAACCGTTCGCCGTTCTCCAGCCGAACGCCGCAGGCTCGGCCGTCGCGGGTCAGCACCTCCGAAACGGAGGCCTCCAGCCGCAGGCGGGCCCCGCGCCGCTCGGCCAGACCGCGCACCGCATCGACCAGACGGCCCATGCCGCCCTCGACCATCCAGACCCCCGACTGCTCGACATGGGCGATCAGCATCAGGGTCGCCGGCGCCTTGAACGGCGAGGCGCCGGTGTAGGTGGCATAGCGGGCGAACAGCTGGCGCAGGCGCGGGTCGCGGAAATAGCCGCCCAGTTCGTCCCACATCGACCTATAGGGCATGATCGCCCACTGATCGGCCGGGCGATGCAGGCCGATGCCCAGCGTCAGCCCGACCAGACCCGGCTTTTGCTTGCGGATGAAGGGGCGGTCCAGCACGCGCCAGACATGCTCCGCCCGCCGGACGAAGCGGCGATAGCCGTCCGCATCTCTAACGCCTGCCAGCGCGCCGATCGCCTCGGCTGAGCGATCCACGTCGGCATGCAGGTCCAGGGACGAGCCGTCGCTCCACCAGTGCCGAGCCAGGATGGATGCCGGTTCCAGCCGCAGGTGATCGTCCAGCCGCTCGCTCGTCTGGTCGAACAGGGCGTCGAATACGCGGCGCAGGGTGAAGACGGTGGGCCCGGAGTCGATGCGGCCGGGGCCCTGTTCACGAAGCTTGCCCCCCGGGACGGGGTCGCGCTCCAGCACCGTCACCTCCGCGCCGCGCGCGGCCAGATCAGCGGCGGCGGTCAGGCCGCCGATGCCGGCGCCGACGACGATGACTCGGTCGCGCGTCGCCATGACGCCTCCGTCCGTCCGATTGACACGACAGTAGATATGTCCAACTTGATTGACACAAGGGGGCGTCCGCACCGGCGACCGGAAGAGGGGCCATGCCCAGTCTGCTCGACCGGATCAGGAATCTTCGGAACCGGCTGGTGTCCGACCCGAGCTTTCAGGGCTGGACCGCGCGATTTCCTCTGACCCGACCCGTGGCGCGGGCCAAGGCGGCGGCGCTGTTCGACCTGTCCGCCGGCTTCATCTACGCCCAGACGGCGCTGGCCTTCGTCCAACTGGACCTGCCGCGCCGCCTTGTGGCCGGTCCTCTGTCGTCCGAGGACGTCGCCCGCCTGGGCGACATGCCGGCTGAGTCGGCCGACAAGCTCTTGAAGGCCGCGACGGCACTGGGTCTGTCGGAGCCGCGATCCGGCGGCCGCTGGGGCTTGGGCGAACAGGGCGCGGCGCTTCTGGGCGCGCCGGGCGTCGAGGCGATGATCCGGCATCACCCTCTGCTGTACGCCGATTTGCAGGATCCTCTCGCCTTGCTGCGGCGCGGCGGGGGAGGGGGCGTCTTGTCCGGCTACTGGCCCTATGCCGAGGGACAGCAGGCCCGGGCGGCGGCCGTCGCCGCCTATTCCGAACTGATGGCCGCGTCCCAGGCCATGGTGGCCGAGCAGGTGCTGAACGCCTGGCCGGTGCGGCGCCATCGCCGTCTGCTCGACGTGGGCGGAGGGCACGGGGCCTTCCTGCGCGCCGTCCATGCCCGAGCGCCCCAGCTGAAGCTGAGCCTCTTCGATCTGCCCGCGGTGGTGGAGCAGGCTCGCGCGGCGTTCACGGCCGACGGCCTCGACGTCGAGATGACGGGCGGCAGCTTCTTCGACGACCCCCTGCCCACCGGCGCGGATCTGATCACCCTGATCCGCATCCTGCACGACCACGACGACGGCCCGGTCATGAGGCTCCTGCGCCGGGTGCGTAAGGCCCTTCCGACGGGCGGAACCCTGCTGATCGGGGAGCCGATGTCGGGGCCTGGCGGCTCGGCGAAGGTCGGCGACGCCTACTTCGGCTTCTACCTTCTGGCGATGGGGTCCGGCCGGGCGCGGACGTTCGCGGAACTGCGGGGAATGCTGATCGAAGCGGGATTTCAAACCGTGCGGCGTCGATCGACGAATCTGCCATTGGTGGCCGGCGTCCTGACAGCACAAGCTTGACCTTGTGCAGTGTCATAATGATTTGACAATCAAAAGCGTCAATCTAAGCTGACACCTGGGAGGAGGCCCGGACTCGGTTCCGTGGCTCCGTGAGGGGTCGCATGCATACGACCGCCATCGTTTTGGAGCAGCCGAAGCGCCTGAGTCTCAGGCGCGTCGATCTGGTGACTCCGGCCGATGACGACGTCGTGGTGCGGGTCGACGTCAGCGGGATCTCCACCGGAACGGAACGTTTGCTGTGGGACGGGCGCATGCCGCCGTTCCCGGGCATGGGCTATCCGCTGGTGCCCGGCTATGAGGCCGTGGGCCAGATCGTGGGCGCCGGCCCCCTGGCCTCCGCCCGGATCGGCGAGCGGGTGTTCGCCCCCGGATCCAGCAACTTCATCGACGCGCGCGGCCTGTTCGGCGGCTCGGCGCGAACGCTCGTCACCCGGGCCGACCGGGTGTCGAGGCTGCCTGAGGGGGCGTCGGTCCAGGAGGCGGTCCTCCTCTCCCTGGCCGCGACCGCCCACCATGCCCTCTCAGGCGGCCGTTGCCCCGACCTGGTCGTGGGCGCAGGCGTTCTCGGGCGGCTGATCGCGCGTACGGTCGTGGCCCTGGGCCACCCCATGCCCACGCTGTGGGAGACGAACCCGGCTCGGATGGGCGAGGGGGCGATCCACCCCGACGCCGACCCGCGCCGCGACCATGCCGCCATCTATGACTGCAGCGGCGACGGCGACCTGCTGGACGCGCTGGTCGGGCGGCTGGCCCGCGGCGGCGAGATCGTGCTGGCCGGCTTTTACGAAAATAGGCTCAGCTTCGCCTTCCCACCCGCCTTCATGAAGGAGGCGCGCCTGCGCATCGCGGCGGAGTTCACCCCGGCGGACGTGGCGGCGGTGACGGCCCTGATCGAGACGGGGCGTCTGTCCCTTAGCGGACTGATCACCCATGCGCGCCCGGTGGCCGAGGCCGAAGAGGCCTACGCCCAGGCGTTCGAAGACCCGTCCTGCCTGAAGATGATCCTCGACTGGAGGAACTGCCCATGACCGTGACGCTGTTCGCGCAGGAGCGCCTCCGCAAGGAAGCGGCGGTCGAGCCGGATCCCGTCCACACGGGCGAGGCGACCAAGGAAACACAGATCATCGCCATCTACGGCAAGGGCGGATCGGGCAAATCCTTCGCCCTGTCGAACCTCAGCTACATGATGGCCCAGCAGGGCAAACGGGTGCTGCTGATCGGCTGCGATCCCAAGTCCGACACGACCAGCCTGCTGTTCGGCGGCAAGTCCTGCCCGACCATCATCGCCACCTCCTCGGCCAAGAAGCTGACCGGCGAAGAGGTCAAGATCGAGGACGTCTGCTTCCAGAGAGACGGCGTCTTCGCGATGGAGCTGGGTGGGCCGGAAGTGGGCCGGGGCTGCGGCGGACGCGGCATCATCCACGGCTTCGAACTGCTGGAAAAGCTGGGCTTCCACGACTGGGGCTTCGACTACGTCCTGCTGGATTTCCTGGGCGACGTGGTGTGCGGCGGCTTCGGCCTGCCGATCGCGCGCGACATGTGCCAGAAGGTGATCGTGGTCGGATCCAACGACCTGCAGAGCCTGTACGTCGCCAACAACGTCTGTTCGGCGGTGGAGTATTTCCGGAAGCTGGGCGGCAACGTCGGCGTCGCCGGCATGATCATCAACAAGGACGACGGCACGGGCGAGGCCCGCGCCTTCGCCGAGGCCGTGGACATCCCGGTCCTGGCCTCCATCCCGGCCAACGAGGACATCCGCAGGAAGTCCGCCAACTATCAGATCATCGGCACGCCCGACGGGGAGTGGGGCGATTTGTTCGCGGGTCTGGCGCAGGCCGTGACCGACAGCATGCCGCAGCATCCCAAGCCCCTGACGCAGGACGGGCTGCTGGGCCTGTTCAGCCCCGATCAGGTGGGCGGCGAGGTGCAACTGGTGCCCGCCAGCCAGAGCGACATGCGCGGCGCCAGCTATGTGCCCAAGGCCTCGCTCGAAGTTATCTACGACGAGGCGGTGTAGTCGATGGCCGACGGTCCCGCCCGCATGGACGCCGCGACGCGCGAGCCGGTCTCGGTGGACGGCGGCTGCCACGGCGGCAAGGCGGAACTGCAGGCCGCGGCCGCGCGCGCGGGCAAGTCGGAGATCCTGGCCAAGTACGCGGCCGACTATCCGGTCGGGCCGCACGACCAGCCTCAGTCGATGTGCCCGGCGTTCGGATCCTTGCGCGTCGGATTGCGCATGCGGCGGACGGCGACGATCCTCAGCGGATCGGCCTGCTGCGTCTACGGCCTGACCTTCACCAGCCATTTCTACGGCGCGCGCCGCTCGGTCGGTTATGTCCCGTTCAACTCCGAGAGCCTGGTCACGGGCAAGCTGTTCGAGGACATCCGCGAGGCGGTGTTCCAGATGGCGGACCCGGCGCTGTACGACTCCATCGTGGTGACGAACCTGTGCGTGCCGACGGCGTCGGGCGTGCCGCTGCAGCTGCTGCCTAAGGAAATCAACGGCGTCCGCATCGTCGGCATCGACGTGCCGGGCTTCGGCATCCCGACCCACGCCGAGGCCAAGGACGTGCTGGCCGGCGCCATGCTCAACTATGCGCGCAAGGAGGCCGAGGCCGGCCCCGTCGCCGCGCCGAAGGACACGACCGACAAGCCGACCGTCACCCTGCTGGGCGAGATGTTCCCGGCCGACCCCATGATCATCGGCCGCATGCTGGACCCGATGGGCCTGGCCCCCGGACCGGTCGTGCCGACGCGGGAGTGGCGCGAGCTGTACGCCGCGCTGGACTGCGCCGTCGTGGCCGCCATCCACCCCTTCTACACCGCCAGCGTGCGCGAGTTCGAAGCGGCCGGACGCAAGGTCGTGGGCTCGGCCCCCGTCGGGCGCGACGGCACGGCCGCCTGGTTGCAGGCGATCGGCGAGGCCACGGGTGTGCCTCAAGCCAAGATCGACGCGGTCAAGAACGCCATGATCGGGGCCATCGGCGCGGCCCTGGCGGCGACGCCGATCAAGGGGCGGATCACCGTCTCGGGCTATGAGGGCTCCGAGCTTCTGGTCGCGCGGCTGCTGATCGAGAGCGGGGCGGAGGTCGACTATGTCGGCACGGCCTGCCCGCAGACGAAATGGTCCGATCCGGATCGGGAGTGGCTGGAGGCCAGGGGGGTCACGGTCAACTACCGCGCCTCGCTGGAACAGGACCTGTCGGCGGTGGATGCGATCAAGCCGGACCTGGCCATCGGCACCACGCCGGTGGTGCAGCACGCCAAGGCGATGTCGATCCCGGCGCTGTATTTCACCAACCTGATTTCTGCGCGGCCCCTGATGGGACCGGCGGGGGCGGGGTCGCTGGCCCAAGTCATCAATGCGGCCATCGCCAACAAGGCCCGCTTCGACCGGATGAGCGCCTTCTTCGACGGCGTGGGCCAAGGCGACACCAGCGGCATCTGGTCCGAGACGCCGGTCGCCCGGCCCGAGTTCAAGGCGCGCTACGCCAAGCAGATGGCGGCCGCGGCCAAGGCCGAGGAGCACGTCGGGACATGACGCTGATCCTCGATCACGACCGGGCCGGGGGGTATTGGGGCGCGGTCTACGCCTTCACCGCCATCAAGGGGCTGCAGGTCATCATCGACGGGCCGGTGGGGTGCGAGAACCTGCCGGTGACCTCGGTGCTGCATTACACCGACGGCCTGCCGCCGCATGAGCTGCCGATCGTCGTCACGGGGCTGGGAGAGGAGGAGCTGGGGCGCCACGGCACCGAAGGGGCGATGAAGCGGGCGTGGAAGACGCTCGACAAGGACCTGCCGTCCGTCGTCGTCACCGGCTCCATCGCCGAGATGATCGGCGGCGGCGTGACGCCGGAAGGCACCAACATCCAGCGCTTCCTGCCGCGCACCATCGACGAGGATCAGTGGCAGTCGGCCGACCGCGCACTGACCTGGCTGTGGACCCAGTTCGGGCCCAAGAAGATGCCCCGGCCCCGCGACCGGGCGGAGGGGGACCCGCCGCGCGTCAACCTGATCGGGCCGATGTACGGCGTGTTCAACATGGCTTCGGACCTCGCCGAGATCCGGCGCCTGGTCGAAGGCATCGGCTGCAAGGTCAACATGGTCTTCCCAATGGGTAGCCATCTGGCGGACGTCAGGAACCTGGCCGACGCCGAGGTCAACATCTGCCTGTACCGCGAGTTCGGGCGCGGCCTCTGCGAGGCGTTGGACAAGCCCTATCTGCAGGCGCCGATCGGACTGGAGTCGACGACCCTGTTCCTGCGCCGGCTGGGCGAGCTGACGGGGCTGGATCCCGAGCCCTTCATCGAGCGGGAGAAGCACACGACGATCAAGCCGCTGTGGGACCTGTGGCGTTCAGTGACGCAGGATTTCTTCGGCACGGCCAGCTTCGCCATCGTCGCCAACGAGACCTATACGCGCGGCGTCCGGAAGTTCTTGGAGGACGATCTCGGCCTGCCGTGCCAGTTCGCCATCTCGCGCGTGGCCGGGACCAAGACCGACAACGCGGCCATCCGCGATCTGGTGCGGGATACGAAACCGCTGGTGCTGTTCGGCAGCATCAACGAGCGGATTTACCTTGCCGAGGGCCAGTCTGCCTCGGGGGGTGGCGGCCACGGACCTTCGGGCGTCTGGGTGCCGGCGTCCTTCCCGGGCGCAGCGATCCGCAGGCACACGGGCACGCCCTTCATGGGCTATGCGGGCTGCACCTTCCTGATCCAGGAGGTCTGCAACGCCCTGTTCGATGCGCTGTTCGCCATCCTGCCGCTGGCGTCGCAACTGGACGCGGTCGAGGCCACGCCGGCGCGGCCGCATCAGGAGATCGTCTGGGAAGACGCCGCTTCGGACGAGCTCGACAAGCTCGTCGCGGCCCAACCCGTCATCGTTCGCATTTCGGCGGCCAAACGCCTGAGGGACGCCGCCGAGCGCGGCGCCCGCCAGGCCGGAGAGGATCGGGTCACGCTCGACCGCCTCGCCGCCGCCAATGCCGTCGTCCTGAGCGGGAGGGCCGCATGAGGCGCGCCGTTCCCGTCTCCCCGATCGCCGCGGGCGCATGCCCCGGCTCACCCTTCGTCGTCAGGCTCGTTCGGGCGGCGAAACCGGTTCCGGCAATTTTCCGGGACCGAACACCGCTCCAACGAAAGGAGGAGATATGTCTAACGTAACCGACTCGTCGGGGTCCCTCACGGGTCTCACGCCGGAAGCCGCCAAGGAATTCCACGGCATCTTCATGTCCAGTTTCATCGGGTTCACGGTCATCGCGATCGCGGCCCATGTGCTGGTGTGGATGTGGAAGCCCTGGCTGGGGGCCTGAACTTCCCCACAAACCGACGGGTCCGGTCGTTCGCGGCCGGGACCGCCCACTAGAGCCGCCAAGCGGCAATGGAGGACTAAGTCATGTGGAGAATTTGGCTCCTATTCGATCCCCGAAGGGCGCTCGTCGCGCTGTTCGTCTTTCTGTTCACCCTGGCGTTGCTGATCCACTTCATCCTGCTCAGCTCGCCCCGGTACAACTGGATCGACGGCGCGGAACGCGCAGAGGCGGCGGCCATGGCCGCGGCCGCTCCCTGACGGGACCGCTCATGCGGCGCGCGGGCGGAGGCGGAGCGATCCCTCTCCGTCCGTCGCGACCCCTGCTGAAGATCATCGACCCGCGCGTGCGGGATGCGGACAAGGGACGGAGACCGTCATGGCCTTGCTGAGTTTTGAGCGAAAGTATCGCGTCCGAGGGGGCACCCTGATCGGGGGAGACCTCTTCGACTACTGGGTCGGGCCGTTCTACGTCGGCTTCTTCGGCGTCACGACCGCCTTCTTCGCCAGTCTGGGCACGGCGCTGATCGTCTACGGCGCCTCGCTGGGCGACACCTGGAACCCGTGGCTGATCTCGATCAACCCGCCGGCGCTGGAGTACGGCCTGTCCTTCGCGCCGCTGGCCGAGGGCGGGATCTGGCAGCTGGTGACGATATGCGCCATCGGGGCCTTCGTCTCATGGGCGCTGCGCGAGGTTGAGATCTGCCGAAAACTCGGCATCGGTTATCACGTGCCGGTGGCCTTCGGCTTCGCCATCCTGGCCTACGTCACCTTGGTGGTGTTCCGCCCCCTGCTGCTGGGCGCCTGGGGACATGGCTTCCCCTACGGCATCTTCAGTCACCTCGATTGGGTGTCGAACACCGGCTACCAGTACATCAACTTCCACTACAATCCCGCCCACATGATCGCGATCAGCTTCTTCTTCGCGACGACGCTGGCGCTGGCGCTGCACGGCTCGCTGATCCTGGCGGCCACCAATCCCGGCAAGGGCAAGGAAGTGCGCCAACCCGAGCATGAGGACGGCTTCTTCCGCGACTTCATCGGCTATTCGGTCGGCACCCTGGGCATCCACCGCGTCGGCCTGTTCCTGGCGCTGAACGCCGGCCTGTGGAGCGCGATCTGCATGGTCATCAGCGGCCCCTATTGGGCCGAGGGCTGGCCCGAATGGTGGGACGGCTGGCGCAACCTGCCGATCTGGCAATAGGCGGAGGGCGGAAAACCATGGCTCTTTATCAAAACCTCTTCACTCAGGTGCAGGTCCGCGGTGTCCCCGAACTGGGCCCCGATTTGGCCGACGGCCCCAACGACCGGGTCGGCCGCCCCGGCTTCGCCCACTGGCTCGGCCGCATCGGCAACGCCCAGATCGGCCCCGTCTATCTGGGCTGGACCGGGGTCATCTCACTGCTGACCGGTTTCCTGGCGTTCGAGATCATCGGGCTGAACATGTTCGCCTCGGTGGGCTGGAACCCGGCGGAGTTCGTGCGCCAGCTCCCGTGGCTCGGCCTCTATCCGCCCGGCCCGGAATACGGCCTGGCCATCCTGCCGCCGCTGGCGGAAGGGGGTTGGTGGCTGATCGCCGGCTTCTTCATGACGGTGTCCGTGATCACCTGGTGCGTGCGCAGCTATCTGCGGGCGAAGGCTCTGGGCCTGGGCAGCCACACCACCTGGGCCTTCGCCTCGGCCATCTGGCTGATGCTGGTCCTTGGTTTCATCCGCCCGGTGATGATGGGCAGCTGGTCCGAGGCGGTGCCGTTCGGCATCTTCCCGCACCTGGACTGGACCGGGGCGTTCTCGATCACCTACGGCAATCTGTTCTACAATCCGTTCCACGCCCTCTCGATCGCCTTCCTCTACGGATCGACCCTGCTGTTCGCCATGCATGGCGCGACCGTGCTGGCGTGCGGCCGCTACTCGCTGGAGCGGGAGGTGGAACAGATCACCGACCGCGGCACGGGGGCCGAGCGCGGCGCCCTGTTCTGGCGCTGGACCATGGGCTGGAACGCCACGATCGAGTCGGTGCATCGCTGGGCCTGGTGGTTCGCCGTTCTGACCACGCTGACCGGCGGCATCGGCATCCTGCTGACCGGAACGGTGGTCGACAACTGGTACGACTGGGCCATCGCGCACAACTACGCGCGCTGAGACAGGTCGGCGACGAAAACGGAGGCCCTTCGCCATGCGGCGGGGGGCCTTCTCGCGTTCAGGCCTTGGGATTAAGCTGGATCATCCGCAGGTTCAGCACCGCCGCGATCGTCACCCAGCCGAGGTAGGGCAGAAGAAGCAGGGCCGCCAGCGGCCTCAGCGGGGCGAACAAAGCGATCACGGCGGCGATCGACAGCCACAGCAGACCCACGTCCGCCAGCGCTAAGTCCATGCGACGCCGCCCGAAGAACAGCCACGACCACGCCGCGTTCAGCACCAGCGATCCGCCATAGACGGCCAGCGTCCCCGCCGCCTCGGCGCCGTGCGCCCGCCACACCAGCCAGCCGGCCGCCGCATTCAGGCTGAACATCACCAGCCAGACCAGCGGAAAGGCCCAGTTCGGCGGGGTCCAGGACGGCCGCGCCAGCGAGGCGTACCAAGCCCCGGGCTTGAACAGGGCGCCCGACGACGCGGCGGCGACGTTTGCGCCGGCGAAGGCCGCAAGGGATGTCCAGGCTTCGGCGTCCATGACGAGTCTCCTCCGCGGACCGAGGGCTGCAGCAGGGCCTTAGCAGCGTTCCGCCCGGAACGCTCATGACGCCTTGGCGATGACGCGGCGCCGCCTCTTGCCAACCGCGCGCCCGCGCCGCAAAGCCGGCACAGCAAACCGCATCGAACCGGAGAAATCGCATGAGCTTGAAGGGTCGCGTCGCCATCGTCACCGGCGCGGGCGGAGGTCTGGGGCGCGAACATGCTCTGTTTCTGTCTCGGCGGGGCGCCGCCGTCGTGGTCAACGACATGAACGCCGACGCGGCCGAGGCGGTCGCGGAGGAGATCCGCGCGGCGGGCGACGATGCCCTGGCCGTGGGCGCGTCCGTCACGGACGAGGCCGCGGTCGCCGAAATGGTCGCCCGCACGCTGGAGCGCTGGGGCCGCGTCGACGCCCTGGTCAACAACGCCGGCATCCTGCGCGACAAGAGCTTCGCCAAGATGGATCTGGCCGACTTCCGCCTGATCGTCGACGTCCATCTGATGGGCGCCGTGGTCTGCACCAAGGCGGTGTGGGAGACCATGCGGACCCAGAACCACGGCCGCATCGTCATGACGACTTCGTCGTCCGGGCTTTACGGCAATTTCGGCCAGGCGAACTACGGTGCGGCCAAGATGGCGCTGGTCGGCCTGATGCAGACCTTGGCGATCGAGGGCGAGAAATACGGCATCCGAGCCAACTGCCTGGCCCCGACGGCGGCCACCGGCATGACCGAGGGCTTGCTGCCGCCGGAGGCCCTGGCCCGCCTGTCCCCCGCCCTGGTCAGCCCGGCCCTGGCCTTGCTGTGCGGGGACGACGCCCCGACACGCGCCGTGGTGTGCGCCGGGGCGGGCCACTTCGCCCGCGCTTATGTGACGTTGACCCCCGGCCAGTTCATCGGACAAGGGGACCGCTCCGCCGACCGTCTGATCGACGCCTGGGACCAGATCTCGTCCCGCGACGGCGAGATCGTGCCGGACTATGGCTTCGTCCAAGCCCAGCGCGAGGTCGCAAGCGCGGCTGCATCCGGCGGCTCACTCGGGTGAGGCGTGGCCGGCCTCAACCGGGCAGGCGGAACATTTCGACCGGCAGGACCGCGTTCAGCTCATAGGCCGACCACAGCACCTCGTTCTGCTTGACGCCGTCGTAGAACAGCCGGACCCGGCCCGGCTGGACGAAGGCCACCCCGGGATTGCGGTAGAAGTCCGAGTACCGCCGCTCGTGCCAGCCGCGCGGCGTCGAGAAGCCCAGCCAAAGGATGGCGTGGTCGTCGCGGTCTATGCCGAACAACGTCTTTCCGCCCGCCAAATCCGTGACGCGGATCACATGCATCGGCCGGCCGTCGGCCGCGTCGTCGGGCAAGCGATCCAGAGTGAATCCTTCGTCGAGGGCGAAGCGGATGATGCCGAATCCGAAATTCTCCGACCACTCCCGGGACGCCTGGGCTCCCTGTACGGGCCCGCGCTGGTCATAGGTCGTCGTGCCGTCGAAGGCCGTCTGGAAATGGATCGAACCGTCCGCGTGACGGGAATCGATCCGCACCATGCCGTTGGCGGCGTGCGCGTCCGCGCTGGCGTCCGGATAGACCCGCCACATGCGGTAGTCGGGGATCACGATCCGTCCGGCCTCCGCCCCTTGCGGAAAGAAGACCGCGCTGCCTTTCAGCGTAAGGGTGCGGGGTCGCATCCAGGTCGCGCCGCCCGCCGCCTCATGTGCCCGTCGCACGATCTCCCGAGCGGTCAGGGCGTCGTCCTGAGCGGCGTCGGGGCCGGGCAGGGCGGCCGTGGCGGGCACGGCCGCCAGCCCGGCCAGCAGGGCGCGTCGGTTCGGCATCAGAACGCGCTTTCCCCCGTGATGGCCCGCCCCAGGATCAGGGCGTGGACGTCGTGGGCGCCTTCGTAGGTGTTGACGGTTTCCAGGTTCATGGCGTGGCGCATGACGTGCATCTCGCCGGTGATGCCGGCGCCGCCGTGCATGTCGCGGGCCTCGCGCGCGATGG
>Ga0209909_100086_pt1 | contig 183114 bp, 182 predicted proteins | sample FECB22metaG_FD_188302 | JGI IMG/M metagenome (GOLD analysis project Ga0209909, IMG submission 188302) | Cyanobacterial communities from the Joint Genome Institute, California, USA - FECB-22 (SPAdes) (version 3) | ecosystem: Environmental > Aquatic > Thermal springs > Hot (42-90C) > Microbial...
TTCGGACTGGAAGAAGCGCCAGGGCAACGTCGCCAAGTACACCAATGCCAAACCCAGGACCGGCACCAACCCGATCGGCTATCAGTTCGGTCCCAACGCCGGCTGCGAGATCCAGCCGCTCACCCGCCTGACCAGCAACTTCACCAGCTTCAAGACGGCGATCGACGCCATGACCGCCGGCGGCGACACCAACATCTCGGCCGGGCTGATGTGGGGCTGGCACACGCTGTCGCCGCACGGCCCGTTCGGCGACGGCGTTCTCTATGGCACCGAGGGCTATACCAAGGCGATCGTGCTCATGACCGACGGCCAGAACCACAATGTCGTCGTGTCCAACAACAACCAGTCGGTCTATTCCGGCATCGGCTACATCTGGCAGAACCGGCTGGGCATCTCGAGCGGCAGCCTCAGCCAGCGCATCGCCAAGCTCGACCAGAAGCTCGCCACGCTGTGCGCGAACGTCAAGGCGGCGGGCATCGTCATCTACACGATCCGGCTCGAGCATCCCGATGTCGACGACTCGACCATCCGGAACTGCGCCTCCTCGCCGGACAAGTTCTTCGACGTCACCGATTCGGCGAAGCTTGCGGCCGTGTTCCAGCGCATCGCCGGCGACATCCAGAAGCTGCGGGTGGCCAGGTGAGCGGCGCAGCGCCTAGCCGGCGATACGGCGCCGTACCGGCTTCGACAGCTTGATCATCTCGTCGATCACCCGGGAATGCAGGAAATCGGCCTTGTCGATGGTGGTGTGCGAAATGTCGGTGCGGTCCTTGAGGTCATTGTTGACGAGGATCGATTTGGAGCCCGGCCGGGGTCTCACCGCGACGCCCCAGCCATTGTTGGACTGATAGAAGTTGATGAGGCGCCGCACATTGGGCGGCGCCTCGCGCGGATGCACCGGATCGAACGTCACCACCAGGGCGACGGGCACCTGCTGCTGCGCAAGCCGCTCCGACATCAGGATCACCGCGTCGGCGCCAAGCGAATGCCCGATCAGGAACACCGGTTCCGGCGAGCGGGTGGACTTGTAGCGGCGGATCAGCTCCTCGGCCACCTTCGGCCAGGACGAATGGTTGAGAACCTGGGTCCGGAATCCCTTTTCCTGCAGTCGTGTGCCGAGCGCGTCCATCCCGTAGGAAAACACGTCCATCAGGCCGCGCAGCAGGATGACGTCGCCCGTCCGGCCCGAGACGGTGGTGGTCTGCCCGGGCGCTGGCGGCGCCGATCGGGGCGTGCTGGCCGCCGTCGCGCCCGAATTGTGCTGAGCCGGAGCGGAAGCGGTTGACCCGGGGGCGCCGATCTCGTCGATGCGGTCGACATTGCGCAGTTCATGCAGCACCGAGCCGGCCTGCGCCGCGACGCCGAGCGGACGGTCTGTGCCGGACAACAGCGTTGCGGCGAGCGCGACCGTCCGCAGAAGTCCCCACCACATCTTCATTCGGTCCGACCCCTGTTGCGTCGCCAGCGGCGGCGGCGATCCCAAGCCCGCATCGGGCAGGATCGCATCCGATTCGCCGGATATTGCAAACGCTGCAGAGCGCGATCCGGTTCAACCGCCGCATCGGCAGTTTCCCGCCGGCCTTGCATTTGCGCAACGCCCGACCTCCAATCGCCGGCGACCCGTCCCTGACCGGAGCCCCCCGTCGATGCCCGATGCCCGTCCCCAGGCCGCTGCCGAGCCGAGCATCGTCCGGCGGCGGCGCGTCTTGCTGTTCGGCGGCTACGAGCATGTGCCAGCGGCGATCCAGTATCGGCGTGTGGTCCGCGAGCTCGGCCGCGCTGCGGCCACATGGTCGATGTGGGCCGAGGCCGGGCCGCCGAGGATCTCGCGCGGCGGGGCGGTTCAGAGCTGGACGATCCGCGCGTGCGGGCCGAACTGGCGGGTGGAGACGGACTTCCGCTACTGCGCCTGGGACGACCTGATCGCCACGGATTTCGCCAGGCCCGACTGGAAGGCCCTGCCGCTCGGCATCGCGGCGCTTGTCGACGTCCTTCTTACCGGGACGGCCTTTCGCTACTTCCGCCACAATTGGCGCTACGGCCTCTTCTACCTCTACCCGCTGGCGATCGTCGCGCTGGCGGCCGCCTTCGCATGGCTGGCGGCCGGCATCCCGCAGAAGATGGGCAGCGCGCTGCCCTGGATCGCCAGACCGCCGCTGGCGCTGGCGGTCTTCTGGCTGGTCTTGCGCTGGCCGGGCGACCGACTGCTGGCGCGCTACATGCTCAACGACTGGACCTTTGCCATCGGCGTGGCGCGCGGCTGGCGGCCGGACTACCGCGACCGCATCGCGGTCTTCTGCGAGGAGATCGCCGACGGGCTGGCGGATGACGGTGTCGATGAAGTGGTCATCATCGGTCACAGTCTCGGAGCCGTGCTCGCCGTCGAAGCGCTCGCCGGACTGCTGGCGCTGAGGCCCGGGCTCGTTGCCACGGCGCCGCCACCGACGCTGATGACGGTGGGATCGTCGCTGTTGAAGGTCGGCCTGCATCCATCTGCCCGCGACCTGCGTGGCGCTGTCCGCACCGTCCTCGAGGAGAAGCGTATCGCCTGGCTTGACTGCACCTCGCTCGTCGATGTGCTCAACTTCTATCGGTGCGACCCGGATCGCGCGCTCGGGCTTGGCGTCGGGCGCTCGCCGGTACTGCGGACGGTCAAGATGCGGGCGATGCTCGGCGAGGCGAGCTATGCCCGCTTCAAGCGCAACTTCCTGCGCCTGCACCGGCAGTTCGTGATGGGCAACGAACGGCGCTACCACTACGATTTCTTCATGGTGTGCTGCGGGCCGATGCCAATGGCCGGACGCATCGCCAACCTCACGCTGGCGGTGGACAACTTCGCTGCGGACGGATCATATCTGCCGGCCGCCGGCGCGGAGCGATCCGACGCAGACGGCGAGGCTGTCCGTCGCGACTGAGACCCGCATGACACCGACCATCGCCAAGATCGTCTGGACGGTCTGCGTGATCGCCTGGTATGTGATCCGCTACCCCTACGAGCGGAAGGCGAAGCGCACCGCAGTGGCCCGCAGCCGACGCGACTGGCGCGAGGTGACGCTGCTGACGATCTCGCTGTCGGGACTCGGGATCATCCCGGGCGCCTATGTCGCGACAGGCTTCGGGCGCGTCGGTGACTACGCCTTCTCCGCGTCTCGGGCCTGGGCGGGTGTCGCTGTGTTCGCCCTGTCGCTGTGGCTGTTCCGCCGCACCCACAAGGACCTGGGGCGCAACTGGTCGGTGTCGCTGGAGGTGCGCGACGGCCACCGGCTGGTCACCGAGGGCGTCTACCGGCATGTGCGCCATCCGATGTATACCGCCTTCTTCCTGTGGGCGGTGGCGCAGACACTGCTGCTGCAGAACTGGATCGCTGGGCCGGCAGGGCTGGTCGGGTTCGGCACCCTGTTCGTGTTCCGGGTGTTCCGCGAAGAGGCGATGATGCTGGAGACCTTCGGCGAGGAATATCGCGCCTATGCGCGTCGGACCAAGCGCCTGGTACCCTGGGTATTCTGATACCGGTCCGCTTTGGAGCCGGCCGGACGGAGGGGAACCGGAAGGGCATGTCGCGGCTGCGGCTCGACGAGGAAATGGTGCGCCGGGGGCTCGCCCCGAGCAGGTCGCGGGCCCGTGATGCGATCCGTCGTGGCTGCGTCGCGGTCGGTGGCCGCACCGTCGACCGGCCGTCCGCTGCGGTCGCCGCGGACGCTGTGATCAGCGTCGACGACCCGGCGCTCGCCTGGGTCTCGCGTGGGGCGCTCAAGCTGATCGCCGCCCTCGACGCCTTCGGTTTCGCGGTGGAGCAGCGCGTCTGCCTCGACATCGGCGCCTCGACCGGCGGTTTCACCCAGGTGCTGCTGGCGCGCGGGGCGGCCTGTGTCCACGCGGTGGACGTCGGACACGGTCAGCTCGATCCGATGGTTGCGGCCGATCCGCGGGTGATCGTCCACGAAGGCCTCAACGCCCGCGAGCTCGGGCCACAGGTCGTGCCGCCGCCGGTCGACGTCATCGTCGCCGATGTCAGCTTCATTCCGCTCAGGCTCGCGATCGCCCCGGCCCTTGATCTGGCCGGCCGCGGGGCGGTGCTGGTGGCGCTCGTCAAGCCGCAGTTCGAGGTCGGGCGCGAGGGGCTCGGCAAGGGCGGCATCGTACGCGACCCGGACCGGGCGCAGGCGGCCGTCACAGACGTCGAGACCTGGCTCGCAGGACGGGGCTGGACCGTCGCCGGTCGGCTCCCCTCCCCGATCGTCGGCGGCGATGGCAATGCCGAATTCCTGGTCGGCGCGCGGCATGGCTGAAGCGACGCTTGCCATCACCCGCCTCGGCCATCGCGGCGACGGTATCGCCGACACGCCGGCCGGCGAGGTGTTCGTGCCGTTCACGCTGCCCGGCGAGACGGTCCTGGCCGATTGCGACGGCGACCGCGCCCGGCTGATCGAGGTCCGTTCGCCGAGCCCTGTTCGGGCAAAGCCGCTCTGCCGGCATTTCGGCACGTGCGGCGGCTGCGCCCTGCAGCACATGGCGCCGCGTGCCTACCGGGCCTGGAAGCGCGAGCTGGTGGTTACCGCACTCGCCCATCGCGGCCTTGCGCCGGAGGTGGCGCCGCTTGTCGCGATCGATCCTCGGTCCCGCCGTCGTGCGGTGCTCACCGCCCGCCGTCAGGGCAAGGCAGTCACCGTCGGATATCACGCCCGCCTGTCGCACCGGCTGATCGACGTCGAGGAATGCCCGGTGCTGGTGCCGGCCATCGAGGCTGCGCTGCCGGCCCTGCGACGGGTCCTGGAACCGTTCGTCGCGGTCAAGGACGACCTGCGGATCGGCATCACGGCAACGCGCAACGGGCTTGACCTCGCGCTCGAGGGACCGGCGCGTCGCGGGCCGGCACTGGTCGCCCGTGTCGTCGACGATGTGCGGCGGATGGGCGTTGCCCGGCTGTCGATCGCCGGCGAACCGGTGCTGACGCTGGCCGAACCGGCGGTCGAGGTGGACGGCATTGCGGTCGTCCCGCCGCCCTTCGCCTTTCTCCAGGCGGTCGAGGCGGCGGAGATCGCCCTCGGCAGTCGCGTCGTTGCGGCGGTCGGTGGCGCACGGCAGGTCGCCGACCTGTACAGCGGCGTCGGCACCTTCTCGCTGCGTCTGGCCCGTTCGGCGCGGGTGAAGGCGGTCGAGGGCGACGCGGACGCGCTGACCGCGCTGGCGGCCGCCGCGGCCCGCGCTGCCGGGCTGAAGCCGGTCGAGACGCTGCGCCGCGACCTGGCGCGGATGCCGCTCGCCGCCGGCGAACTGAAGAGCTTCGACGCGGTGGTGTTCGATCCGCCACGCGCCGGTGCCGCCGCGCAGGCAGCCGAGATCGCCCGGTCCGCCGTTCCAACCGTCGTGGCGGTGTCATGCAACCCGGCGACGCTGGCTCGCGACCTGCGGATACTGGTCGAAGGCGGCTACCGGATCGACAGCGTCACCCCCGTGGACCAGTTCCTCTACGCGCCACATATAGAGGTGGTCGCACGGCTCAGCCGTGCTCGCGGCGGATCAGGAGGCTAGTCATGGCTTCACCCCTCGAGACCCTGTCGCGGCGGGCGAGTTATGGCCTCGCTCAGGGGTCGCGCGTCGCCTGGTACGTCGCCCACGGCTATGCGATGGGCCGTCTCAGGCGGCTTGCGGAAGAGGCGATGCCGCGCATGGCCCGCGCCGAGGCGCCGCAGCCGACGCGGCCCGTGCCGCCGCAACGGGTGCTTTGGCGCGATCTTGCCCGCCTGTTCGCCCGCGACCTCGCCAATGTCGAGGCCGGACATTATCCGATGCCGCGCGACGAAGACGGCCTTGGCGACCGCCTCGACCGCAGCCTCGCCTTCTTTGCGGATCTGCCGCGCATCTTCGAGCGGCGACGCACCGGCGCCCATCAGGAGGTCTTCGCCGAGGCCAGGCGACCGGGCCTGCCGCGCTACTATCTGCAGAACTTTCACTTCCAGACCGGCGGATATCTGTCGGAGGAGTCGGCGCGCATCTATGACGTCCAGGTCGAGGTGCTGTTCAACGGGACCGCCAACGCCATGCGCCGCCAGGCCCTGGTGCCGATCGCGACGCATCTGCGGGGCCGTGACCAGCGCCACATGGCGATGGCGGACATCGCCTGCGGCACCGGACGGTTCCTTCGGATGGCGAGGGAGGCTTTCCCCGGCCTCAGGACGGTGGGGATCGACCTGTCGGAAGCCTATGCGCGCGAGGCGCGCCGCCATGCCGGCGGGCGGGGCCGCGGCGGCGGCGGCGTGCTGGTGGCCAAGGCGGAGGCGCTGCCGCTGGCCGACGCCAGCCAGGACATCGTGTCGAGCATCTTCCTGTTCCATGAGCTGCCGCCGAAGGTGCGCCGCGAGGTCGCGGCGGAGTTCGCCCGGGTGCTGAAGCCTGGCGGCATCGCCGTGTTCATGGATTCGCTGCAGCTTGGCGACGTCGAGGGCTATGACGGGCTGCTGGAGCGCTTCCCGCACGGCTTTCACGAGCCCTATTATGCAAGCTACATCCGCGAGGATCTGACCGCCCTGTTTCAGGGGGCGGGCCTTGATCCGGTATCGAGCGAGCCGATGTTCGTCTCCAGGCTGATGGTGCTGCGGAAGCCCGCTGATGGCAGCGGCGATCATGTCTGACCGCTCCTGCCGCCGTCCCGGACAGCCGCGCGAGCGGCCTGCGGCATGACCGGTCGAAGATGGTGGCCACCAGGGTGAGGCCCGACAATTGGCCGGGTCCGGGCCTTAGCAGGTGAAATGCAACCTGCCGCTGGCGGCCGGAGGATCGCGACGGGATCGAAAAGGGGTCCCGCCGCGTGCGGCGGGACCCGCCCCCGTCCGGGAGGATGCCCGCCTTCCGCCTCGGCGGGTGGCGGGGGACTGCGACGACGGTCGGGGGACGCCGGTTCGGCGTCAGGCCGTCAGCAGTTCCGGCTCCTCCCCCTCGCGTAACCTGGGCTGGTCAAGCTCGTCCGCCATCGTGTCGACGACGAAATCGCAGGTGAGCTGCCGCAGCGCGGTATCGAGATCGCTTGAGCCCGCGGCATACATCGTCCAGCCGGCATCCTGCACGGCCCGGCCCGGAATCGCCAGGACCAGATAATCGGCGCCAGGCCTGGCACCGCGGCCGACGATCCAGTGCATCTCGCCGAAGACGGGATGCGGCGTCTGCAGGCTGAACAGGCTGACGCCGTCCGCCTCCACCAGCGCAGTTCGGGCCCGGTCCAGTATCGTGTGGATATCCGTGGACGGCGCGGCTCCCGCGATCGCCCGCCGGACGCAATCCGCCACCAGATCCACCGCCCCCCGATCCCCGTGCGTGTGGGTCGTGTGCATGACCGCAGTCTGGCGCCCGGAAAGCGGCAACAATTCGGCAGGCGGCAAACCCCGCCGGCAGCTTGGCAGCCCGCTGCGGACCGATCGGCCGGACCGACGGCGGCGCCTCTGTCTGCCGGGTCCGGTGCCCTCCGCGGCCGACTGTCCCTTCGGCCGCACCTGGCTCGATGCTAGACCATCCAGGTCTGTGGATCGGGGATCGGCTCGCGCCGCGCCAGGGCCTGCATGCCCTTCACGCAGCGCACCACCAGCCAGATCAGGATGGCGACGTAGACCAGCCAGCCGATCAGCAGCAGCATCAGCACCATGGCGATCACGCCATAGAGCAGTCCGATCCAGAAGGTGCGGATCTGGTAGGTGTTGTGGCTCTCCAGCCAGCCGGTGGCCTGCTTGCGGTACATGTAGGCCAGCACCACGGCCACGATCGGGACGACGGGAATGATGATGCCGACCAGATAGAGAATGTAGATGAGGTTGGCGCTCTTGACCGGATCCCTCCCGGTCAGGGCATCCGAGACACTATCGACCGGATTCTCCGACATTGCGCTCTCCAGTGGTGACCATTCGCGCGCAGGCGGCGCCTCGCGCGCCAGTGGCGTCGATCCGGCAACCCTAGCACCGATTCGTCTCGGATCGAGGGTAGCGGCACCGGATCGATGCCGTAAAGGCAGCAGCTCGGACCATTGGCGGCAGGCGCGGGGACGATTACAACACTGGCTCGGACGAACGATGACCGGGATCAGGGGAGGATTGCCGAACATGCTCGGGCTGATGCAGGACTGGCCGCTGCTGTGCCACAAGGTGATCGACTATGCGGCGACGCAGTTCGGACAGTCGGAGGTCGTTTCGCGCTCGGTGGAGGGTCCGATCCACCGTTCGACCTATGCCGAGGTCCGCGAGCGGTCGCTGAAGGTCGCCCAGGCACTGGAACGCGACGGCATCGGCTTCGGCGACCGGGTGGGGACGCTCGCCTGGAACACATGGCGCCACCTCGAGGCCTGGTACGGCATCATGGGCCTCGGCGCCATCTATCACACCGTCAATCCGCGGCTGTTCCCCGAACAGATCGTCTACATCATCAATCACGCGGAGGACCGCGTGATGATGACGGATCTCACCTTCGTGCCGCTGCTCGAGAAGATCCAGGATCAGGTTCCGACGATCGAGCGCTTCGTCGTGCTCACCGACGCCGACCACATGCCGGAGACGACGCTGCGCAACGCGGTCGCCTACGAGAGCTGGATCGGCGGGATGGATGGCGACTTCGCCTGGAAGTCGTTCGACGAGAACACCGCCGCCGGCATGTGCTACACGTCCGGTACCACCGGCAATCCCAAGGGCGTGGTCTACTCGCACCGTTCCAACGTGCTTCATGCGATGGCCGTGTCGGTGCCGAACGTGCTCGGGCTGTCCTGTGCTGACAATGTGATGCCGGTCGTGCCGCTGTTCCACGCCAACAGCTGGTCACTCGCCTTCTCGACACCGATGGCCGGCGCGAAGCTGGTGCTGCCGGGCCCGCGGATGGATGGCGCGGCCATCTATGAACTGCTCGATCAGGAACGCGTGACGTTCACTGCCGCGGTGCCGACGGTGTGGCTGATGCTGCTGCAGTATCTCGAGGAGACTGGCCGCGAGCTGCCCCATCTCGAGCGCGTGGCGATCGGCGGCTCGGCCTGTCCGCGCGCGATGATCGAGAAGTTCCAGAACAACTACGGGGTCAGGGTGATGCATGCCTGGGGCATGACCGAGATGAGCCCGATCGGGTCGTGCTGCGCGCTCAAGCCTGCCTATGCGGCGCTGGACGGCGACGCGCGCCTGGACATCCAGGAGAAGCAGGGTTTCCCGCCGTTCACCGTCGAGATGAAGATCACCGATGATGCCGGGCGGCGGCTGCCCTGGGACGGTAAGACGTTCGGACGGCTGAAGGTGGCAGGCCCGGCGGTCGCCCGTTCCTACTTCAAGGGCGAGGGCGGCGAGATCCTCGACAGCGAGGGCTTCTTCGATACCGGCGACGTGGCGACCATCGACCGGCTCGGTTACATGCAGATCACCGACCGCGCCAAGGATGTGATCAAGTCGGGCGGCGAGTGGATCTCCTCCATCGACCTCGAGAACATCGCCGTCGGTCACCCGGACGTCGCCGAGGCGGCGGTAATCGGCGTCGCCCATCCCAAGTGGGACGAGCGACCGCTGCTGATCGTCGTCGTCAAGCCCGGCCGCGCGCCGACCAAGCAGGCGATCCTGGACTTCATGGAGGGCAAGATCGCAAAGTGGTGGATGCCCGACGACGTGGTGTTCGTCGACGAGATCCCGCACACGGCCACAGGCAAGATCCAGAAGATGGCGCTTCGGGAGCAGTTCCGGGGCTACCGCCTGCCCGGCACCGACGCGGCCGGATAGGGAGCGCACTTGCCGGCCCGCTACGTCAGGAGGCGCTCGTCGCAGGCGGTCTGGAGCCGCAGGGCGGGACTTCTTGCGGTTCCGGTGGCGGTGCTGACCACGGCGCTGCATCGGTTCGGCTTCATCGACACGGGTCCGGCGCTGGTACTCGCCGGGATCGCCGGCGCGCTTGCCCTGCTGGCGCTCGTCCTCGGTTTCGGCGCCATGGTCGCGATCTGGCAGCGCGGTCATCGGGGCATGCGGCCGGCCGCGGCGGGGCTCGTCTGTGCGCTTCTCGTCCTCGTCTGGCCGGTCTGGAAGCTGTCCCACGCGGCGCTGCTGCCGCCAATCAACGACGTCACCACCGACTGGTTCGCGCCGCCCTCGCTGGACTGGGCAGCCGAGCTGCGCGGGCCCGGTGGAGCCTCGACTGCCTATCCGGGACGCGACTTCGCGCTCAGGCAGCGCGAGGCCGATCCGGAGATCGTGCCGCTGATCGTCAACTACTCCGCCGATCTTGTGTTCGAGACCGCCCGTGAGCTGGCCGCCGAGTACCACTGGACGGAGATCGACGCGATCCCGCCCGACATAAAGAGCCCCGGCGTCGTCCATCTCGTGGCGCGGACGCCGGTGTTCGGCTTCCCCGACGATGTCGCGATCGTCATTACCCGGCTCGGCCCGGAGGAGACCCGGGTCGACATGCGCTCGGCGTCGCGCTTCGGCCGCCACGATCTCGGCGCCAATGCCGCGCGGATCTACGGGTTCCTGACCAGTCTCGCCACCCGTCTGGACATGCCACTGCTCGCCGCCCCCGGTGAGCCGGCCGACTGAGGCATCCTCGCCGCGGCCCTCCTCTGCGCCTGACGGGACGGCGCGGGGGTCCGGCCCAGCGCAAGCGAGCGCGACTGACGGGCGCTATCGTAGCGTCTTGACGAGACTTTCGTCGGGCCAGCAGGTCTGGGCACGGCCGTTCCGCTGCTGCCACAGGCCGATCGCGGTGCGGGTGCGGAAGCCGACGAGGCCGTCGGCGGCCCCCACGTCGTAGCCCATGGCGATCATCCGCTCCTGCATGGCGCGCACGTCGCCGCGCTTCAACCCGGCGCTCGTGGCCCATCTGCCATGGATGCGGGAGTCGGCGACAAGACGATCGGCGAGGTGGCCGATGAACAGGGCATAGAGATCGGACTCGTTGTAGGTCTTGAGCACGTAGAAGTTTCCCGACACGATGAAGGCGGGGCCGAACCGGCCGGCAGGCATCAAGAGGTGGCGCGGCTCCCCGGCCGCGCCTGGCAGCGGACTGCCGTCGATGCGGGTGGTGCCGACCCGTTGCCACTCGGAGACCGGATAGCGCTTGTCCGGGCCCTCCAGCGCGCAGGGCACCGCATCGGGCACGATCGCCTCGACGCCCCAGTGTACGCCGGGCTGCCAGCCGTGCTGTCGCAGATAGTTGGCAATGGAGGCGAGCGTATCCGGTACCGACCGCCAGATGTCGCGCCGCCCGTCGCCGTCGAAATCGACCGCATAGGCGAGGTATTTCGACGGCAGGAACTGCGGCTGGCCGAGCGCGCCGGCCACCGAGCTCTTCATGTCGGACACCGCGATATGGCCGTCCTGCACGATCTTCAGGGCGGCAATCAGCTCCGGGTAGAACATGTCCTTGCGGGTCGCCATGAACGCCTTGGTGGCGAGCGTGCGGATGGCGGGCTTGGGGATCGCGGCTCGGCCGAAGGCCGACTCGCGGCCCCAGATCGCCACGACGATCTCCTTCGGCACCCCGTAGCGGGCCTCAATCTGGGCGAGCGTCGAGGCCCACTGGCGGATCAGCCCGCGCCCGATGGATTCGAGCGGCTTGATCCTGTCCTCGGCAAAATAGCTGATCGGGCTCGAGAACTCGGCCTGCCAGTTGACCTGCGGCGGGCTCGGGGTCGCGCCGGGAGGTACCAGGTCGGGCAGCGACCAGTCGAGGACGACCCCGCCGGTCGCCGCCTCGAACGTCGCGCGCGACACCCCCTGTCGGCTGGCGTCCGGCCAGACGCGGGTCTCGAGCCACTGCCGGAACTCTGCTTCCGCCGCCTGACGCGACTGCGCCCCGGCGCCAAACGGTGCGGCGGCAAGCAACCAGACAAGCGCGAGCCAGGCGATACGGAGCATGGTCCAGGTCCCCTGCATGGAGTGCGATCGGGCGGTTCGAAACGATTGAAACACGATTGTGCGCCGAACGCGGCATGATCGTAACGTTCAGCACCCAGGAATGGACAGCGTGCCGGGGAGATCGAGTGGTCCGCGACATCGATGTCGCATCCCGGACGGAACTGTAGCCGCCCGCACCGATTCGAGACCTGTCCTGCGTATGAGGTTGTTCATGACATCCGTCTTGAGGCGACTGATGCTGATTGCCGCAACGGCAGGCATGGTGCTGCCTGTCACGGTCGCGGCCGGACGGACCGCCACCGTGGTGAGCGATGCCGACTGCAAGTCGGCCGTCGAGACGGCCACCGGCGGAAGCCCCGATCATGCGCTGCAGAACTGGGTCAGTCTGACATCCGCGCTGTACGGCGCCCGCTGGGCCGATTGGCAGGCCTCGCGCGACAGCGCGGTGGTGTCGCTCCGGCACAACGGGTTCGTGGTCTACCGGGCGGTCGCAATCCCGTGCCGCGTCGGCGCCGCACGCTAGACCAATTTCCCGAGAAGCGGAAACCGGTCCTCCGTTCGAATGTGCGACGAAACGCACGCGTGAAGCGGTTCAGCGTTGCATGGAGTCGATGAACCGCGCCAGCCGGTCCCGGCCTCGCGGCCGGTCAACGCCCGCCGCTGACGTCGATCAAGGCCCCGCTGACATAGGACGCCGCGTCGCTCAGCAGCCAGACGACAGCTTCCGCAACCTCGTCGGCAAGACCCGGACGCCCGAGCGGCACGCCGCCGACCAGTTCGCCGAGCCGGTCGGTCTTGCCGGTGTCGGCGTGGATGTCGGTGTCGATCAGCCCGGGCCGGATCGCATTCACCCGGATACCGTCGGGTCCCAGTTCCCTGGCGAGGCCGAGGGTCATCGAATCGACCGCGCCCTTCGACCCGGCATAGTCGATGAACTCGTTCGGGCTGCCGAGCCGTGCCGCCGCCGACGACATGTTGACCAGCGAACCGCCGCGACCGCCGCGCCGCGTCGACAGACGCCGGGCGCTCTCGCGGGCGACCAGCCAGGCGCCGAAGACATTGACCTCGAAGACGCGCCGGGCAAGGCCGGGGTCGGTGTCGGCGATCCTGCCCGCGACATGCAGCACGCCGGCATTGCTGAACACGCCGTCGATCCAGCCGAACGCCCGCTCCGTCGCGTCGAACATCGCCGTCACGTCGGCCTCGCGCGAGACGTCGCCCCTTATGGCGATCGCCCGGCCGCCCGCGGCCTCGACGGCAGCGACGACCTCGGCCGCCTTCGCGGCATTGCCGGCAAAGTTGACTCCGACCGACCAGCCGCGGGTGCCGGCGAGCCGCGCGGTCGCTGCGCCGATGCCGCGGCTCGCGCCGGTGATGAGGATGGTCTTGGTCATGTCGCAATCTCCTGGTCGGTTGCGAGGGCTGCGGCCGGGCGGACCGGCCGGTCAGGCGGTGCGCAGATACCAGGCGAGGTCGATGTCCGGCACCAGCGCGTTGAAGCGGTCGGCCTCGGCGCGCTTGACCGCCGCAAAGACGTTCAGGAAATCGGCACCGAGATAGTCGGCCAGGAACGCCGAGCGGGCGGCCTCCTCGATGGCAGCCGTCCACCCCGCCGGAAAATCGGGACGGATCGTCTCGTAACCGTTGCCGGTCACCGGCAGCCCCGGATCGACCTCGTTGACCATGCCCCAGTGCATGCCGGCCAGTACGGCTGCCAGCGCCAGGTAGGGGTTAGCATCGGCGCCGGCGACCCGATGCTCGAAGTGACGGGTCTCCGTGCGCCCCCGTGTCACCCGCAGCGGCGCCGTGCGGTTGTCGATGCCCCAGCCCGGCCCGACCGGTGCGTAGCTGCCGGGCCGGAAGCGGCGCCAGGAATTGGCATTCGGTGCGAGGATTCCCATCGATTCGCGCATCGTTGCCATCAGCCCACCGAGCGCATGGAGCAGCGGCCCCGGCGCGATCTCGTGCTCGCCGGCGAAGATGTTGGCGCCGCCGGCATCGGCGAGGCTGACATGGACGTGCAGGCCTGAGCCCGAATGTTCGGCGTAGGGCTTGGCCATGAACGTTGCGGCGAGGCCGTGACGCTCGGCCATGCCCTTGACCAGCCGCTTCAGCAGGATCGCGTCATCGGCCGCGCGCATGGCATCAGCGCGGTGGCGCAGCACCACCTCGAACTGGCCGGGAGCATATTCGGCGATCAGGGTGCGCGCCGGCAGGCCCATCGCCTCCGCAGCCGCATAGATGTCGTCGAACAGCGGCGCGAAGTCGGCGAGATCGTCGATGTGGCAGGCCTGCAGGTGACGCTGCGGCCAGCCAGTCTGGCCGGCCGGCGGCACCAGCCGGCCCGCCTGAGCCGCGGCGCGGTCGACGAGGTAGAACTCCAGTTCGATCGCCGCGACGGGTGTCAGCTTCATCTCCGCGAAGCGTCCGACGACGCGCGCCAGCGCCTGGCGTGGATCGGCATGCATCGGCCGGCCGTCCCGCTCCACCGCGGTCATCAGCATCAGGGCGGAGGGCGTCTCGCGCCACGGCGCCCGCGTCAGCGTTCCCGGCACCGGCCGCAGCACCCGATCTGCGTCGCCGTCGGCCCACAGCAGCCCCGCCTCCTCCACATCGCGGCCGGTGATGTCGAGACCGAAGATCGAACCGGGCAACGGGCGCCCCTCGCTGAACGCCGCCTCCAGTTCCTCGCGGCGCAGCACCTTGCCGCGCGCGATGCCGCTCACATCGGTGAAGAAGGCCTCGATCTGGCGGATGTCGGGGTGCTCGGCGAGGAATCGCCGGGCTTCATCGGCAGGGTCGGTCATGCGCGGGGCGCTCCGGCGGGATCGTCGTGCTTGGTAGTCGAGCCGCGCTTCGGCGTAAAGCGCGCAGACGGGGGCGGCCGACTTGAGGGGCTCAACAGGGCTTTCCCGGTCGGGCGGAGCCGGTCGACGGGTGGCCTTGAACCGATACGGCGATGTGGCCGATCCCGGTCGAAGTGGTGCGGCCGGATCGCGGCCTTGCCGCTCGTGGCGGGCGCATGGGGTCGGGTCATGGCATGCTCGCAGCCAGCGGCCGGCCACCGCCTGAAGGCCGCGTCATACACCGAGAAGGTCGTAGCCCAACCGGCACAGCAGCAGCGCCCCGAAAGCCGCGAGCAGCACGCCGGACACGATGTTGATCCGCCGCAGGGTCGCTTCGCCGAGCAGATGCCGGATGCGCGCCACCACGGCCGACAGGCCGATCCACCACAGCAGCGCGCCGCCGCACACCGAGACGACCAGCAGCCCGGCCGCCGCGTAATCGCCTTCGGGCAGCAGATCGTCGCCGACGAGCGCGCCGAAGATCGCCAGAAAGCCGAGGATGGCGCCCGGATTGGTGACCGTGATGAGAAAGGTCGTCGGGACGATCCTCACCGCCGAATCGGCGACGTGCTGCCCCGGCACCTCGGCCGTGCGGGGCGTCAGCATCATCACCCTGACACCGTAGAGTACCAGGATGACGCCGCCGACAAGCTGGATCAGATGGGCATGGTGTTCGATCGCCTCGGCGATTGCGGCGATGCCGAAACCGGCGATCGAGGCCAGCACACCGTCGCCGATCACCGCCCCCATCCCGGCCATGACGGCCGGCACGAACCCATAGCGCAACGCCCGACCGATGCACAGGATGTTCACCGGTCCGACCGGAGCCGAGACCACTATACCGATGAAGATCCCGATCGGAATGATCGCCAGGTCCGGCATTTGCCCCCAAGGCGCAAGGTTGTCGAACGTCCCCCATGGACGATTCTAGCCGTCTCGCCCCTGCAGATACAACGCCGATCCGCGCCTCGGGCTTGATTGTCGCGCCCGCTCGCCGATGCCGCCCGCCGATCCCGATGAGCGGCCCGATACGGCTTGACCGGCGCTGCCGCAGCGTGATCATGGTCGGCATGAAGCTGCCATCCGCCGCCTTCGCGATCCTTGTCTGTGCCCTCGTCGCCGTGCCCGTGGCCGGCCATGCCCAGACCAAGGTGCGGACCGAGACGATCGAAGTGCCGGCGGAGCCGGCACCGCAGGACGGCGCGACGACCGCAGACGAGAATCCCGTTTCCGGACCCGCCGCCGAGCTGACCGATGTTCCGGTGCCGCAATACGATCTGTCGCTGCTGCCGCCGCCGGTCGCGCGGATGCGCGCGCAGATCATCGCCGCAGCCCGCACCGGCGACATCGAGAAGCTGCGCCCGGTGATCGAGGCCAACGAGATGCCGCCGATCTTTTCGTTCGGCGGCGAGGACGACGCGATCGCCTATCTCCGGTCGATCTCGGGCGATCCGGACGGACGCGAGATCCTGGCCATCATGATCGAGATCCTGGAGGCGGGATACGCCCATCTCGATCCCGGCACGCCGCAGGAAATGTATGTCTGGCCGTACTTCCACGCCGTGCCGTTCGAGGCGCTGACGCCCGAACAGGAGGTCGAGCTCTACAAGATCATCACGCCGCAGGACCGCAAGGGGATGGAGGATTACGGCGGCTATACCTTCTTCCGCCTCGGCATCGGTCCGGACGGCACGTGGCATTTCTTCGTGGCAGGCGACTGATCGGGGCGCCACTCACCGACTGGCCTCGTCGGCCAGCGCCTCGAAGCGCGCGCCGAACAGGGCATGCGCCACCATGAACTCCGAATGCGAGGCGATGCTCGCATAGAAGGCGGCCGCCTCGGCGTTGGTCGGCAGCGCCGTCCACCAGACGAAGCCGCGGCCGCGCGTCCGGGCTGCCGCCGCAACGGCCGCCATCAGCCGGCGCGCGATGCCACGCCGCCGGGCCGGCGGTTCGACGAAGAGATCGATCAGGTAGACGCCGGCCATCGCGTGCTCTGTGTCATAGGCATCGCACCATGCCGCGTAGCCGACGACCGCGGCCCCGTCGGCGGCGACCAGCAGCGACAGCTTGGGCGCCGGTCCGAACGCGTCGCGCATCAGCACCTCGCGCGTCATCCGGCCCGTCTCGGCGCCGACATGGGCGTTGAGGCCGCCGATCAGCCGCACGAGCGCGTCTGCGTCGCCCGGGCCGGCCGGCCGGATCGTCGCTGGCATCGCGGTCAGCCGCGCGCCAGCGTTTCGAGGAAGCGGACCGGCGCGCCGACCGACGGCGTGACGAGTTCGCCATCCCACATCACCCGGTTGCCGCGGATGATCGTCCCGACCGGCCAGCCGGTGACCGCCATGCCGGCATAGGGGGTCCAGCCCGCCTTCGAGGCGATCCAGGCGTCGGTAAGGATTTCGCTGCGCTTGAGGTCGACCACGGTGAAATCGGCGTCGTAGCCCGCCGCGATGCGACCCTTTCCGGCGATCTGGAACAGCCGGGCCGGTCCGGCCGAGGTCATGTCGACGAAGCGCTCGATGCTCATCCGGCCCTTCGCCACATGGTCGAGCATCACCGGCACCAGCGTCTGCACCCCGGCCATGCCGGACGGCGAGGCGGGATAGGGCTTTTCCTTCTCTGCCAGCGTATGCGGCGCGTGATCGGAGCCCAGGATGTCGGCCACCCCGTTCGCCACGCCAGCCCAGAGGCCGTCGCGATGGGCGCGGTCGCGAACCGGCGGATTCATCTGCAGCTTCGTGCCCAGCCGTGCATAGTCGTCGGCCGAGAGCGTCAGATGGTGCGGTGTCACCTCGACGCTGGCGACATCCTTGTGGCCGGCGAGGAACCTCATCTCCTCGGCGGTCGAGATATGCAGGATGTGGATACGCTTGCCGGCGGCGCGGGCCAGCCGCACCAGCCGCTCGGTTGCCATCAGCGCGGCGGCGGAGTCGCGCCAGACCGGATGGCTCGCCGCATCGCCCGCGACGCGCTCGCTGAGCCGCTCGCGCAGGCGGAATTCGTCCTCGGCGTGGAAGGCGGCGCGGCGGCGGATGTGCCTCAGGATCTCGGCGATGCCGTTATCGTCCTCGACCAGCAGTGAGCCGGTCGATGACCCCATGAACACCTTGACCCCGGCGCAGCCGGGTAGCATCTCCAGTTCGCCGAGCTCGTGTGCATTGTCGCGCGTGCCGCCCATGAAGAAGGCGTGGTCGCAGTGCATCCGCCCCTGCGCGCGGGTGAGCTTGTCGGCGAGCGCGGCCGCGCTGACCGTCAGGGGGTTGGTGTTCGGCATCTCGAACACGGCCGTCACGCCGCCCAGCACGGCGGCGCGCGACCCGGATTCGAGATCCTCCTTGTGCTCGGCGCCCGGCTCGCGGAAATGTACCTGGGTGTCGATGACGCCGGGCAGGATGGTGAGCCCGGTGCAGTCGATCCGCTCGCCGGCGCTCGCCGCCGGAATCGCGCCCAGCGCGGCGATCCTTCCGTCGCGCACGCCGATGTCGCGCCGGCCCACCCCGTCGTGGTTGACTACCGTGCCGCCCGCAAGAACCAGGTCGTAGCGTTCGCCCATCGCCGTTCCGCCCTTCCGCCGATGTCCGCCTTGTCACCGGCCCGGCCGGGCCATACCTAGCATCGGTCCGGGCGGCAAGTCTCGGGGATGATCCGACAGGCTGCTCTGCGCGTGGCGGGAGGCATGGCATGAGCGCTCATTATGCGGCACGGCTGACGGGACGCGGCGTGGTCGCGCTCAGGCCTGCAGTGGGCGCGCCGGACGGGGCGGCCACCGCCAAGGCGTTCCTGCACGGCCTCGTGACCGCAGACATGGATGAACTTTCTCCCGGCGCCGCGGCCGCCGCGGCGCTGCTCACCCCGCAGGGCAAGATCGCCTTCGAATTCATCATCCACGCGCGCCCCGACGGGGAATATCTGCTCGATACACCGGCAGGGATCGCGGCCGAACTTCAGAAGCGGCTGATGTTCTATCGTCTGAGGGCGAAGATCGACATCGCCCAGCGCCCGGATCTCGCGGTCATCGCGGTCTGGGGCGATCCCGGCCGTGCAGAGGCGGCCCCTGATGCGCCAGGCGCCGTCGCCGATCCGCGCTGGCCGGCGCTCGGCTGGCGGGCGATCGTTGCCGCCGGCGAGGTCGAAGCGATTCTTGGCCGCTTCGCCTTGGCCGACATGGCGGCCTTCGAGGCGCACCGCATCGGCCTCGGCGTCGCCGAATTGTCCCGTGACTACCAGCCCGGCGAGGTGTTTCCGCACGAGGCGAACCTCGATCAGCTGCATGGTGTCGCCTTCGGCAAGGGCTGCTATGTCGGGCAGGAGGTGGTCTCGCGGATGCACCATCGCGGCACCATTCGTAGCCGTTTCGTGCCCGTGACGATCGCCGGCCCAGCCCCCGAGCCCGGCACGCCGGTCGAGATCGCCGGCAAGGCGTCGGGGGCGATGGGCTCGTCGGCCGGGGCGGCCGGTTTCGCGCTTCTTCGCCTCGACCGGCTGGCCGACACGCTCGTCGACGGCAGGCTGCCGGACGGTGCAGTACGAAGCGGCGAGGCGACGCTGATCCCGCTCCGACCAGCCTGGGCCACCTTCGCCTGGCCGGGCGAGGACAGGGCTGGCTGAGGCGCGGCCGTCGCTGCGCCTCCGCATGTCCGGTGGTTCACGACCAGCGCAGCGCACCCGCTCTCCCGCACAGACAGGGGACGGGCGCTGCCGCTACCGTCTCGGCTCTCTCCCCGCCGCCGGCAGGAGGCACGCGCAGCGGTGGCTTCCGCCTGTCGACCATGCTTGACTGCGGTCGTTTCGGAACGATCGACCGGCTGCATCCGATGACATCCGATGAGACGATTCGCATGACCCGGGCCGCGCGCAGCACGGCGCGAGGCTCGGCCGCCGCCCCGCGTGTCTGGCAGCGGATGCTGTCAGGGCGGCGGCTCGATCTGCTCGACCCCTCGCCGCTCGACATCGAGATCGCCGATATCGCCCACGGCCTCGCCCGCGTCGCGCGCTGGAACGGCCAGACGACGGGCGATCACGCCTTCTCGGTCGCCGAGCACAGCCTGCTGGTCGAGGAACTGTTCGGCCGGGTGGCCCTCGCCACCGGGAAGGAGGGCGCGGCGGCGACCTCTGCCTGGCGGCTGGCGGCGTTGCTCCACGATGCGCCGGAATATGTGATCGGCGACATCATCAGCCCCTTCAAGGCGGTGCTGGGCGATGGCTACAAGGCGGTGGAGGGGCGGATCCTGGCCGCTGTCCACCTGCGCTTCGGCCTGCCAGCGGTACTGCCGGCTGCTGTCAGCGCCGCGATCAAGCGCGCTGACCGTGCCGCCGCCTTCCTCGAGGCAACCCAGCTCGCCGGCTTCACCCTGAGCGAAGCCCAGCGCTATTTCGGTCGGCCGGGGAAGCTCGGCGGGGAGAGGCTGGAGGCCTTGTTCAAGCTGCAACCGTTGCCAGTGGCGCAGGCCGAGGCGCGGTTCTTGACGCGGTTCGGGGAGCTGTGGGGCGGCTAGGGGGAGGCCGGAGGAGGGGGCGACGGTGCCGCCTGCCCCTTCCAAAGCTGTGCACGCAACCTATCTCCCCTTGACGTCACCTCCGTCTCCCGGAGCCCGTCCCGCATTTCCTGGCTTCCCTCGCAAGACCCCGTCCTCGGCGATCCGCGCTCCTGCGAGGCGCTCGATCTCGTCATCGTACCGCGCGCCCGCGATCTCGGCGGCTTCGCTGTGCGCCGGGCGCTGCCGCATGGGCGGCGGCAGATGGTCGGGCCGTTCATCTTCTTCGACCAGATGGGGCCGGTGCAGTTCGTTGGCGGCCGGGGCATGGATGTGCGGCCGCATCCGCATATCGGGCTTGCCACCGTTACCTATCTGTTCGACGGCCGGGTGATGCATCGCGACAGCGAGGGCAACGAGGTGGAGATCACGCCGGGCGCCATGAACCTGATGACGGCCGGGCGTGGCATCGCCCATTCTGAGCGGACTCCCGGCGATGTGCGCCGCGACGGTGGGGCGATGCACGGCATCCAGAGCTGGATCGCGCTGCCCGAGGCGCACGAGGAGACCGATCCCTCGTTCCAGCATTTTGCTGCCTCCGTGCTGCCGCTCGTCGAGGACCGTGGCGTCAGCGCGCGGGTGATCGCCGGCTCTGCCTTCGGCGCTACCGCGCCGGTCGCCCGGCTGTCGGACTGGTTCTATGTCGAGGTGGTGCTGGCGGCCGGCGCATCGGCCCCACTGGACGCCGACCACGAGGAGCGGGCGATCTACGTGGTCGAGGGCACGGTGGAGATCGCCGGGGACCGCTTCGAGGGTCCGCGCCTGCTGATCTTCCGGCCCGGCGACCGGATCACCGTCAAGGCGGCGGACCGGGCACGGATGCTGTTCCTCGGCGGGGCGGCGGCGGATGGCCCGCGCCACATCTGGTGGAACTTCGTCTCCTCGCGCAGGGAGCGCATCGAGGAGGCGAAGCAGGCCTGGAAGACCGGCCGCTTCAAGCCGGTCCCCGGTGAGAGCGAGTTCATCCCGCTTCCCGAACCGTCGGGATAGGCGGTCTGGTTCGCGGCGGGCGGCTGCGCGGGGCCGATCCGGCCCCCATGGCCCGCTGTGCCTGCCACGGCAGGTGGGCGGAGGGGACGCCGGTCAGATGCCGTGCCGGCGGATGTTGGCGAGAACCTTGTGCAGCGTCCCGATGAAGGCCTGGAACTCGTCGGTGCCGATGCCCGCGAACATCTTGACATACTGTTCGTACATCATCGGCCAGACCTCCTCGAAGGCGCTGCGGCCAGCATCGGTGATGTGCACCTCGCGCACACGCATGTCGTCGGGTCGGGCCTGGCGGCGGATCAGCCCCTGTTCCTCCATGGCGTCGAGCGTTCGGCTCATCGTCGACTGCTCGGTCACGGTGAACACTGCCAGCTCGTTCACCGTCATGCCCGAACTGATGCTCAGCACCGCCAGCACGCGCATGCGGGTGGTGGTCATGTCGTAGGCCTTCAGCGCCTCGGCGAGGTCGGCGTTCCACCGCGCCATGATGCGGTTCATGAGGTAGGGCGCGAAGTGATTGAGGCCGATCTCGCCCATCGAGGGAATCGAGTCCGGACCGCGCGGATCGCGCGACAGGATGGCGGTCAGGAACGGCCCCTCGGTCATGGTGTCTCCGCGCCGGCGTCAGCCGAGCGATTTGGCCAGCAGATAGCCCGACCCGCCGCTGAGCCCGGGGCCGGGATGGGTGGATGCGCCGATATGATACAACCGTCCGACGTGAGTGGAATGGTTGCGCGAGCCCTTGAACGGCCGCCACAGGAAGAACTGGTCGAGACCGCAATAGCCGCCATAGGGATCGCCACCGACCAGGTTGACGTTCAGCGCCTCGAGATCGGCCGGCGAATAGACTCGCCGGGCGAGCCGGATCGCCGCGAAGTTCTCGATATGGCGCGCCAGGATCGCCTCGACCCGGTCGGCATACGCCTCGCGCAGCGCCTCCGTCCAGCGCCCGTCGGCGGGGATGGCGAATGCGCCCGCCGCATCGCCCTTCACATGCCGCGGCACCTCCGGCAACTGCACCCACAAGACGGCCTTGCCCGGCGGGCAGCGGGACGGATCCAGCGCCGAGGGCTGGCCGACGCAGATCGTCGGCACCTCCGGGATCATGCCGCGCTCGGCCTCGTTGGCCGCCTTGGAAACGCCGTCGAGACCCGGCGTGAGATGCAGCAGCGCCACCGATTCGAGCCCCGGTGTCGTCCAGCGCGGCGGCGCATCGAGCGCATAGTGGATCTGCATGTCGCCCTTGCCGTAGCGATAGCCGGCAACCGACGCGGCGATCCCGGCGGGGACGCTGTCCGGCGGCAGCAGCCGCCCGTAGAGCTGCGTCGGCGTGACCGAGCAGATCACGCCGCGCGCGGCGAGGATCTCGCCGCCGTCGGCCAGCCGCACGCCGCGCGCGTCGCCGGCGCCGTCGAGCAGGATCTCCACCACGTCGGCGCCTGTGCGGCAGATGCCGCCATTCGCCGCAATCAGCGAGGCGAAGGCGGCTGGTACGGCGCCCGCCCCGCCCTTCGCGACCGGCGCTCCGGCCGCCTCCAGCGCAAAGGCGACGACACGGGCCATCTGGCCGGAATACGCTGCCTCCGGGCCCAGCCCGCAATGCAGTACCCAGGGTGCCATCAGCGCATGGAACCGCTCCGATCGGTAGCCCTGCTCGAGCCAGCCCCGCGCCGTTTCCAGCGCCTCGCCGAAGAAGGCGGCGAGGCCGCGCGGGCCGCGCCGCCACGTCTCGCGGGCGACCGCCCTGGCGGTACTCCAGGACCACAGCGCGCCGCCGAGAAGGGCGAAGAGGAACGGTGCATCTGCCCCGAGCCGATCCATGTCGGCGGCAAATCGGGTTCCGTCGCCCGGCGCGAGCGCCTCGAAGGCCGCGACATTCGCGGCGCGGTCCATCCGCAGCACCAATGCGTCGCCATCCGGCATCACGACGCCTGTCGGCGTATCGGTGTGGGCGAAGGACAGACCGTGCCTGGCGAGATCGGGCCCCAGCTCGGCATAGGCCGGAGAAAGCACGAACAGCACGAAGGTTGCCGCCATCACGTCGTGGCGGAAGCCAGGAACGGTCACTTCTGCGGTCATCATGCAACCGCCGAGGCGGTCGCTGCGCTCGAGCACGACGACGCGGTTGCCGCGCCGGCTCAGCAGCGCCGCGGCGACCAGCGCGTTGATGCCGCTGCCGACGATGACGTAGTCGGTATCAGCCATCGGCGGCTCCCCCTCGTTCTCGTCCGGGCCGCCGGTCGACGCGCCGTTCCCCCTCGCGCGCCTGCGCCATTGCGGACGGCCGGCGGCCGATCCGGGGTCGCAGGGCCGGGCGGACGACGAGCGTGCCGGAGCCCATGACCGGTGTCCGTTTCAGCCGCGCGCAACGAGGGCGAGGACGCGCAGCGGGCTGCCGGTGCCCCTGACGATCTTGAGCGGCGGCGTGATCAGGATGGCGCCGGTCGGCGGCAGTCGATCGAGATTGCACAGGCTGGCGAGACCGTATTTGCCGGCCTTGTGGACGAGGTTGTGCGCCGGGAACGGTGGATTCATGCCGCCGGCCTGGCCGGCATCGGTGCCGACCGTCTCGCTGCCCCAGCCGATGATGTCCTTCGACAGGATGTATTCGAGGCAGTCGACGCTGGGGCCCGGCGAATGCGGACCGGTCTCGTCGGCATTGAGGAAGGCCTCCTCGGAACCGTTGCGCTTGTACCAGTCGGAGCGCAGCAGCACCCAGCTGCGCGCCGGGATCTCGCCGTGTTCCTTCTCCCAGGCGCGGACGTGGTCGGCGGTCAGCAGGAAGTCCGGATCGGCGGCGACCTCCTTCGAGCAGTCGATCACGCAGGCGGGCGCCACCAGGTTCTGAGCCGGCAGCGTGTCGGTATAGCCGTCGGCATGATCGCGGCCGGTGATCCAGTGCACCGGGGCATCGAAATGGGTGCCGGAATGCTCGCCGAGCTTCAGCCAGTTCCATGCCCAGAACGGGCCATTCTGATCGTAATTCGAGATCTCATGGATCTCGACCTTCGGGGTGTTCTTGCCGATCTCCGGCGGCAGCTTGATCAACGGCGTGTCGGGTCCGAGTGGCGCGGTCAAGTCGACCACCTCGATCGATCCGGACTTCAGCGCGCTGGCGAGTTCCGCCAGGACGGCCTGAGCGTTCATGGTCATCTCCCCTCAACGTGGTGCGGACTGGCTCCGCAGGTCCTGCCGCAGGCATTGCCGTCAGGCCAGACTAGCCGGGCCGTATGGGAATGCAAGTAATTGATACGGGCTGATCTGACCTTCAGACAACGCCCCTGTGGAGACGGCAGGATGGTCATCCGGGAGAGAAAACTGTTCATTTTCATGGAATTGTAGCCTCATTCAGGCCGGCTTGGCCGGTCGGCCGAAGGCGCTGGCGGGACCGGCTCGCCAGTCGGCGATGGACCGGTCCATGCATCTGTGGCTAATTTCGATCCGCTGCTGGACGCGGGGGAACAGGACATGACGAGCTATGACGCAGTGATCGTCGGTGCGGGTCACAACGGGCTTGCCGCCGCTGTGCATCTGGCTTCGAAGGGCTGGCGCGTCGCCGTCGTCGAGAGGGCCGGCGTCGCGGGCGGGGCGGTCAAGACTGCGGAGATCACGCTTCCAGGCTTCCGCCATGACCTCTATGCGATGAATCTCGGGCTGTTCGCGGGATCGCCCTTCTTCCAGGCGCACAAGGACAGGCTGCTTCAGGCGGGCCTCGAGTTCGTCGGTGCCACCGACTGTTTCGCCAGCGCCTTTCCGGACGGCAGCTGGCTCGGCGTCAGTCAGGACGCCGAGACGAATCTCGCCCGTATCGCCGCGATCTCGCAATCCGACGCGGAGGCGTGGCGGAGGATGATGGGCGATTTCGGCCGTGACGCCCCGCATATCTTCGCCCTGCTGGGGGCGCCGATGCCCTCCCGAGAGCTTGCCGGCATCCTCTGGAAGGCCTGGCGGGCGAACGGTACCGGCTGGCTGCTCGACACCGGCCGGCTGCTCGCCTCCTCGACCCGCGCCTTCCTGGATGCCCGCTTCTCGGACGAGCGTGTGAAGGCGATGCTCGGGGCCTGGGGCATGCATCTCGACTATGCCCCGGATGTGGCTGGCGGGGCGCTGTTCCCCTATCTCGAGGCGATGGCCGACCAGGCCTTCGGGATGGCGCTCGGCAGGGGCGGCGCCGACACCATCATCCGCGCGATGACGACGTCTATCGAGGCGCTCGGCGGCGAGGTGATGACGGGTTCGGAGGTGGTGCGGATCCTTGCCGAGGGGGGCACGGCGCGCGGCGTCGAGCTTGCCGACGGCCGGCGGCTGTCGGCCGCTCGCGCCGTGATTGCCAATACGCATCCCCGCATCCTGTTCGACCGTCTGCTGTCGGGCCCCTGTGCTGCCGCTCCGGCCGCGCGGAAGATTGCCGCGCTGCGGCCGGGACCGGCGACGATGATGATCCATCTCGCCATGTCGGATCTCCCCGACTGGACGGCGGGCGCCGAGCTGAGGCGGTTCGCCTATGTCCATCTCGCGCCGTCGCTCGACGTGATGGCGGCGACATACCAGCAGGCCATGGCGGGGCTGTTGCCTGCCGAGCCGCTGCTGGTCGTCGGCCAGCCCACCGCGATCGACGCGAGCCGGGCGCCCGCCGGCAAGCACATTCTCTGGGTCCAGGTGCGGGTGCTGACGTCCGCGATCCGCGGCGATGCCGCCGGCGCGATCGCCGCGCGCGACTGGGACGCGGCGAAGGATGCCTATGCCGACCGGGTCGTCGCCATCATCGACCGTTATGCGCCGGGAACGTCGGCGAAGGTCCTCGCGCGCACGGTGCTGTCGCCGCTCGACCTCGAGCGCGACAATCCGAACCTCGTTGGCGGCGACAGTCTGTCGGGCAGCCACCATCTCGACCAGCACTTCCTGTTCCGCCCGGCACCGGGCTGGTCGCGCTACCGGACGCCGGTCGACCGGCTCTACATGATCGGCGCCGCGACCTGGCCGGGCGGCGGTACCGGCGCCGGGTCGGGCTTCCTGCTGGCGAAGGCGCTGGCGGGCAAGGCGTGAGCGGGCCTGATCCTGCGGGCGAAATGCGACCTGTGCCGGTCGGGCGCCTGCGGTTGCCGCAGGGTCGGACGCGGCGCGATCCGGCCCGAGCGGATCGCAGCGCCGACGTCGCGGCGCAGGGACATTCCATGAAGGATCTCGCGATCCCGGATCGCACTGAAGCTTGCTGGTTGAACGGCGGCGCGTTTGGTGGGAAACGGGCAGGTTGAAACGTTGCGCATGCCGAGGAGAGCCGTCGCGATGGACGAAACCGCCCCCAAGCCCCGCAAGGGCTATGTCCGAGCCGAAGTGCTGTTGCCGGCGCTGCGCTACCAGATCCGCCAGCATCCCGTGGAGGCATCGGTCGGCATCCTGGCGATCATGACACCTGATGGCACCGTGACGCTGACCCTGCACCGGGAGGCAATCGCCCAGCTCGGCACGGCGATGATCCTCGAGGCGCAGAAGATGGCCGGCCAGGCGAACTGAACCGAGGCCAGCTGGCGGGGCCGGTGCGGCCGTCTTCCGCCGCTCATGGTAACCAAGGGGTGAACCGGCCCCTATCCGGGGTGGGCAGCCGACGCTACCATCGCCCAGGTCCTTTCGCCGCACACATGACCGGGATACAGATGGGCGTTGCGATCTGGCTGTTCACGCTGCTGGTCGTCGTTCCGACCGTCTTGCAGGCGAGCGTCGGCGGCGCGCCGATGCTGGCCTACCTGTTCGTGCTCAACCTGATCGCCGGCTATCTGTTCTGGACGCGGCGGGGGCTGGGCGAGCTCGGCGAGAAGTCGGTGGCGCTCGTCTATCTCGGCTCCGGCATGCTGTTCTTCTCGGTACTCGTCGAGCCGATGCGGATCGACAGGATCGACCTGACCGAGCTGCGCAGCTGGGAAGGCTGGCAGTCCGCCCTCGAGCGTGAGATTCCCGATTATCCCAGGCTCGAGGGCAGTCCCGTCGCCCAGGGTGCCGTCGCCCGTCGTACCGGCCAGTCGAACCGCTCCTGGCTGGAGGGCATGGTCGAGGATGTGGTGCTGCCGCCGGATCGGCCCCGCTAGCTGTGGCGTCCTGGCAGATTGTCCGAGGGCATGGCGGGTCTGCTGACGGCTGGACGGTCGGGCTGCCGGGCCCCGACGCCCGGGTCGCCCAACAGCCGGGCTGCTCGACAGATCGCCCGGCGCGCTGCAAGGCCGATGCACCGGCCCCGGTTCACGCCTTCGGGAAGTGTCGCGCGTGCCAGTGGCGGGCGATGTCGATGCGTCGGCAGACCCAGGCATCCTCGTGGCGCAGCACATGGTCGAGGAACCGCGCCAGCGCGGCCGCCCGGCCCGGCCGCCCGGCCAGCCGGCAATGCAGGCCGATCGACATCATCCGCGGCCGGTCCGCGCCCTCCGCGTACAGCACGTCGAAGCTGTCCTTCAGATAGGCGAAGAACTGGTCGCCCGAATTGAATCCCTGCGCGGTGGCGAAACGCATGTCATTGGCATCGAGCGTGTAGGGGATGACCAGATGCGGTCCGTGCGGCCCGGCGACCCAGTACGGCAGGTCGTCGGCATAGGAATCCGAGTCGTAGAGGAAGCCGCCCTCCTCCATCACCAGCCGCCGCGTGTTCGACGAACAGCGGCCGAGATACCAGCCGAGCGGTCGTGAGCCGGTGGTCTCGATGTGGAGGCGGATCGCCTCCGCCAGATGCCGGCGCTCCTCGTCCTCTGGAACATCCCGGTAGTCGATCCAGCGGTAGCCGTGGCTGGCGATCTCCCAATCCGCCTCGCGCATGGCGGCGACGGCCTCCGGATTGCGGGCAAGCGCCATGGCGACGCCATAGACCGTCACCGGCAGGCCGAGCGCGGTGAACATGCGCCACAGCCGCCAGAAGCCGGCCCGCGAGCCGTATTCGTAGATCGATTCCATGTTCATGTGCCGCTGGCCTGGCCACGGCACTGCCCCGACGATCTCCGACAGGAAGGCCTCCGAGGCGGCATCGCCGTGCAGGATCGAGTTCTCGCCGCCTTCCTCGTAGTTGATCACGAACTGCACCGCGAGCCGGGCGCCGGCCGGCCAGTCGGCGTGCGGCGGCGTCCGTCCATAGCCGATCATGTCGCGCGGATAGTCCGTCCAGGCGCCGGCCATTGCGTTGCTCCCGCTCAGGCGTCGAGACGCGCGAAGATGTCGTCCGTGAGCGTGAGCCGCTGCTTCTTCATCTCCTCGAGATGCGCGTCGCCGCTCGGCTCGATATCGCTTTCGGCACGATGGATGTCGCGGTTCAGGTGGTGATACGCATCCGCCCGGCGGGTGAAGTGCCGGGCCGATGTCTTGACTGCAAGAATGCGGTCGGCGGTCTCGGGAAATTCCTCGTGCAGCTCATGCGGCGTATGGCTCATGGCGGCTACCTGCGATGCCGGTCGTCGGTCGGCTGTCGCATGGACGACACGGCACATCAAGCCGTCCCGCGCTCTTGCCACCGGCGGACCTATCCGATATCCCCGCAACGATCATCCCCGCAGGAAGAGAACATCGCTGCAGCGCGCTATGAAATCTCCTCTTGCCGTTCGCCCGTCCGCCGCCGCTTTGCGACCCCTCGCAGGGGGCACATCGCCGATACAGGCAATCGCTGACGCCTTTCGGGCCGCGCCATGACGCCCGGCCATTACTGGCGCCTCGTCGCCTATCGCATCTATGCCGATCTGAGGACCGAGCGTCAGCGGACATTTCTCGGGATCGCATGGTGGTTCATCGACCCCATCATCTTCGTGGCGGTCTATTACGTCGTCTTCGACATCCTGATGCGCATCCGGGCGCCGGAGTTCATCGCCTTTCTGTCGATCGGGGTACTGATGTACCGGTGGTTCGGCGTCTGCGTCCAGTCGTCGGCGAATTCGATTGCCGGTGCCGCCTCGCTGATGCGCACGCTGCGTCTGCCGATCACGCTGTTTCCTACGATCGCCGTTCTGACCAACACCGTACGCTTCCTCGTCCCGTTCAGTGCCTTCCTGGTCGGCGCCTGGATCTACGGCTACCATCCTGGCACGTCCTATGCCGCGCTGCCGCTGGTGCTCGTCGCCATGCTGTCGCTGGGCAGCGCGCTCGGTTTTGTGCTGGCCGTGTTCATGCCCTTCGTCCCGGATCTGGAGAAGGTGATCGAGTTCGGCCTGCGGGCGCTGATGTTCATGTCCGGCATTTTCTATTCGGTGGATCGGCTCGCGCCGGAGGTGCAGGAGCTGTTCTTCCTCAATCCCGTCGCATTCCTGCTCGACGCGGCACGCAAGATCATCCTGCACGATCAGGTTCCTGATCTCGGCCGTCTGGCGCTGATCATCCTGCTGTCGGGCCTCGTGGTGTCGGTCGGGGCCCTGCTGTTGCGCCGGTTCCGCGGAACCTATGTGAAGGTGCTGCCATGACCGTGAGCGACATCGCGCGGCTCGACCAGATGCCAGCGGCAGCGGACCGCACGGAGGTGGTGATCCGGCTCGAAAATGTCGGCGTGCGCTATCGCTCCAAGAAGGCCGGGCCGTTCTCGCGCGCCGGTGTCTGGGCGCTCAAGGACGTCACGCTCGAGGTCTATCGCGGCGAGACGCTGGGGATCATCGGACGCAACGGCGTCGGCAAGTCGACCCTGCTGATGGTTCTCGCCGGAGTGATCGACGCCGATCGCGGCACGGTGCGTCGCGGTGACCTCGATGCGGCGATCCTGTCTCCGCAGTCCGGGTTCCAGCGCTATCTCACCGGCCGCGAGAACATCATGCTGAACGGCATGCTGCGCGGCTTTCCGGCAGCGGAGATCCGCGCCCGGATGCCCGACATCATCGAGTTCTCCGAGCTCGGCGACAAGATCGATGAGCCGATCTTCACCTATTCGGCCGGCATGCGCTCGCGGCTCGGCTTCTCGGCCACCGTGCATCTCGTTCCCGACGTCCTGCTGATGGACGAGGTCCTGTCGGCCGGTGACCGCTCCTTCCGTCAGAAGGCCGCAACGACGATCCGCGATCTCATCACATCGAAACACCGGACCGTTGTACTGGTCTCGCACAACCCTGCCACCCACCGGAAGCTGTGCGACAGGGTCATCTGGATCGACAAGGGGGCGACACGCATGGAAGGCTCGCCGAAGGAGGTGCTCGCCGCCTATGAGGAAGAGACCGGGCCGGCGACCGATCTGGTAGACGAATCCTTCTCCTGAACGAGGCGATCGACCGGTGCTGACAATCGAGCGGACGGCCATTCCCGAGATCCTGATCCTCGAGCCGAAGCGCTTCGGCGACCACCGTGGCTTCTTCTCCGAGACCTGGAGCCGTCGCGGCTTCGCCGAGGCGACCGGCATCGGACACGACTTCGTGCAGGACAATCATTCGATGTCCGCGCAGCGCGGCGTCATTCGCGGCCTGCATTTCCAGATTCCGCCCCATGCCCAGGGGAAGCTCGTGCGTGTGACCCGCGGCGCTGTTCTCGACGTGGCGGTGGACATCCGGCGCGGCTCGCCGACCTTCGGCCGCCACGTGGCGGTGGAACTGTCTGCGCAGAACTGGCGCCAGCTGTGGATCCCGCCGGGCTTCGCGCACGGCTTCTGTACGCTTGAGCCGGATACCGAGGTCCAATACAAGGTGACCGACTACTACGCGCCGGATCACGATCTCGGGCTCGCCTTTGACGATCCGGCGCTCGGGATTGCCTGGCCAGTGGCGCCGGCCGAGGCGGTGCTGTCCGACAAGGATCGCCGCCATCCCGTCCTGTCCGACCTGCCGGACTATTTCGGCTATCATGAGGCGTGAGCGATGCGGATACTGGTCACCGGCGGGGCGGGGTTCATCGGTTCAGCGGTCTGCCGCCATCTGATCCTTAACACCGGCCACTCGGTCGTCAATGTCGACAAGCTGACCTACGCGGCCAACCTGTCCTCGCTCGAGCCGGTGGCGGACGATCCGCGCTATCGCTTCGTCCGGCTCGACATCTGCAATCGCGAGGCGATGCTGGCGCTGATGCGCGAGGCCGATATCGACGCGGTCATGCATCTGGCCGCCGAAAGCCATGTCGACCGCTCGATCGATGGTCCTGCCGCCTTCATCGAGACCAATATCGTCGGCACCTACCAGCTCCTGGAGGCGGCCCGCGAGTACTGGAGCGGCCTTCCGGCCGACCGCAGGGCGGCGTTCCGGTTCCATCATGTCTCGACCGACGAGGTGTACGGCTCGCTACCGCTCGACTCCGGCCGGTTCACCGAGCAGACACCCTATGCGCCGTCCTCGCCCTATTCGGCCTCCAAGGCCGCCTCTGATCACCTCGTCATCGCCTGGTGGCACACCTATGGCCTGCCGGTCGTTCTGTCGAACTGCTCCAACAACTACGGCCCCTATCACTTCCCCGAGAAGCTGGTGCCGCTGATGATCCTCAATGCGCTGCACGACAAGCCGCTGCCGGTCTACGGCAACGGCGCCAACGTGCGCGACTGGCTGTTCGTCGAGGACCATGCCCGCGCCCTCGAACTGGTGCTGACACGGGGGCGGCTGGGCGAATCCTACAATATTGGCGGCAATGCGGAGCGTACCAACCTCGAGGTGGTCGAGGCGGTGTGCGATCTGGTCGACGCACGCCGGCCGCGCCGCGGCGGCGGTTCGCGCCGCGATCTGATCACCTTCGTCGCCGATCGTCCCGGTCATGATCTGCGCTACGCCATCGACGCGTCCAAGATCGCGCGAGAACTCGGCTGGGCGCCCACGCAGACCTTCGAGAGCGGACTGGCGGCGACCGTCGACTGGTATCTCGACAACGAGCGCTGGTGGCGGCCTATCCGCGAGGGACGCTACGCCGGCGAGCGCCTCGGCCTGAAGGCCGGCTGAGCGGCGGTGCGGGTCGATGGCCGCCGCTCCCATCCTCGTCGTCGGCCGATCCGGCCAGGTCGCGACCGAGCTCGTCCGGCTGCGGGAGATCGCCGGACGCCCTGTGATGGCGCTCGGCCGCGCCGACGGGTTCGATCTCGCAGCGCCCGGTTCGATCCGTCCGGTTCTGGAGCGTGCCGCGCCGGCGCTGGTCATCAACGCCGCAGCCTACACGGCGGTGGACCGGGCTGAGCGCGACGGCGAGGCTGCCCGTGCCCTCAATGCGCTTGGGCCAGGCCGGCTGGCGGAGATCTGCGCAGGCGCGGGCATCGCGCTGATCCATCTGTCCACCGACTACGTCTTCGACGGCCGCCGGCAGGATCCCTGGCACGAGGACGATCCGGTCGCCCCGCTCGGCGTCTACGGCCGCACCAAGGCGGAGGGCGAGGCGCTGATCCGCGCCGCTTGCCCCCAGCACGTGATCCTCAGGACGGCCTGGGTCTTTGCGGGCCACGGGCACAACTTCGTCCGCACCATGCTGCGCCTCGGACGCGAGCGCGACGCGCTCGCCATCGTCGACGACCAGCGCGGCGGGCCGACGCCAGCCAACGCCATCGCCTCGGCCTGTGCACGGATAGCCACCGAATTGCTGGACGGGCGCGCCGACGGCTTCGGCACCTTTCACTATGCCGGCGCGCCGACGGTGACCTGGTTCGGCTTCGCCAGGGCGATCTTCGCGGTGGCGGCCCGACACGGCTATGCCGCGCCGCGGCTGTCGCCGATCCCCTCGTCGGCCTATCCGACGCCGGCCCCGCGTCCGGCGAACTCGGCGCTGGACTGCAGCCGCATCGAGCAGGTCTGGGGGATCGGCCGGCCGGACTGGCAGGCGGCCCTGGAAGGTGTGGTCGCCGACCTGCTGGGCGAGACCTGATCTGCCGCGCGACTACGTCGCCGGCATCGCGCCGGCGGCTACGGGGCGCTGCGCGCCGCAAGGCGCAGCAGATACTGGCCGTACTCGGTCTTGGCGAGCTTTTCGCCGGCGGCCGTCAGTGCCGCGCGGTCGATGAAGCCCTTGAGGAAGGCGATTTCCTCCGGACAGGCGATCTTCAGACCCTGACGCCGCTCGATGGTCTGGATGAACGAGGCGGCCTCGAGCAGTGAGTCGTGCGTGCCTGTATCGAGCCAGGCATAGCCACGTCCGAGGCGTTCGACGCTCAGCCGGCCACGCTCGAGATAGGTCTGGTTGACCGTGGTGATCTCCAGTTCGCCGCGCGCCGACGGCTTTACGTCGCGGGCGATGGCGACGACGTCGTTGTCGTAGAAGTACAGGCCGGTCACCGCCCAGTCGGAGCGCGGCTGCTGCGGTTTCTCCTCGATCGAGATGGCGCGCCCGTCGCGGTCGAACTCGACCACGCCGTAGCGTTCCGGATCGACAACCTGGTAGGCAAAGACAGTCGCCCCCTGCTGGCGGGCGACCGCCAGTTCGAGCTGCTCCTGCAGGCCGTGGCCGTAGAAGATGTTGTCGCCGAGGATGAGCGCGCACGAATCCGCGCCGATGAAGTCCGCTCCGATGATGAAGGCCTGCGCCAGACCTTCCGGCTTCGGTTGCACGGCGTAGCTGAGGTTGATGCCCCATTGCTCGCCCGTCGACAGCAGCGCCTCGAACAGCGGCAGGTGCTCCGGCGTCGAGATCACCAGGATGTCGCGGATCCCGGCGAGCATCAGGACCGACAGCGGATAGTAGATCATCGGCTTGTCGTAGACGGGAAGCAGCTGCTTGCTCAGCGAATAGGTCAGAGGGTGCAGCCGGGTGCCGCTGCCCCCCGCCAGAATGATGCCCTTCATTGTCCGTCCTGCCTGTCTGCGTGTGTCGGTCGGTCGCGCCCCGCGGCGGGGCGTGGATGGCAAACCGCCGCGGCGCCGCCACCCCGGCCCCGCGCAGTGCTCCACTATCCGGTGTGCGATCGCCGGTCAAACGGCGGGTGGCTTCCGTCTCAGCGTGCCGAGCAGGTCGAGCACCTCGACGCTGTCGGTCGAGAACGGGCGGTCGTACGACATGTCGTACATGAACCGCTCGACGCGGATGAACAGCACCACGTCGGCGGCAGCGAGCGCCCTGCGCGCGAGTTCCGTGTAACCCGAGCCGACCATGATGAAGGTTGATTCCCGGAAGAACGGACGCAGCGAATGCGGCATCGCCATGCCATAGGAGTCGGTGATGACGACGAGCTTCTGCGCCAGCAGCGGCGACGCCTTGCGCGTGGAGCGCGAAAGGAACCGGACGGTACGGGTTCGGCTGCCCATCTCGTCGCCCGCCCGTTTCCACGTCACGCCGGGACGGAAGAACTCGATGGCGGGAAACATCTCGGTCTCGTTCAGACCGGAATACTGGACGAGATCGGGCGTGTACGGTCGCGGTCGGCCGAGCTTCGGGTTGAGGTTGAACGGCATGTCCGGCGCCAGCGCCTTCACCACCAGCCGGCTCATCTCGATGGCGCCGACCGGCGACCAGTGGGTATCGCGGGGATAGTAGAGCGGCGTCGGCGAGGCCGCCGCGGCAGCCTCCAACTCGTCCCAGGCATCGATGAACCCGTCCACCGGCTCGCGCCGCATCAGCTCCCGGAACGATTCGAGCCGCTCGCGCACGATCTCCTGCCGGCGCCGGTCGCGATCCATCAGGTTCTGCGGATAGATCGTCTCCTTGTGCGGCGCAATCGCGAACAGGAAGGTCTTGCCGGCGGCCTCGACCTCCTGCTTCAGCCGCAGGATCCCGGCCCGCACGTCGGCCGGATCGAAGTCGTGCCGCAGGCCCAGCGAGATTGCCGGATCGAAGTAGAGCCAGCCGTTCTTGCCCTGCAGGATGGCCGGATCGTCCACATCCCGGAACACGCCGCGATTGAACTTCGCCTCCAGCGTTCGGATCTTCGCCCTGAGCGGCATGCGATCGCGCAGCCAGGCGCCGATGTCCGCGTAGGTTTCGGCATCCAGCATCGCCGACAGCCGGATCTCCGGGAACCTGGTCGGGAGCCGGTTGAGGTCGGCCGTGTCGGCGCGGGTCAGCGGCGCGCCGAGCAAGCCGAGTGCCAGCGGCAGGGCGACGATCGCGGCGGCGAGGATCTTCTCGTGACGGCGCATCGGCTCGCTGACCTCAGAACTGGAAGTAGATGAAGGCGGTGAACGCGCCGGCTACCACCAGCACCAGCGCATAGGGGTAACCGATGATCAGCACCAGCGTTCGCGCCGTCTTGCCGGCAACATCGTCGCGCATCAACGCATCCGGCATGCGGAAGCGTCGCGGCAGCAGGAAGACGAGCGACGCCAGTCCCAGCGTCAGCAGCGCGCGGTTGCCGCTTGCCCGCACCATCGGGTCCGACATCCCGGTCAGATCCGGACTCGCCAGCGCGGTGAAATAGGCCCAGGCGGCCGGCAGGTTCTCGGCGCGGAACAGGACCCAGCCCATCATCACCAGCAGCAGCGTCAGCGCCCGCGCGCCGATCACCGCCGGCAGGCTGGTGAAGCGCTGCTCCCGCCAGCCGGTCGCGCGCTCGATCGCCAGCAGCATGCCGTGCCAGGCTCCCCAGGCCACGAAGGTCCAGGCCGCACCGTGCCACAGGCCGGTGATCAGGAACACCAGCCAGAGGTTCAGATAGGTCCGCGTCGTGCCCAGACGGTTGCCGCCGAGCGGCACGTACACGTAGTCGCGAAACCAGCTCGACAGGCTCATGTGCCAGCGCCGCCAGAACTCGGTGATCGAATGCGCGGAATAGGGCCGATCGAAGTTCTCGGGGAACCGGAAGCCGAGGACCCGACCGAGCCCGATCGCCATGTCGGAATAGCCGGAGAAGTCGAAATAGATCTGGATCGTGTAGGCGACGAGTCCGATCCATGCGGTGGCGAAGGTCAGATCGGCTCCGGAAGAGGCGAAGGCGGCATCGGCCATGGGCGCGACGGAATCGGCGATCACCACCTTCTTGATGAGTCCCAGCGCGAAGCGCTGCGCGCCTTCGGCGAAGTCGTCGAGCCGCGTGCTGCGCTGGCGCAGTTCCTTCGCCACCGCGGCATAGCGCACGATCGGACCGGCGACCAGCTGCGGGAACATCGAGACGTAGAGCGCGAAGTCGAGCAGGCTGCGCGCCGGCCGCGCCGCGCCCCGGGCGACATCGAAGACGTAGGACATCGCCTGGAACGTGTAGAACGAAATCCCGATCGGCAGCACCACGCCGTCCCAGGCGATGGTGCCGAGGCCGATCTGGTCGCCGACGGCGTTGATCTGCAGAACGATGAAGTTCGCGTACTTGAAGTAGCCGAGGATGGCGAGGTTCGCCAGCACCGCCGCCGCAATCGATAGGCCGGCCAGCCTCCGGTCGCCGGCAGCCGTCGCACGTCCCACCAGCGCCCCGAGGCCGTAGTTGACGAGGATCGAGACGAGCAGGATCAGGACGAGCGCGCCCGATCCCCACAGATAGAAGATCAGACTGGCGGCAAGCAGGACCAGATTGCGCCCGGCGATCGGGACGAGAAAGTAGACGCCGACCGCCGCCGGCAGGAAGAAGAACAGGAACTCGATGGAGGAGAAGACCATCTGCGCCCCGACGCCTGGGCCCCCGGTCAGGCTGGCGCCGGGACCAGGGGAGCGCCGGTCCGCGGACGCACCGGCCGCATCCGGTCAGTTCCGGAAGGACTTCTCCACATACTGGATCAGCTCGGCCACCGCCTGGTCGATGGACAGCGCAGTGGTGTCGATGACGAGTTCGGGGTTTTCCGGCGCCTCGTAGGGGGCGGAAACCCCCGTGAACTCCTTGATCTCGCCGGCACGCGCCTTCCGGTAGAGACCCTTCGGGTCGCGCTGCTCGCAGGTCTCGACGTCGGCCTTGATGTAGATCTCGTGGAACCGCTCGTTGGCGGCGGCGCGGGCACGGTCGCGATCGGAGCGGTACGGCGAGATGAATGCCGTGATCGCCACCAGCCCGGCCCGCGAGAACAGTGCCGCCACCTCGCCGACGCGACGGATGTTCTCGGCACGCTCCTCCGGCGAGAAGCCCAGATTGGCGTTGAGGCCGAAGCGGATGTTGTCGCCATCCAGCACATAGGCCTGATAGCCGCGATCGAACAGTTCGCGCTCGAGCCGCGTGGCCAGCGTGGACTTGCCTGCGCCCGACAGGCCGGTGAACCAGAGCACTCCGCCCTTGTGGCCGTTCTTGCGTTCGCGCAGCTCGGTCGGTACGCCGTGCTCGACGCGCGTGATGTTGCTCGCCCGTTGCGTCACCAGCTGGCGCTGGTCGGCATAGCCCTCCATCGAGATGATGCCGCCGCCGGCGATGTCGTAGCCGTCGATGAGCACGAAGCGGCCGGTGCGGCTGTTGCGGTTGTGCTCGTCCAGGGCGAGCAGCCGGCGCGCGCGCAGCACGACCTCGCCGACCTGGTTGCGCTCGACCCGGTCCATCGCCGCTGACGACAGGTCGGTCGTGTCGAGCACATGTTCGATTTCCTGAACGCTGACCCGGGCCTCGCTGGTGGCGAGCTTCATCTTGTAGCTCTTGCCCTTGGTGAGCGGCTCGCGACCGAGCCAGAAGATCTTGGCGCGGAACACCTCGGTCTCGATCGGCGCATTGGTGAGGTGCGAGGCAATATCGCCACGCTCGATGAACAGTTGTTCGTCGAGCGTGATGCCGACGCACTGGCCGGCGCCGACGGTCTGCGGACGCGCATCCTTGTCGGCGGGTTCGGGCCAGACCTCGATCGACTTCACCCGCGCGGTCTTGTTGGACGGCGAGAACACCAGTTCATCGCCGACATGCAGGCGGCCCGACTCGATGCGGCCGGCAATGATCCGCCGGTCGTCGAACTTGTACACGTCCTGCACCGGCAGCCGCAGCGGGCGGTCGAGATGGGCCGTTGGCAGGGCGAAGGAATCCAGCGCTTCGACGATGCTCGGACCGGTGTACCAGGGCATCCGGGGCGATACCGTCGCGATGTTGTCGCCCTCGCGCGCCGATACCGGCACCACGAAGGTCGGCACCACCCCGATCGAGTTCAGATAGGCGCGGTATTCGGTTTCGATTTCGGCGAAGACATCCTCGCTGTAGGCGACCGCGTCCATCTTGTTGACCGCCACCGCGATCTGGCGCACCCCGAGCAGATGCAGCAGGTAGCCGTGCCGGCGCGACTGCTCGCGCACGCCCTCGGTCGCGTCGATCACCAGCACGGCGGCGTCCGCCTGCGCGGCGCCGGTGATCATGTTCTTCAGGAATTCCTTGTGACCTGGAGCGTCGATGATCGTGTAGTCGCGCTTCTCCGTCTTGAACCAGATCTGCGAGGTGTCGATGGTGATGCCCTGGTCGCGCTCGGCCTGCATCGCGTCCATCAGGAACGCCCATTCGAACGGCATGCCGCGACGTTCGCACATCCGCCGGATCGCCTCGAGCTTGCCCTCGGGCAGCGAGCCGGTGTCATGGAACAGCCGGCCGACCAGGGTCGACTTGCCGTGATCGACATGGCCGACGATGACGATGCGCAGCAGCTGACGTGTCGCCTCGCGGCCGAAGACCGGCTTCTTGGGAACGGGTCCGACGTTCATGATGGAGCCTTCAGACATGACAGAAGCGGGGAACAGGGGCGGCCGGCCTTACATGTAGCCTTCGGCGCGCAGGCGCTCGAAGGAATCCTCGGCCTCGTGGTCCATGGCGCGCCCCGCGCGTTCCGGCACCTTGGTGTTGGTCAGTTCCTCGATGATCTCCTCGATCGTCGAGGCGGTGGAGTCCACCGGAAAGGTGATGTCGTGATCGCCGAGCGAGCGATAGCGCTTGCCGTTCTTCGCGAAGTAGAGCGGGATGACCGGGATGCCCTCGCGCAGCGTGTATTTCCAGATGTCGATCTCGGTCCAGTGCAGCAGCGGATGCACCCGGATATGGGTGCCCGGCGGGAAGTCGGTCTTGTACTGGTCCCAGAATTCCGGGGGCTGGTCGCGGAAGTCCCACTGGCCGGTCTGGCCGCGCGGGCTGAACACCCGCTCCTTGGCCCTCAGCGCTTCCTCGTCGCGACGGATGCCGGCGAACAGCGCATTGAACTTGTACTTCTCGATCGCCTGCTTGAGCCCGAGCGTCTTGCGCGCTGCTGACCGCGCCGCCGGCGGCAGCGTCTCGTCCGTCGCTTCGAGCGGCGGACATTCCTCGCGCAGGAAGTTCAGGTTCCATTCGACCGCATAGCGGTCGCGGAACTCGTACATCTCCTTGAACTTCTTGCCGGTGTCGACATGCATCACGGGGAACGGCACGTGCCCGAAGAAGGCCTTGCGCGCAAGCCAGATCATCACGTTGGAGTCCTTGCCGAGACTCCACAGCATCGCGATGTTGTCGATGCGGTTGAACGCCTCGCGGAAGATGTAGATGCTCTGCGCTTCGAGCTCGTCGAGATGGTTCATGAGTCTCTTCTTCGTCTCGGCTCCCGCCTCAAGGTGCCCCGCAACGGGCGGCCCTTGCAAAGACGAGGCGGTGCGGTCGGGGACACCTTGACGTGCCGCTGCTGTGCACGATGAATGGCGCGCCTTATAGCGGAGGCATTCCGACGTGGAAAGGGCTGTTGCAGTGCCGCGCGGACTGTTTCCGCGGGCCGTTCTTGCGGAGTATCCCATTCCATGACCGGCCCGGCCAGCGTCAGTATCGTTCTCCTCAACTGGAATGGCGGCAACCGGGCCGTCGAGGCCTGGCGCGCCGCGCATGGCCAGACGTGGCCCCGAATCGAGACCATCCTGGTCGACAACGCCTCCACGGACGGGTCGCTGGAGGCCTGTCTTGCCGAGGCTCCTCCCGACCGTCTCGTGCGCATGGAGCGGAACCTCGGCTTTGCCGCCGGCATGAACGCCGGTTTCGCCGTCGCCACCGGCGATTGGGTGATGCCCCTCGGCAATGACGTCAGGCTGGCGCCGGACTATGTGGCGACTTGTCTGGCCGCTGCCGTCGATCCGCAAATCGGAGCGGTCGGGGGCACGGAATATGCCTGGGTCGACGGAGTGCTGACCGACCGCCCCCGCCCGAGCGCGGGCGCGCTGTTCCTGACGCGGGAACTGCGGGGGAGCTGGGTTCCCGCGGATCGCCCGACCTTCGCCTTCGGCGTCAGCGGCTCGATGCCGCTGCTGCGGCGGGCGATGCTTGAGGACATGCGCCGCATCCACGGCTACTGTTATGACGAGCGCTTCGGCACCGGCTACGAGGATCTCGACCTCTGGTTCCGGATGCAGCACCGCGGCTGGAAGGCGCTGTTCTGCCCGGCGGCAAAGGCCTGGCATGTGGGTTCGGCATCCGCGGGCGGGGCGTCCGGCTTTCTCGACAAGCCGCCGGACTACCAGCGCCGGCTGTTTCGCAATCGCCGGCTGATCTGGATGAAGAACGTCACGCCCGGCATGCGTCGGCAACTGGGCTGGCGCTGGCGCCTGTTCGAAGCCGCCATCCCGTTCTATCTGCTGGTCCGATCGCCCCGCGCGCTCGGCCCGTGGTGGCTGGGCCGGCGCGATGCTGCCCGGCTGAGCCGGGTGCTTGCCGAGGAGGCCCGGCATGCCGCCGGAGCCGCCACGGTTCCGGAATCCGAGCTACTCGCGCTGATCCGCTGACGCGTCCTGAACGGCGCCTTCGGCGTGCGGCTCCCCTGCCGGAGCGGGGCGCGTGATCGGTTCGGACGAGGTCGCAGCCGGTTGCGGATTGGGTACGATCGACAGGCGGACCTCGCGGATGTCGACGCCGCGACCGGCGCCTTCGGTGTCGGCCCAGATGGCAATCACCGGCCGGCGCTTGGCCTCAGGGTCGTCGAAGGTGAGATCGAGCGCATAGGTCCGGTATTCGCTGTCGAGCGCGAGGCGGCGCACTCCCGTCGTCTTGCGCCCGCCGTCGGTGACAGCAAGCGCCATCTGTGGGCTCGGCGCGCCCTTCGCGCTGCGGACGACGATCGTCACGCGCAGCGTCTTGCCGAGAAGCGAGTCGCGGATCCCGGGTGTCAGCTCGATCTGGGCGGCATTGGCCCTCGCAAGTGGCCGAGCCGAGTCGTTGCGGGCGGTGATCCGCACTGCGCCCCGGCCGAACAGTTCGCTGGCGGCTGTCACGGTGGCCTCCGGCGACGGCGTCACGCGCTCGGTGGCTGCGCCGACGAACAACGTCGCCCGGCCGTCGCGCTGCAGCGCCCGGTTGACTGCCGCCATCGCCGGGACCTCCGGCGCACGGGCGACTGAAATGGCGTAGGCGGCTGCGGCGATCCCGCCGGCGACGACGACCGCAAGAACGCCGACGACGAGCCGTTTGCCGCGAGGACCGGGGCGTCGCCACGGCATTCGCCAACCGGCACGGGCCTGCTTCGGTCCTCCCGCATGTCGCGCCACCCTGCGCGGCGGCTGCGGCGCTTTCGGCCGCCGGGGCCGCGCCGCCGGGCCTGGCCCAAGCTGCGGCGCAGCAGTCTCGGAAGGTCGTGACGGCAGGGGTCGAGCGGACGCCGCCGGCACCGATGGCGGTGGCACGTCGGCGGCGTCAGCGAATTCCGCCTCGAGGCGGGCGATGGCCTGCTCGAGCGCCGACTTCTCGGCAATGACCCGTGCCTGTGGCATGGGTGGATGCGCCGATTCGATCAGGCGATCGATCTTCTGGCGAGCCGATGCATAGAGGGCCTGCCTCGCGTTGCGATCGCTCCTGCCACCGGCCGCAAGGGATCGCGCCAGTATCTCGTAGTAGCGGTCCATTCCCCGTCGGCGGTTCCTTCGGCAGGCCATCCGGCCTGGCAACCATACCCTACGCTGACAAGCGGGGCGACGGAAACCGTGGCAGCAGGGTCGGACGACAGCCGCTACTGCCGCTCGACCTTGTCGGCCGATCGTGGCCGCAGGTAGAACGTGTCGGACAGCGTGATCGATTCGGTGAAGATCTGCCCGAGGGTGGGCGTATAGGTATAGTCTGCTTCCGACATGATCAGCGTCGTTCCCTCGATGCGCACGGCCGCCGGCAGGCTGACGGCCGAGCCGACCGTGCGCCCGGCGGTATGATAGCCGTTGCTCCAGAGGATCTTGTCGCCCTTCGACGACACCTCGACGCTCGAGACGACCATCTTCAGCGGCGCGACCGGGTAGGGCGCCATGATGGCCGTTGCGGCGGTGAAGATGTGATTCATCTCGGCATTGTCGATGGATTTTGCCTGCGCCACCAGGTCGCCGACCGCGCTCGCCACGGCCGTGACCTTCCGGTCCACCGAGATGGTGTGGCTCAGTTCGACCCCGCCCAGATAGAGGACGATCAGCACGGGCAGGATCAGCGCGAACTCGACCGCCGAAACGGCCCGCTCGTCGCCCCGGAAGCGACGCGGGAGGAGGCCGGCGGGCGGGCAATACGGCGGCTGGTCGGGAGCCTGCGTCATCGGCTGCCTCAGAACGGTTCGTTGCGGAACGTCACCGCCGCCGACAGGAGCCGCTTGCCGTTTGCGAGGTCCGCCAGATCCAGCCCGAGCGTCGGGACGATGGTCGGCCACTCGTAGAACGCGCGCACCACGACGATGTCGCCGCCGACACCGGGCTGATAGACGAAGTTCGGAACGAGATTGCCATTGTCGTCCACCGGCCTGGCAAAATCGACGTCGTTGAAGGACTGGTAGGTCCGGACATCGAGCATCAGCCCGCTCTCGCAGTTGAACAGCCCGAGGATGCGTGCGCAGACCTCCCGCTTGAAGGCTGGCCCGTCGAACTTCTGGGCCTGGGCCTGCCCGGTGCGGATCAGGCGTGCGGCATCCGCGACGGCCGTCTCCATCACCTGCCCCGCGAAGAAGACCAGTGCGGTCTCGAGGATCGCGAAGACGAGTGCGAAGAACGGGGCGGCGACAAGCGCGAACTCGACCGCGGTGACGCCTTCCTCGTTCCGACGGAACGGACGGAGCCCCCGGCCGCGCCGGCCGTCGCCGTCCGGCCCCTTACGGATGTGCAATTGCTCCGTGCCCATGCCGCGCTTTCCCGGCTGCCCGCACAATTGGCACGAGAATTAGCCGGAAAGGCTTGCGGAACCGTTTATCTGCCGGAGATCCCTTGCCGGCGACCGGCGACGTCAGGTCCTAGCGCAGGCCGGCCTGGCCCTGGGCAAGGCCAAGACTGCTCTGGATCTGCGAGTCGAGCTCGGAGAAGGGATCCTTGGAGTCGCCGACGGCGAGTGTGCGCTCGCAGACCGGGGTGCAGCTGAACGACAGCCGTGTCGTGCCCTTCTGCATCGTCACCGAGCCATCATTGACCGCCGTGACGTTGAGGGTCAGTTCCTCCACCGTCTCGCCGGCCGGATCGAGCACGATCAGGTTGGTGCTGCCATAGCTCTTGCCGGTGATGACCAGCATCGTGCGGTTCTGCACCAGCGCGTCGGCGATCGCCGGATTGCCCAGGATGACGGTCGCCGCTGGCTGATCGAGACGGATGACCTTGGCCCGGTTCATCTCGACGACAAGGCTGTCCTCGATGGCCGATGCCTCGTCTGCGACGGAGAGGACGAGGACCGTCGCAGCGGCTGTGATCGCGGCATAGCGCTTCATTGGGCTTCCCTTCGCGGCGCCGGACAACGGTAGCCGCGATTGGTAAGCGAACCGTTACCGGGTCGACGTGCCGGCGTCCCTGTTGGCCGCGCGAAGCAATAATGCCGAGGCCGCGCCGTGCGAGGCTATGGCGAGGAGATGGCATGCGAGATGATGACATCCGGATCCATTGCTCCGGATCGAAACGCGAAGGGTCTGAAGATGTACCAATGCGAAAGTAAAATCCAGAATACGATTCTGAAATCCTGCAGAGCGCCATTGGTTAACATGATTTAACTGAAGTCAATATGGTTCTGTCTGGCGATGCAGGATGCGAAAGTCGATATATCATTCTGTTTACCAATCCTTGAAGACTGCAATTTGACTGGGAGTGTGTGCGATTGGATTAAGCTGTTCGTAACGGGCAGGCGCTAGTGTGGCCCCAGTTCCGGAGGCAAGTGCGCCGGGAGGCGAAACCGGAACAAAGATGGGTCAAAAGACCATTGGATCATGGAGCGACACGATGAAGAGCCTGTTCAAGTCCTTCGTCCGCGATGAGTCGGGCGCCACTGCCATCGAGTATGGCCTGATCGCCGCCGGCATTTCCGTTGCGATCATCGTGCTGGTGGGTCAGGTCGGCGACGAGCTGGTCAACACCTTCACCGAGATCAAGGACGGCCTCGCCCAGTAATGCCGGCCTGCCGCTCCAAGGACCGGGGCGGCGACCGGGACCGCGATCTGCCGCTCCGGGTTCCGGCCCGCGGGCGGCCGTTCGCGTTTGCTGCGCCGGCGCGCCCGGCGGAAGGAAGCTGGACAGCCGCGAGGAGTCCGGTCGGCCGCTTAAGCCGGGCTTAAGCGCCAGAGCATATGCTCCGATCAGATCGCCGGCCTTTCCGGCGACATGCGCACGAGACGATCGAGACGTTACGGCATGCTTGCGACCATCCTCTTTCTGGTGTTTCCGGCGGCAATGGTGCTGGCGGCCTGCCTGGATGCCTTCACCATGACGATCCCGAACCGGCTGACCATCGCCTTCGCGCTGCTGTTTGCCCCGGCCGCCGCCTTTGCCGGCCTGCCGCTGGCCGACATCGGACTGCACCTTGCCGCCGGTGCCGCGATGCTGGCCGTGGCGTTCGGATTGTTTGCCATGGGCTGGATCGGCGGCGGCGATGCGAAGTTCTTCGCGGCGACCGCGCTGTGGCTCGGCTGGGGCGACCTTCTGGCCTATGCGCTGTACTTCTCGCTGATCGGCGGTGCCCTGACGCTGGCGATCCTGGCGGCCCGGGCGGTGCCGCTGCCGGCCCTGCTCGGACGTGCGCAATGGCTGCTGCGCCTGCACGATGCCAGAAGCGGCATACCCTATGGCATCGCGCTCGCCGTCGCCGGGCTGATCATCTATCCGGCGACGCCGTGGATGCAGGCCCTTGTTGCAGGGTGATGGCCGCAACCGGCGCCGTTGCGGCGCAATTGATACAGATCATTAACCATAAGTTGACCATTCGCCGCGCATAGTCCGGGTCGGTCGCCGGCCCGGCCGGATGCGTATGCGGATGATGTGACATGAAGACTGCCCGGATCGCAGTACTCGGCGTTGCCATCGTGGCAGGGGTCGTCGCCTGGCGCATGGCCCGGAACATCGGCACCGAGGACGAGACGCCGGTCGTCGTTCGTCAGGAGGTCGCGACCGACCAGGTGCTCGTCGCCTCGCGCGACATCATGCCCGGTACCGTCATTTCCGCCGACGATTTGACCTGGGAGGCCTGGCCGAGCCAGGCGCTGAACAGCGCCTTCATCACCCGCAGCCGCGATGCGAATGCCGTGCAGGAGCTGTCGGGCGCCGTCGCGCGCACCCAGTTCTTCTCGGGCGAGCCGATCCGCGAATCCAAGCTGGTGAAGGCCGGAGCCGCCGGATACATGGCGGCGATCCTGCCCGCCGGCAAGCGGGCCGTCGCGACCCGCATCTCGCCGCAATCCGGCGCCGGCGGGTTCATCCTGCCGAACGACCGCGTCGACGTCATTCTGACCCGCCGCGAGACCGATCCTGCCAATCCGTCCCGCGAGATCTATGTCGGCGAGACGGTGCTCGAGAACGTCCGGGTTCTGGCGATCGACCAGACCGTCGAGGAGCAGGATGGCCGCATGGTCGTGGTCGGCAGCGTCGCGACGCTCGAACTGGGGCCCGATGAGTCGGAGATCCTGGCGCTTGCAACCCAGGTCGGCGACATCTCGCTGGCGCTGCGCAGCATCCTCGACGGCGGCACCGCCGAGATCGATCCGGTGTCGTCGGGTTCGCTGCGCGGGCGCCGCGGTTCGGTGAGCGTCGTCAAGTTCGGCGTACCCAGCCAGGTCAACACCAACTGAGCGGGCATCCGGCAATGATCAACACCGCCGCCTCGCCCCTTCGCCGCCTCCTTGCCGCCATCGTCATCGGCATACTGGCGCTGTGCGCCGCGCCGGTCGTCAGACCTGCGGCCGCACAGGACGCCCATCTGACCATCAACCCTGCGGAACTGTCCTCCTCGCGGCAGGTCAGGCTCGGTCTCGGCAAGTCGCTGGTGATCGATTTGCCGCGCGATGCCAAGGACGTGCTGGTGTCGAGCCCCACGATCGCCGATGCGGTCATGCGCACCGCTCGCCGCGCCTACCTGATTGGCATGGCGATCGGCCAGACCAATGTCTTCTTCTTCGACATCGCAGGCCGTCAGATCGCCGTGCTCGAGGTCCAGGTCGAGCGTGATCTCGGCGCGCTTGCCCAGTCGATCCGGCAGCTCATTCCGGGATCGGCGGTGCGCGTGGAGTCGATGAATGACAACGTCGTGCTCGCCGGCTTCGTCAAGACGCCGGCGGATGCAGTGAAGGCCTTCGACATCGCCGCGAAATTCGTCGGCGACAAGGAGAAGGTCCTGAACATGCTCGCCGTCGAGGGCAACGAGCAGGTGTTCCTGAAGGTGACGGTCGCCGAGGTGAAGCGCTCGGCGCTCAAGCAGTTCGGGATCGATCTGAACCTGCGCCTGAATACCGGCGGGTTGATCACCAACGTCATTTCCAATCCGCAGTTCGGATTGGGTCTGCCGATCCCGCCGGCACTGTTCGGCGGCGGCGTGCCGGGCGTGACGAACGTCACCGATGGCATGGGCGCCGTGTGGACCGACGGGTCAACGACGATCGGCGCCAATGTCCGTGCCCTTGAGCAGCAGGGCGTCCTGCGGGTTCTCGCCGAACCCACATTGTCGGCCATCAGCGGCGAGACAGCGGATTTCCTGGCCGGCGGCGAATTTCCGGTTCCGGTCGGCAACTCCTGCGATCCGGCGACGAACCTCTGCCAGTTGCAGGTCGAGTTCAAGCCGTATGGCGTCGCGCTCGCCTTCACGCCGGTCGTGATGTCGGGCGGACGGATCAGCCTCAAGGTGAAGACCGAGGTATCGGAGGTCGATCGCCAGTCGGAGGTGGTTCTCAGCGGAACCCGTATCCCCGGCATCAAGACGCGTCGTGCCGACACCACGGTCGAGCTTCCGAGCGGCGGTTCGCTGGTGCTGGCCGGCCTGATCTCCCAGGATACCAAGCAGATCATCAACGGCGTTCCGGGCCTGAAGGACGTGCCGGTCCTCGGTACCCTGTTTCGCAGCCGCGATTTCCAGAACGACGAGACCGAACTGGTGGTGCTGGCGACGCCGTACATGGTCAAGCCGGCGGCGCGCAGCGAGCTTGCGCGGCCCGACGAGAACTTCGCGCCGGCCTCCGACCCGGCCACCATCTTCCTCGGCCGCCTCAACCGTCTCTACGGGCTTGCCGGCAACAACCCGGCCGGCAACTACCGCGGGCCGATAGGCTTCATCGTCGAGTAGGGGCGGTCGTGACCGAACATACCATGGCTGAAGGCTTCCCGAAGATGTCCCGCCTCGCCGTTCTTGCCGCGCTGACGGCCTTGCTCGCCGCCTGCCAGTCCGACCGTGTCGTCACCGGGTCGGTGCCGACATCGGTGGAACAGCGCTATCCGATCGGCATCATCCCCGAGCGCCCGAAGCTCGACCTCAACGCCACCGGCTACGGTCTCTCCAGTCCGGATCGGGCGATGGTCGAGGAGTTCGTCCTGTCCTGGCGCGAGCGCGGCACCGGCGGTCTCGACGTTCTCACCCCCATCGGCACCGCCAACGAAGCCGAGGCGGCATCGGTCGTCGCGGAAGTGAAGGCGATCGCCTATGATTTCGGCATGCCCGTCGAGGCGGTCTCGGTGACCGGCTATCACACCACGCAGCCGTTCGGCCCGGTCAGGCTCTCCTACGACCGTCTGGTCGCCAAGCTCGAATGTGGCGCCTGGCCGACCAACATCGCCGAGAACTGGCGCAACGTTCCCTACGAGAATTTCGGTTGCGCGACGCAGAAGAACCTCGCCGCCATGGTCGAGGACCCGCGCGATCTCGCCGGGCCACGGCCGATGACGCCGCGCGATGCCCGGCGGCGCGACGAGGTCTTCGACAAGTACCGCCGCGGCGAGGATCCCTCGACGGTCTATCAGTCCGACGACGCCGGGCAGATCAGCGAGGTGGGACAGTGATGGCGAATGCTGCCGCCGAACGGATCGAGCCGCACCTCGAAGAGGCGGGCGACTCCGGCCGGCCCGCGGCCTACGTGCCGCCGCTGCCGCGGGTCTCGATCCAGGCCTTCTGCGAGACGCCGGCCGTCCAGGCCGCACTGTCCCAGGCTGCGGCCGACCGGCGTGCCGCGCGTGCCCACATGACCGTGCAGACCGGCGGACTTGCCGCCGCGCTCGAGTTCTATACCGACGCCGCCACCCCCAATGTCATCGTGGTCGAGACGATGGCGCGGGGAAGCAGCCTGCTGTCCGAGCTGGATCGCCTCGCGGATGTGTGCGATCCCGGCACCCGGGTGGTCGTCATCGGCCATGCCAACGATATCGGGTTGTATCGCGAGCTGATCAGTCGCGGTGTCAGCGAATATCTGGTAGCGCCCGTCACCGCACTCGAGGCGCTTGACACCCTGTCGCGGCTGTTCCACTCGGCCAATGCCGGCCCGCTCGGTCGCATCATCGCCTTTGTCGGCGCCAAGGGCGGCGTCGGCTCGTCCACCGTCGCCCACAACGTCGCCTGGTCGATCTCCCAGGAGATCGGGTCCGACGTCGCCATCGCCGATCTCGATCTCGCCTTCGGCACCGCCGGCCTCGACTTCAACCAGGATCCGCCGCAGGGCATCGCCGAAGCGGTCTATGCCGGCGACCGGCTCGACGAGGTCTATCTCGAGCGCCTGTTCACCAAATGCACCGATCATCTGAGCCTGATCGCCGCACCCGCGACGCTCGACCGCGAATATGATCTGCCCGGCTCATCCTTCGAACCGGTGATCGACCTGATCCGCAAGTCCGTGCCGGTGGTCGTCCTCGACGTCCCGCATCTGTGGAGCGCCTGGACCAAGGCAACATTGCTCGCCGCCGACGAGGTGGTCATCACCGCCATGCCGGATCTGGCGAACCTGCGCAACGCCAAGAATCTGATCGACGTCCTGAAGCAGGCGCGGCCGAACGATCCGCCACCGATCGTCGTGCTCAACCAGGTCGGCGTGCCGAAAAAGCCGGAGATTTCGGCAAGGGAGTTCGGCGCTGCCCTGGAGGTGCAGCCCGCGGCGGTCATTCCGTTCGACCCGGTGCTGTTCACCTCTGCCGCAAACAACGGCCAGATGATCGCCGAGATGCAGGCCGGCGCGAAGCCCGTGGAGATGTTCCGCGCCCTCGCCGAGCAGGTCACCGGCAAGGCGGAGGCGAAACGCCACCGCCGCTCGCCGCTCGGGCCGCTGTTGGAGCGGCTGATCGGTCGCAGGAAGGCTTGAGCAGGCAGCACGGGAGATGTTCGGAAGGCGTGGCACACAGGGTCCGGGAGATGCGCGGCCGCCGGCGCGCGCGCCGCGTTCGCCGACGGAACCCGCCTCCCCGGTCGATCCCGTCGCCGCTCCCCCCGCAACCGGGGGCGCTCTGAGCGAGGCCGACGCGCCGCGCCCGGTGCAGACAGCCGCGCTGCCGCGTCCGGAACCGTCGGTGCGGATCGACCCGACGCGGTCACCTGCGCCGCGTCCGACCCGCTCCGAGAACTATTACGACACAAAGACGGCGATCTTCTCCGCGCTGATCGACGCGATCGATCTGGCGCAGCTCGCCAAGATGGACACCGAGTCCGCCCGCGACGAGATCCGTGACATCGTCAACGAGATCATCTCGCTGAAGAACGTCGTCATGTCGATCGCCGAGCAGGAGGAACTGCTCGACGACATCTGCAACGACGTGCTCGGCTATGGTCCGCTCGAGCCGCTCTTGGCCCGCGACGACATCGCCGACATCATGGTCAACGGCGCCGACACGGTCTACATCGAGGTTGCCGGCAAGATCCAGCCCACCAACATCCGCTTCCGCGACAATGCCCAGCTCCTGAACGTCTGTCAGCGCATCGTCAGCCAGGTCGGCCGTCGCGTCGACGAGGCAAGCCCGATCTGCGACGCGCGCCTGCCCGACGGCAGCCGCGTCAACGTCATCGTGCCACCGCTGGCGATCGACGGGCCGACACTGACCATACGCAAGTTCAAGAAGGACAAGCTCACCCTCGAGCAGCTCGTCCGGTTGGGCACCATCTCGCCGGAGGGCGCCACCGTCCTCGAGGTGATCGGCCGCAGCCGCTGCAACGTCATCATCTCGGGCGGCACCGGTTCGGGCAAGACCACGCTGCTGAACTGCCTGACCCGCTACATCGACGACGACGAGCGCATCATCACCTGCGAGGACGCTGCGGAACTGCAGCTCCAGCAGCCGCATGTGGTCCGTCTCGAGACCCGTCCGCCGAACCTGGAGGGGGAGGGCGAGGTGACGATGCGCGAACTGGTGCGCAACTGTCTGCGCATGCGTCCGGAGCGGATCATCGTCGGCGAGGTGCGCGGCCCGGAAGCCTTCGACCTGCTGCAGGCGATGAACACCGGCCACGACGGCTCGATGGGCACACTGCACGCCAACTCGCCGCGCGAGGCACTGTCCCGCATCGAGGGCATGATCACCATGGGCGGCTTCAACCTGCCCTCGCGCACGATCCGCGAGATGATCACGTCCTCCGTCGACGTCATCATCCAGGCCTCGCGCCTGCGCGACGGCTCGCGCCGCATCACCCACATCACCGAGGTGATCGGTACCGAGGGCGAGACCATCACCACCCAGGATCTGTTCGTCTACGAGATCCTCGGCGAGGACGCCAAGGGCAACATCATCGGGCGCCACCGCTCGACTGGCGTCGCCCGACCCGCGTTCTGGGAGCGGGCGCGCTACTATGGCGAGGAGAAGCGGCTGGCCGAGGCCCTCGACAAGGCCGAGGTGCGCGATCTTGACTCCGCGCCGCTGTTCACGGGCTGAGCGATGCTGGGCGCGGACATCCAGGTGCTTGCGGTCATCGCGATGGCGATGATCTGTGCCGGCGGCCTCGCCTGGGTCTTCATCTATCCCCGACTGTCGGGTGAGGCGGCGGTCGAGAAGCGCATCCGCACCGTCCGCGCCTCGCGGATCGCGACGCCGGCCAGCCAGAAGTCGGCTTTCGAGGTCGAGGTCAGCAAGCGACGCAAGCAGATCCAGGAAACCCTCAAGGACCTCGAGGCCAAGCAGAAGCAGCGCGCCCGCCCGCCCCTGCGCGTCCGCATCGGCCAGGCCGGCCTCGGCTGGTCGGTGCGTACCTATTACGTGGTCAGCGTGGCGACCGGCATCGCCGCGGGCCTTGCCGGGCTTCTCGCCCGCCTGCCGCCGCTCGTCATCCTTGGCCTGATGATCGCCGGCGGCGTCGGGCTGCCGCACTGGATGCTGGGCTTCCTCAAGAAGCGCCGCCAGAACAAGTTTCTCAACGAGTTTCCGACCGCCGTCGACATCGTCGTGCGCGGCGTGAAGGCGGGGCTGCCGCTGAACGACTGCCTGCGGATCGTCGCCGCCGAATCGCAGGAGCCGGTCCGTTCGGAATTCCGGCAGGTGATCGAGACCCAGGCTCTCGGGCTGCCGGTCGCCGATTGCGTCGAGCGCATGTACGACCGGATGCCGCTGCCGGAGGTCAACTTTTTCGCGATCGTCATCGCGATCCAGCAGAAGACCGGAGGCAACCTTGCCGAGGCACTGTCGAACCTGTCGAAGGTTCTGCGCGACCGCAAGCGGATGAAGGGCAAGATCCAGGCGATGAGCCAGGAGGCGAAGGCATCCGCCGCGATCATCGGCGCGCTGCCGATCATCGTCATGATCCTCGTGTTCCTGACCAGCCCCCAATACATCTCGCTGCTATGGACCGAGCCGGTCGGGCACATCATGCTCGCCGGTTCGGCCTTCTGGATGCTGTGCGGCATCCTGGTGATGCGCAAGATGATCAACTTCGACTTCTGAGGCTGCCGCGATGCTCGATCTCATGGCCAGGCTCGAACAGCTCTACGACCCGGGGCTCTTGGTCGCGGTGTTCGCCGCGATTGCCGCGGTCGCGGCGATCGTCTCGGTCGGCATGCCGCTGCTGGCCAACGACCGTCTCGGCGCGCGGATGAAGTATGTCGCGCGTGAGCGCGACAAGCTGCGCGCCAGGGAGCGTGCCAGACTGAATGCGGAGGGGCCCCGCGTCAGCCTGCGCAAGTCGCCAAAGGCCTACATGCAGCGCGTCGTCGACCAGCTCAACCTGCGCAAGCTTCTGGAGGCGGAAGACACCCGTGACCGCCTGCGGATGGCGGGCCTGCGCGGTCAGTCGGCGCTGGTGGGGTTCCTGTTCTTCCGGGTGGTGCTGCCGCCGGTGCTGTTTCTGATCGTGCTGATCTACATCTTCTTCGTCGGCAACTATCAGGATCAGCCGGCGACCATAAAATTCCTCATCGCCTTCGGCGCCGCCTATGCCGGATTCTACGCGCCGAACGTCTACGTCTCCAACCGGATCAAGCGACGCCAGCAGGAGATCCAGCGAGCCTTTCCCGACGCGCTCGACCTGCTGCTGATCTGCGTCGAATCCGGGATGTCGATCGAGCAGGCCTTCCGCAAGGTCAGTCAGGAGGTCGGCACGACGTCGATCGCGCTGGCCGAGGAACTGAGCCTGACCACCGCCGAACTGTCCTATCTGCAGGAGCGGCGGCTGGCCTACGAGAATCTCGGCAAGCGCACGGGGCTGCCGGGGGTCAAGGCGGTGGTTGCGGCACTGATCCAGGCCGAACGCTATGGCACGCCGCTCGGCCATGCGCTGCGCGTCATGGCGCAGGAGAACCGGGACATGCGCATGGCCGAGGCCGAGAAGCAGGCTGCGGCACTGCCACCGAAGCTGACCGTGCCGATGATCACCTTCTTCCTGCCGGTCCTGTTCATCGTCATCCTGGGACCGGCGGCCATCAAGCTGATGAAGCTGTGAGGCCGGCCGCCGCGCCACGGCCGGCGCGGCGGCTGCCCGGCATCAGCCGGACTTGACCTCGATCCTGCGGGTCTTCTTCTCCTGCTCGGGCGACTTCGGCAGTGCCACCTTCAGCACGCCCTTGTCGAACGTCGCCGTGACCTTCGACGCATCGACTTCGAAAGGCAGAGCGAAGGAGCGCTGGAAGCTGCCGTAGGAGCGCTCGGAGAACACTCGACCGTTCTGCTTCTCCTCGTGTTCCGACCGCTTCTCGCCCTTGATCGTGAGGACGTTTTCGGACAGCGTGACCTCGACGTCCTTCTCATCGACGCCAGGCAATTCGGCGCTCACCTCGAGGCCGGTGTCGGTTTCGTGGATCTCGACATTGGGAGACGCGCCGGCGCCAGCCGTCCCGATCAGGGCGCGCGCTGAAGGCCAGCCGCGACCGAAATCCTCGAACACACGCTCGACTTCACGATGCAGCGCCGCGAAGGGATCGTCCCTGTCGCGGCTCCAGAGCGAGGGAAGACGCATCCTTGACCTCCATTCTTCCAGATCCATCGGATCGCAACAGGTGCTCCGAAGGATTTCACGAACGATTCAGTCCTGATGGCGCCTCATCGGTGAAACCTCAGGCGGTGTCGACCGTCACCACCTGAAAGGTGTGCATGTCGCCATCCTCTCCGCGGATCGACACGTACTCGCCCACCCGGAAGGCGTGGCTGCCGAAGCGGTAGCCGGCCTCGTCGTCCTCGTCGGTGGACTCGTCGTAGTCGAACACCCAGCGTGCGTGATCCCGGCCGCCCGGCTTGTGCACGAGCCTGCCGATCTCGTCCTGCTCGCTGCCCCAGAACCGGCGCACCGTGCACCGTTCGCGCTGGGTCCGCCACGCTTCGGCGTCGATGAAGCCCTCCGCATCGAGCGGAGCGACGAATTCGTAGCCGTGATACGCGCTCCCGTTCGGGAATTCCGGGCTGCGCGCCAGATTGAGGCGGATGCGCTTGAGATGTGCCGTTGCGGCAGACATGCCTGGTCTTTTCCTCCGGATGGTTTCGTCGCGTCGCCGGTGCCCCGGAAGATGCTCCGGGAGCGCGAGCGACACCGCCAGTGCTCCGATGCAGCATACCATCGGACAACTGATGCACCACAAAAGGTGGGTATGCGTTGACCTGGCGCAAGGCCCGCGGCCAGCTTGGCCAGCCAGCATCGCCGGTTGGCGGAGATCGGATCGAAGCATGAGCAGTGAGCAGACGGACACAGCGGACCAGGCCGAGGTCGCGGCATTCCTCGCCGATCCCCGCACCCATGGCGGGCGCGCAGACCGCGTCGAGCGCATCGACACCCATGCGGCGATGATCTTTCTCGCCGGCGACGACGTCTACAAGATCAAGCGGGCAGTCCGCTTTCCGTTCCTCGATTTCTCGACGCTGGAGAAGCGCCGGCGCGCCTGCGCGCGCGAGGTCGAGCTGAACCGCGCCTTCGCGCCCGACCTCTATCGCGGTATCGTGCCGATCACCCGTTCGCCGGAAGGTCACCTGCGCATCGGCGGGCGCGGACCGGTCGTCGAATGGGCGGTGCACATGCGACGCTTCGACGAGACGGCGACGCTCGACCGGCTTGCAGCAGCCGGCAGGATCGATGCCGCAATGGTCGACGCGCTGGCGCTGCGGGTGGCCGCGCTGCACAGGGACGCAACCGTTGCCGGGGTCGTCGCGATCGCCGATCGGATGTCCCGGATCGCAGCCGAGAACATCGGCGAACTGCGCGATCGGCCCGATCTGTTTGCAGCCCACGCGGTGGATCGGCTGGCCGCGGCCACGGAGGCCGCACTTGCGCGCCTTGCGCCGCTGATGCGGCGGCGCGCGGCCGCCGGCCATGTTCGTCGCTGTCATGGCGATCTGCATCTCGCCAACATCGCGCTCATCGACGGGCATCCGGTGCCCTTCGATGCGCTCGAGTTCGACGAGGACCTCGCGACGATCGACGTTCTCTACGACCTCGCCTTCCTGGTAATGGATCTGTGGGGCCGCGGCGAGGCAGGCCACGCCAACCGTCTGCTCAACCGCTGGCTCGTGGTCCGCGGAATGTCGGTCGACGACATCGACGGGCTCGCGCTCCTGCCGCTGTTCGTTTCGATGCGGGCCGCGATCCGTGCGAAGGTTGGGGCGGCCAGGCTGCGCCATCTGAACGGCCGGGCGCGCGAAGCCGGTGCCGACGCGGCGCAGGCGATGTTTCGCCTGGCCTGCGCAGCGATAGCCCCGCCGCCGCCCAGGCTCCTCGCCATCGGCGGTCTGTCGGGGACCGGCAAGACGTCCGTCGCGATGGCAATCGCGCCCGACATCGGCCCGCTTCCGGGCGCTGTCGTCATCCGCAGCGACGTCCTGCGCAAGGTGATGGCGGGGGTCGGCGAGGCCGACCGCCTGCCGTCGGAACATTACACGGTTCAGGCGAGCGCGGCCGTCTACGAGGCGATGCACGACCTGGCCCGGCGCGCGCTCGCGGCCGGTCACGCCGCGATCCTCGACGCCGTGCATGCCCGACCCGGCGAGCGCCGGGCGGCAGCGCGGGTCGCCGAGCGGGTCGGCGTGCCGTTTGCAGGCCTCTGGCTGGAGGCGCCGGCCGCCGCGCTGATCGACCGGGTCATGGCGCGCCGCGGCGATGCCTCGGATGCCGACGGCAGCGTGGTCGAGCGGCAGCTCGGTTACGATCTCGGACCCATCGACTGGACACCGATCGCGGCGGGCGGCGATCTCGCTGCGACGGTCGCGTCGGTACGCGCGGCGCTGGCCTTGCCCTCGCCATCCTCGTGACCCACGCCGGATGCCCCGACCAGCCCTGCGACCTCAGAGATTGGCCGCATGGCACCGGTCGACTGCACGGCGCGGCCATGACTGTTGCCGCCCGGGCTCGCCGCCGAGGCCCGCCGCGGAATCCCGGCTGACGGCGCTTGCCGGCCGGCCCGCAAACGGGCATAGCGCGGCGATCGCATCCGGAGCACCGCCATGACAGCCCGCCGCAACCGCCTTGATCCCGCGACCCTCGCCGCCCAGGCTCTCGGCACGGTGGATGCCGAAACGGGCGCCGTGGTGCCGCCGATGCACAGTTCGACCACCTTCGCGCGCGGCGCCGACTATCGCCTGGTCGGCGACCATCTCTACTCCCGAGACAGCGGCCCCACGGTGCGGCGCGCCGAGGAGATCGTCGCGGCGCTCGACCGCGGAGCAGACGCGCGCCTGTTCGCCTCGGGCATGGCCGCCTTCGCCGCGCTGCTGGAGGCACTGCCCGAGGGCGCGCACGTGCTGGCCCCGAAATCCATGTACTATGCCGCGCAGGACTGGCTGATCCGTCAGGCCGGGCGCGGCCGGATCGAGCTCGACCTGTTCGACCAGACCCGGCCCGAGGCGCTCTCCGCCGCGCTGCGGCCGGGCCGCACGGCACTGGTCTGGATCGAGACGCCGGCCAATCCGACCTGGGATGTCGTCGATATCGCGCTGGCGGCGGAGGCAGCTCATTCGGCAGGGGCGCGGCTGGCCGTCGACAGCACCTGCGCGCCGCCGCCGACCACGCGGCCACTGGAGCTCGGCGCCGACATCGTGTTCCATTCCGCGACGAAGTATCTGAACGGTCACTCCGACCTCACCGCGGGGGCGCTGATCCCGGCCCGCGACGACGAATTATGGGCGCAGATCCACAAGATCCGCACCGCCACCGGTGGCGTTCTCGGCGGCTTCGAGGCCTGGCTGCTGATTCGCGGCATGCGGACGCTGCATGTTCGCTTCGCCCGCCAGTCGGAGACCGCGCTGGCGCTCGCCCGGCACCTGGAGAGACACCCTCGGGTCGTGGAGGTGCTCTATCCGGGCCTCGCCCGCCATCCCGGCCACGCCATTGCGCGCCGGCAGATGACCGGCGGATTCGGCGGCATGCTGTCGATCCTGCTCGACGGGGACGTCGAATCGGCCCGGCGTGTTGCCGCTTCGACGCGCGTCTTCGTGCCGGCCACCTCGCTCGGCGGCGTCGAGAGCCTGATCGAGCACCGGCGCTCGGTGGAAAGCCCGCAGAGCCCGGTGCCCGACACTCTGATCCGCATCTCCGTCGGCCTGGAGGCGCCCGGCGACCTGATCGACGATCTCGACCAGGCGCTGGCGGCAGCCTGACAACAGATGCCATCGCCCGCGCCGCGCGGTCTGCCGGAGGCGCGGTCGGCTCGGGATCGGCAGGACCGTCCGACCGATCCGCAGGCGGCGATCAGCCCTGCGGCTGCGGGACGATGCGGATGTAGGGTTTCGGCTCCTTCCAGCCCTCGGGATACTTCTGCCTCGCCTCCTCGTTGGATACCGAGCCGGCGATGATCACGTCGCCGCCCTGCTGCCAGTTTGCGGGCGTCGCCACCTTGTGCTTCGCCGTGAGCTGCAGCGAATCGACGAGGCGGAGAATCTCGTCGAAGTTGCGGCCGGTCGTCATCGGATAGGAGATCATCGCCTTGATCACCTTGTCGGGGCCGATGACCAGCACGTTGCGCACGGTCTGGTTGTCGGCCGGCGTGCGGCCCTGCGAACTGTCGCCGGCATTCGCCGGCAGCATCCCGTACAGCTTGGCGACCTTGAGGTCCGGATCGCCGATCATCGGGTAGTTCACCGCGTGCCCGGTGACCGCCTTGATGTCCTCGGCCCACCGCCGGTGGTCGTCGACCGGATCGACTGACAGGCCGATGATCTTGACACCGCGCTTGTCGAACTCGGCCCGCATGCCGGCCATCGTGCCGAGTTCCGTGGTGCACACCGGGGTGAAGTCCTTCGGATGCGAGAACAAGATGCACCAGGACCCTCCGACCCAATCGTGGAAGCGGATCGGTCCCTCGGTGGTCTCGGCCTCGAAGTCAGGGGCGATATCGCCGATCTTCAGCGTCATCGGACATCTCCGTGTTGGTTGCCGCGTCCGGCCCGCACGCCCGCGGCAAAGGTGGTCTGCAGCGTTGGCGAGATCCTAGAGCAGGGCTGCGGTGATTGGGAGACACGGGTTTGCGTCCGCATGGCGCGGAGGCGAAGGCGTGTTCCGTCCCGGCGACTGATCGCGCAATGGCATTGCGCGCAGCCGCGATGCCCGTTTCCTGAGCCTCCCCACCCCCTTACACATCAGCACCAGAGACAAAAGCGACGCATTCTGACGCTTTTTCTATAATTCGATCGGATGCCATGTCATTCTGACGACGGGTCGGAGGCTGTTTGGCCGCGCCGGTCCTCATTTCTCTGACTTGTTTCAACAGCAGGAACTTCCAGATGCCTCATCTCTTGCAAACGGCGCCGGTTCTGGCAGGGATTGCCGCCGCCATGATCCTTGCGCCGGATTCCGGCGCGGCGCAGTCGACCCGTGACATCGCGGCGTCGCCGATTCGGCTGTCAGACGGCCTGGTGCCGGAAGCTGGCCTCAACGGCCCGTTGGGCCGGGCGGCCAGCCGCATGCCGCTTGCCGGCACTGCAGAACTGGAGCGCACGGCCGGTACAGCAAGCGGAGCCGTTCTGCCGGGGGCGCCGGGGGCCTCGGCGTCCTCCGGGAGCGATGCCGAAGCCGGCAGCCCGGGTCGGGAAGCCTTCGGCTTGTCGACCGCGCCCTATACTACGGCGCGCGTTGCAGTCGGCCAGCTCGGCCCGTCGAACACCAAGGCCCGTACGCCCGTCACGAGCTATCCCTATCGTGCGACCGGCAAGATCTACGCGCGCTGGGGCTCCAGCTGGTATGTCTGCACGGCCTCTCTGGTGAAGAAGGGCGTGCTCGTCACTGCGGCGCACTGCATCCACGAGTTCGGGAACCGGGACGCCGGCTGGGCGGATGAGGTGATCTGGATCCCGGCAAACATCACGCAGAACCGCAATGGCCCGTACGGGGTCTGGAGGGCTCTGCGGATGTACGTTCCAGATCCCTATTTCGATGGCAGCGACACCTGCACCCAATCCGGTGTGGTCTGCAACAACGACATCGCCACCATCGTGCTGCAGCGGCGCAACGGCCGGTTCGCGGGCAATATCCTCGGCTGGTATGCCTATGGCTGGAACGGCTTCTCGTACCGGGCCAGTGCGTTCCTCGGCAACACGACGACGGTGCAGATCACCCAGCTCGGCTATCCCGCCGCGTTCGATCGCGGCTACCAGATGCAGCGCACCGATGCCGTCGGCTGGTATGTCGAGGATGGAGACCTGCGCAACACGCAGATCGGCTCGGCGCAGACCGGCGGGTCGTCGGGCGGCCCGTGGCTCGCCAATTTCGGCACCCGGCCGAACGTCTCCGCGGCGGCCTCGCTGGGGTCCGCCTCCCGGTCGAACGTCGTCGTCGGCGTCACCAGCTACGGTGCGGTGCAGGTGGGGTTCAACCGCCAGGGCGCCTCGTTCTTCGGCCAGAACCGCGAATTCCCGAACAGGCGATACGGCACGTTTGGGGCCGGCAACATCGGTCGGCTGATGCAGGAGACCTGCAACAGGAACAAGGCCTTCTGCTAGCGGACCGAGCCGGGTCACGCTGCCGGGCGGCCCTTGCGGGGCCGCCCCTTTCCGTCGTTGGCGGACCAGTCCGTGCCGCAGCCCCGGGTGTCGGGACCTCTGCCATCGCCCGCCCGACCGGCCCTGCCACGCCGATGTCGCAGATGTTGATTAGGCGACGTCAATGTCGCTTTACCGGCGTTGCTGCCGCCAGCGAAGCGGCGCAAGCTTCCGCGGCGTCAGCCACGAAGACTTGAGTTTTCCGGCTGCTGCAAGTTGCTGAAGTCGAATTTTCCCAAAGCTCTAAGGGAACTCTCATGACAATGTCTGCGAAAACCGTGGCCCTCTCTGCAGGAGCGGCCATGATGGTGTCGTTGTGGGCGGTCGCCCCCGTAACGGCTCAGTCCTCTGCCGGGACCATCGCCTCACCGATCAACAGGACGAGCCTCGTGCCGTCGGCGGGTGGCCCGGTCGGCCCCGGCATCAGCCGGATGCCGCTCGCCAGCCCGAGTGCGTTCGAGGGTGCCGCCGAGGCGAAGCCCACCGGCACGCCCGGCGCCGTCGGCTCCTCCGAGGATGGCGGCAAGGCCGTCCTTGCTCCGGAGGCGTGGGGCTCCTCGACCGCGCCCTACACGACGGCGCGGGTCGCCGTGCAGGTGCTCGGCACCTCCAGCCAGGCGTCGCAGACGCCGGTGAACAGCTATCCCTTCCGCGCGACCGGCAAGCTCTGGGCCCGCTGGGGATCGAACTGGTACATCTGCTCGGCTTCGCTGGTGAAGAAGGGCGTGCTCATCACCGCCGCGCACTGCATCTTTGATTATGGCAAGAAGGCGAACGGCTGGGCCCAGGAGGTGCGTTGGTACCCGGCAAACCGCTCCTCCTCGGGCGGCGACTACGGGGTCTACACGCATCGCCAGCTGCGTGTCCCGACGACATATTACAACGGCAACGATACCTGCACCCAGTCGGGTGTTGTCTGCAACAACGACATTGCGACCGTGGTGCTGAATACCCGTGACGGCAAGTATCCCGGCGAGGTTGTCGGCTGGTACGGCTATGGCTGGAACGGCTATTCCTACAAGGCCTCGTCGTATCTCGGCAACAAGACGACCGTGCAGATTACCCAGCTCGGCTATCCGAAGGCGTTCGACAGCGGGTATCAGATGATCCGCACCGACGCTGTCGGCTGGTACCATACGTCGGGCAACCTCAAGAACACCCAGATCGGCTCGGCGCAGACCGGCGGTTCGTCGGGAGGCCCGTGGCTGGTCAACTTCGGCACGCGCCCGGTCGTCGATACCAGCGCGGCATCGCTCGGCAGCCATTCCAACTCCAACATCGTCGTCGGCGTGACCAGCTATGGCTCCACGACGGTAGGCTTCAATCGGCAGGGCTCGTCCTACTTCGGCCAGAACGTCGAGTTCCCGAACGCCGCCTATGGTTCGTATGGTGCCGGCAACATCGGCAAGATGATGCTCGATACGTGCACGGCGCAGCCGGCCTATTGCTGATCGCTGGCCAGTGACCGGACGGCGCGGCCCGCGGGCCGCGCCGTTTCCGTGGGGGCCGCGCACGGCCCTTGCAAGCCATGCTTAATCAATTCGTCATTCCCGCGGATGTATTCGGGGTCAGAGATCGCTCCCCGAAGGGCGGCTCGATATGACCGCGTTCTCGACCATCATCATCTGCAGGAACTCGAAATGGCACCATTTGCCCGCTCTGCGGCGTTGGCTGCAGGCCTCGCCGCGTCGATGCTTCTGATACCCGCACTTGCGTCGGCACAGGTCTCGGCCGGCATCAGCCACTCGCCGCTGCGGACCGCCGACGGTCTGATCCCGCGTGCCGGTCTCAGCGGCCCGATCGGACCCGGCATCAGCCGAATGCCGCTTGCTCCGGGGTCGCTGTATGACAAGGCTGTCGCTCGCGCCCGGAGCAGCCGCGGCGTCGCGCCCGCGATCACCGGAAAGCCCGGGGCGGTCGCGTCCTCGCAAGAGGGCGGTCGCCTTGTCGCGGACTCCGGCGCCGAGGCCTTCGGCACCTCGACTGCGCCCTATACGACGGCGCGCGTCGCTGTCTCGACGCTCGGTCCGTCCTCCACGGCCTCGCGCACCCCGGTCACCAGCTTCCCCTATCGCGCCACCGGCAAGATCTACGCGCGGTGGGGGTCGAACTGGTATGTCTGCACGGGTTCGCTGATCAAGAAGAGCGTGCTGATCACCGCTGCGCACTGCGTCTTCAACTATGGGCAGGGGGCCGAGGGCTGGGCCGACGAGGTGCTCTGGTATCCGGCCAACATCTCCGGCGACACCGCCAGGCAGCCTTATGGCGGCTGGGTTGCGCGGCGGATGTACGTCCCCACGCCCTACATCAACGGCACCGACACCTGCGATCCGGCGGCCGTCGGCATCGTCTGCAACAACGACATCGCCACCGTCGTGCTGGAGACGGACAGCCGGGGCCGTTACGTCGGCGATCTGGTCGGCTGGTACGGCTATGCCTGGAACGGCTATTCCTACCGTGCTTCGCCGTTCCTCGGCAACGCCCGGACGGTGCAGATCACCCAGCTCGGCTATCCCGCTGCCTTCGACCAGGGCTATCAGATGCAGCGCACCGATGCGGTGGGCTGGTACGTGCAGGACGGTGATCTGCGCAACACCTCGATCGGCTCGGCCCAGACCGGCGGTTCCTCCGGCGGCCCGTGGCTGGTCAATTTCGGCACGCGCCCCAGGGTGGCGGCCGGCCAGGCCTCGCTCGGCAGGTCAGCTGCGTCCAACATCGTGGTCGGCGTCACCAGCTATGGCTACACGACGCCCGGCGTCAACAATCAGGGTGCCTCGTTCTTCGGCCAGAACCGCGAATACCCGGCGGCGCAGTACGGCAGCTTCGGGGCCGGCAACATCGGCGCGCTGGTGCGCGACACCTGCACCAACGCCCAGACCAGGGCCTATTGCTGATCGCCTTGTCCGAGACCGCTGCGCCCGAGACCGCTGCGCCCGAGACGGACACGGCGCGGATGCGGCAGGATCCGCGCCGCCTTCCCTGTCGACGCGGCAGCTGGCGCCGCCGGCTGCCGGCGACGGCCGCTCAGTCGATCTTCCGGACGGCGCCATGCGCGGCGCTGGTCGTCAGCGCGGCATAGGCCTTCAGCGCCGTCGTGATCCTGCGCTTGCGCGGCGCGGCCGGCTTCCAGGCCGCCTCGCCGCGCGCCTCCATGGCGGCGCGCCGCGCGGCGAGAACGTCCGGCGCCACCATCAGCTCGATACGTCGGTTCGGGATGTCGATCTCGATGCGGTCACCCTCCTCGACGAGGGCAATCGTTCCCCCTTCCGCGGCTTCGGGAGAGACATGGCCGATGGACAGGCCGGACGTTCCTCCGGAGAAGCGCCCGTCGGTGACCAGCGCACAGGCCTTTCCGAGCCCCTTCGACTTCAGATAGCTGGTCGGATAGAGCATCTCCTGCATGCCCGGGCCGCCGCGCGGACCCTCGTAGCGGATCACCACCACGTCGCCGGCGGCGACGCCGCCGTTGAGGATGCCGTCGACGGCCGAGTCCTGACTCTCGAAGATGCGCGCCGGCCCGGCAAACTTGAGGATCGACTCGTCGACGCCGGCGGTCTTCACGATACAGCCGTCCTCGGCGAGGTTGCCGTACAGGACCGCCAGGCCGCCATCCTTCGAGAAGGCGTGGGCGGCGTCGCGGATCACGCCGGTCCGGCGGTCGTCGTCGACGGTCTCGTAGCGCCTGTCCTGGCTGAACGCGACCTGGGTCGGCACGCCGCCGGGCGCCGCCCGGTAGAATTCGTGAACCGACGGACTGCTGGTGCGCCGGATGTCCCAGCGCTCCAGCGCATCGCCGAGCGTCTCGGAATGCACGGTGCCGACGCTGGTGTCGATCAGCCCGGCCCGGTCGAGCTCGCCGAGGATGCCCATGATGCCGCCGGCCCGGTGCACGTCCTCCATGTGGACGTTCGCGACCGACGGCGCCACCTTGCACAGGACAGGCACGCGGCGCGACAGCCGGTCGATGTCGGCCATGGTGAAGCCGATCTCGCCTTCGTGGGAGGCTGCCAGCAGGTGCAGCACCGTGTTGGTCGAGCCGCCCATGGCGATATCGAGCGTCATCGCGTTCTCGAAGGCCTTGAAGTTCGCGATCGAGCGCGGCAGCACGCGCGCGTCGTCCTGCTCGTAGTAGCGGCGCGCCAGATCGACGATCAGGTGCCCTGCCTCGACGAACAGCCGCTTGCGGTCGGCGTGGGTTGCGAGTGTCGAGCCGTTGCCCGGCAGCGCCAGGCCGAGCGCCTCGGTGAGGCAGTTCATCGAATTGGCGGTGAACATGCCCGAGCACGAGCCGCAGGTCGGGCAGGCAGACCGTTCGACGACCGCGACCTCGGCGTCGGAGACGCGGGAGTCGGCCGCGACGACCATGGCGTCGACGAGATCGACCGCGCGCTCCTTCCCCTCCCAGACGACCTTGCCCGCCTCCATGGGGCCGCCGGACACGAACACGGCCGGAATGTTGAGCCGCATGGCAGCCATCAGCATGCCGGGCGTGATCTTGTCGCAGTTGGAGATGCACACCATCGCATCCGCGCAGTGCGCGTTGACCATGTACTCCACGCTGTCGGCGATGATCTCGCGCGAGGGTAGCGAATAGAGCATCCCGTCATGACCCATGGCGATGCCGTCGTCGACGGCGATCGTGTTGAATTCCTTGGCAACGCCACCAGCCTTCTCGATCTCGCGGGCGACCAGCTGGCCGAGATCCTTGAGGTGCACGTGTCCCGGCACGAACTGGGTGAAGGAGTTCACCACCGCGATGATCGGCTTGCCGAAATCGGAGTCCTTCATGCCGGTGGCGCGCCACAGGCCGCGGGCGCCGGCCATGTTGCGGCCGTGGGTCGTGGTGCGTGAGCGATACGGGGGCATGGGCGTCTCCTGGGCGGCGTCGGGGCCTTCTGGCAGCGCAATTAAGGCGGAAGCACCGGGTCGGCAAGCTTTGCCTGCGCGGCCCGTCGTCTCTGGCCTAATCGCGGACGCCGACTATGATGGCGCCGCGCACAGGGAGTCTCAAATGACAGGTTCAAACATGGCGGCCCGGCCCGGCGGGCGCATTCTGGTCGATGCGCTGCTGGCCCAGGGGGTCGATCACATATTCTGCGTGCCCGGCGAAAGCTATCTGGCGGTTCTCGACGCCCTGCACGATGCGCCGATCGCGGTGACGGTCTGCCGCCAGGAAGGCGGCGCGGCGATGATGGCGGATGCCTACGGCAAGCTGACCGGGCGCCCCGGCATCTGCTTCGTGACCCGCGGGCCGGGCGTCACCAACGCGTCGGCCGGCATCCACATTGCCTCGCAGGATTCCACCCCGATGATCGTGTTCGTCGGCCAGGTCGAGCGCGGCATGCGCCACCGCGAGGCGTTCCAGGAGATCGCCTACGCCCAGGTGTTCGGCACCATGACCAAGTGGGCCGCCGAGATCGACGATCCGCACCGCATCCCGGAGTTCGTCCACCGCGCCTTCATGACGGCGATGAACGGCCGCCCCGGCCCAGTCGTCCTGGCGCTGCCCGAGGATGTGCTGACGGAGCTGGCCGAGGTACCGGCAACGCCGCGGGCCGAGCCCGTGCCGACAAGCCCTTCGCCGGCTGCCATGCGGCGCCTTGGCGAGATGCTGGCGGGAGCAAGCCGGCCGGTCATGGTCCTTGGTGGCAGTCGCTGGAGCGCGCAGGCGGTCGCCGACATCCGCCGCTTCGCGGAGGCCTTCGACCTTCCGGTCGGCTGCCAGTTCCGCCGTCAGTCGCTGTTCGACAACACCCATCCGAACTATCTCGGCGACGTCGGCATCGGGCCGAATCCGGCCCTGTTCCGACGCCTGCGCGAGGCCGATCTGTTCCTGCTGGTCGGCGGGCGCATGAGCGAGATGCCGTCCTCAAGTTACACGCTGCTCGACATCCCCGCGCCGCGCCAGCAGCTGGTGCATGTCCATCCCTCCGCCGAGGAGATCGGCCGGGTCTATGCGCCCGCGCTCGGCATCCATGCCGATCCGGCCTCGTTCGCTGCCGCAGCGACAGCGCTGACGGCGCCGGCCGAGCGTCCGTGGGCGGCGCAGACGCGGGCCGCCAACGCCGCCTACCGGGCCTGGAGCGACACCCCGCCACCACTGCCAGGGCGGGCCGACTACGGCAGGATCATGTCGTGGCTGCGCGACCGGCTGCCGGAGGACGCGATCATCTGCAACGGCGCGGGGAACTATTCGATCTGGATCCACCGGTTCTACCGATTCCGGCGATTCGGCACCCAGCTCGGCCCGACCTCTGGCTCGATGGGCTACGGCACGCCAGCCGCCGTGGCTGCCAAGCGGCTCAATCCCGACCGAATGGTCGTCGCGTTCGCCGGCGACGGCTGCTTCCTGATGAACGGACAGGAGTTCGCCACCGCCGTCCAGTACGGGCTGGCGATCCTCGTCATCGTCGTCGACAACGGCATGTACGGCACGATCCGCATGCACCAGGAGCGGGAATATCCCGGCCGCGTCAGCGCGACCGATCTGACCAATCCCGATTTCGCGATGCTTGCCCGCGCCTATGGCGGTCATGGCGAGACGGTCGAGGCGACCGAGGAGTTTGCACCGGCCTTCGAGCGGGCAGTGACCTCCGGCAAGCCGGCGCTGATTCATGTCAAGGTCGATCCGCAGGCGATCACGCCGACCGCGACCATCGACGCGATCCGGCAGAAGGCGCTGGCTGAGGCGGGGTGATCCCGCCTGCCGCCTGCTGGGGGCGGTAGAGGACCGATCGACCGGGTTGCGCGGCGGGTCTAGGTCAGATCCAGCTCGACCTCGACGATATCCGGGTCGTCCTCGGAGCGGATCTGGGCGAAGCCGAGCTCGTGGCACATCGCCAGCATCGTCGTGTTGCGCCGCAGCACCTCGCCGCGGATCCGCTTCAACCCGTCGGACCGGGCATAGTCGATGATCATCTTCATCAGCGCCCAGCCGAGACCGCGGCCCTTCAGATCGGAGCGGACCAGGATGGCGTATTCGGCGGTCTCGTGATCGGCGTCGGCGTGGATCCGGACGACGCCGAGCAGGTCGCCGCTGTCCGGGTCGAGCGCCACGAACGCCATCGAGCGTGCGTAGTCGATCTGCGTCAGGCGTGCCAGGAACCGGTGCGACAGGTCGGGCTTGGGGGTGAAGAAGCGCAGCCTCAGGTCGCCGGTGTCGACCTTCTCGAAGAACGCCTTGTAGAGCCGTTCGTCCTCCGGGCGGATCGGGCGGACCACCGCCGACAGCCCATCCTGGGTCGTGATGCGGCCTTCGAGCTGTTTCGGATAGGGACGGATCGCGAAGCGCGGATTGACGCCGTGCCGTCCCACGCGTGGCTCCGGACCGACGCGGATGCGGGCGTCGACCGCGATCACACCGTCTGCGTCGGCGAGCAGCGGGTTCAGATCGAGCTCGAAGACCTCCGGGATGTCGGCGGACAGCTGCGAGATCTTGACCAGCGTCAGCGCCACGGCGTCGATGTCTGCGGCCGGCTCGTTGCGGAACGCTTCGAGCACCCGCGAGATGCGTGTCTGATAGATCAGGTCGCGGGCGAGGCTCAGATCGAGCGGCGGCAGTGCCAGTGCCTTGTCGCGAATCACCTCAACGGCAATCCCGCCCTGGCCGAACAGCATCACCGGTCCGAACACCGGATCGTCGGCGAGTCCGCAGATCAGCTCGCGCGCGCCGGGGCGGCGGATCATCGGTTCGACGGTGACGCCGTCGATACGCGCGTCCGGACGTGCCGCACGGGCCGCGGCAATGACTTCCCTTGCCGCCTTTTCCACGTCGGCGGCGGTGGTCAGGTCGAGGCGGACGCCGCCGACATCGGTCTTGTGCAGGATGTCGGGCGAGAAGATCTTCACCGCGCAGGCGCCATGCCGGGCAAGGATCGGGGCTGCAAGCTCGGCGGCCGCGGCCGGATCGGCAGCGGACTGGGCCGTCGCGATCGGGATATCGTAAGCCGACAGCACCGCGGCGATCTCGGGGGAGCGCAACCATTCTCGTCCCTCCGCCACGGCGGCGCGGATCACCGCGCGCGCCTGCTCGGGCCGCGGGGAGAAGTCGGACGGCAGGCTCGGCGGCGTGCGCAGCAGCGCTTCCTGCGCATCGGAATACTTGACCAGATGCTGGACGCCGCGCACGGCCGCCGTGGTCGAGGCGAAGGTGGGGATGCCGACCTCCTGGAACACCGGCCTTGCCGCATCCGCCGCGCGGCCGCCAAGCCAGGCCGCGAAGATCGGCTTGCGCGGCCAGTGCCGGCCATGATGCTCGCGTGTGACATCCGCCACTGCCTGTGCCGCTTCGGCGCTTGAGGCAAGCGCGGTCGGGCAGTTCAGCACCAGCACCGCGTCGGTGCTCGCATCGGCGAGCAGCACCTCGAGCGCCCCGCGATAGCGCTGCGGCGGCGCATCGCCGATGATGTCGACCGGATTACCGTGCGACCACGTCGGCGGCAGCACCGCGTTCAGCCGGCCGATCGTATCAGGGGACAGCGGTGCCAGCGTGCCGCCGAAATCGACCAGCCGGTCGACCGCCATGACCCCGAGGCCGCCGCCATTCGTCAAGACCGCCAGGCGCCGTCCGCGGAACGGCTTGATCTGGCTGAGTGTCTCGGCCGCGTCGAACAGTTCGTCGAGATCGTCGACCCGCAGCATGCCCGCCCGTCGGAACACGGCCTCGTAGACCGCATCGGCGCCGGCCAGCGCGCCGGTGTGCGAGGCGGCCGCCTTCGCCGCCTCCTCGTGCCGGCCCGACTTCACCACGACGACGGGCTTCGATCGCGCCGCCGCGCGCGCTGCCGACAGGAACTTCTTCGGGTTGGTGATGCCTTCGACATAGAGCAGGATCGCGCGCGTCCGCAGATCGGCGGCGAACCAGTCGAGCAGGTCGCCGAAATCGACGTCGGCCATGTCGCCGAGCGAGACCATCGCCGAGAAGCCGATACCGCGGTCGTTCGCCCAGTCGATGACGGTGGTGATCACGGCGCCGGATTGCGAGACCAGCGCCAGGTCTCCCTTGAGCGGGCTGGCATGGGCAAAGCTGCCATTCAGGCCGATCGGCGGGACCATGAGTCCGACGCAGTTGGGTCCGAACACCCTCAGCGTGTGGGGCCGGGCGGCATCCAGTATCTGCTGGCGCAGCGATCCGGGGCCGGCGCCGAGGCCGGCCGTGATGACGACCACGGCACGGGTGCCGGCGGCCCCGAGTGCGGCGATCGCCTCCGGAACGACCTCGGGCGGGGTTGCGACGATCGCCAGATCGGCGGGAGCGGGCAGCGCACCCGGGTCGGGATGGCAAGGGCGCCCACCGATCTCGCCGTAGCGCGGGTTGACGAGGTGGATGTCGCCGGCGAACCCGGCGTCGGCGAGATTGCGCAGGATGACGCCGCTGACCGAGCCCGGCCGCGGGCTGGCGCCGACGAGGACGACGGATCTGGCCGAGAATGCCTTGTCGAGGTTCCGGATGCTCATGGCGCCTGGTCCGATGGCTGCTGTGCGGGGGCGCGCCCTGCGGAACGTGATGCCCACACTGCATGACGAAACGAAGAAGGCGGCGGACGTTCCGCCGCCTTCGGGGGCCGGCGCCAACCGCCGCGGCCGCCGGGCTGTCCGCTGCGCGCCGGCCTAATGTGCCATCAGCACTGGCAGCGTCATCGAGGCGAGAATGCCGCGGGTGGCTCCGCCGAGGACGAACTCCCTCAGCCGCGAGTGGCCGTAACCGCCCATGACGATCAGATCGGCTTCCGTGTCCGCGGCATGGGACAGCAACGCGTCGGCGACATCGATACCCGTATCGGGGATCCGCTTCACCGAGACATTGATGCCGTGCCGGGCCAGATGCAGGGCCAGATCGGCACCCGGTTCGCCCGCCCGCGCCGAGGGCGCACTGTCGCCGACGACGACCACCGACACGGCGTCGGCCTTGACCAGCAGCGGCAGGGCCTCGTTGGCTGCCCGGCTCGCCTCGCGGCGGCCGTCCCAGGCCACGATGACGTTGCGGATCCTGGCCTCGTCGGGTCCGATATAAGGGACGACCAGGACGGGGCGGCCCGACTCGAACAGCACAGCCTCGGTCATCAGGTCACGGATCGCGACGACGTCGTCCGGCTCCGACTGGCCGACGATCACCAGATCTGCGGTGCGGCCATGCACCGCGAGCGTCGGCGGGGCGGCTGACTCGGTGCAGGAAATCACCCGAACCTCGCTCCTCACGCCGGCGCGGTCGGCTGCCGCCGTGAACGCCGCCGCCGCCGCGTTGGCCGCATCGAGGGCGCGCTTGCGCTGGCTTTCGAGCAGCGCTCCGGGCACCTCGCCCATGATCATCGGCGGAATCGTCGGCTCCAGCGCAAAGGCGACGGCGGTCAGGTGCGCGTCGTGGGCCGCAGCAAGCGACAGCGCGAAGCTCTGCCGGTGCGCGCTCGCCGCGCCGGCGCCCTCGGTGTCGATCTGTACGAGAATGTCCTTCAAGCCCATGTGAGCCTCCGTCCCTCGGTTGGTAGCGTCAGGCGGCTAGGATGCCGCCGATCTGCGCTTCGATCTCGGCGGGTGTGGCCCGCGTCAGGTCCTTTGCAAGCTCGCCGGTGACCTTCGCAGCGAGCGGCTTCGGGAGCAGCTGGCGCAGGTCGCCGAGCGTCTGTGGTGCGGCAATGAGCACGAGGCGGTCCATCGGGCTCGTCCGGGCCTCTTCCGCAAGCCAGGCAACGAACTCCCGGATGAATTCGCGCTCGGCGTGGCGGTGCGGATCGGTCCGCGGTTCCATCGCGTGGCGAGCCTGCCCGGTGCTTTCAAAGGCGCGGCCGGGCCGGTCGGCCTGGATATCCTGGTTCAGCCGCCGGCTGCCGACGAAGGCCCGATCGAGCCGCTCCGTGACGCCCTTGCCCACCCCTTCGTTGACGAACACCCGCGCACGGGCACCGTCCGCCACGACGATCCAGGTGACGATCTTCTGAACCACGACGACCTCCGAGGTTTGCCGCGCACGCCCCCCGACAATGGCCGGCAGAGTGCGCCTCTACCTTGATCGCGGTCAACACCGGGATCACGGTCACGACCGGTGAGGGATCGCCGGTCAACCGTCGCGCAGGATATCGCGCGCAATGATCAGGCGCTGGATTTCGGACGTTCCCTCGTAGATCGTCGTGACGCGCGCGTCGCGGGCGAGACGCTCGAGCGGCAGATCGCGGATATAGCCGGCGCCGCCATGCAGCTGCAGGGCGGTGTAGGTCGCCCGTTGGGCGGCCTCCGTCGCATACAGCTTCGCCATCGACGCCTGGCGGGCGAATGGCTTGCCGGCATCCTTGCGTGCGGCGGCCTGCAGGATCAGCAGACGGGCGGCCTCCAGCTCGGTCTCCCGGTCGGCGATCATCCACTGGATGCCCTGCATCTCGGCGAGGGCGCGTCCGAACTGCTGGCGCTCGCGCACATGGGCGATGGCCAGGCTCATCGCTTCGCGTGCGAGCCCGAGCGCAAGCGCGGCGATGCCGATCCGGCCGCCGGCCAGTTCGCCGACCGCAATACGGAAGCCGTCATTGACGGCGCCGAGCATCGACGACGCCGGAATGCGGCAGTTCTCGAAGATGATCGTGTTGGTCGCCGAGCCGGTCTGGCCCATCTTCCGCTCGGCCGGGCCGATGAGGACGCCCGGGGTGCCGGCCTCGACGAGAAAGCAGGTGATACCCTTGCCCTTGCCCGCCTCCGGGTCGGTGACTGCCCACACCACGAACAGTCCTGCATACTCGCCGCTGGTGATGTAGCTCTTCGAGCCGTTCAGCACCCATTCGTTGCCGTCCCTGCGCGCGGATGTGCGCATGGCCGCCGGATCTGAGCCAGCGCTGGCCTCCGTGAGGCAGAATCCGGCGGCAGGGTAGGTGCCGTCGCAGATCCGCGGCAGGTAGGTCCGCTTCTGCTCCTCGCTGCCGCAGGCCTCGATGACGCCGGCGACCATGTTGGTAACGGAAGTGGTCACTGCCGTCGAGGCGCAGCCGCGCGCGATCTCCTCGATCGCCACCGCAAAGGCGACGGTGCCCGCGCCGGTGCCGCCATAGGCGGGATCGACGTTGAGCCCCATGAAGCCGTTCTCGGCGAGGAGTTTCAGGTTGGCGAGGAAGTCGTCGCGCCCTTCACCCCTGTCGAGGACTGGCGCCAGCGGCGCCAGCCGCTCGGTCGCGATCCGCCGCGCCGTCGCGCGGATCAGTTCCTGGTCTTCCGTCGCCTCGAACACCGAAGGTGCCTCCGTCGCCAGCCATGGCAACGGTTGATAGACCTGAAGCCGCCGACAGGCAACGCGCGGCGAAGCAACGGACCGGTCAGCGCCCCGACGGCCGCGCGTGCTTCGGCCTGTCCGACCGTTTCGACGCGCCGGCCGGCGGCTCGTCCGTGTCGGGCTGTGGCTGGGTCAAGGCGGGCGGATCGCTGGCCGGGAACGAATCCTGCAGTTCCTCGTCCAGTTCGCGGTCGAGTTTGCGCTTCTTCGCCGTGTCGGCATGCTGTCTCGCGGTCGCCTTCATCAGTCGTTGCTCCTTGCGATGTCCCCGCAATACGTATCGGGGCCTGTGGAGCAACAACGCGGAATGGCGGCTCCGCGTTTCATCTGCCAGGCAGACACTGGCGGGCAAGTGCGCTAAGAGCGCTGCAGCCGCGCCGCGCGCGGTGTCACCGCGCCGGAGGCGGCAGCCCATGTCCATCCACCGCTCGATGAGCCTCGCCGACTGGGGCCAGCTCGTGCTGCTGTCGGTAGTCTGGGGCGGTTCCTACCTGTTTGTCGGCCTCGCCGTCCAGGAGCTGCCGCCGCCGGTCATCGTGCTGGCGCGCGTGGCGATCGGCGGGTTCGCCCTCGTCGCGGTCGCCGGGCTCTCCGGGATGAGGTTGCCGCTGACGGTCGCCTGGTGGCTGCCGATCACGGTGATGTCGATCCTCAACAACATCATTCCCTGGAACCTGATCACCTGGGCACAGACCGAGGTGCCGAGCGGGCTCGCGGCGATCTTCAACGCGGCGACGCCGCTGTTCACCGTGCTGCTGGCGCAGGTGCTGACCGCCGACGAGAAGATGACCGTCGGCAAGCTCGCCGGCGTCGTGCTCGGACTTGCCGGCGTCGCCGTGCTGATCGGTCCGAGCGCGCTTGCCGGGGCAAGGGCGGACCTGTGGGCGCAGGCGGCGCTGCTGGCGGCGGCGATGAGCTACGCGCTCTCGGGCATCTGGGCGCGGCGCTTCTCCGACCGGCCGCCGCTCGCCACCGCTGCCGGCCAGATGGTGGCCTCCACCGTGATGATGATCCCGATCACGCTTGCCCTCGTCCCCGGATGGACTCCGGCCATGCCCGGTCCACCGACGATCGTCTCGGTTCTCTGTCTGGCGCTGCTGTCGACCGCCTTCGGCTACCTGCTGGTGTTCCGCATCGTCCGGTCGGCGGGGGCGACCAACCTGTCGCTGGTCACGCTGCTCATTCCCGTCACCGCCGTGCTGCTCGGCGTCGTGGTCCTCGATGAGAGCCTCGACGCGCGGGCCGGTGTCGGCATGGCACTGATCGCGCTGGGTCTCACGGCGATCGACGGCCGGATCGGACGGCGCCTGTCGCGGGCGTTGCGACGCGGCACTGCCTGAAGCGCTCGACCGTCCCCGGTGGTGCCGGTGTCCGTCCCACCCTTGAGGCCGGCGAACCGCTCGTCATGGACACTCGCGCAAGCGCTCGATCGGGAAGGCATGGCGCCACCCGGCCTCCTCGGCCCGACCCTTGAGGCTCACGAATGCCGGGACGACTTCGCAGATGTCGGATATGCTTCGCCCAAGACACGAACCGCCTCTATCCCTTCCGACGCTGCATGTGTTCGTCCAGTCGGGGCAGGATCTCGACGAAGTTGCACGGCATGTGGCGGTAGTCGAGCTGCTGGGCAAGGATGTGATCCCAGGCGTCGCGACAGGCGCCGGGCGAGCCGGGCAGGCAGAAGATGTAGGTCGCGTTGGCGACACCGGCAGTTGCCCGGCTCTGGACCGTCGAGGTGCCGATCTTCTCGTAGGAGACATGGTGGAAGGCCCACGCGAAGCCGTCCATCCGCTTCTCGAACAGCGGCTCGACGGCTTCCGGCGTCACGTCGCGGCCGGTCAGCCCGGTTCCGCCGGTCGTGATGACGACATCGATGTCCGGCTGGAACGACCAGGCGCGCACCACCTCCCGGATCGCCGCGATCTCGTCCGGCACGATCTGCCGCGCCGCGAGATGATGGCCGGCCGCCGTCAGCCGCTCGACGAGAACCTGCCCGGACCTGTCAGTCTCGGGCGTCCTGGTGTCCGATACCGTCAGCACGGCGATGCGAACGGGCACGAAGCTGCGCTCATCGGCGGTCATGGGGCTGTCTCCTGCAGGTGGCAGGACTATATCGGGACCTGTCCGCTCCCAGAAGGGGCGATGGACGCGACCAGCGGACCGCCGTCACGGCCGATGGCCGGTGCCATGGCTTCGCCATGCCGGCACGGCCGGTCTGCGGTCCGGCCCCGATCAGCTGCCCCGCCGGTGCAATCCCCGGTGCACTCCGATGACGATCGCCGCCCCGCCCCTCCCGTCGCCGCCCCGTCTCCGGCTGTGGGTCGAGTTCTGCTTGATCTTCGGTGCCCTGCCGCTGGTCATGGCTCTCCATCTGCCGCCGGCGGTGATGTGGAGCGCACTCGCCGGCCTGGTCCTGATCGCCGTCGTGCTGCTGTCGGTCACGGACGGGTTCGACTGGCGCGACCTGCTGTCGCCGCCGAACCGGTTCGATCTGATCGTCATCGCGGCCTTCGCGGTGCTGGTCGGCACTGTCAGCGTCGGGCTCGTGCTGTGGCTGCGTCCGCACGCCCTGTTCGGCCTGCCGCGCTACAATTCCGACCTGTGGCTGACGATCGTGCTCGCCTATCCCTTCCTGTCGGCGCTACCCCAGGAGCTCGTGTTCCGAGCGCTGTTCTTCGGCAGGTACGGGGTGCTGATCCCGTCCCGGGGCTTGGCGCTCCTCGTCAATGCCGGGGCCTTCGCGCTGGCCCATCTGTTCTACTGGAACTGGCCGGCCGTCGTGCTGACCGGTGCGGGCGGTATCGTGTTCGCGTGGGCCTATCTCTGGCGCCGGTCCTTCCTGCTCGCCTGGGCGCTGCACGCGGTTGCCGGGCTCGCCGTGTTCACCTCCGGCCTCGGTGTCTATTTCTATCACGGCGCCGTCGCGAGGTGAGTCGACGGCCGTGCGGGTCAGCTCTCGCGGCGCGGGCGGTAGACGCCGGTGACCGGATCGCGTTCGAGCGCGATCATCGGAGCCTTGGCATCGGTTTCCCGAGCCAGTCTCTCGAGCAGCCGTCGGCGCCGCTGCTCTTCGCGCACCACCCGCCAGGCCGCCAGCGCCCCGCCGACGATCAGCCCGCCGATAAGGAGCGGATTCGCCATTCCCGTCCTCCCTACAATCCGTAACGTGACCACAGCGCGCGCGCCTCGACCGCCGACACGAGCTCGTCCGCCAGCCCGGCGGGAAGCTCTGCCGCGGTGCCGGGCACCAGCCGGCGCAGCAGGCCGGCGCGCGATGTCGCGATCGGCAAGAGCCGCACCTTCTCGCCGAAGCGCTCGCGCATGACGCCGCGCAGGTCGCCGATGCGGTCGATCAGGCCGAGCTCCAGGGCCTTGCGGCCGGACCAGAATTCGCCGGAGAACAGCGTCCGGTCGGAGCCGTTGAGGGTGCTGCCGCGCCGCGCCTTGACCAGGTCGATGAACATCTGGTGAATGTCCTTCTGCAGCGCCTTCAGTCGCCGCACGTCCTCCGGCTTTTCCGGCTGGAAGGGGTCGAGCATCACCTTGCGCTCCCCTGCCGTGTAGACGCGTCGCTCGATGCCGAGCTTCTCGATCGCCTTGTCGAAGCCGAAGGTCGCCGCGACGACCCCGATGGAGCCGACGACCGAACTTTCGTCGGCGACGATCTCGTCGCCGGCCAGCGCGATCAGATAGCCGCCCGAGGCGCCGACATCCTCGATGAAGGCGAACACCGGCTTGCCGTGCTCCTCGGCGAGTGCCCGGATCCGCTTGTAGACCAGGTGGCTCTGCACGGGCGAACCGCCGGGTGAATTGATCACCAGCGCAACCCCGCTTGCGCGCCGCATCCTGAAGGCGCTCTCCAGCGCCGCCGCGACGCCCGACAGGGTTATGCCCGGCCGCAACGGGGTCACCATGCCGATCGGTCCGGTCAATCGCACCACCGGCACCAGCGGATGCCGTTCATGCCAGCTCGCCGGCATCAGGGTGCGCATGCGTTCGAGCATCATCATGCGTCAGTGTTCTCCCCGACGGGACAAATGGAGTGGACGGCCCTGCGATGCAACCTCATGGCCGCAGCGGCAAGGCGGCGCCGTGGCGCAGCACCGCCTCCACCGGCGGCAGGAAGCCGTGGCCGTCCGCCCCGTGCAGCATCAGGCCCGGCAGGATCGCAAGCGCCCCGCGGCTGCCCTTCCGGCCCTGGACCAGGATGCGCGTGGCGGCAAGGCCGGCGCGCGGATGCACCGGCAGCACGGCAACCGCGCCGAACCGGCGTTCGAAGGCTGCCAGCACCGCTGTCAGCGCATCGGCGCGGTGGATGAGCGTCAGCGTGCCGCCCGGCCGCACCACGGCCGCGGCGAACCGCACCCAGCCGTCCAGATCGGCAGGCGGGGCGGCGTGCGCAGCTGCCTTGCGCGGCGAGATCCGAGCAGCGGCGGGATCGTGGAAGGGCGGGTTGGCAATCGCATGGTGGGCGAGGCCGGCGAGGCCCGCGCGCGCCGCCGCGCCGCGCGCGGTGAGGTCGGCCTCCACCACCTCGACCCGATCGGCGAGGCCGTTGTGCGCGGCATTCGCGCGCGCGAGCCTTGTCATCGCAGGATCCGCCTCGACGAGCAGAGCGCGGCTGCCGGCGACGCGGGCGAGTGCGCACAGGCCGGCGACCCCGGCGCCGGCGCCGAGATCGGCAATCGTCTGGCCCGGCTCGAGCGGCGCGGCAGCGGCAATCAGCACCGCCTCGATGCCGGACCGATGCCCGTGTCGCGGCTGGGCGATCATCAGCCGCTCGCCGAGAAAGCCGTCCACGCTGGTGTCCGCGGCAACCTGTCGCGTCCTGCCCATCGGCGCGTCACTTGAGCTGCGCACCGAGACCGGCATCGGTCATGAGGCGGCGCGCCGCCTCGAGATCCTCGCCGTCGACCATCAGCCGGCGCGGCAGGATGCCGAGCGAGCCTTCGACGATGCTCATGTTCTGGTCGGTGATCATGCAGGGGATTCCGGCGTCGCGCAGCAGACACTCTGCGAACGAGATCAGGACCGGATCGTTGGTGCGGATCAGCTCCTCCATGGCGCCACTCTACGCGGCCCTGCAGCGGACAGGCAAATCGTCGCGCGGTCGGCTATTGCCGCGACCCGGCCTCGAACCTAATGTCTCGGCCAGTCATCGGCACGAGGATCGCGTGGGCAACGTCGCAACCCTTCAGAAGAAGCCCGGGCCCGAGAGTGGCGTCGAACGACTGGCAGGTCTGGTCGCGGACGACATGCGCCGGGTCAACGAGCTGATCCTGTCCAGGACCGGCTCGGACGTGAAGCTGATTCCGGAGGTCGCCAGCCACCTGATCGAGAGCGGCGGCAAGCGGCTGCGGCCCATGCTGACGCTCGCCGCCGCGCAGATGTTTGGCTATGGCGGCGAGGGGCACATACGGCTCGCCGCCAGCGTCGAGTTCATGCACACCGCAACGCTGCTGCACGACGACGTCGTCGACGAGAGCGACATGCGGCGCGGCAAGGCCGCGGCGCGCATGGTCTGGGGCAACGAGGCGAGCGTGCTGGTCGGCGACTTCCTGCTCGGCCAGGCGTTCAAGATGATGGTCGAGGTCGGATCGCTGCCGGCGCTCGACGTGCTCTCGGATGCGGCCGCCGTCATCGCCGAGGGCGAGGTGATGCAGCTCGTCACCGCCCAGAATACCGCCACCACCGAGGACGAGTATCTCGCCGTCATCCGCGCCAAGACGGCGGCGCTGTTCGCGGCCGCCTGCGAGGTCGGCGCGATCGTCGCCGGCCAGGGGGTGGAGCAGCGCCGCGCACTGGGCAGCTACGGTGCAAATCTCGGCCTTGCCTTCCAGCTGATCGACGATGCGCTGGACTATTCCGGTGTCCAGGCCGATCTGGGCAAGCGCGTCGGCGATGATTTCCGTGACGGCAAGATCACCCTTCCGGTCCTGCTCGCCTACAGGCGAGGCGACGAGGAAGAGCGTGCATTCTGGACGCGCTGCCTGCGGGACCGGGCGTCCGGCGAGGCGGACCTCGACCGGGCGATTGCGCTGATGGTCGAGCACCGGGCGCTCGAGGATACCGTTGCCCGGGCCCGCCACTACGGCGCGATGGCGCGCGATGCGCTCGGCACGCTGCCGAAGAGCGAGCATCGCACGGCGCTGCTCGAGGTCGTCGACTTCTGCGTCAATCGCGGCTTCTGACCGGTCGCGACCGGTCCGGTCGGATCAGCCGCCAGCGCCGGTGCGGCAGGCCGTGACCCACCAGGACGGCGACCGGCGCGCAATGGCCGCCGCCGCCGCCGTCGCCGCCTCCGCCGAGGCGAACAGCCCGAAGCATGTCGCCCCCGAGCCCGACATCCGTGCCGCCCGGCAGCCGGGGCTTGCTGCCAGCGCCGCGATGACCTCGCCGACGCGCGGCTCGAGCCGGCAGGCAACTGCCTGCAGGTCGTTGCCGGTTGCCGCGACATAGGCAGCGACCGCCTCGAAACCGGTCAGACCGGCCGGATCCGGCAGCGCTGCGGTGAACCGTCCGGACAGGGCGGCAAACACCGCCGCCGTCGCAACCGCCGCGCCGGGATTGGCGAGCACCAGATGGAGCTCCGGAAAACCCGGCAGCGGCGTGATCGCCTCGCCGATCCCCCGGGCGCGCAGGGGCCGCGCCTGCAGGCACATCGGGATATCCGCGCCGAGCGCGAGCCCGATTGCCGCGAGCCGCGCTGGCGGCCAGTCCAGCGCCCACATCCGGGCGAGCGCGCGCAGTGCAGCTGCGGCATCGGCCGATCCGCCGCCGAGTCCGGAGGCGACCGGCAGCCGCTTGTCGAGGACGAGCCGGGCGCCACCGACCGTGCGGCCTTCGGCGCGGGCTGCCGCCTGCAGCGCGCGGGCGGCGCGCAGCACCAGGTTGCTGCCATCGGCGGGAAGGCCGGCGGCGAACGGTCCTCGCGTCTCAAGGCTCAGCGTCTGCGCGGGAGCGGCAGCGACGACATCGCCGGCATCGGCGAATACCGCGACCGTGTCGAGCACATGATATCCGTCGTCGCGCCGCCCGGTGACGGCGAGCGCGAGGTTGATCTTGGCCGGGGCCGACTCCGCGATCGGGATCACGCCCGCCCGGTGTCAGCCATCGTTGCGCCGCAGCTCGACGGCGGCCCGTCCTGGCTGATCGGCCAGACCGTGCTCCAGCTTCTTGAGGATCTTGGCGAGTTCTTCGGGCTCCGGGTCGAGATTGCGGGCGTGGGTCCACTGGAATCGCGCCTCGAGCTTCCGCCCTGCCTTCCAGTAGGCATCGCCGAGGTGATCGTTGATGATCGGGTCGTTCGGCTTCAGTTCCACCGCCCGTTCGAGCTCGCGCACCGCATCCTCGTAGCGGCCGAGCTTGTAGTAGGCCCAGCCGAGGCTGTCGACGATGTAGCCGTCGTTCGGGCGCAGCTCGACGGCGCGGCTGATCATGTCCAGCGCCTCGTCCAGGTGCACGCCCTGATCAACCCAGGAATAGCCGAGATAGTTCAGCACGTGCGGCTGATCCGGATACAGTGCCAGCGCCGCCTTGAGGTCGATCTCCGCCAGCGGCCAGCGCTTGGCGCGCTCGTAGCACATGCCGCGGAAGTAGTAGAGCGCCCAGTCGCGCGGCTGTGGTGTCGTGATCTTCGCGATGGCGCGCGAATAGACCTCGGCGGCCTTCGCGAACTGCTCGCGGCCGCGCAGGATGTTGCCCAGCGCGACGATCGCCTCGGTTTCATCCGGATTGGCTTCGATCACCTGCTCGAGCAGCGCGATCGCCTCCTCGGTGCGGTCGAGATCGTCGAGGTTGAGGGCCCGGTGGATGTCGGCGTTCACCCGCAGCGGCGAGGTCTCCGGCACCGAGCCGTAGACGTTGACCGCACTCTCCCGGTCGCCGACCTTCTCGAAGTAGTCGGCGAGCGAGAGGATCGCCAGCGGTTGACCGGGCGCCAGATGCAGGGCGAGCCGGAGATAGATCGCCGAATACTCCTCGCCGTTCTCGCTGCCGAGCGCCGAGCCGATTCCGTAGAGCACTTCGGCGGCCCCCTCCTGCGCCGTCGTGACGACCGGCGCCGGCACCCTGCCGGCAGCGATCTCGGCAAGTGCGGCCGTCATGATCGGATGGTTCGGGACGACGTCGGAGAAGCCCCTGAGCACCTCCTGGGCTTCCGCGCCGCGGCCGGTGCGGGCGAGATGGCGAGCCCAGGCCTGCACGACCCGGATCGCCTTCTGGTCGGTCGCATAGGCGCGCTCGAACAGCTGCCCCGCCGTCGTGTCGTCGCCGGCGAGCGCCGCGATCAGCCCGGAGTGATACGGCTTGAACACCTCGTACCAGTCCGGGCCGCTCAGCGACTGGATGGTCGCAAGTGCCCCCTTGGTGTCGCCGCTGCCCGCGGCCGTCCAGGCCAGCAGCAGCCTGGCGGTCAGCTCAGCCAGCGGCCCGTCTCCGGCGCGTTCCAGATGCCGGCGCGCCTCGGCGTACTGGCGCGAGCGCAATGCGTCGACGGCGAGCGCCAGATTCGCCAGCCGGTGCTCGGGATCGAGCTCCGACAGGCTCTGTGCCGCGGCGAAGGCGGTCGGATAATCGCCGGCGACGAGCGACAGGGCGAAGCTGCGGTCGAGCAGGTCGAGATTGGTCGGATCGTCGCGCAGCGCCTCACGATAGAAGCGTGCGGCGGCTGCGGCATCGTTCAACCGTCCGGCCATGCGCCCGGCCAGATAGTTGCCCGCGAAGGAGCTCGGTTCGACGTCGATCCGGCTGGTCTCCGACATCGCCGGCGGGGACATCACCACCCAGCCTGCGAGCGCGGCAACGACGAGGCCGGCCCGCGCAAGGCGGGACGCAGTGGCAACCCGAGCTGTTGTCAATTCACTGGCCCCCTTCGGCCGACATTGGCCGTCCATCGTCTTCCTGCCATGACATGATGGACGAAATGCGGCGGGCTCTCAACAGTGTCCCGGCGGCGCGCGGCGGTCGTATGTTGGGACGGCTACATGTTGGGATAGTTGGGACCGCCGCCGCCCTCCGGCACCGTCCAGTTGATGTTCTGGTTCGGATCCTTGATGTCGCAGGTCTTGCAGTGCACGCAGTTCTGCGCGTTGATCTGGTAGCGGGGCGCATCCGGCCCGTCCTCGATCCACTCGTAGACTCCGGCCGGGCAGTAGCGCCCCGACGGGCCGGCAAAGATGTCGTGTTCCGAGCGCTTCTGCAGTTCCATGTCCAGAACCTTGAGATGAACCGGCTGGTCTTCCTCGTGGTTCGTGTTGGACAGGAACACCGACGACAGCCGGTCGAAGGACAGCACCCCGTCCGGCTTCGGATAGTCGATCGGCCGGCATTGCGACGCGGGCTTCAGAGCGGCGTGATCCGGCTTGCCGTGCGGCAACGTCCCGAACAGCGAGAAGCCGAGCGTGTTGGTCCACATGTCGAGACCGCCGAGGGCGATGCCGCCGTAGAGCCCGAACTTCGACCACAGCGGCTTGACGTTGCGCACCTTGTGCAGGTCGCGTCCGATCTCCGAGGCCTTCAGGGCCGGCTCGTAGCCCTCGAGGCGGTCGTGTGCCCGGCCCTCCGACAGCGCACGGCAGACATGTTCGGCCGCCAGAATTCCCGACAGCATCGCATTGTGCGAGCCCTTGATGCGGGGAACGTTGACGAGGCCGGCCGAGCAGCCGATCAGCAGGCCGCCCGGAAAGGCCAGTTCGGGGATCGACTGCCAGCCGCCCTCGGTGATGGCGCGCGAGCCGTAGGCGAGCCGCTTGCCGCCCTCGAAGGTCTCGCGGATCGCCGGATGGTGCTTGAAGCGCTGGAATTCCTCGAACGGGCTCAGCCAGGGGTTCTCGTAGTTGAGATGCACCACGAAGCCGACGGCCACCTGGTTGTCCTCGAGGTGATAGAGGAACGACCCACCGCCCGTCCGCGCATCAAGCGGCCATCCGAAGGAATGCTGGACGAAGCCCGGGCGGTGCTTCTCCGGCCGAACCTCCCAGAGCTCCTTGATGCCAATGCCGAATTTCGGTGGCTCGCGGCCCTTGTCGAGCTCGAACCTGCGGATCAGCATCTTGGCGAGCGAACCGCGGGCGCCCTCGGCGATCAGCACATACTTGCCGAGCAGCGCCATGCCGCGCATGAAACTGTCCTTGCGGTGGCCATCGCGGGCGACGCCCATGTCGCCGGTGGCGACGCCGATCACCCGACCGGCATCGTCGTAGAGCACCTCGGCCGCCGCAAAGCCCGGATAAATCTCGACACCGAGTTCCTCCGCCTTGCGTGCCAGCCAGCGGCACACATTGCCGAGCGAGACGACGAAGTTGCCGTGATTGTTCATCAGCGGCGGCATCAGCAGGTTCGGCAGCCGGATCGCGCCCGAATGGCCGAGAAACAGGAAATGATCGGCGGTCACCGGCGTCTTGACCGGCGACTCCTCCTGGCGCCAGCCGGGCAGCAGGCGATCGAGGCCGATCGGATCGATGACGGCGCCCGACAGGATATGGGCGCCGACCTCCGACCCCTTCTCGAGCACCACCACCGAGATGTCTTGCCCGGTTTCCGCTGCAAGCTGCTTCAGGCGGATGGCGGCGGACAGACCGGCGGGGCCGGCACCGACGATGACGACGTCGAACTCCATGGAGTCGCGTTCGGGCAAGTCTTCGGTGTCGGTCATCTGTCTCCTCCTGCTGACGGGCGCACTCGCCCGGGTTTATCACGCATGGCGCGCCGTCGTGCAAATTCCTGCCGCCGGCCCTAGGATGGGACCGACGGGAGACGGATGGTGAGGGCTATGGCAGGCGGGCGCGAGGAGGACCGGCGGGCGGCGCTGGCGCTGCTCGCCTGGCAGCTTGCCGCCGGCGTCGACGAGGTGGTCGGAAACCTGCCGGTCAACCGCCTCGAGAGTGCTGCATCGAGCCGCGGGCGTCCGCCCGCCACGCCGCGCCCCATGCCGTCGTCGGCCACCGCCCGGTCCGCGCCGGCACCGGCCGCCGCGGCTGCCCAGCAGGGTCCCTCCGAGGCGGTCATGGCCGCGCGCGCCCGTGCCCGGGAGGCGGAGACGCTCGAGCAGCTGCGCGACATTCTCGCCGGCTTCGATGGATGCGCGCTGCGCCTCACGGCAAGGAACCTGTGCTTCGCCGACGGAAATCCGCAGGCGCGCATCATGTTCGTCGGCGAGGCGCCGGGGCAGGAGGAGGATATCCAGGGGGCACCCTTCGTCGGCCCCGCCGGCAAGCTGCTCGACCGCATGCTCGCCGCAATCGGCCTTGACCGCACGAGCGTCTACATCACCAACGTCGTCTACTGGCGCCCGCCAGGCAACCGCACACCGACACCGCAGGAGACGCAGATCTGCCGGCCCTTCGTCGAGCGGCAGATCGAACTGGCCGACCCCGACGTCCTCGTGCTGCTCGGCAACGCATCGGCGAGCGTGCTGCTCGATCGCAAGGAGGGCATTCTGAGGCTGCGCGGCAAGTGGTTCGATTTCGACACCGGCCGTCGCACGATCCCGGCAATGCCCACGCTGCATCCAGCCTACCTGCTGCGCCAGCCCGGCCAGAAGCGCCTCGCCTGGCGCGACTTCCTGGCGATCCGCAAGGCGCTCGACGGCTGAGCCGGGCAGGCAGCGGAGATGATCCGCCAGATCGTCGCCCGGCCCTCGGGCGGCGGGCAGTCTCGCCCCGACCATCCCGCGTCCGACAGGCTGAGCTAGCTGAGGCCGTCCGAACCCGCACCGCCGCCGCGCGCCGATTTCGCGATGGTCGCCGGCAGGCCAATCTCCGACCCCTGCTTGACCGCCTGGTGTGCCGCGCATACGGTCCGCGCCGCCATGACCGACCGATCCGATCCGCTCGATCCGACCCGCTCCTTCCAGGGGCTCATCCTGGCGCTGCAGCGCTACTGGGCTGCCTATGGCTGCGTCATCCTGCAGCCCTACGACATGGAGGTCGGTGCCGGCACCTTCCATCCGGCGACCACGCTGCGCTCGCTCGGGCCCCGGCACTGGAACGCCGCCTATGTTCAGCCGTCGCGTCGGCCGAAGGACGGCCGCTACGGCGAGAACCCGAACCGGCTGCAGCACTATTACCAGTATCAGGTGATCCTGAAGCCTTCGCCGCCGGACCTGCAGGAGCTCTATCTGGGCTCGCTGCACGAGATAGGCATCGACCCGAAAAACCACGACATCCGCTTTGTCGAGGACGATTGGGAGAGCCCGACGCTAGGGGCCTGGGGGCTGGGCTGGGAGGTCTGGTGCGACGGCATGGAGGTCTCCCAGTTCACCTACTTCCAGCAGGTGGCAGGCTTCGACTGCGCGCCCGTCTCCGGCGAGCTGACCTACGGGCTGGAGCGCCTCGCCATGTACGTCCAGGGTGTCGACAATGTCTACGACCTCAATTTCAACGGCCGCGAGGGCGCCGACAAGGTCACCTACGGCGACGTCTTCCTGCAGGCCGAGCAGGAATATTCCCGCCACAACTTCGAGCACGCCGACACCGGGATGCTGTTTGAACAGTTCCGCATGGCCGAAGCCGCCTGTCGCAGCTATCTCGAGGCGGGCTGGGCGGATGTCGGGCGGAGCAGGCATCTCATGGCGCTGCCGGCCTACGACCAGTGCATCAAGGCAAGCCACGTCTTCAACCTGCTCGATGCGCGAGGGGTGATCTCCGTCACCGAGCGGCAGAGCTACATCCTGCGGGTGCGCGACCTGGCCAAGGCCTGTGGCGAGGCCTGGCTCGCGACCGCGGGCGGCGGGGCTCAGTCATGATGCCGCGCAGGATCCCTCACCCTCCGCTGCAGGGGAGCGTGAGGAAGGTTGCCCTCGGCATGCCTGACCTGCTGCTCGAACTGTTCTGCGAGGAGAGTCCGGCCCGCCTGCCCGCGCGCGGCGCCGCTGGCGCGAGGACGGACAGACCGCGGACGGCCTGCGGGGGGATTGGTGTCCATGCCTGACCTGCTGCTCGAACTGTTCTCCGAGGAGATTCCTGCCCGCATGCAGGCCCGGGCGGCAGAGGATCTCAGGAAGCTCGTGACCGACGCCCTCGTCGAGCGCGGCCTTGTCTACGACTCCGCGCGCGCCTTCGCGACGCCCAGACGCCTGGCGCTGAACGTCACCGGCCTACCTGTCCGTAGCCCCGATACGCGCGAGGAGCGCAAGGGGCCGCGCGTCGGCGCGCCGGAGGCGGCTCTGGCGGGCTTCCTGAAGGCGGCCGGCCTCGCCTCGATCGACGAGGCGACGATCCAGTCCGATCCGAAGAAGGGCGACTTCTACGTGGCGGTAACGTCCCGCCCCGGCCGCGAGGCCAAGGCCGTGATCGCCGAGATCGTGCCCGAAGTGATTCGCCGCTTCCCCTGGCCGAAGTCGATGCGCTGGGGCTCGGGTTCGCTCAGATGGGTGCGGCCGCTCAAGTCGATCGTCTGCGTGTTCGGGCCGGAGACCGAAGAGACGGAGGTCGTCGACTTCGAGGTCGACGGGCTGAAATCCGGCCGCGTCACCTTTGGTCACCGCTTCATGAAGCCGGGCGCGATTACCGTTCGCCGGTTCGACGACTACGTGGAGAAGCTTGAGCGCGCCTTCGTGGTGCTCGATCCCGACCGGCGCAGGGAGATCATCCGTACGGATGCCCGCACGCTCGCCTTCGCGCAGGGCCTGGAACTGGTCGAGGACGAGCCGCTGGTCGAGGAGGTTGCCGGCCTCGTCGAATGGCCGGTGGCGCTGATGGGTTCGTTCGACCCGGAGTTCCTGAAGATTCCGCCCGAGGTCATCCGCCTGACCATCCGCGCCAACCAGAAGTGCTTCGTGATGCGCGATGGCGAGGGAGCGCTCGCCCCGCGCTTCATCACGGTCGCCAACCTGATCGCGGCGGATGGCGGTGGCAAGATCGTCGCCGGCAATGCCCGCGTCATCGCTGCGCGGCTGTCGGATGCCCGCTTCTTCTACGAGACGGATCTCAGGACTCCGCTGGAGGTCCATGCGAACAAGCTGAAGTCGATCGTCTTCCACGAGAAGCTCGGAACCCAGGCCGAGCGTGTCGAGCGAATCGCCCGGCTGGCGCGGGAGCTTGCCCCCCTCGTCGGTGCCGACCCGGACAAGGCCGAGCGCGCCGCACGCCTCGCCAAGGCAGATCTGGTCAGCGAGATGGTCGGCGAGTTCCCCGAACTTCAGGGCGTCATGGGCCGCTACTACGCGCTGGCGCAGGGCGAGGACCCGGAGGTCGCCGACGCGATCCGCGACCACTACCGGCCGGCGGGCTCCGGCGATCAGGTGCCGACGGAACCGGTCGCCATCGCGGTTGCGCTGGCCGACCGGCTCGACATGCTGGTCGGCTTCTGGACGATCGGCGAGAAGCCGACCGGTTCGAAGGATCCTTATGGGCTCAGGCGCGCCGCACTCGGGGTGATCCGCATCGTGCTGGGGAACGGAGTGCGGGTCGGGCTTCTGCAGCCGATCCGCAGCATCTGCGTCTCGGCCGGGGCGGACGGCGTCGGTGATGTCGCCGCCGACCTCCTCGCCTTCTTCGCCGACCGCCTGAAGGTGCAGCTCCGCGACGAGGGCGCACGCCACGATCTCGTCGATGCCGTCTTCGCACTGGGCCAGGAGGCGAGGAGCGCCGCAGGTGCGACAGGGGCGGGGCAGACCCAGGACGATCTCGTGATGATCGTGCGTCGGGTCGAGGCGCTGGCGGCCTTCCTCGCCACCGAGGACGGGGCGAGCCTGCTCACCGCCTATCGCCGGGCCGCCAACATCCTCGCCATCGAGGAGAAGAAGGATGGCCGCGCCTATGCCGGCCATGCCGACCCGGCTGTCTTCGCGCAGGACGAGGAGCGGGTGCTGTTCGACCGCATCGCCGAGGTTGCGGCCGAATCGGATTGCGCGCTGCAGCGGGAGGACTTCGCCGCCGCGATGGCCGCGCTCGCCCGCCTGCGCGCCCCTGTCGACCGGTTCTTCGACACCGTCACGGTGAATGCCGAAGACCCGACGCTGCGCGAGAACAGGCTGCGCCTGCTCTCGCAGATCCGCGCTGCGATGGATCAGGTGGCGGTGTTCTCGAAGATCGCCGGATAGGGCCGGCGCGCCACGCCGGCGAGAGAAGCCGCCCGCGCCGGCGCAGGCTCAGCGGATCGTCGCGCCGGGACCGGCGGGGCGGGAGGTTGCGGCGCCGTGCCGGGCCATCGTCATCCACCAGACGATGCCGGCGAAGGTCAGCATCGCAGCGAACACGACCAAGGCGCCGAGCGTGGCGACAGGCCCGCCGATCTGCGGCGTGCCGGCGAAGATCAGCCAGAGGCCTGGGATCATGACCGCCACGCCGGTATTGGCAAGCCACCACTGGACGAGGGCGGCGCGCCCCGCAGCGGCGGGGACCAGCGCATAGAAGGCGCCGAACAGGAACATCGACACCCAGCCGATCATCAAAAGGTGCACATGGGTCGGGATCTGCGCGTGGTCGTGGCTGAGCGCCATGTAGAGGCCGAGCGACAGGCCGAGCACCGCGAAGGCGACGGCAGACCGGAAGAAGCGGAACGCGACAGGCACGACAGGACTCCTCTTGCGGAACGGGGGTTGGATCGCGCCTGTATGCGCCTGCGGTGTTTCAATCCGACGTCGGTCCGGTTTCGCCGATGTCTCCGCCCTCCGGCGGCGCCGCCATCGCGAACGATCGGCCCTCACGGACGTTGTGGGCGGGGCGTAGAGTGGCGCCCCGCCCCGGCGTGATTCGGCGTCCGGGCCGCAACGCAGGAGATGCTTCCGATGACCGTCGACATCATCACCATCCAGCCGCTGATTGCCCTGATCGCCGGGGTGCTCATCCTGATCATGCCGCGGTTGCTGAACTACGTGGTCGCCGTCTACCTGATCCTCATCGGCATCCTCGGTCTCGTCGGCTGAGGCGGGTTTCGCCGGACCGGGGGCAAGCGGGCGTTCCGGATTTCACCGGTCAGGGCGTCTGCGGCCGCACATGCGCCGCCTTCGCTGCCGAGGCCTGCTGCTCGAAGAACGACGCACAGGCGGCGCGGTCGCTGTCGCTGCGAAACCCGCGCACGACGCCGCGCGCACAGGTGAAGTGATAGGCCGACGGCAGGTCGTAGAGCTTGGCGCAGGCCCTTTCCTCGAGTCCGTTGCCGAACCCGCGCAGCATGGCGGCCATGCAGAACCTAAGATCCGGCCGGGTATCGAAGACGTCGGCGGCCACACGTGTCGCTGCCAGCGGCGTCGCCAGTCCGGCGACGATGATGGAGACGGCGAGAACACCTTTCATTGCTGCGGCTCCCGCACCATGCCGGCTTCCGCGCTGCTCGCCGCGGGACCGGCGCGAGCGGCCCGCGGACGCTCCGTCAGGCCTCCGCACGAGCCTGCGCCACAGTGGTTAACGAAGGCTTTCGGGATGCCGTTCCGTCCGATCGCGTCTGCTGTATTTTGCGCCGCAACATTGAAACCGCCGGAATTTTGCGCGATGGGGATGCCGGCACGTCTGGCGCCGGGCTGCCGGCGGAGACGCCGCCGGGCATTTTGACGGAGAAACTGACAGATGGCGAAGTGGGTATACGGCTTCGGCGACGGCACCGCGGAAGGCACCGCCGGCATGCGCGAACTGCTCGGCGGCAAGGGCGCGAACCTTGCCGAGATGTCGAGTCTCGGACTGCCGGTACCCCCCGGCTTCACCATCTCCACCGAGGTCTGCACCTACTACTACGCCCATGACAGGCAATACCCGGCCGATCTGAGGGATCAGGTCGATGCAGCGCTCGCCCGGGTCGGCGCGCTGGTTGGCAAGCGCTTCGGCGACACGAAGAATCCGCTGCTGGTCTCGGTGCGGTCCGGGGCGCGAGCCTCGATGCCCGGCATGATGGACACGGTTCTCAATCTCGGCCTCAACGACGAGACGGTCGAGGCGGTTGCCGCGCTTGCCGGCGATCGGCGTTTCGCCTTCGATTCCTACCGCCGCTTCATCCAGATGTACTCCAACGTGGTGCTCGGCATCGACCACCACAACTTCGAGGACATCCTGGAGTTCTACAAGGACGAGAAGGGCCACACCCTCGACACCGATCTGTCGGCCGACGAGTGGCAGGAGATCGTTGCCCGCTACAAGATCTGCGTCGAGGAGCATCTCGGCAAGCCGTTCCCGCAGGATCCCGCCGAGCAGCTGTGGGGCGCGATCGGAGCGGTATTCGGCTCGTGGATGAACCAGCGGGCGATCACCTATCGCAGACTCAACGCGATCCCCGAAAGCTGGGGCACCGCCGTCAACGTCCAGGCCATGGTGTTCGGCAACATGGGCGAGACCTCGGCCACCGGCGTCGCCTTCACCCGCAATCCCTCGACCGGCGAGAAGGAGCTCTATGGCGAATTCCTGGTCAACGCGCAGGGCGAGGACGTGGTCGCCGGCATCCGCACGCCGCAGGACCTGACCGAGCGCGCCCGGATCGCGGCCGGTTCCGACAAACCGTCCCTCGAGGCGCTGATGCCCGACTGCTTCGCCGAGTTCACCCGCATCTGCGACACGCTCGAGCGCCACTATCGCGACATGCAGGATCTCGAGTTCACCATCGAGAGGGGCAAGCTCTGGATGCTGCAGACGCGCTCCGGCAAGCGTACCGCCAGGGCGGCGTTGCGGATCGCCGTCGATCTTGCCAACGAGGGCCTGATCAGCCGCGACGAGGCGATCAGGCGGGTCGATCCGCAGGCGCTGGATCAGCTCCTGCATCCGACCATCGACCCGAAGGCCGAGCGCAAGGTGATGGCGCGCGGCCTGCCGGCCTCGCCCGGTGCGGCCCAGGGCGAGATCGTGTTCGACGCCGACACCGCCGAAGAGCTCGCGGCGGAGGGCCGCAAGGTCATCTTGGTGCGCGTCGAGACCAGCCCCGAGGACATCCATGGAATGCATGCGGCGCAGGGCATCCTCACCACCCGGGGCGGCATGACCAGCCATGCCGCCGTCGTCGCGCGCGGCATGGGCAAGCCCTGCGTCTCCGGCGCCGGCATGATCCGCGTCGACTACGCGACCGGAACGATGACGGCGGGAGGCGTCACCCTGAAGCGTGGCGACGTGGTGACCATCGACGGCAGCACCGGCGAGGTGCTGCTCGGCGAGGTCAGCATGCTGCAGCCGGAACTCTCCGGCGAATTCGCCGCGCTGATGGAATGGGCGGATGCGGCACGCCGGATGAAGGTGCGTACCAACGCCGAGACACCGGCGGATGCGCGCACCGCGCGGCAGTTCGGCGCGGAGGGCATCGGCCTGTGCCGCACCGAGCACATGTTCTTCGACGAGGGCCGTATCGTCGCGGTGCGCGAGATGATCCTCGCCGATGGCGAGGCCGGTCGCCGCGCGGCGCTGGCGAAGATCCTGCCGATGCAGCGCCAGGATTTCGTCGAACTGTTCGAGATCATGGCCGGGCTGCCGGTGACGATCCGCCTGCTCGACCCGCCGCTGCACGAATTCCTGCCGCAGGCGGAGGAGGAACTGGCCGAGGTCGCCGCCTCGATCGGCGCCGATATCCAGAAGCTGCGCGCACGGGTGCAGGATCTGCACGAGTTCAACCCGATGCTCGGTCATCGCGGCTGCCGGCTCGGCATCACCTATCCCGAGATCTACGAGATGCAGGCCCGCGCCATCTTCGAGGCGGCCGCCGAGGCGGCCGCGCGCACCGGTGCGCCGGTGGTGCCCGAGGTGATGATCCCGCTGGTTGCGACCCGCGCCGAGCTCGACATGTTGAAAGGCCGGATCGTTGCGGTCGCCGAGGCGGTCAACCGGGAGAAGGGAACGACGATCAAATATCAGATCGGCACGATGATCGAACTGCCGCGCGCGGCGCTGCGGGCCGCCGAGATTGCCGCGACGGCCGAGTTCTTCTCGTTCGGCACCAACGATCTGACGCAGACCACCTTCGGCATCAGCCGGGATGATTCGGCGCGTTTCCTCGCCGAATACGTCGAGAAGGGGCTGCTCGAATCCGATCCGTTCGTCACCCTCGACCGGGATGGTGTCGGCGAACTGGTGCGCATCGCCGCCGAACGCGGTCGCGCGGCCCGACCCGACATCAAGCTCGGCATCTGCGGCGAGCACGGCGGCGATCCGGCCTCGATCGCGTTCTGCGAGGAGGTTGGTCTCGACTATGTCTCGTGTTCGCCCTACCGCGTGCCGATCGCCCGTCTTGCCGCGGCGCAGGCTGCGCTCGGCCAGGCGATCGAACGCGACAGGTAGCACCGGGGCGGCGCGGCATGTTCACCCCCTCAGGCGTCTGCTGGGGCTGGGCACTGTCGCTGGACGGCGCCTTCGTGCTCGTGCTGCTGTTTGCGGCGCCGTTCGCCCTGCGGGCGGTGATGGAGCGGCCGATGCCCGCCGTCGAGGCGGGCCTGATCGGGCTCCTGGCGGTGCTGATCGCCATGGGCGGCTGCAAGTCGCTGGTGCATCCGGGCATCCTGCCATGACCGGGTTGCCCGCCCCCGAACTGGTCGCTGCCGGCCGCCGCCGACACGTGGCCGCCGCGCTGACCGCCACGGAGGTTCTGGACTCCGTCGAGGTGGCATCGTTCCTCGACGCGGCCCTGGCCGCAGGTGCTGGTCACGTGGTCGGCCTGACCGGCCCGCCGGGCGTCGGCAAGTCGACACTGGCCAATGCGCTAGTGGGGGCCTGGCGCAGTGCCGGTGACCGCGTCGGGGTCATCGCCGTCGATCCCTCCTCGCGTGCCACCGGCGGCGCGCTGCTCGGCGACCGCACCCGCATCCGCAAGGACCCCGAGGACGAAGGCGTCTTCGTCCGCTCCATGGCGGCGCGCGACCGGCTCGGCGGGCTGTCCGAGCACACGCTGGCGGCGATGGTGGTGATGCGGCTCGCCTTCGGCCGGGTACTGATCGAGAGCGTCGGGATCGGCCAGTCGGAAGCCGACATCGCGTTCGCCGCCGAGACGGTCGTGCTGTGCATCCAGCCGGGTTCGGGCGACAGCCTGCAGTTCATGAAGGCTGGCATCATGGAGCTGCCGCACATCCTCGCCATCACCAAGGCCGACACGGGACCCGCAGCACGGCGGGCGGTGGCCGATGTCGAGGGCGCGCTGGGGTTGTCTGGCCCTCGCCCCGACGGCTGGCGGCCGATCGTGCTCGCCGTCTCGGCACAGACCGGTGACGGAGTTGCTGCTCTCTCGGCAGCAATCGAGACACACCGCCGCTGGCTCGCCGAAGGCAGCCGCGCCGGGTGGTTGCGGGCCGCACAGGCACGTGCCTGGGTCGAGGACGCGGTGCGCGGCCGCTTCGGCACGGCGGGCCTGCAGGCGGTGGCCGCCGATCTGGCCGGGCTCGATCCCACGCGTCCCTTCTCCGGCCGCCGCGCACTGCTCGAGCGGCTGTCCGCGCGGCTCGGGATCGGACCGGCGGGGAGAGGCGATCCGCGGGCACCGATTGCGTAATCGTGAATCACCGCCGGCGCGGTACTCGTCACCTCTCTTCATAGTTAAACCACTGTAAAGACTTTTCCGCCAAGTTCTGCCTGCGGCGGGGATGTGGTCACCCTGCCCCCGGGCGAGAGCCATTGCGTAACGGTCGCGGATCCGTGATGCGGCCGTCGTCATGTGGATTGTGTGGAGTCTGCGTGGTGCGGGGACGCGCGAGGTATGTCAGTCGGCGACGGGCCCGGAACTACCGGCCCTACGCTTATGCCATCGCCTGGTTCTTCTTCTCGACGGTGCAACTCGCCTATCAGGACGCCGCCGCGCTGGTCGACATGCAGGCACAGTCCGTCGCGCGCTGGCAGGCGAGCCTTGTCGCCGCGCCCTACGGCTCCGTTCATGTTGCCCAGCCGGTGCTGCCGTTGAAGGCCGATCCGGGCACCGACGGCCGCGCCGTCGGCGTGTCGCTGCGCGCCGCCTCCATACCGTCCGAAACGATCGTCCTTGCCCCGGCCGATCCCGACATCACCGGTTCGGTGACGCCGGTCTCGACCGGCAAGGCTGCGTTTCCCGAAGTGGTGCGCGAGACCAAGGGCGATCTCCTGATGAGCCGTGCCGGCACCGGAACGCGCTACCATGTCGACCCGGACGCCGGCGGCATGATCCGCGTTCCGCCGCTGCTCATCGAGCCGCCGTCGCCGCAGGAGCGGCCGTTGGTCGGAGCGTTCCTCAAGCCGAAGGCGCCGCCGCGCGACGACAGACCAGTGATGGTCGCCTCGCTCGACCCGCAGATCGGGCTCGACCACGCGATCGCCTTCCAGCCGCTGCTCAGCACGCCGTTCGACATCTTCGCGCGCAGTCGCATCGACATCGAGGATTTCGAGCGCGACCGGCAGTGCCTCGCCGTCGCCATCTACTTCGAGGCGCGCGGCGAGAGCGAGGCGGGGCAGATGGCGGTGGCGCAGGTGGTGCTGAACCGCGTCCTCGATCACCGCTATCCGAACACGGTGTGCGGGGTGATCTACCAGAATCGCCAATGGCGCAACCGCTGCCAGTTCTCCTTTGCCTGCGACGGCCGCCCCGAGACGATTCGCGACAAGCAATCCTGGGCGACGGCCTTGCGCATCGCCGAGGAGGCGCTCAAGGGTGACTACTTCCTCGACAATGTCGGGATGGCGACCCACTACCACGCCACCTATGTCAACCCGCGCTGGGGGCGCTACCTCAAGCGTCTGGAACGGATCGGCACCCACATCTTCTACCAGCTCAAGCCCGGTCAGCGCTGACCGCGGTCATGACTGGGCGATACATGTCGGACCGGCCCGGCCGGACGCGATAGGCTCTGACGATCGGGAGGGCCAGCCATGCGACATTGTCCGGCCGCCGCCATCACGGCGCTCGCCGTCGCACTCGCCGCGACGGTCGCACCGTCGCCGACTTGAAGCGCAAGCGCTGCTTCTGCGAATCGGCGCTGAGCCGAACCTCTACTGGGTGGACCTGAGCTGGGTGGACCTGTCGCCGCGGACCGGCAAGGTAACGACCCTCGATCTCGGCCCCGACCAGACCGACCTCTTCTCCGGCGATGTCTCGGACCGCTTCGTCGAGGTCGAGCCCTTCAAGTTCCTGGGATTGTAGTCACCCTGCCGCCTGTGCCATGCGGACCGTCCGGACGAATGCCGCGACGAACACTGCCGTCATCAGCAGCACGATGGTCGGCGCGGGGGCCGAATCGATGAAGAAGCTCGCATAGACGCCGGCGAGCGAGCAGACGACGGCGACGATGACCGCCGCGCCCAGCATTGCGCCGAACGAGCGCATCATGAGGAAGGCGATGGCGCCCGGCGCGATCAGCATGGCGATGGCCAGGATGATGCCGACCGCCTTCAGCGCCCCGACGATCGTCAGCGACAGGATCGCCAGGAGCCCGTAGTGCAGCAGGCCCACAGGCAGGCCCATCGCCCGCGCCTGCGTCGGGTCGAAGGCGTGCAGCAGCAAGTCGCGCCACTTGAGCAGAAGGATGCCGGCGACGACTGCCGTGATGATCCCCGATTCCAGGAGGTCGGCCGGCCCGACGCCGAGCATGTCGCCGAACAGGATATGGTCGAGATGGACATCGGTCTCGATGCGGATGTACAGCACCAGGCCGAGCGCGAACATGCCGGAGAACACGACGCCCATCACCGTGTCGCGTTTGATGCGGCTGTTGGCGTCGAGCCAGCCGGTGAGCAGCGCACAGCCCATGCCCGCGGCAAAGGCGCCGACGCCGAGCGGCAGGCCCGCGATATAGGCCAGCACCACACCGGGCAGCACCGCGTGCGAGACCGCATCGCCCATCAGCGACCAGCCCTTGAGCACGAGGAAGCAGGACAGCAGCGCTGTCGGCACCGCCACGAGCACCGCGATCGCCAGCGCGTAGCGCATGAACTCGAAGCGCAGCGGCATCAGCGGATCGGCGAGGAATTGGGTCATGGTGCCGCCGCCACACGCGCCGCACGCCGCCGTGCGGCGAGGAGACCATGCTTGGGAGCGAGCCAGAAGGCAGCGAGGAACACTGCCGTCTGCAGACAGACGATGATGCCGCCGGTCGCCCCGTCGAGGAAGTAGCTGAGATAGGCCCCCAGGAAGCAGGCCCCCGCTCCGATCGCCACGGCGAGGGCGATCAGTCTGGGGAACCGGTCGGTGAGCAGGTAGGCGGTGGCGCCCGGCGTCACCACCATGGCGATCACCAGGAAGGCGCCGACCGTCTGCAGGGCTGCCACCGTCGAGCCTGCCAGCAGCGTGAAGAACACCGTCTTCAGCAGCGGCGGGTTGAGACCGATCGAGCGGGCGTGGCCCTCGTCGAAGAAGGTGACCATCAGGTCCTTCCACGTCACGATCAGCACGGCGAGCGAGATGGTGCCGATGACGACGAGCTGCAGCGTGTCCTCCGGCGTGATCGCCAGGATGTTGCCGAGCACGATGGTCTGCACGTTCACCGAGGCCGGCGACAGCGACACCATGAACAGGCCAAGACCGAAGAAGGAGGTGAAGATCAGCCCGATGATCGCGTCCTCCTTGAGCCGGGTTCGCTGGTTGAGGAACAGCATGGCACCGGCCGCCAGTCCGCCCGCGAGAAACGCGCCGAGCGCGAAGGGCAGTCCCAGCATGTAGGCCGCGGCGACGCCGGGCACGATCGAGTGCGACAGCGCGTCGCCGATCAGCGACCAGCCCTTCAGCATCAGGAAGGCCGACAGGAAGGCACAGACCGCCCCGACCAGCGCCCCGACGCACATGGCGTTGACCATGTAGCCGTAGCGGAACGGTTCGAGCAGCAGGTCGGTCAACGCGGGCGCTCCGCTCTCTCCCCGGCCGTGCCCTCGCCATAGACTACGAAGGGCCGCTCGTCGTCGGTGATGACCCCCACCGCCTGCTGGCCGGCGGGATCGGTGCCGCCCAGCGGGAAGTGCCGCAGCACGCCGCCGAAGGCGCGCTCGAGATTGGCCTGGGTGAACACCTCCGGAGTCGGGCCGTAGGCCAGCACCGTGTTGCGCAGCAACACGGTGCGGTCGCAGAAATCGGGGACCGAACCGAGATTGTGGGTGGAGACGAGCATCACCCGGCCTTCCTCGCGGAGGTTGCGCAGGAGCGCGATGATCGCCTCCTCGGTCTTGACGTCGACGCCGGTGAACGGCTCGTCGAGCAGGATGACGCGGGCATCCTGGGCCAGCGCACGGGCGAGGAACACCCGCTTCTTCTGACCGCCCGACAGTTCGCCGATCTGCCGCCGGCGGAACTCGGTCATGCCGACCCTGTCGAGCGCGTCGGCGACCGCGGCGCGGTCTGCCGCCCGGGGGATGCGCAGCATGTTCATGCGCCCGTAGCGGCCCATCATCACCACATCCTCGACGAGGACGGGGAAGCTCCAGTCGACCTCCTCGGCCTGCGGCACATACGCGACGAGATTGGCCTTCAGCGCTGCCTCGACCGGCCGGCCGAGCACCGTGATGCTGCCACGCGCCGTGCGCAGGAAGCCCATGATCGCCTTGAACAGGGTCGATTTGCCTGAGCCGTTGACGCCAACCAGCGCGGTGATGGTGCCGGTCGGGATCGCGAAGCTCGCATCGCGCAGCGCGCTGACTCCGGAGCGATAGGTGACGGTGACGCCGTTGACCGCTATGCCGCTGTCCGGCGCAGGCGCCGGCTCTCCTGCCGATGCGCCCGCCGGCGCATCCGCCCGCAGCGTCACGGGCGTGGCGGCGCAGGTCATTTCGTCAGCCCTTCGGCGATCGTTTCGGTGGTGACCCGCAGCAGGTCGAGATAGGTCGGTACTGGCCCGTCCGGCTCGCTCAGCGAGTCGACATAGAGCACGCCACCATATGCCGCACCGGTCTCGCGGGCGATCTGGCGCGCCGGCCGGTCGGAGACCGTGCTCTCGGAGAACACCACCGGAATGCCGTGCTGCCGCACCGCGTCGATCACCTTGCGCACCTGTTGCGGGGTTCCCTGCTGGTCCGCGTTGATCGGCCAAAGATACAGTTCCTTCAGCCCGAAGTCGCGTGCCAGATAGCTGAACGCACCCTCGCTGGTGACCAGCCAGCGCCGTTCCTGCGGAATCTCATCGAGGCGGGCGCGGATCGGCGCGATGGTCTCGGTGATCGTCTGCTTGTAGGCCTCCGCATTCGCCCGGTAGGTCGCCGCATTATCGGGATCGTGCCGCGCGAAGGCGGCGGCGATGTTGTCGACATAGACGAGCGCGTCGCTCGGCGACATCCAGGCATGTGGATTGGGCTTGCCCCGATACGGCCCCTCGGCGATGCCGAGCGGCTCGATGCCCTCGCTCACCACCGCAGCCGGCACGTCCATTAGGTTGCGGAAGAACTTCTCGAACCACAGTTCCAGGTTGAGTCCATTCCAGAGGATCAGGTCGGCATCCTGCGCCTTGAGAAGGTCGCCGGGCGTCGGCTGGTAATTGTGGATCTCGGCGCCGGGCTTGGTGATGGAGTCTACCGTCGCCGCATCTCCGGCGACGTTGCGGGCCATGTCGGCGATGACGGTGAAGGTGGTGATGACCTTGAAACGATCATCCTCGGCCGCGCCCGCTCTTCCGGGCGCGGCTGCGATCACCGCCGCAAGCGCGAGGGCGGCTAACGTCATTGACGGCGAGGCCATGCTCTCATCCCGCACGCAGTTGCGATCCATTTGCAATATAGCGCTTGCTTCCGCAATTGCAACTCATTCGCATTCTAGACGCGACAGCTGCCGCTGTCCCTGTCGCGCTTGCCGCCCTGGCACCGTCGTCTGGGCGCCGATCGGCCGCGGCCCGCACTTCCAGACAGACGCTGCGGATCAAGCCATGTCGCGGGTCGCCTCGACCGGCGGGCGGGTCGCGTTCGCCATCGCCATGCCGGACGGGACCGGACCTATCGCGGCAGCGGAAGGCATCGCCGGCGCCAGGTGCAACCGCAGGTCTCCTGAAATTCTCCCGATACGATCGAAACCTTCGGCGCGGTCGGCGACATGCCCGCGACGTATCCCGGACATGTCGGCTCCCTACACCGGATGCCATGCGATGGCGTGGCCGTTGGTTCCTCGTCGCGCCGGTCGCAGGCAAACCCGTGAAGGAGCGTGGAATGACCGCGGAAGACCTGCCTACGGAGAGGCCGGCGCCCCGTGTTGGGGAGGCACTGATGACGGCGGCGAGGTCGGCGTTCGATCGCGTCCGCCGATTTTCGCGCATGCGGCGCGCGCTGCAGGAACTGAGCCGACTCGACGATCGGATGCTGGACGATATCGGTCTGTCGCGCTGCCTCATGCAGGCCTCGGCGGCGGATGCCCGTGGGTTCGGTGCGTCCGGTCATGGCGGACGCTGACCACCCGGCCCTGCGCTCTTGCCCGCCGTGACGGCCTGTCCGCCTCGCGGGAATACGCCGCTTGAACCGCGCCGCCGCGTGCCCGGTCGGTCTTCCCTCCACCATGCGAGCCCCGCCCCGCAGGCACCGGCGGCCGTTCCGTTCCGACCTGTGGCACGGACGGCGTTCGCATTCGCCCGGGGATGCGGCACAATGGCCGCCTGTCGCGGGAGGGACCGTTTGCGCGTCGGCATCCGCTTTGCGCTCACCACGCTGGTGCTGGCCTCGATCGCGGTCACGGCGGCGATCGTGCATCTCTTGTGGTGGCGGACGGCCCAAGGCAATTCGCGCCTGCTCGCCGAGACCATAAATCGGCAGATCGTCGCCCAGGTCGAGGACGAGATCAGCCAGATCGCCGTACAGGGCCGCTCCGCGTTCTGGGCGATCCGAACGCTGTTCTTCCAGAACGTGCTGCAGACCCGCGAGGCGGACAAGCGGGAATTTGTCTTTCTGTCCCAGCTGCAGGCGCAGCCGTCGGTCTCCTGGATCGTGTTCGGCTGGCCCGACGGCGATGTCTTCGCCGCCCACAAGCTCGGCGACGAGCGGCTGGAAATGATGGAGATCGCACCGATGGGCGGCACCCTGACCCGCCGCATCGATGTCTACAAGGTCTATCCGAACGACATCGAGTTTCTCGAGCGTCGCTTCGAGCTAACCTCGTTCCGGGCAACCGACCAGCCCTGGTACCGCGCGACCATCGACCGCGATGGGCCGCACTGGCTAGAGGTCGAGGTACATCCGACCGGCCACCGGCCGGCGCTCGCCTTTGTCGGCCCCGTCGATCTCTATACGACCCGGCAGGGCGTGCTGGCGATAATGATCGAGCATGACCGGCTCTCGCGGTTCCTCGCCGGCCTGACCGTGGCCAGCAGCGGCTCGGCCTTCATCCTGCGCGCCGACGGCACGCCGGTTGCCGTACCCGACCCCGAGGCGGACGAGTTGATGGGCACCCGTCTCGACCGCGATCCGCTGCTGCCCCTCGCCCGCCGCGCCGTCGCCGGATCCGGGGCCGTCGCCGCCCCTGGCGCGGTGCGCGACCTGCGGTTGATGGACGATGATGGCGATGCCTACACGGTGCGGCTGTCGCCGCTGGCCTTCGCCGACTGGATCCTCGCCGTCGTCATCCCGGAGAAGGAGTTTCTCGGCGAGATCGAGGCGACCACGGCTCGCCTGGCCGCCGGCATCCTGGCGCTGGTCATCGCCGCAGCGGTCCTGTCGGCCTGGCTGGGGCGGCGGTTGATCGCCCGACCGCTGCGCACGGTGGCGGGCGAGATCGCCCATGTCGAGCGGTTCGAGCTGGAACGCGTCGCCTATCATCCCTCGCGCCTTGCCGAACTGGACGAATTGTCCGCGACCATCCAGCGGATGGCGGGCGGGCTGTCGGCCTTTCGGCTCTATCTGCCCGACGAGGTGGTGCGCATGCTGCTCGCCGAGGGCATCGAGGCGAAGCCGGGAGGGCTGCGGCGCGAACTGACGATCATGTTCGCCGACGTCGCCGGCTTTACCGGCCTGTCCGAACGTCTCGGCGAGCGGATCGTGCCGCTGCTGGGCGGCTATCTCGATCTCGCCACCACCACCGTGCAGGCCGAGCGGGGGACGGTCGACAAGTATATCGGCGATGCGGTGATGGCGTTCTGGGGCGCGCCGGCCGAGGACCCGGACCATGCCGTGCACGCCTGCCGTGCTGCGCTCGCCACCGTCCGGGCCGTGGCCGCGAGCGGTCTCCGCGACGACTCCGGCCGGCCGCTCGCCATCCGCATCGGACTCAACAGCGGCGAGGTGCTGGTGGGGAATGTCGGTTCGCAGAGCCGCCTGAACTATACGGCCATCGGCGATGCCGTGAACGTCGCGAGCCGGCTCGAGAGCGCCAGCAAGCTGTACGGCACCGAGATCCTGATCGGCGCGCGCACCCGCGAACTGGCCGGATCGGCGATCCTCACCCGCCTCATCGACAAGATCGCGGTCTATGGCCGTGGCGGTGGCATGCAGATCCACGAACTGATCGGCCTTGCGGGCGAGACGATGCCGGCATGGGTCGAACCCTATGAGGAGGGATACGCCTGCTACAGCTGGGGAGATTTCGCTACCGCGATCCGCTTCTTCGAGCAGACGATCCTGATGCGCGGCGAGGATGCGCCGTCGCGCCTGATGATCCGCCGATGCCGCAGCTACCTGTCGGACCCGCCCAGGGGCGAATGGGACGGCGTCAGCGTGCTGGCGGAGAAATAGCCGCGCCGGGGCGTTGCGCAGCCGGTTCTCGAGCGGTTCTAGAGCAATGTTCGGAGACTCGGAAACCGGTTCCCGGATGTTGTGCTATTCGCCGTAGCGCGAGGCGATGCGCTGGGCGATGTCGGCGCCCTCTTGCATGTAGCTGTCGATCACCCAGACCGCGGTGCGGGTGCAGGTGCGATAGGTCTGCTCGAAGCCGCGATAGCCGCGATTGAAGCTGTCGACAAGCCGGGCGCGGCGCTCCGCGGTCGGGGACTCGGCGTCGATCAGCTGCTGCATCATCGACCGCCAGGTCTGGCCCTCGTCGGCGCCGCATAGGGCGCGCAGGTAGTGCACGGCGCCAAGGATCTCGGCGAGCCGCTGCATTTCCTTCTCGTAGGGCGGTTCGGAGGGGATCTGGGCGCACACCGGCGCGCCGCCGGCGAGGAGTGCCAGGACGGCAAACGCGGACAGGGTGCGGGCACAGCGGCGCATGCGACCTTCTAGCGCCGGCCGGGGGCCGTGGGCAACCGGCGGGCTACGTTTCCGCCGTGCTCTCCCCGCGCGGGTCCGGGCAGCATGCCGCAGATCCGGCCGCCGCCACGACCGCCGCCGCGCGGGCGATGACGTCCTCCAGTCCCTCGGTCATCGCGCGGCCGCCATAGGCGCCGGGAACGACCCAGGCGATCTCGCTCGCCTCCGGCGTTGCGCGGGGCTCGCCCCGCAGCCAGGTGGCGGCGAACGACACCACCACGAAATGCCGCGCGACACGCCCCGTCGCGTCGCGGCGAATCACCTCGACAGTGGCAGTGGGGCCGACGATCCGTGCCTCGACCCCGGTTTCTTCCAGGAGCTCGCGCAGAGCAGCCTCGGCGAGCCGCTCGCCCGGCTCGACCAGCCCGCCGGGCAGACTCCAGATGCCGGCGCGAGGCGCCCGCCCGCGCCGCGCCAGCAGCACGCGCCCGTCCCGGAACACCGCCGTCGATACCGCCAGCATCGGTGCGGCCGGATAGCTGCGCGGATCGTCGGGATCCGGTTCGATGCGGTCGGGCCAGGTCATGGTGGTATCCCTTGCCTGATGTCGGGCGGCCCCTATCATGGCGCCGCGTCGGAACGGGCGGAAGCACCACCCCGGCCCGGCCGCAGCGACATGCTGGAGACGCCGATGTGCGGCCGCTTCGTCCTTACCTCGCCACCGCAGGAGATCCGGGTGTTCCTGGGGTTCGGCGAGCAGCCGAACTTCCCGCCGCGCTACAACATCGCCCCGACCCAGCCGGTTGCGGTGGTGCGGCTCGATCAGGGCGCGCGCTCCTTCGCGCTGATGCGCTGGGGTCTGCTGCCGTCCTGGGTCAAGGACGTCAAGGCCTTCCCGACCCTGATCAATGCCCGCGCCGAGGGCGTGGCGACAAGGCCCTCCTTCCGGGCGGCGATGCGCCGGCGGCGCTGCCTGGTGCCGGCGAACGGCTTCTACGAATGGCAGAAGACCGACAAGGGGCGGAAGCTGCCGTATTTCATTCACCGCGCCGGCGGCGGCCCCTTCGCCTTTGCCGGCCTGTGGGAAACCTGGACAGGCCCGGATGGCGAGCAGCTGGACACGACGGCGATCGTCACGACGCGTGCCAACCGGCGACTCGCGCCGCTGCATGACCGGATGCCGGTGGTGATCGAGCCGCACAACTTCGACCGCTGGCTCGACGCCGCCGCCAATCCGCCCGAAACGGTGACCGATCTGCTGGTACCGGCGCCCGATGACGTCTTCACCGCCTATCCGGTCTCGACGCGGGTCAACTCGGTCGCCAACGACGATCCCGGCCTGATCGAGCCGCTCGCCGACCCCACCACGCCGCCGCCGACCCCGCCCGCCGGCAAGCGTCCGGACCGCGATCCCGGTGACGGCGGAGGCGGGCAGATGCGCCTGCTGTAGCGGCAACCTGCGTCAGGCCGGGGTGCGGGCCGGATCGAGCCACTTGGACATGCTGATCAGCTCCTGCCGGTCATAGCCCAGCGCCTCGTAGAACGCGGTCACGCCGGCATTCTCGGGGCGGATCGACAGGTTGAGCTTGCGGATCCCGCGCGACCGCAGCCAGTCTTCCGCTGCCGCCATGATCTGCCGGCCGAAACCGCAAGACTGCAAGTCCGGGTCCACCGAGACATAGTAGACCGCGCCGCGATGACCGTCGTGGCCGACCATGACGCTGGCGGCGAGCGCACTGCCGCTGCGGCCGACGAGCACCGTCGCGTTCGGCGAGGACCGCGCCAGGGCGATGTCGGCGTAGGGATCGTTCCACGGTCGCGTCAGCCCGCAACGGGTCCACAGCGACACGACCGCCTCGATGTCGGCGTCGGTCAATTCGGTGATCTGGAGCGGAGACATCGGGCCGGGGTCCTCACGGCGAGGCCTGTCGGTCTAGACGACCTTGCCGGGATTGAGGATCCCCTTCGGATCGAGCGCCGCCTTGAGGGTGCGCATCAGCTCGAGCTCGACCGGCGGCTTGATCCGTTCCATGAGATGCCGCTTCAGATGGCCGATGCCGTGCTCGGCGGAGATCGAGCCGCCGAGATCGAGCACGATCGCGTCGATCGCGTCGGTGACCGGTCCCCACTGGGCAAGGAATCCGGCGCGGTCGGCGCCGGGTGGCTGGCTGAAGTTGAAGTGGATGTTGCCGTCGCCGAGATGGCCGAACGGAACCGGTCGGATGCCGGGGACGATCGCCTCGGCGGCCGCGATGCCCCGCGCGATGAGGTCCGGCACTCTGGCGACCGGCACCGACACGTCGTTCTTGATGGAGCCGCCCTCCGCGCGTTGTACCTCCGACATCTTCAGCCGCAGGCCCCAGAAGTCGCGGGCCTGGTCGATCGAGGCAGCGACCGCCGCGTCCGCCACGATCCCGGCCTCGAGGGCATGTTCGAGAATTGCCTGCATGAGGGCGTCAAGGTCGGCGTCCTCGAGCGGCGAGGACAGCTCGATGAGCACATACCAGGGATGGGGCTCGGCGAGCGGATCGCGGCTTCCGGCCGAATGGCGCAGAACGAAGTCGATGCCGATCCGCGGGATCAGCTCGCAGGCGGTGAGCTGACCGCCGGCTTTCGCCCGAGCGATCCGGAACAGGCCGAGTGCCGCGGCGGGGTCGGCGACGCCGGCGAGGGCGGTCGCCTGGGCGCGCGGGCGGGGAAACAGCTTCAGCACCGCCGCGGTGATGACGCCGAGCGTCCCCTCGGCGCCGATGAACAGGTCCTTGAGGCTGTAGCCGGTATTGTCCTTGCGCAGCGCCCGCAAGCCGTTCCAGACCCGACCGTCGGCCAGCACGACCTCGAGGCCGAGCACCAGGTCGCGCGCATTGCCATAGGCCAGCACCGCGGTGCCGCCGGCATTCGTCGACAGGTTGCCGCCGATCTGGCAGGACCCCTCGGCGCCAAGGCTGAGCGGAAACAGCCGGTCGACGGCCTCGGCGGCGCGGTGCACCTGGTCGAGGATGCAGCCGGCCTCGACCGTGATGGTGTCGCCCTCCGGATCGACCGCCCGGATCGCGTTCAGCCGCGACAATGACAGGACGATCTCGCCGGCGTGCGGGATCTGGCCGCCGACAAGCCCGGTATTGCCGCCCTGCGGCACGATGGCGGTGCCGGTCTCGTGGGCCAGTCTCAGGATGGCGGAGACCTCCGCAACCGTACCCGGCCGCAGCACCAGCGGTGTCACGCCGCGATACAGGTCGCGGTGTTCGACGATGAACGGTTCGATATCGCCGGGCGCGGACAGCGCCTGGCCAGGGCCGACGAGAGAGGCGAACCGATCGATGAGCTCGGGAGTCATGGACGCCGCCAGTCCGAATGGAAGGGATCGCGACCCTAGAGCAATTTGCCGGGACGTGGAAACCGGTTCGTCTTCTGGACTCGCGACGAACCAGACGGCGGGCACGGTTCATCGAGGCCGTGAAGCGATGCACGGTGCGCGGCGGTGCGGGCCGGAATGACCAGACGCTGAGGGCTGCGCCGGACGGGCTTGCGACAAGGAACAACTTATACGATAATATTAACTCGAATGCACGCAAAGCGAGAGAAACGGGGAGGCGACAATGGCTTTCGATACGGCAACGGCCGCCAGGCTGATCACCGACGAGGTCGCGGGGGCCGCTGCCGCAGCGCCCGACGGAGTTGCGATGGCGGCCTCCGCCAAGGCATCCGACTTCTGCAGCCTCTGGAAGGCAGCCAAACCGATCCTGGAAACCGTCTCGGGCTTCATCGGTTTGATTCCGGGGGTCGGTGCGACGGCCGGAGCGGTGCTCAAGGGGCTTATCAAGGTCGGCGACATGATCTACGAGGCGCAGTGCACGTAGCTCCGCACCGGCAGTCCGGTCGCGCCTGCCGCAGGAACCGGTTCCGGCGGAAGGCCTGCGCTGATCCGGAAGGAATCCGGGTTCTGCACCCGACGTTCTTGAGGCCTTGTCGGGCTGGTGACTCGAGACTTCCGATCGATGGCGGTCCCGAGTTGGCGCGGCTTGATCTCAGCGATGGGGAAAGGGCGATCGTCGCGCCGCTGCTGCCCGGCGCCGGCGAGGTGCGTAACGGCCGGTTGCCGCTCGATGACCGCAAGGTGCCGAACGGCATCTTCTTGGTGCTGTGCGCAGGCACGCCTTCGACCCGACACAGGCGCGGTGCGGCTCCGGAATGGGCCGGCGGCGCCCGCCCCTCCTGCTTGGCGCAACCGATCCGCTCGCCCGACGACGCTGCGGCTGCTGCATGCCCCAGGAAACCGCGGCACCGAACCGCGTCACAACGGCGCGGCAGCTCTCCTTGCGGCAAACCGCCTCAACAACACGCTCACGCATGTCGTTGGGTGGAGGTCGGGTCACCGGATGCCGGCCTCCGGGTCTGCGCCCGAGAGTGCGACGAAACAGCAGGTTGGAGCGGCCCGTCGGGCCGGTGAAACAATGAACTGCTCCTGGCCCGGCCCGGCGCCTCGTGCCGCCCCGAGCTGAATGGTCCGACCTCAGGACGCCTCCCGGGTCAGGTAAGGCGCCAAATGCGCCGGCTCAGGAATCACGGCGACGATCTTCATCTGGGCGAGGCTGCGGCCGGCGGCGGCGGCAATGTGCGCCGACAGCATTTCCGCCGCCGCCGCCACCGCGTCGCGCAACAGCAGCTCGACGATCATGCGATGCTCGGTGATGGCACTGCGGTCGGCCGGCAGGCCGAGCTGGCGCAAGACCCGGTCGGCGGCGAGGACCGGCAGCAGATTGTCGCGGATCATCTGCGCCAGGCGGTTGTTCGGCGTGGTCAGCACGCAGGTATCGACAAGCAGCGTCTCGAACGCCTCGAGACTGTCATCCTCGTCGTCCGTGTCGATTGTCTCGGCGGCCCGGAACTGCGCGTGGAGGCGGGCCAGCCGGTCGCGGTCGAGATGCGGCGCAGCATCGACCAGCGCGGGCGGTTCGAGGATCCCGCGGAGCGCGAAGTGGTCCTTGATGGAGCGCGCGGTCAGCGGCCCCGCCACCCAATGCGAGCTCTGATCCTTGCGGACGAGCCCGCGCTCCTGCAGGCGGCCGAGCACGTCGCGCACCACCGTCCGGCTGACGCTGAAGTGCCGGGCGAGCTCCGCCTCGACCAGCCGGAACTGGCCGAACACGATACAGGCCGCGACATCCGTCTCGACGGTCTCGTAGATGCGCATCCACGAACCGCGGCTGAGCAGGGCTGCCCCCGCCTCGTGAGGGATCTCCAGCCCCAGCGCCTTGATGTCGGTGCGCAGCGCTTCCGCCCCGCAGCCCGGCGGGCCGACCAGATAGCCACGCCCGTCGAAGCGGTGAATCAGGCCGTCCGCCTCGAGCAGCTGCAGGGCGCGCTGCACCGGGGCGCGGCTGGTCTGCAGGATCTCGGCGATCGGACCCTCGAGCAGGACCAGACCGCGGGGCAGCTGGCCCTTCTCGATATTGCGGCGCAGGATGCGCTCGACAATCTCGTAGCGGCGCAGCGCCGACACTGATGGCGGCCCCTTGCTCATGGACGGCAGCGTCCTCTGCTGGCGGTTCGGAGCGACCATCATGCCTCCGGTAGCCTCCGCACGCGAGCCTGTCGGACGCCCGTTTCCGGGACCAATGAAATGGCTATTGCGTACAATTGCATCACGATGCTGATGCGAAAGGCGGCATCCGCTCCCGGCATCGGCATCGCCAACCCTGTCAGGGTGGGGCGCCGGCACGATGCCGATCCCATCATGCATTGTCGGATAATCTGAGTACACTGACCTTCTCCGGCGCCTTGCCGGCACGGCTCCGGGTCATCCAGCATGTCGCGTTGCTCCGAATGCAACAAAACTATTGCATACAAAAATCATTTATCCTAGCCTCCCATCGACAGGCAGGCCGCCGGGAGGATGAGGCGGGCCGCCCGCGGCGACGGTCGTGGGCGCGCAGGCGCGGGCCTCAACGAGAGGGGACAGGAACGATGGCGACCAAAGGTCGACCTGTGCGGGCCGTTGCGGCCGCACCAATCGGCTCGTTTCGCTGACGGCGTGGGGCGGCCATGACCAACGCTCTCCTCGTCAGCGGTCTCAGCAAGTCCTATGGCAATGTCGTCGCCCTCGATGAGGTGTCGCTGCGCATTGCCGCAGATCAATATGTCTCGCTGCTCGGCCCGAGCGGCTCGGGCAAGACCACGCTGCTGCGGGTGATCGCCGGTTTCGAGGAGCCGGACGCCGGACAGGTCGTGGTTGCCGGGCGGCCGATGGACCGCGTCCCGGCCCACCGTCGCGGCATCGGCTTTGTGTTCCAGAATTTCGCGCTGTTCCCGCATCTGTCGGTGAAGGAGAACATCGGTTTCGGCCTCGTCAACCGCGAGGAGGCGCCGCTCGCCCCGCGCCTCGCCGACGCCCGGGTGCGGGACATGATCGCGCTCGTCGGCCTGACCGGACTCGAGAGTCGCCGCATCGACCAGATTTCCGGCGGCCAGCGGCAGCGTGTGGCGCTGGCCCGCACGCTGGTGACAGAGCCCAAGCTGGTGCTGCTCGACGAGCCGCTCGGTGCGCTCGACGCCAATCTGCGCGCTCGCATGCGCAGCGAGTTGCGCGCGATCCGGGAGCGGCTCGGCATCACCTTCCTGCATGTCACCGGCAGCGAGACCGAGGCGCTCGCGATGGGCGATACGGTGGTCGTGCTCGACCGCGGGCGGATTGCCCAGGTGGGCGACGCCGCCAGCGTCTATGACCGGCCAGCCAGCCCGAACGTGGCGCGCTTCCTCAGCTGCTACAACCTGTTCACCGGCGAGCTCGCCGACGACACCTTCACCACGGCGGCCGGTCGCTTCCCGATCGCCGGCGCGCTTCGCCAGACGACCGGCGGTCGTCGCGAGGGCGCCTACGCGGTGCGGTACGACCGCATCGAGGTCCGACCCGCCGGGGCCGGGGCCTCGCCCGACGAAGTCCGCATCGAGGCGACCTTCGTCGCCAGCGAATATACCGGGGCGTCGGTCACCTCGTTCTTCGCCCTCGATGCCGGCGGCATGGTCGAGGTCGAGGCGCATCTCAGTCATCGGGCCCCGCCGGCCTACACCGAACGACAGCGCTACGGCCTCGTCTGGCGGCCGCAGGACGCGATCGTCTTCGCTTGAGCGCCAGCATCGCACCAGGGATCCGTTGCCGGATGACAACCACCACGATGAGCGAAGCAACGAACGAGGGGCCGGCCTCCCCGGCCGCGAACCGGCAGCGGATCGCCTATTGGCTGATCGCGCCGGCGGTGGTCTGGATGGTGCTGTTCCTGGTGCTGCCGATCGCCATGATGGTCTACGTCTCGTTCTGGACGCAGACCACCTTCACCATCGAGCCGACGCTGACGGTGAAGAGCTGGGTCACCTTCTTCACGTCCGAGACCTATCTCGCCGCACTGTGGACGACGGTCCGGATCTGGCTGACGGTGCTGGCGGCGACACTCCTCATCGGCTATCCGGCGGCGCTGTTCGTCGGCCTGTTCGTCCGCAACCGGACGTTGCAGACGGCGCTACTCGTGCTGTGCGTCATCCCGTTCTGGACCTCCTTCCTGATCCGCGTGCTGGCCTGGCGGCCGATGCTCGGCAAGGAAGGCGCGATCAACATCGTGCTGCAGGGGCTCGGCATCACCTCCCAGCCGATCGAGGCGCTGCTGTTCTCCGAGCTCTCGGTGGTCATCGGCATGACGCAGATCTACTGCGTGTTCATGGTCGGGCCGATCGCCTTCACGCTCGCCCGCATCGATCTCAACGTGATCGAGGCAGCCCGCGATCTCGGCGCCGGCTTCCTGCGCATCTTCCGCACGATCATCCTGCCGTTGTCGATGCCGGGTGTCGTGGTGGGTTCGATCTTCGTCTCGGTGATGGTGCTCGGCGAGTTCGCGACCTCGGCGGCGCTGTCCGGGCGCAAGGTCAACATGCTCGGCAACATCATCGTCACGCAGGTGGGCTCGCTGAAATGGGCCTTCGCCGCCGTGGTCGGCGTCGTGCTGACGGTGATCATGGGCATCGTGGTCGCCGGTCTGCTGCGCATCGTCAACCTCCGCAAAGAGCTCTAGCGGTCGGGATCAGGGGAGGACGACACATGCGATCGGTTTTCACCGGCAGATCGAACGATCCGATCACGGCCCGCCGCGCCCGTCGCGGCGAGTGCGGCCGGGCTCCCTCCGCGCCGTCCGTTTCCGAATGCGGGTGCTAGCCATGCAGTCCACCGTCATCAAGCCGGTCCTCGCCATCTACACCGGGCTGTTCCTGCTGTTCCTCTACGGCCCGTTCGCGGTGCTGACGATCCTCTCCTTCCAGGCCGGCCCCGAAGGCGGCCCGCAGTTTCCGATCATCGAGTGGTCGACCTACTGGTACCGCCACCTGGTCGGCCTGACCCCGCCCTCGCGCGTCGCGCCGCTGCCGATCTACGAAGGACTGCTGCGATCGCTGACTCTCGCCTTCATGACCATGGTCGTCTCGACCGTGCTCGGCGTCGCCTCCGCCCAGGCCTTCCGGTCGCGTTTCAAGGGCTCCGGGCTGGTGTTCTATCTCATCGTGCTCGGCATGATGGTGCCGGGCGTGCTGGTCGGCCTCGGCATGGCGCTGGTCGCCAATTTCCTCGGCATCGATCGGCACTGGTGGAGCACCGCCTTCGTCCTGCATGTCGTCTACACGTTGCCCTTCGCCTTCCTGGTGATGCTGGCGATCTTCAACCGCTTCGATGCGAGCGTCGAGGAAGCCGCCTGGTCGCTCGGGGTGTCGCCGGCGCGCACCTTCCGCAAGGTAACATTTCCGCTGATCTTCCCGGGCGTCCTGTCGGCGATGCTGTTCGCCTTCACGCTGTCCTACGACGAGTTCTCGCGCACGCTGTTCGCGTCCGGGCGCGACCTGACGCTGCCGCTGGCGATCTACGGCACCTTCTCGATCGAGATCCACCCGAATGTCTTCGCCTTCGGGGTGCTGACGACGCTGTTCTCCTTCGCGCTGCTGGCTGTCTACGCGGTGCTGATGGGTCTGTCGGTCCGTCGCGCAAGGCGCTTCGCCATCCAGGAGGACGTGGCATGATCACCGCGATCGTCACCGGCGCCGGCTCGGGAATCGGACGCGCCATCGCGGTGCGCCTCGCCGCCGACGGACACGCCGTTGCGGTCAACGATCTCGATCCGGTCCGTGCCGAGACCGTCGCAGACGAGATCCGCGCCGCCGGCGGCCAGGCGACCGGCATCGCCGGCGACGTGTCGCAGGAAGCGGACGTTGCAAGGATCGTCGCGGCGGCGGAATCCGCCTTCGGTGCCGTCGGCATTCTCGTCAACAATGCCGGCCACGTGCACCAGGCACGGTTCGAGCAGCTCGCCACTGCCGACTTCGACCGGATGATCGCGGTCCATCTGCGCGGCACCTTCCTGATGACCCGCGCGGTGATTGGCGGGATGCTCGACCGCGGCGCCGGCATCATCGTCAACGTCGCCTCGCAGCTCGGCCAGATCGGTGGGATCGAGCTCACCCACTATTCGGCTGCCAAGGCCGGCATCATCGGCATGACCAAGGCGCTCGCCCGCGAGGTGTCGAACCGCGGCGTCCGCGTCAACGCGGTCGCGCCCGGTCCGATCAACACGCCGCTGGTGATGGCGCTGTCGCAGGACTGGCGCCAGCGCAAGGCCGCCGAACTGCCGCTCGGCCGCTTCGGCGAGCCGGAAGAGGTCGCGGCCGCCGTTGCCTTCCTCGCCTCGCCCGGCGCGAGCCTGTTCGTCGGCCAGACGCTCGGGCCGAACTCCGGCGATGTGATGCTTTGACCTGCAAGGACACCGACATGGTATCGAGCACTTCCAATCCCGCCCGCACCGTGCTGGTCACCGGCGCCGGCATCGGCATCGGCAAGGCGACCGCCGAAGCCTTCGCGCGGTCGGGCGATCACGTCGTCGTCACCGACATCCTGGAGCACGAGGGGCAGGGGGTCGCCGCGGCGATCCGGGCGGCCGGCGGCTCGGCCGAGTTCATGCGGCTCGACGTTCGCTCGACCGCCGAGGCCGAGGCGGTCGTCGCTGCGATCGAGGCCCGGCGCGGGGCGGTCGACGTCATCGTCGCCAATGCCGGCATCGCCCACCGGGTACCGCTCGACCGGCTTGACGACGAGAAGTGGGATCTGACCTTCGACATCGACCTGAAGGGCATGATCCGCGTGGTCCGGCCGGCGCTCGCGGCAATGAAGGCGCGCGGCGCCGGCGCCATCGTCTGCGTCTCCTCGATCATGGGCGTCGCCTATGGTTGGGACGAGCACGTCCACTATTCCGCGGCGAAGTCCGGCGTCGTCGGCCTGGTCCGGGGGCTCGCGGTGGAGCTCGCCCGCTCCGGTATCCGCGTCAACGGCATCGCGCCCGGCTACATCCGCACCGCCCAGCTTCTCTCGGAGGAGCACTCGCTCGGACCGGCGGGCGCCGAGGCGGCGGGCGCCTTCATTCCGATGGGCCGCATCGGCGAGCCCGAGGAGATCGCCGACGTCATCGTTTTCCTGGCTTCCAGCGCGGCCCGGTACATGACCGGACAGACCGTGGTGGTGGATGGCGGCCTGCTGGTCGGCCGCTACTGACTGCGCGGCCGCACCGCCGCAAGGATGTCAACGACAACTCCGGAGGTTGAGACAATGGACAAGCTGGAACTGACACGGCGAAGGATGCTGAAGGGGACGGCCGGCGCCATGGCGCTGGCGCTCGGCGGCGGAACGCCGTTCCTGTCGTCGCAGCGGGCTTACGCCCAGGCGACCAACCTGGCGTCGCAGCAGCTGCGGACGATCGGCCTGTCGGTGACGGTGCAGGAACGCATCCTCGCCGACTTCAAGGAGAAGTCCGGCGTCGGCGCGACATCCGGCACCGCCGCCACCTTCCCCGACGCGCAGACCCGCATCCTGTCCGGCTCGCGCGACTACGACGTCTGGGAGACGATCGCCGAGCGGTTGCCGGCGGTGGTCATGACCAACAATGTCGAGCCGATCCCGGTTGCGTCGCTGAAGAACTGGGCAAACATCCGCGATACCTTCACCAAGGCAAGCGACAAGTGGGATCGCCGCTCGCAGATCGTCGGCCAGATCTGGACCGACGAAAGCCAGACGTCGCTGTGGATGGTGCCGGCCGTCTACAATTACGACTCGATCGGCTACAACCCGGAGGTCGTCTCGGACGAGGAGGCGAACACCTGGACGGCGATCTTCGACGAGAAGTGGAAGGGCAAGTCGGGCCTCAACACCGATCCGCTGATTGCCTTCGGCCAGGCCATCATGGCGATGAACTCGCTCGGCCTGTCGGACGTCAAGAACCCCGGCAATCCGTCCGTCGCCGAGATCGACGAGGCGACCAAGTTCCTGATCTCGAAGAAGCGTGATGGCCAGTTCCGGGCGCTGTGGGGCGATTTCGGCGAACTGGTCAACCTGCTCGCTTCCGGCGAGATGGTGGTGTGCGACGCCTGGCAGCCGGCGGTGATGGCGGTGAAGGCGCAGGGCAAGCCGTGCAAGTACGCGGTTCCGAAGGAGGGCTACCGCGCATGGGCGATCGGCCCGAGCCTGATTGCCGGCTCGCCGAACAAGGAGGCGGTCTACGCCTACGCCGACTACTGGCTGTCCGGACCGCCAGGCATCACCGTCTCCGAGCAGGGCTATTACTCGCCGACCACCAACATCAAGGATGTGATGCCGCCCGAGAAGTATGCCTTCTGGTACGAGGGCAAGCCCTGGGTCGGCCCGGAAGAGCGCGGCATCAAGGAAGGTGACCTGCGCGACGGCGGCTCGCTCGAGGAACGCGCTGCCAACGTCGCCTACTGGCATCAGTGGCCGGACGAGTACGACCATCTGATCCAGCGCTGGGACGAGTTCCTCAGCGCCTGATGGCGGAAGAGAGAGGATGACCGGACGGCGGGACGAGAACTCCCGTCGTCCCATCCGACGGAGAGAGGCGATGGGCTACGATCTCGAACTGATCAAGGTCGGCAAGGTCTACGACAACGGCACGCCTGCCGTGATCGACTTCGATCTTGCCGTCTCCAAGGGCGAGTTCATCGCCTTTCTCGGCCCCTCCGGCTGCGGCAAGACGACCACGCTCAGAATGATCGCAGGGTTCGAGACGATCACGTCGGGCGACATCCTGATCCGCGGCCGGCGGATCAACGAGCTGCCACCGGAGCGGCGGCCGACCTCGATGATCTTCCAGAACTACGCGCTGTTCCCGCATATGAGCGTGCGCCGCAACGTCGGCTACGGGCTCGAGGTGAAGGGCATGCCTCGGGCCGAGCGCGAGGCAAGGGTCGAGCGCATCCTGGAGACGCTCGATCTCACCGCGATCGCCGACCAGAAGCCCGACCGGCTGTCGGGCGGCCAGCGGCAGCGCATCGCGCTCGCCCGCGGGCTGGTGGTGGAACCCGAGATCCTGCTGCTCGACGAACCGCTCGGTGCGCTCGATGCCAATCTGCGCAAGGCGATCCAGAACGAACTCAAGATCCTGCAGAAGACGCTCGGCATCACCTTCGTGTTCGTGACCCATGCGCAGTCCGAAGCGCTCGCGCTGTCGGACCGGATCGTGGTGATGAATCAGGGGCGGGTGGAACAGATCAGCCCGCCGCATGTGCTCTATAGGCGGCCGCAGACGCCGTTCGTCGCGCAGTTCATCGGCCGCAACACGATCCTCGACGGGATCGTCCGCGAGCGCGCCGGCGAACGGGCCGTCGTGGAGACGCCGCTCGGCCGCTTCACCGGCCACGCCGTGAACGGCCTTGCGGCCGAGACGCGCGCCAAGCTGGTCGTCCCGGGCGAGGCCCTCGACGCGCACCGGATCGACGGCGCCGACCGCGAGGCGATCGCGGCGCGCTATTCGGGCAACGTCCTCACCGGCGCGGTCAGCCGCAGCGAAGTCGTCGGTCACCTGGCCCATCTGACCATCGACCTTGCAAATGGCATGTCGATCCTGCTCGAGGGGCATGTCGACAAATACCCGCGCGACGCGTTTCGTCCGCAATCGCAGGTGCTGCTGAGCTGGTCGCCCGACGAGGCGACCGTGATTGCGGCGTGATGCGATGAGCAGCGCCCGCGACTCCCGCACGGCTGCCGAACTGGGGCGGGCCATCGCGGCCGGCAAGATCGATCCGCGCGACCTCGTCGAGGAGGTTCTGGCCGCGATCGCCGCGTGCGATGACCGGGCGATCTTCACGATCCTGACCCCCGAGCGGGCCCGCCGGGAGGCCGCGGCCGCGGCCCGCCGACGGCAATCGGGCACGCCGGCCGGGCCGCTCGACGGCGTGCCGATCGCCTGGAAGGATCTGTTCGACCTCGACGGCGTGCCGACCACCGCAGGTTCGCGCGTGCTTGCCTCCGCAGCGCCGGCGGTCGCGGACGCTCCGATCGTTGCCCGCCTCGCTGCCGCCGGCATGGTGACCGTCGGGCGCACGAACATGACCGAGTTCGCCTTCTCCGGCCTCGGTCTCAACCCGCACTACGGCACGCCCGTCAACCCGCACGGCACGGGCGAGGCCCGCATTCCCGGCGGATCGTCGTCGGGATCGGCCGTGGCCGTCGCCCGGGGTCTGGTTCCGGTGGCAATGGGCTCCGACACCAGCGGCTCGGTGCGCATACCGGCGGCCTTCAACGGCCTCGTCGGCTACAAGGCCTCCGGCGGCCGTTACCCGATGGCGGGGGTTTATCCCCTCGCACCGTCGCTGGACACGCTCGGCCCGCTGTGCCGCAGCGTCGAGGACGCGGTTCTCGTCGATGCGGCGATGCGGGGCATGGCCGCTCCCCCGCCCGCACCTGCTGCACTTGCTCCGCACAGGACCGTGGTGCCGACCAATGTCGTGTTCGAGGAGGCCGAGCCGGCTGTCACCGCCACCTTCGAGGCCGCGCTCGAACGGCTCGCAGCAGCGGGCATCGCCATCGACCGGCGCGCCCTTCCGGTGCTCGACGACGTCCGCGACCTGTTCGCCCGACATGGCACGCTGGTCGCCGCCGAGGCGCATGACGGGCTCGCCGCCATGGTGACCGGTCCCGACGCCGAGGCGATCGACCGGCGCGTCGTCGCCCGCGCCCGCCTTGGCGGACGCATCGGCGCGGAGGATCGCGCGGCGCTGATCGCCGGTCGCACGAGGCTGATGGCCGCAGCCGCGCAGGCGGTGCCGGCCGGCAGTCTCATCGCCTTTCCGACCGTCGCCTGCGTCGCACCGAGGCTCGCGCCCCTCGAGGCGGACGACGAGACCTTCTTCGCCGTGAACGCGCGGGTGCTGCGCAACACCATGCTGGCGAGCTTCCTCGACTGGTGTGGGGTCACGATCCCCTGCGGCACGGACGCGGACGGCATGCCGACCGGTTTCCTGCTCAACGCGCCGTCCGGGCATGACGATGCTCTGCTCGCCTTTGCCGGACACGTCGAGCAGGCGATCCGCGGGACACCCGGCTGACAGCCGACACCCAAACCCACCCAAACTCCAAGGAGGCAGACATGGCCAAGGAAATCTTCTGCAGCATCGGCGTCGATGTCGACGCCGTAGCCGGCTGGCTCGGGTCCTATGGCGGCGAGGACTCGCCCGACGACATCTCGCGTGGCCTGTTCGCCGGCGAGGTAGGCTCGATGCGCCTGCTGAACCTGTTCGAGCGCTGGGGCATCAAGACCACCTGGTTCATTCCCGGCCACTCGATCGAGACGTTCCCCGAACAGATGAAGGCCGTTGCCGAGGCAGGCCATGAGATCGGCATCCACGGCTACAGCCACGAGAACCCGATCGCGATGACCCGCGAGCAGGAAACCGAGGTGCTCGACAAGTGCATCGAGCTGGTTACCAAGCTGTCCGGTCGCCGGCCGACCGGCTACGTCGCTCCCTGGTGGGAATTTTCGAATGTCACCAACGAGCTGCTGCTCGAGCGCGGCATCAAGTACGATCACTCGCTGATGCACAACGACTTCACGCCCTACTATGTGCGGGTGGGCGATTCCTGGACCAAGATCGACTATTCGAAGAAGCCGTCCGACTGGATGGTGCCGCTGAAGCGCGGCCACGAGACCGACCTGATCGAGATCCCGGCCTCCTGGTATCTCGACGATCTGCCGCCGATGATGTTCATCAAGAAGGCGCCGAACAGCCACGGCTTCGTCAACCCGCGCCATCTGGAGGAGATGTGGCGCGACCAGTTCGACTGGGTCTACCGGGAGATGGATTATGCGGTGTTCCCGATCACCATCCATCCCGACGTCTCCGGTCGGCCGCAGGTGCTGATGATGCTGGAACGCCTCTACAATCACATGATCAGCCATCCGGGCGTCAAGTTCGTGACGATGGACGAGATCGCAGACGATTTTGCCCGGCGCTTCCCGCGCAAGAAGTGAGCCGACGGCACGTGTCTTCCGCCCGCCATCCCGGACGGCCGCAGGCCGATCCGGGGCCGGGAGACAGGACTTGACGGCTGCGGCGGGCGGCTCTCCCGGCTCTCCACGTCGTTGCGGCCGGGATGACCGCAGATGGATCAGCGATAAGGATCCCGGACAGAGGATGCAAGGAGGAGGCACGGGCATTCACCCGCGTCACCTTTGAGGCCAGGAAGAAGATCGGATGTGTTCGCTCTGCGGCGTGCTCGGCGGCAATGAGCACTGGACGGACGCGGCGCCACGGCCGGGTGTCTATACGCGCAATGCCGATGGCGTGGCCCGCCGCCGCGAACGGGCCAATCGCGTGCGAATCGCAAACCGGGCACTCCGCCCGTTCCGGCTGACGCTCTCCGACTGGCAGGGCAACGCCTTCCTGCTGTCGACGCTCACCGGCAAGACCGAGATCGTCGAGGATCTCGCGCATCTGTGGATGGCGGCCGAACGGCTGACGGGCGCCCCCTGCGATCCGCTCTCCCCCGCTGTGCTCGACGCGTTGGATGCTGCCGATGGCTGAGCCACGTCCGGACGATGCGATCCCGGATTTCACGCCCGTCAGCCTGCTGACGGGGTTTCTCGGCTCCGGCAAGACGACGCTGTTGCGCCGTCTGCTCGACGACCCCGCGCTCGCCGACACGGCGGTGCTGATCAACGAGTTCGGGGAAGTCGGGCTCGATCACCATCTGATCGACCGGATCGACGAGACGACGGTGCTGCTGCAGTCGGGTTGCGTCTGCTGCACGATCCGCGGCGAACTCTCCGAGGCGATCCGCGGACTGCATTCGAAACGCGCTCAGGGGGCCGTGTCACCGTTCCGTCGTCTGGTGATCGAGAGCACCGGGCTTGCCGATCCCTTCCCGATCGTCTCGACGGTCCGCTCGGATCCGGTGCTGCGGCACCACTTCCGGCTGGCCAACGTGATCACCACGGTCGATGCGGTCAACGGGCTCGGCCAGCTCGACACCCACGAGGAATCGCTGCGCCAGGCAGCCGTGGCCGATCACCTCGTCATCACCAAGACCGACATCACGACGCGCGAGACCATCGACAGGCTGCTGTCGCGCCTTGCCGCGATCAATCCTGCGGCGACCGTCACGCTCGCCGCCGAGGAGGTGATCACGGCCGACCGGCTGCTGCTCGCCGAGCCGTTCGACAGACCGGCGCGGGCGGACATCCCGCCGGCAGGACGGAACCATGCCCACCATCACCATGACGATCGCATCCGCGCCTTTGCCGTCGTCATCGACCGGCCGATCGACTGGACCGCGTTCGGGATCTGGCTTGCCATGCTGCTCAACCGCCATGGCCGGCAGGTCCTGCGGGTGAAGGGCATCATCAACGTCGCCGGCGAGCCCAATCCGGTCGCGGTGCACGGAGTCCAGCACGTCGTGCACCCACCGGTCCACATGCGCGCGTGGCCGGACGGCGACCGGCGCTCGCGCATTGTCTTCATCGTCGACGGACTCGATCCGGCGTTGATCCGCCGCTCGCTCGACACGTTCAACCGCCTGTCCGGCAGGCGCTGACCGCTTGCACCGGACCTGCCCTTGCCCCTAACTCGGCATCAGATCGGTCTCCAGCCATGCAGGTTCTTTCCGAGGTGCGGATTTCGCGATGTTGTCGGCGCCGTGACCGCGCAACGGGCCGGCTCGACGATACCTTGCGAAGGCCGCCGATATGATCCGCCCGTTCGAGCCCAGATCACCGAACCTCAACACCGCCGGACGTCCCAGGCTGCGGGTTCTGGGGACGGAAATCACGCTGCTCGAGATCGTTCGCGACCGGGCCGCGGCCGACCTTGGCATCGACCTGCAGTTCGAAGTGCTGGATTTCCTCAGCGCACAGCACAAGGCCGCAGTTGCACCGACGACCTATGACGTCTACGACCAGTGCTTTCACAACCTCGACATCGTCTGGTTCTGGCGGGCGATCCAGCCGATCGAACTCGACCGGATCACGCGCTGGGACGCCGTGAGCGACCTCACCAAGACCGGCAGGATCAGCCCCAATGCACCTGTCGGCCGTGGTGACGCACCCGTCACACGCCTGTTCGTGCAGCCGAACGGATCGCTCGGCGCCGCGCCTACGCATGTGATCAGCATGCTGCCGACCGTGCACAACTTCGACTCCTTTGCCTATCTTCCGACGGCGGTGAACGGCGGGCCGGAGGCCGCCGTTTCCTGGGGGGACCTGCTGGACGAGCGCTGGAGCGGCCGCGTGGCGCTGGTCGACGAACCGGCGATCGGCATCTTCGATGCAGCCCTTGCCGCGCAGGCGCGCGGCGAAATGTCGTTTGAGGATATCGGCAATCTGACGATCGAGGAGATCGACCGGCTGATCGACCTCCTAGAGACGCGCAAGCGGGCCGGCCACTTCCACGGCTTCTGGCGCACCGCGCACGAGGCGGCCGATTTCATGGCGTCCGGCGCGGTCGCCATCGCCAGCATGTGGTCGCCCGGCATCACCGAACTGCGCGAACGCGGCGTCGATGTCGTCGAGGCGGTGCCGATCGAGGGCTATCGGGCCTGGCATGGCGGTGTCTGCCTTGCCCGGCACCTCAGCGGGCGAATGCTCGATGTCGCCTACGACTATCTGAACTGGTGGCTGGACGGCTGGGCTGGCGCGATGATGGCCCGGCAGGGCTATTACATGTCGGTGACCGAGACCGTGAAGGCGCATCTGTCGCCGGCGGAATGGGCCTACTGGTACGAGGGCGAGGTCGCGGCCACCGACCTGCCGGATCCACAGGGCATCGTCACGGTGCGCGCCGGCGAAGTGCGCGCCGGGGGCTCGTACCGGCAGCGGGCGAGCCGGATCGCCGTCTGGAACACCACCATGGACGAGCACAACTACCTCGTCCGCCGCTGGAACAAGCTGGTTGGCCGGCAGAGCCGCGACGCAGCCGATCCCCAGTCCCTGCCGCCCGGGAACTGACGGCGCTGATCGAGCGGCGCGGAAGGCCCGGCGTGATCGTCCCCGACAATGGTACCGAATTCACCGCGAACGCGATCCTGGAAAGGGACGAGAAGATGCAGGTGAAGAGGCACGAGATCGCGCCGGTCAAGCCGATGCGAGGCATGGCAAGTGCGAGGCTTTCAACGGCCGAATGCGTGACAAGCTGCTGAACGAGACCCTGCTCTTCGGTATCCAACATGCCCGCGAGGCTGTCGCCGGGTGGACCTACACCTACAACGCCGAGCGGCCCCATTCGGCCATCGGATTCAGGCCCCGGCGGTCTTTGCCGCCCAACTCACCGCAACGGGCGATCAGCTTCGTGCGACCGAAACGCTCCGCAGATCGCCCATTGCTCCATCGGTGCAACCGCGCGAAATTCAACCGCCGATCCTGGTTTCAGCTCGATGCGCATCAGGGGGTGGCAGCAGTCCTCCTGTTCCGTAAGGGCATCGTCGGCGGTCTCGCCAGATGGATGCGCAGGCCGCTCTAACGCCTGTGTCGCCTCACTTTCCGAGAAGGAACGCGTTGCCTCGTCTGCGGAGATTGCAGCAGCAGCCGATGGCCGACCATCTCCGCCGTCCGGGCCGGAACCGGTGCGGCCCGGCGCCCGACCATCGACGTCCCGATACCGGCCTTGCGGCTGATTCCACGGCCGGGACCTTGCGAAGCCTGGACAGGTGGTCCGAACTCCCGGCCGCCTGCGTCAGAAGCCCGGCGCCAGCCGGCTGCGATCGAGCGCCTCGCGCAGGCGCTGGTCGCGACCGTAGACGTCGTTGCGGAAATGCACCGAGCCATCCTTGTTCACCCAGGCGGTGAGATAGGTGATGTGGATCGGCAAGGGGTGCTCGAGCGTCACCACGGTCTTCTTGCCCGACTTGACCACCTGGTCGATGCGCTCGCGCGTCCAGCCCTGCGGGCCGAGCACGATGGCGCCGAGGTCGAGCGGGTTCTCCACCCGCATGCAGCCGTGGCTGAAGGTGCGCTGGGAGCGCTCGAACAGCGACGTCGCAGGTGTGTCGTGCAGATAGACATTGAACGGGTTTGGGAACATGAACTTGATGGCGCCGAGCGCATTGTTCGGTCCCGGCTGCTGGCGCAGCGTGTAGGGAAAATCCGACGCGGTCACCTTCGACCAGTCGACCGAACGCGGATCGATCGGCTGACCGCCGGCCAGAATCTCGAAGCCCTGCGCGGCGAGCGAGCCGGGTGCGGCCCGCAGTCGGGGCAGGTATTCGCTGCGGGCGATCGAGGCGGGAACCGTCCAGTCCGGATTGATGACGACGTACTTGATGGAGTCCGAGAACACCGGCGTGCGCGAATAGGGCTTGCCGACCACCAGCCGCGCGTCGTGGATCGTCCTGCCGCCATCCACCACCTTGAGGAACTGATCGGCGAGGTTGACGAAGACGTACCGTTCCCCGAGATCGTCCGGCATCCAGCGGCGGCGCTCCAGATTGAGCGCCAGAGTCTCGATCCGCTCCTCGATCGGCGTGTTGATTGCCGCCAGCGTCGCCGGCCCGACCGCACCGTCGACATCGATGCCGTGGCGCGCCTGGAAGGCCTTCACCGCCTCGACGAGCTCCGCGTCGAACACGGTTGAGGTATCCTCCGGATGGCCCTTGTAGTCGCCGACCGCGGCGAGATAGGCCCGCAGGGCAGGAACCCGCGCATCGTCCATGCCGGGCTTCAGCGTCGCGCCGGCAGGCACCGTCGGCCAGCCGCCGTCCTCGGCGCGTTCGCGCAGTTCGGCAAGCTTGTCGCGCAGCCGGTCATATTCCGGTGTCTGCGGTGCAAGCGAGGCGAGGTAAGGCAGGATATCGTCGGCTCGCTCCGCCCCGTCGAGCAGTATGGCGGCATCGACCGGAACCGGCGTCAAATGGGTGTCGCGGTCGACCTCGGCGGGCGAGATCCGACCGGCGCTCAGATCGCGACCGTAATCGAGAAAGGCGCGCGTGAGCTGCAATTCGAGCTCGGCCAGGCTGCGCACGTCGGTGCGCTCCATCAGCTCGGAGATGCGGCCGACCTGGTAGTCGCTCGGCACCAGCCCCTCCAGATCAGCCGACATCAGCGCGTCGAGCAGCGCGCGCCCCTTGGTCTTGGGCCCGTCGTCGCGCACCCAGATCGGTGTGAAGTCGCGGTGGTGATAGATGGCGTAGACCTGGAACAGCCGCTCGTCGTCGACGTCGAGCCCGAACACCACCTCGCCGTTCCGGACGATCTGGGCGATCTCGCGGGCAACCTGCTTGGGCGGTTCCTGCGCGGGCGCCGGCATTGCGGCCACCACCACCGCCAGCAGACACCAGATTCCGATCGCAAGCCTGTTCAGACCCGACATGCCCCATCTCCGCTCTGCTGCAGCGCCCGGCGCGAGAGTACGCAATTCGCGCAGGCCGTGCGAGGGGCCGCCAACGGCGCCGCCGGGGTCTGCCGATGCCCTGCCTGTCCGGATCAGGGGCGCTCGCCGCGGCGCAGCCGACCCTCGATCTCGTCGATCGCGCCGATCAGATCCCTGACCGTTGCGATGACGATGTGGGCGCCGGCACGCTTCAGCATGCCTTCCGCCCGCTCGTAGCGGTCGAGATACGCGTCGTTGTCGAGGGCTTCGAGCTCCTCGCGGGACAGGCCCATGGCATTGCCGCTGGCGGCGACCCCGACGGTCCAGCTGCCGGCGGCGAGGCCCTCGAGGATGCCGGGCTCGGTGTCGTCGACCTTGACGCAGGCCCAGGCCGGCCACACGCCGAGATCGAGGAAGGTGCGGTACATCATCAGCGCGCCGGGCCGGCCGGAGACGAGATCCCCGGCGCAGACCAGATTGTCGGGGGCGAAACCCTGCGCGGCTGCGACCGGGGCGAGCCGCTCCATGATGTCGCGGGTGTAGCCGGTGGTGGAGCCGATCTTGAGGCCGCGTGCCCGCAGCTCGGCGACCGTTTCGACGACCCCGGGGACGAGATCGGAGAAATCGGTGACGATCTCCGCGTTGAGCGGAACGAATGCCTCGTAGATGGCGTCGACGTCGCGTGTTGCGAACGGCCGGCCATGCGCCGCCTGCCAGGCCTCCGCGATCCGCGGGATGCGTCCGAGCGCGGCGATGTGATCCCATTTCGGCAGTCCCATCGGCACCCGGGCCTCGTCGATCGAGATCTCGACGCCGAAGCGGCGGAATACCTCGACGAAGGCGCCCATCGGCGCACGTGACCCGAAGTCGACAACGGTCCCCGCCCAGTCGAAGATCACTGCCTTCAGCAACCCGTCCGCCATCATTCCGCTTCAACTCCCTGTTTCGTCGCAACTCCTGACGGAGAACCGGACTCCAGGTCTCCAGGAATGGCGCTAGCCGAACATGTCCGCGATCACCTCCTCGGCGATACCGAAGGCGGTCGAGGCGCCGGTGCCGCTGGTCACGATCACGATCCTGACATGCGCCTCGGGCCTGTCGACCAGCATCAGCCGGTCGCTCGCCGAGGCATAGGTGCCGATCCAGCGCTCCGATACCCGGAAGGAACCGAACGCCAGGATGCGCTCCATCTCGTCGAGGATGAGGCGATCGACGGCCTCCGGCGCGAATGGATCGGGTGTCGTGGCGTAGTGATGGCTGTCGCCGACCACCAGCGACCCGTCGGCCGACTGCACCACGATCAGGTGGACGCCGTTGGCCAGCGCGTCAGCGGCCTCGCGCTCCAACCGCTGCCGCAGCGCCGCCGCCTCGGGAAGTTCCGCATAGCCGAGATAGCGCACCAGGCCGAGATCCGACATCACCGCCGCGCCGAGCCGGAACGGCCGATCCGGTGCCAAGCGCATCATGTGCAGCTTGCAGCGGGTGAGGCCGTAGGCGGCGATCCGATCGGCATAGAGCCCGACGAGATCGTCGCCAGGGCAGACGACCGCGGCGTCGGCACGGATCCTACCCGCCGAGGTCTCGATCGCCGGCAGCCTGATCCCGCGCACCGCCGTGTTGCGCACGAACCGGATACCGTGCGACTCCGCCAGCCAGCGGGCAAGACGGGGCACCGCGTCGCGCGATTCGACCCTCAGCTCGTGCGGGCTCCACAGCACCGCGCGTATGTCTGCACCGAGCGCGGGCATCCGCGCGCGCGCCTCGCCCGCGGTCAGCAGTTCGCAGGCTGCGCCCATCTCGGTTTCGCGGAAGGCCTCGAGCACGGCGATCGATTCGGGGTGGCGGACCGCGACAGCAAGCCCGCGATGGGCGATCTCGATCCCGGCCCGCGGTGCGATCTCCGCCCAGACATCGCGCGAGCGCAGGGCGCGGCGCCAGCAGGCGCCAGCCTGCTGGCCGGTGACGGTGACGAAGCCGAAGTTTCGCACAGATGCCCCGTTCGCCTGGGCGTCGCGGTCGATTACGACGACCTTGAGGCCGCGCCGCGCAGCGGCGAGCGCATGGGCAAGGCCGACGATGCCGGCTCCCACAATGGCGAGATCACAGCTGTCGGACATCAGCGGCAGCTCCTTCTGGATCGGCGACTAGACAGTGACATCGATGACAGCCCGATGACAGCAGCTCTGCTGCCGCCGGTGCGAATTGCCGCAGGGTTGGCCGGCCATCCTGGAATGGTTCTTACTTGATCCCTGTCATATGCTAGGACTGCACGTGGCCGCATGCTGCGTGCGATCCTGCGGTGCCCGCCCTCACCGGGCGGCTGCTGCATGGCGGTGTCAACCGTCGGCGGACACCGGGCAATGCGAGCCGAGACGAGAATCAGCGGAAATCTGCCATGCCATTTGACTATGCCGCCGCCTTCCGGGGCGCCCTGGACAAGGTCACGGCCGAGAAGCGCTACAGGGTCTTTGCCGAGCTGGAGCGGATCGCCGGGCGATTTCCCCGCGCCGTCCATCATGCCGCTCAGGGCCAGCGCGAGATTACCATCTGGTGCTCGAACGACTATCTGGGCATGGGGCAGCATCCCGACGTCCTCGCCGCGTTCACGGAGACCGCCGCGCGGATGGGCGTCGGCGCCGGCGGGACCCGCAACATTTCCGGCACCAGCCATCCGCTGGTGCAGCTCGAGGCGGAACTCGCCGACCTGCACCGCAAGCCGGCGGCGCTGGCATTCACCTCCGGCTTCATTTCCAACGAGGCGTCGATCTCGACGTTGGCGCGGCTGCTGCCCGACTGCCTGATCCTGTCGGACGAGCTCAACCATGCGTCGATGATCGAGGGCGTTCGCCGGTCCGGTGCCGAGAAGCGGATCTTCCGGCACAACGACCTCGACCATCTCGAGGACCTGCTGCGGGCGGGCGGCCGCGATCGGGCGAAGCTCGTGGTATTCGAATCCGTCTACTCCATGGATGGCGACATCGCGCCGATCGGGCGGATTTGCGATCTCGCAGAGCGCTACGGCGCCATGACCTATATCGACGAGGTGCATGCGGTGGGCATGTACGGGCCCCGCGGCGCCGGCATCGCCGAGCGCGACGGGCACATGCAGCGTATTGACGTGATCGAGGGAACGCTCGCCAAGGCGTTCGGCTGCCTCGGCGGTTACATCGCCTCGAGCACCGACATCGTCGACGCGGTACGCTCGCATGCGCCGGGCTTCATCTTCACCACCGCGTTGCCGCCGGCGGTAGCAGCGGCGGCGACGGCCGCGATCCGCCATCTGAAATACTCTTCCGCCGAGCGCGAGGCCCAGCAGCGGCACGCCGGCCTGACCAAGCTAGCGCTCGCCCGGCGCGGCATCCCCGTGATGCCGTCCGACACCCACATCGTGCCGGTGCTGGTCGGCGACCCCGAGCTGTGCAAGGCGGCCAGCGACCGGCTGCTCGAGAAGCACTTGATCTATATCCAGCCGATCAACTTCCCGACCGTGCCACGCGGTACCGAACGGCTTCGCATCACGCCGACGCCGTTCCACACGCCGGACCTCATAGACGAGCTGGCCGAGGCGCTGAGCGAGACCTGGACCTCACTGGGCATCCCCTTCGCCGCCGGAGCGGCGCTGAGTGCAGCCGCCGAGTAGGATCGGCTTCCCAACCCGGTGAGGGGAAGGGGCGCCCTCGTCGTCGTCCATGATCGCGCGCCAGGCCGCGCCGTCGAGATCCTCGTACTGACCCGTCTTCATCGACCAGAGGAAGCCGGCGAGACCGAGCAGGCCAAGCCCGAGCGCCACCGGAACGAGGAAGATCAGCGCGTCCATCAGTCGGATCTTTCCACCATGCGCACACGCAGGGCGTTCAGCGTGACGATGACGGAGGAGCCCGACATGGCCAGCGCGGCGACCAGCGGCGTCACCAGGCCGAGCACCGCGATCGGCATGGCGAGGAAGTTGTAAAGCGCGGAGAACCAGAGGTTCTGGTCCATGGCGCGGCGGGCGCGGCGCGAGACTTCGACCGCCGCGGCGACCGGCGCCAGCCTCTCGCCGAGAAATACCGCGTCGGCGGCCGCCTGCGACAGGTGCACCGCCGTCACCGGCGAGATCGAGGCGTGCGCGGCGGCGAGTGCCGGCGCGTCGTTGAGCCCGTCGCCGACCATCAGCACCTTGCGGCCCGACGCCTTCAGCGCCTCGAGCGCGGCGATCTTGTCGGCCGGCTTCAATCCGGCACGGCGGTCGGCGATGCCGAGGGCGTCGGCAACGGCATCCACCGCCTCGACGCGGTCGCCGGACAGGATGATCGGCGCAAGGCCGAGCTGCTTCAGCCGGTCCACCACCTGGCGGGCATCGGAGCGCAGCGTCTGCGCCACGGCGATCGCGACCGCATCCTCGTTGCCCCGGCGGAACCAGACCCGCGAACGCCCATCCGCCGCCGCGCGGCGGGCGGCGTCGTCCGGCACGCCGCAGAATGCGGCGCTGCCCAGCCTCAGTTCGATTCCGTCGGCGAGCGCGCGGACGCCGCTGCCGGTGATCTCCTCGGCGCCGGCGATCGGCGACAGGCCCTCGGCATGGGCCCGCAGCGCGGCGGCCAATGGGTGACGGCTCGACAGGGCGAGCCGCGCCGCATCCCGGAGCACGTCCGCCGGCACCGACTCCGGATCGGCCAGCGCCGGTTCCGGCAGTGTCAAGGTTCCGGTCTTGTCGAACACCACGGTATCGACCTCCGCGAAGCGCTCGATCGCCTCGCCGGCCGACAGCAGTACCCCGGCGCGGAACAGCAGTCCGCTGGCGACGACCTGCACCGCCGGCACCGCGAGGCCGAGCGCGCAGGGGCAGGTGATGATCAGCACCGCCACGGCCGTCATCAGCGCCCAGTGCCAGTCCGAGCCGAACGCCATCCAGCCGGCGAAGGTCAGCGCTGCGGCCGTATGCACGACGGGGGCATAGAGGCGGGCCGCGCGGTCGGCGAGTGCGAGGCGCCTCGAGCGGGCATCCTGCGCGGCTGCCAGCAGCCGATTGACCTCGTCGAGCAGCGTGCCCTCTGCCGCCGCGGTGACCTGCACGGTGAGCGCGCCTCCGACATTGAGGCTCCCTGCATAGACCTGGGCGCCTGGGGCGACGCGGGCGGGGTCGGTCTCGCCCGTCACCAGGCTCTGGTCGATGTCCGAGACGCCCGCGACGACGATTCCGTCGACGGGGAGCCGCTCGCCCGGCGCAACGAGAACCCGGTCGCCGGGGTCGATGGCCGACAGCGGCACCAGCCGGGTGCCGCCGCCGGGTATCAGTTTCGTCGCCGCCTCGCCCTTCAGCGCCGCGAGATTCTCCGCATGCGCGCGGGTACGCCGACGCATGTTGATTTCGAGGACGCGGCCGACGAGCAGGAAGAACAGCAGCATCACCGCCGCGTCGAAATAGGCGTGGCGTCCACCCTGGAACGTCTCGACGATCGAGATTCCGACCGCCAGCAGCACACCCAGCGAGATCGGCACGTCCATGTTGACGCTGCGGTGGCGCAGCGCCCGCGCGGCCGACGCGAAGAAGGGCTGGCCGGCATAGGCGACGGCGGGGATCGCAATCAGCGCGGAGATCCAGTGGAACAGGTCGCGGGTTTCCGGCGTGATGTCGGTGATGTTGCCCCACCACACCGAGATGGACAGCAACATGATGTTCATCGCCGCGAATCCGGCGACCGCCATCGCCTTCAGCAGCCGCCTCGATTCGTGCGCCTCCGCGCCCGCGGCGGCTCCGGGATCGAACGGGTAGGCGCGATAGCCGAGCTCGGCGACCTTCGCCACGACGTCGCCTGGCTCGAGCGCACCGTCGAGCCAGTCGACGGCGAGGCGCCGGTTGGTGAAGTTGAGGCGGGCGCGCGTGATGCCGGGGACGGCCGACAGGCCGCGCTCGATCCTGGCCATGCAACCCGCACACCGTACACCGTCGACCGCGAGTTCCATGTGCAGGGTATTGTTGTCGACATGGGTGACGTATCCGGCAAGATCCCGGTCGTGATAGCCCATTGCCCTACCTCACGAACAGCCGGGACTCGGAATGGAAGACGCGCACCCCGGCCTCGGCGGCGTCGATCAGCAGCGTCCAGTTGCCGGGCGCGATCGCCGCGACCTTGCCCAGGTATCGCCCGGTCTCGGTCTCGGTCAGCGTGATCTCGATGTCGTTGGCCTCGCGGATCGGGCTGCGCAGCAGCGTGGCGACGCCAAGCCCCGTTACGGGAGCGCCGTTGCGGTCGCGTACGTTCACCTCGACCGAGGCTTCGTCTCCGGTCCGGTCGATGACGGCCTCGACCCGCCAGTTGCGCGCGAGCTGGGCCTGGGCGGCCTCGATCTCGGCCTGCCAGCCATTGCCGGCGCGATAGGACGAGCCGGTCACCACACCGGTGTGGCTGCTCACCGCCAGATAGATGAGCGCGGCGTTGACCGCGGTGACGACGCCGAAGAAGGCGAGAATGCCGATCAGCACCGTGCGTCCGGTCACCTGCCAGCCGGCGGTCGCGGATCTGTTGCTGCTCATCGTCGCTGTCCTGTCATGGTGCCCTGAAGAAGTCGGACGTGGTGACCGTCTCGCCGGTGGCGGCATCCGTCAGATGGAAGATGATCGGGGTGGCGTCCGCCAGCGCGGCGCCGGGCGGGGTGGAGACGGTCACGCGCAACTCGCGGGTGGCGTCCGGCTCGACGATGATCCCGGCGATCACGTCCGCTGCCGACGCCACGCCCACCACTTCGAGCCGCGCACCCGGCAGCCCCTCGAGGCCGAGCCGGAAGGTGGCGGGCGCGAGATGCTTGTTGCTGATCCGGATCGTGTAACCGTTGCGGATGCCGCCGTCGCTGAGACGCACGAACAGCGGATTGCGGTCATGGATCACGCTGAGGTCGATGTGGGCGCGCGTCGCCAGCGACCAGAGCATGATCCCGCCGACGATCGCGATGATCGCCGCGTAGATGACCGTGCGGGGGCGCACCAGCCGCCAGACCTCGGGTTTGCCCTCCTGCCGGCGATGGATGTTGATGTCGGTGTCATAGCCGATCAGGCCGCGCGGCCGGCCGATCCGGTCCATGACGCTGTTGCAGGCGTCGATGCACAACCCGCACTGGATGCATTCGAGCTGCAGACCGTCCCGGATGTCGATGCCGGTCGGGCAGACCGCGACGCACTGGAAACAGTCGATGCAGTCGCCGGCCGGCTCGTTGGCGGCACGGGCGCGCTCGGCCTGCTTCACCGACATGCGTGGCTCGCCGCGGTCGTAGCGGTAGGTGACGTTGAGTGCCCATTCGTCGGTGAGCGCGGCCTGGATGCGCGGCCACGGGCACATGTAGGTGCAGACCTGTTCGCGGGCGAAGCCGGCGAGCAGATAGGTCGTGCCGGTCAGGATGCCGATCCACATGTAGGCCATCGGCGAGGCCCGGAAGGTGGCGAGGTCGCGCACCAGGGTCGGCGCGTCGGCGAAGTAGAGCACCCACGCGCCGCCGGTCCACCAGGCGATCAGCAGCCAGAGGGTGTGCTTGGCGATCTTCTCGGCCACCAGCGTCGGCGTCCAGCCGCCCTTGTCGGCCTTCATGCGCTCGCGCCGGTCGCCCTCGATCAGACGCTCCACCGCATAGAACAGGTCGGTCCAGACGGTCTGCGGGCACAGATAGCCGCACCAGACCCTGCCGGCCAGCGCGTTCATGAGGAACAGCACCATCGCCGCGAGGATCAGCAGGCCGGTAATGTAGTAGACCTCCTGTGGCCAGATCTCGATGAAGAAGAAGTAGAAGCGGCGTCCGGGGAAATCGATCAGGACCGCCTGGTCCGGCGCGTTTGGTCCCCGATCCCAGCGCACGAAGGGCAGCAGGTAGTAGACGCCGAGGGTAAGTGCCATGACGGTCCACTTGATCGTCCGGAACCGACCCTCGACCTTCTGCGGATAGACCTTCTTGCGACGTGCATAGAGGCTTCCTGGCGATCCACCGCCGCCGCCTGTCGCCGTATCGGCGCGCATTGCCCGAAAACTCCTGTCAGGTCGAGAGAGACCGTCGGTTGCGATTAGCATCGCCTCGCGGCACGCGCCTTGATTGTCATCAAACCCTACCCGGGGTCGCCTGTCGGCAGGGCGCGGCATTACACCACGGGGCGTCGCGTGGCGGGCTGTGGTCCGCGCAAACGCTGTCGGGTGCGGTTCGCCGGAGCGAACCGCACCCGTCGCATCCTCGCCCCGGGCCCGCGCGGCAGCCGAAGACTGGCTTCGGGGCCGCCCGGCGCAGACCCTATTCGCCGCCGCCCAGGGCGTGCACGTAGACCGCGAGCGACTTGATCGTCACGGGATCGAGGCGCTGATCCCAGGCGGGCATCACGCCGCCGCCGCCGACCTCGATGCGATGGATGATGGCCTCGAGGCTCGATCCGTACAGCCAGATCGGATCGGTGAGGTTCGGCGCGCCGACCTCGCGCATGCCCTCGCCGGAATCGCCGTGGCAGGAAGCGCAGTTGTCCTCGTAGATGGTGCGGCCGAGCGCCAGATCGGCGGTCGGCTCGACCTCCAGCCCCGACAGCGAGCGGACATAGTTGGCGACGGCACGCACCTGCTGGGCATCGAGGAGTCCATCGCGGCCGAACGCCGGCATGTCGCCGAACCGGGCCTGCTCGTGGCCGGACCGGATTCCGTAGAGGATCGTCTGGTGGATGTCGTCGAGCGTACCGCCCCAGATCCAGTCGTCGTCGTTGAGGTTCGGATAGCCGATCGCGCCGGCGCCGCCCGCGCCATGGCACGGCGCGCAGTTGTCGCCGAATGCGGCGCGGCCGTTGGCCATTGCGAATTCGAGCATGCGCGGCGTCGCCTGAATGTCCTCCAACGCGGCATCGGCGAGGTCGGCGCCGTGCTGAGCGCGCAGCGCCCTCAGCGCCTCGACCTGCTCGATGACGATGGCGCGCTGGGAATGGCCGCGGATGCCGCGGGTATAGTCGGTCAGCAGCGGCCAGGACGGCATCAGGATCCAGTAGACCGCCGACCAGGCGATGGTGGCGTAGAAGGTCCACAGCCACCAGCGCGGCAGCGGATTGTTCAGTTCCTTCAGCCCGTCCCACTCGTGCCCGGTGGTCTCGATGCCTGAAATCTGATCGATTTCTTTCTTGGCCATGGATCAGTCCTCGCGAAGCGGGAGCTTGGATGCCTCGTCGAAACGCTTGCGGTTTGCGGGCCACAGGGCGTAGGCGACGACGATCGCGAACAGGGTGACGAAGTAGAGCAGGCCCCAGGTCTGGGCGAAGGCGGCTAGGCGTTCGTACATCGCGTCACCTCAGGTTGACGTCGGCCTGGTCGTCGTAGAGCGAGAAGTCGACCAGCGTGCCGAGCATCTGCAGGTAGGCGATGACCGCGTCCATTTCGGTTAGCCGGGCCGGATCGCCGTCGAAGCTGCGCACATTGGCGCCGGGATAACGCTCGAGCAGACCGTTCACCCCGTCGCTGTCGGGGTTGGCCTGGGCCCGCAGATCGGCCAGCGCCTGGTCGACCATCTCCTCGGTGTAGGGCACGCCGAGCGCGCGGTTGGTGGCGATGTCCTTGCGGATCAGATCCGTTTTCAGCTCGTTGCGCGCGAGCCAGGGATAGGCGGGCATGACCGAGGCCGGCACCACGGCACGCGGGTCGACGAGATGATCGCGATGCCAGTCGTCCGAATACTTGCCGCCGACGCGCGCGAGATCGGGACCGTTGCGCTTCGATCCCCACTGGAAAGGGTGATCGTACATCGACTCGGCGGCGAGGCTGTAGTGACCGTACCGCTCGACCTCGTCGCGCAGCACCCGGATCATCTGGCTGTGACAGGTGTAGCAACCCTCGCGGATATAGATGTTGCGGCCGGCGAGCTCGAGCGGAGTGTAGGGCCGCATGCCCTCCACCTTCTCGATGGTCGAGCGCAGGTAGAAGTTGGGAACGAGCTCGATGATGCCGCCGATCGCCACGACGATGAGGATGCCGACCGTCAGGACGATCGAGTTCTTCTCGAAGATCGCGTGCTTGTTCGACATGTCGTCCTCACTCGGCGGGCTGGAGAGCGGCACCGGGAACGCGGGCCGGCTCGCCGGCCGGCTCGCCGTGACGAACCGTCATCCAGAGGTTGTAGGCCATGATCAGGGCGCCGACGAGGAACAGCACGCCGCCGAGCGCGCGGATCACATAGAAGGGGTGCATCGCCTCGACGGTTTCGATGAACGAGTACTCGAGGAAGCCGAGCGGCGTGTAGGCCCGCCACATCAGGCCCTGCATGATGCCCGACACCCACATCGCGGTGATGTAGAGCACGATGCCGATGGTCGCGATCCAGAAGTGCCAGTTGACCAGCTTCAGCGAGTACAGGCCCTTGCGGTTCCACAGCCAGGGCACGAGGCAGTAGATCGCGCCGAAGGAGACGAAACCGACCCAGCCGAGCGCGCCGGAATGGACGTGGCCGATCGTCCAGTCGGTGTAGTGGCTGAGCGAGTTGACCGCGCGGATCGACATCAGCGGGCCCTCGAAGGTCGACATGCCGTAGAAGGCGACCGAGACGACCAGCATGCGCAGCACGGGATCGGTTCTGAGCTTGTCCCAGGCGCCCGACAGCGTCATCAGGCCGTTGATCATGCCACCCCAGCTCGGCATCCACAGCATGATCGAGAAGGTCATGCCGAGCGTCTGGGCCCATTGCGGCGCGGCGGTGTAGTGCAGGTGATGCGGGCCGGCCCAGATGTAGAGGAAGATCAGCGACCAGAAGTGAACGATCGACAGCCGGTAGGAATAGACAGGGCGCTCCGCCCGCTTCGGCACGAAGTAGTACATGATCGCCAAAAAGCCCGCGGTCAGGAAGAATCCGACCGCATTGTGGCCGTACCACCACTGCGTCATCGCGTCCTGGACGCCGGACCAGACGATGTAGGACTTCGATCCCGTCAGCGAGACCGGCAGCGTGGCGTTGTTGACGATGTGCAGCATCGCGATGGTGACGATGAACGCCAGGTAGAACCAGTTCGCCACATAGATGTGCGGCTCCTTGCGCTTCCACAGCGTGCCGAGGAAGACGAGGAGGTAGACGACCCAGACGAGGGTGAGCCAGAGATCGGCATACCACTCGGGCTCGGCATATTCCTTGGATTGGGTGACGCCGAGCAGATAGCCGGTCCCGGCAATGAGGATGAAGAAGTTGTAACCCCAGACCACGAACCACGGCCAAAGGCCGCCGGCCATGCGGGTCCGACAGGTCCTCTGCACGACGTACATCGAAGAGGCGAGCAGGACGTTGCCGCCGAACGCGAAGATCACTGCCGAGGTGTGCAGCGGCCTCAGGCGCCCGAAGCTGATCCACGGCAGGTCGAGGTTTAGCGCCGGATAGGCGAGCTGCAGCGCGATGATGACGCCGACGAGGAAGCCGGCAATACCCCAGACCACTGCCAGGGCGGTGGCCAGCTTGACCGGCCCCATCTGATAGTTGGGATGTCCGTCGATCTCCTCCGGAACGTTGCCGAGTCGCTTGGCATAGCCGTTGAACACGCTGAAGGCGCCGATGGCGGCGGCAGCGAGGCCGAGCCAAGCGTGGAAAGCCATCACCGCATCTTCCGCCTTGGCCGCGATCAGCAGCGCGAGGACGACGCAGACGAGGAGCAATGCCGCGACACCGGCTTCATCCAGTGTCAGGGTCTTGGCCGTAAGGGAGCGTGCCATGTCGTGGGTCCGTTTTCGGTCCGATGCCGGGTCCACGATCCGCGACGGATCGCCGTCCGACCCAACGCCGCGAGCCGGATCGGCGCATTGACCTGCATCAAGCGGCGCTGTCCCGTCAGATGTTTGTGCCGACTGTCTCCTCGCTGTCTGCGCTGCAGATGTGGCGGCTTGCGCCTTGACGCCGAACCTGCCACAGGGGTTCCGCACCCGCCGGTCGGATCGGACGGGGCGCCCAGCACGGAGCCGCGCAGCCATGCAGAACAAGCGAAACGCCTTCAAGCACGCGATCGCCGCCGGCACTCGGCAGATCGGACTGTGGAGCAGCTTGTGCAGCAATATCGGCGCGGAGATCATCGCGGAGTCCGGCTTCGACTGGATCCTGTTCGACACCGAACATTCCCCTAACGAAGTGCCGGGGCTGGTTGCTCAGCTGCAGGCGGCGCAATCGGGGACGGCGACGCCGATCGTCAGGCCGGCATGGAACGATCCGGTCATCATCAAACGCATCCTCGACATCGGCGCCCAGACGATCCTGGTGCCCTTTGTCGAGACGGCGGAGGAGGCGGCGAAGGCCGTTGCGGCCACCCGCTATCCGCCCGAAGGAATCCGCGGGACGTCCGGCTCGTCGCGCGCGGCGCGATACGGCCGGGTGAAGGACTATCTGAAGATTGCCAATCGGGAGATCTGCGTGCTCGTCCAGGTCGAGACGGCGGGCGCGCTCGAGCGCCTCGAGGAGATCGCCGCGGTGCCAGGCGTCGACGGCGTGTTCATCGGCCCGTCCGATCTTGCCGCCTCGCTCGGCCATGTCGGCGAACTCAATCACCCCGAGGTGCAGATGGCGATCGAGGACGCCATGCGCAGGCTGACGCGGCTCGGCAAGCCGCCCGGCATCCTCACCGCCAGCGAGACGGACGCCCGGCGCTACATCGAATGGGGGGCGGTGTTCATCGCGGTCGGTTCCGACGTCGGGCTGCTGGCCCGGGGCGCCGACGCGCTGGCCAGGTCGTTCAGCGCTCTCGGCTAGCGCCGCCATCGCCGCCGCCGCGGCGTCGCAGCGGGGTGTGTCGGCGACCGAAGAGCAGCGGCGACAGCAATGCCAGCGCGGCGAAGCGCACGGTGTGGTGCGCGCCGACATAGGCGGCATCGAGGCCGAGCGCGAAGGCCATCACGGTCATCACCTCGAAGGCGCCTGGGGCGAAGGCGAGGATGGTCAGGCCGAAGGAAAAGCCGAGCAGCCGCGCGGCCAGCAACGCGGCCGCGGCCGACAGCGCGAAGCCCGCCGCGACCACGAGCAGCCCGTCGACGATTCCGCTGCGCAGCGCGGCCCAGCCGAGCCCGGCGAACCGCACACCGACGGCAGCGCCGAGGACGACGAAGGCCGGCAGCAGGGCCTCGTCCGGGACGGGGGCCTGCACAAGTCCCGCCACATGCAGCGCGGCGCTGGCGGCAAGTGCGCCGAGCAGCCAGGGCGCTGGCAGCCTGATCAGGCGGATCGCGACGACTCCGAGCAGGCCGGCACCGGCAAGGATGGCGACGTCCGGAAGGTCCGGCAGCGCGCCAGGGGCGGACGGCGCCGTCTGCGCCGGTGGCGGCACCTCGGAGGCCAGCACGATGAGCGGTGGGACGACGATGACCAGGATCGCCACGCGCAGTGCCTGGACAAGCGCGATCCTGGGAACGTCGGCATCGGTCGCATCTGCCAGGGCAAGGATCAGCGACAGCGCGCCCGGCACGCTGGCCAGCATGGCGTCGTCGCGCTGCCAGCCGCGCCAGCGGATCAGCACCAGGGCGGCACCGAGCGACACGACCGGCAGTGTCAGCAGCATCAGCAGCAGCGACGCTGGCCAGCGGCCGATCTGCGTGACCGTCTGAGGCGTCAGCGCCGCGCCGATGCTGAGCCCGAGGACGAAGAAGGTGAGTTCCCGCAGCCAGAGCGGCAGATGCAGGGGAACGCCGGCGAGGGCGGCGGCCGCGACCACTACCATTGCCCCGGAGATCCAGGGAACCGGAAATCCGGCGCCCCAGAACACCAGGCTCCCGGCGATGGCCAGCGCCAGGGTCGTGGCGAGCCGCGCAGCCGGCGAGACGATTCCCGGTCCGACGTCGTGGCCAACCATTCCCGCTCCCGTGTTCCGCGATGCGGCTCGAGCTTAGAGGTCCGGCGCCGGCGCGACCAGCGCCGGGGTTGATCAACCGCAAGGACGCCAGCGCATGGCTCGACGAGGATGCCGGCATGAAACCCGGCCTCATCGCCCACGCGACCCGCAACGTTCCCCGCTACACCTCCTATCCGACGGCGCCGCATTTCCGCGATGCAATCGCAAGCTCGGATTATGGGGCGCTACTCGCGGCATTGCCTGGCGACACGCGACTGTCGGTCTATCTCCACGTGCCGTTCTGCCGCGAGATCTGCCACTACTGTGGCTGCCACACCAAGGCGGCACGCCGACCGGAACCGGTCGCCGCCTATGCAGCCCTGCTCCGCCGCGAGATCGCGCTGGTAGCGAGCCGGCTGCCGGAACGTCTGCCGGTCGTGCACATCCATTGGGGCGGCGGCACGCCGAGCCTGCTCGCCGCCGCCGACTTTGCTGCGACGGTACGGCTCCTGCGCGAGCGTCTTGCGGTCGATCCGCACGCAGAGCACGCCATCGAGCTCGATCCGCGCACCGTCGGCGAGGAGCTGGTGGCGAGCCTGGCGGCGGCCGGGGTCAATCGTGCAAGTCTCGGCGTTCAGGACTTCAACGAGACCGTGCAGCGCGCGATCGGCCGCATCCAGCCCTTCGCAACCGTTGCCAATGTCGTCGCGCGCTTGCGCAGCGTCGGTATCGGCGCCATCAATCTCGACCTCATGTACGGCCTGCCGCACCAGACGGTGGCCGATGTCGCGCGCACGGCCGATCTCGCCGCGAGCCTGTCGCCGGGCCGCATCGCACTGTTCGGCTATGCGCATGTGCCCTGGATGAAGACGCACCAGCGGCTGATCGACGCCGCCGCCCTGCCGGGCGCGATCGCGCGGATGGAGCAGTCCGAGGCCGCGGCGCAGCAGCTCGAGGCGGCCGGCTATATCCGCATCGGCATCGACCACTTCGCCCGGCGCGACGATCCGCTGGCGATCGCAGCAGCGACCGGGAGCCTGCGCCGCAACTTCCAGGGCTATACCACCGACCCCGCCGACGCCCTGATCGGGCTCGGCGCCTCCGCGATCGGACGCCTGCCGCGCACCTATGTGCAGAATGCTCCCGATATCGGCGGCTGGCGACGCGCCATCGAGGGCGGCCGCCTGCCGGTTGTCCGAGGCAAGCATCTTTGCCGGGAGGACCTCGCCCGGGCCGAGATCATCGAACGGATCATGTGCGAATTCGCGGTGGATGCCGATGCCATCTTCCGCGCGCACGGCCTCGACCCGGCCGGGCTGGCCGGGTCCTTGGCGGCGCTCGATCCGTTGCGGCGGGACGGACTCCTCACCATCGAGGGACTGCGGCTTCACATTCCTGCCCCGATGCGCGCCTTCGCCCGACTGGTCGCCTCGGCCTTCGACGCCTACCTGAACCAGGGCGCCGCCCGTCACTCGGTCGCCGTGTAGCAGCAGCGGCCGGTACGAAAAAAAAAAGAGCGCCGCATCTGGGGATGCGGCGCAGTCGGCAAGAGGCTCGTCACGTCCGGGCGCGTCGGCCCGGACGAAAGGGGGTCAGGCGGCTCCGGCGATATCGTTCATGGCCTCGACGTCGACGATGCGGACCCGATCCTGCTTCTCGAGCGCGATCAGCCCGCGGCGCTTGAGTTCGGAGAACGAGCGGGACACCGTCTCTATGGTCAGGCCGAGATAGTCGGCGATCTCCTGACGAGTCATCGGCAGGCGCACGACAGGACGCTCGTCCGTCGCCCGCCGCGCGCTGGCAAGCTGGAGGAGGAAGCTCGCGACGCGCTCCATCGCCGACTTGCGGCCGAGCAGCACGGCGTGCTCGTGCATCGCCTCGAGCTGGGCCAGCATCTGACGGGCAAGCAGCCGCTGGAAGCCGCATGATCTTTCCGCACCCCGCCGGTCGTACGTGCGGATGCGGGCGGCGGTCAGGGTCTCGGCCGACGCATCCCGGCAGGCGCCCCTTGCGAACCCGAAGATGTCGCCGGGGCCGAGCAGTTCGACCACCTGACGGCGGCCATCGGGCAGGAGCTTGTAGAGCATCACGGCCCCGTCGATGACCTGGCAGATCGTGTCGGCCGGGTCGCCCTCGAAGAAGATGGTGGCGTGCTGGGCATACTGCGCGACGGTGGAGCCCCGCACCACCGGCTCCAGGCCCAGCGCCCGGAACTCGGGGGCCAGACAGTCGCCGAGGCCGACCGAGTCGTTCAGCTGCGACCTCTGTACTGCCGTATTCATCGCGACCTCCCGGCTCGCTGCAACCGCGTGACGTGCAGGCAAGGGGTACCCTTTCCAGACGGCACGCGTAATTCGTGTGGCTACCTACGGAAGAACACGTAGGCGCCGCGACCGTCCTGACCGCGGCCGATTTCCGCAGACGCAGGACCCGGTTGCGTGTCGGGACTTGCGGCGGAACAGGGACGAATCAGAGCGGATTCTCGCCGAGGCGCAGTCCGGGATCGGCGAGCCCGTGCAGCCGCACGGCCGCCAGTCGTGCAAAGCGCAGCGTCATCGCCTTGCGCGTCGCCGGCGCCAGTCGGTGCTCCGGCGCTGCCCGCAGGATCTCCGCTCCGTAGGCATCGGCACGGATGAAGCCGGTGTCGGCGGGAAAGAGGCCGATATCGAGTTGCGGCGGCGCGGCAAAGAACAGCCGGTCGCAATGCAGCCTGTAGTCTGGCCACTTGCCGTCGACCCTGAGATCCTGAACGCTCGATTTGATCTCGACGATCCAGACCTCGCCCGTGTCGGTCAGGGCGACGATATCGGCGCGCCGGCCGGAGGCAAGCGGCATCTCGGTGAGCATGGCAAGGCCAAGCGCCCGCAACAGCCGCCCGGTCCCGCGCTGCACGATCAACGCTGTTTCCGACTGCCGGCCATCGGTCAGGACAGAGGGGTCGATCATCCGGCGCGCAGTCACTCCTGGATCGTCTCCAGATAGGCGATGATCGCGCTGATCTCCTCCGGATCGAACACGAATTCCGGCATCTGCACTGTCGAATGGCCGACGACGATGCCCTCGGCCAGCGCCTCCTCGAGATGGTTCAGCGGCCAGCGCCGCGCCAGTATCCGGAACGCCGGCGCCGCCGGATCGGGGCTGGCGCCGGCATGCCCCACGGCATGGCAGGGTGCACAGTTCGCGGTGACGATGGCCCGGCCTGTCTCGACCGGATCGGCAGCGACCGGTGCGGCTGCGGCGGTCAGTCCGATGGCCAGTGTGGCTGCAACAGCAAGTCTCACGGCATGCCGTCCTGCAAGCGCGCGCCACGGCGATTCGCGGCGGGCGGATCGTTCACAGGCTAGGACCTCCGGACGTCCAGCGGAATCGGGGAAACTACGCAGACGTGCCGAATTCGGCCCGCACCTTGTCGATGAGCGCCTCGGCGGCGATCTCGAGCGCGCCGAACTGCGCATAGAGGTCGAAGCCGTTGGTGCGCTGCAGGCTGCGGCCGGTTCCCGACGACAGCAACCAGACATCGCCGCGGGTGTTGCTTTCCAGGACGAACAGTTCCCCCGTGTCGGCATCGCGCACGATGTCGTGCCCGAGAAGCGGGATCTCGGGAAACGCCGCGTGCGCACGCTCGCCGAGGGCGATCACCTCGGGATCGTCGGCGAGCGTATAGCGCGAACTCTTCTTGTTGGAGACGACCGGAGCGCCGCCGACCCCGTTGGCTCCCTTGAAGGCATCGCGCGATTCAAGCGGGCGGAAGCTACGGTCGGCCTCGCAGTGCACCGCGAACAGGGTCCGTCCGAACAGCGTCGTCACGCGGAAATGATTCGCCCAACGGCCGGTGTAGACGAATTTCTGCGCGAGCATCGGCGAATGACGACCGGGATGATCCGCCTCGAAGCTCTCCGGCGGCTGGTAGCGCACCCGCCGGGTCCGCTTGATGACAATCCCCGCGGCCTTGCGGGCGAGATCCGGCTTGACGATGACATAGTCGCCCCAATGGCTTGGGTCGAGGCTGGTATCGGGGCCGATCACCTCCCAGTCCGGTACCGGGATGCCGGCGGCGCGATAGCGGCGATATTGCTCGCTCTTGGGCAGATCGTGCCCCTCGTAGACGCGGCCATGCAGCACCCGGAAGCGCTTGCGGGGCATCATCGAGACGACCATCGTCGGACGCAGGGCTGCCCTGAGCACGATGCCGAGCTCGCGTTCCTTGCCCTCGGCGATCATCACACCTATCTCCGGCGCACGCGCCCGGATCAGCCGCGCGATCTCGCGGAAGTCGTCGAGCGACTGCCGTTCGGGCCAATGGACGAGAATCAGATTGGGCATCGGGGACGTCGGCGATTGTCTGCGGTCGGCAGTTGCCTAAGAGATCGGCCCATCCCGGTCAAACGATCCGGTTGCGAAGGACGGTTGAGATGACGACGGGGACCCGCGTGCGCGACCTGCGCGACTGGATACTCGAGGAAGGACATTCCAGCCCCGACCTTGGCAGCTTCATCGGCCGGCTCGGCGAGCGGCTCGTCGCCGACGGCGTGCCGGTCTACAGGCTGACCACGGGCATCCCGATCCTGCATCCGCTGATCCGCGCCGAAACGGCGCTGTGGATCGAGGGGCAGGGCGTGTCCTGGCGGCAGTTCCCGCAGTCGCTGGTGAACGACCGGATATTCACCAACAGTCCACTGTATCACGTCTACACGTCGGGCCGGACGGTCCGTGTCGCGGTGAGCCCGACACCCGAACCGGGGGAGTTCGGCATCCTTGCCGATCTGAGAGCCGATGGCGCGACGGACTATGTCGCCTTTCCGCTGCGCTATTCCGACGGCAGCTTCAAGTCGCTGACGATGGCGACGCGGCGCGCGGGGGGCTTCTCGGCGGACGACATCGCGCTGTTCGCATCGATCCTGCATCCGGTCGCGATCGTCTTCGAGGTGCACAGCCAGCGCCGCTCGGCGCTGACATTGCTCGGCACCTATCTCGGCCGGTCGACGGCGCCGCGGGTGCTTGCCGGTGACATCCGGCGCGGCGACGGTGAGCAGATCGAGGCGGTGATCTGGTTCTCCGACCTGCGCGGCTTTACCGACCTGTCCGGCGAATTCACGCCGCGCGAGCTGGTCGACGTTCTCGACTTCTACTTCGAGACGATGACCGACGCCGTCGAGGAGCGGGGCGGGGAGGTGCTGAAGTTCATCGGCGACGCGGTGCTGGCGATCTTCCCCTACGCCAACGAACAGGAGGCGCGGCAGGCCGCGGCCAATGCCCTGGACGCCGCGCAGGCCGCCGTCCTCAACCTCCAGGACATCCACGACCGGGACTGCGCTGCCTGCGCATCGCGGCTGTCGGTCGGGATCTCGCTGCATGTCGGCGCCGTGTTCTACGGCAATGTCGGCGGCCGCGAACGGCTCGACTTCACCGTGGTCGGCGAGGCGGTGAACATCGGCAGCCGGATCAACGGGCTGACACGCGATCTGGACGTTCCGGTGCTGGCCAGCGAGGACTTCGTGGAATACGCGCCGGCGGTGTTCGAGGAGATGGGCATCTACGCGCTGCGCGGGGTGCGGCGACCGCAACGGGTGTTCCGGCCGGCGGCGACCGTGCCGCTGATGGCCGGGCCGATGCTTCAGAACGTCAGCTCGAGGCCCTGACGTCCGATGATGGCGCCCGGATGCATGGTGCGGGCGAGCTCGGCGATGCGGTCCAGTTCGAGGTCCGTGCGGTCGGGATGATGATGGACAATGACCGGGATCCGCACCTCGGCCCGGTTGGCAAGCTCGAGCCCCTTCTGCCAGGTCGAGTGGCCCCATCCGACGAAGTTGCCATATTCGGCGTCCTCGAACATTCCATCATAGAGCATGACGTCGGCGCCCTGCACGAACGCCTCCACTGCGGCATCGACCGCAGGATCGCCGTGTTCGTGATCGGTGACGGTGACGAGCGTGCGGCCGCCGGCGCGGAAGCGGAAGCCGGTCGCGCCGTTGGGGTGGTTGAGTGCGAGCGTCTCGACAATAACGTCGCCGGCAAGTCTCACCGGGTCGGGCGGCACGAACCGCAGGCACTCGCACGCGGCCAGGCAATCGAATGCGACCGGAAAGATCGGCGGCGACATGATGCGGCAGATTGCCGCGCGCGGATCCATCTCTGGTGCCAGATGGCCGGACCACAGCCGCAGCGTGGTCGCGGGATTGTAGGCGGGCGCGAAGAACGGCAGACCGCAGATGTGATCGAGGTGGAAGTGGCTGAACAGGATGTCGATTTCGTTCACACCCTGCTCGGTCAGCCGGCGCGCCAGCGCTCGGGCGCCGGACCCGCAGTCGATGAGCACGGACCGGCCGCCGATGACGACCTCGAGCGATGTCGTCTCACCGCCGTAGCGCTCGGTATCCGGTCCCGCCGATGGCGTCGAGCCGCGGGCGCCCCAGATGCGCAGCGTCATCGCCGGTCCGATACCGCTCATCAGGCCGCTCCGATGTCGGCGAGCTTGCCGCGCACATCGGCGAGGTCGCGTGTCGTGCGTTCCAGCCGGCGCGCGAGAACGCGCATCACCTCCAGCGACACCTCCGGAAATTCCTTGAGCAGCTTGAAGAAGTTGTCCTTGGAAATGTTCAGGGCGACGAGGTCGCTGGCGGCTGTGACGGTCGCTGTCCGCGGCGTGTCACACAGGATGGCGATCTCGCCGACGACATCGTTCTGCCTGATCTCGGCGACCTTGCGCAGATGGCCGCCGCCGGTGTCGACCAGCACGTCCGCCATGCCGGACAGGATGATGTAGGCCGAGTCGCCGGGCTCGCCCTGCTTGCACAGCACCTCGCCCGGCCGGAACGTGATCCGCTCGCTGATGAAGGCAAGGAGCCTCAGCTTCGCTGGTTCGATGCCCTTGAACATCGGGATGCTGCGCAGCGATTCGACTTCCGAGTTGATGCTCATCTCGTCCGTCCCGTTCTCCGGCTTGCCCTCAGGTCCCGAGGCCGGCCGCGGACACCTCGTCGAAGGTGCCGACCATGGCGACCCGGCCCGAACGAAGCACGATCACCCTGTCGAACTCCCGCGCCGCCTCGATTGTTTCCAGTCCCACGACCAGCGTGCTGTCGGCGAGTTCGGCCCGGACCGCCGACAACATGCCAGGATCCTGCGACAGGGCGCCGACGCCGTCCAGAATCGCGATCGCCGGCCGCTTCATCAGCGCCCTGACCAGTGCGATGCGCTGGCGCTGGCCGGGCGACAGGCGCGAGCCGGCGACGCCGACGTTGAAATCGAGACCGGCGCGCTGGATTCGATGCTGCAGGCCCATTTCCTCGATCACGCCGCGGATGATCCGGTCAACGCGCTCGCGGCTGCCGCGCCGGTCGACGCGCGTCTTGCCGAACAGGACATTGTCCTCGACCGACAATGGTGCGATCAGCAGTTCCGGATCGAACGGAACGAACCTGCCATTGCCCTCGTCGTCGATCAGCTTCCGGAATCGCGGCCGCGCCTCGATGATGCGGCGGATGCGGCTCTCGTCGAGGATGTCGAGGCGGTGCCGGGCCGGTACCAGCTCGAAGGCCAGTCCGATGAGGTCGGCGCGTTCGCTCTTCGGGAGCCTGGTCAGGCCCTGCTTGTCGATGCGCTTGAGCAGCCGGTCGTAGGCCGGCAGCTCGTCAGGGGTGATGAAGCTGTATTCGGCCAGCAGCGAGCCCTCGCCGCTGAGTTGGGCAAACAGCTCGACCATGGTTCGGGCTATCTCGATGCCCATTGCCAGGAACTCGTCGAGCAGCCCCGACTCCTCCAGGAACTTCACCACCAGGGGGTCGCGGGGCAACTGGCCCATCCTGATCGACGGATCGGACGGAAGCGCGAACAGCACGTTTTCGGCGAGCGTGGCGCTGTTGTTGAGGCGGCCTGCCTCCCACAACTCGACGAGATCGGCAGCCTGCGGATCGGCGGCGATCCGCTCGGTGGCGCGCTTGCGGGCGGCGATCAGCTCCGCGACCGGAGCGTCGGGCGCCGAGGGATCGATACGGGCGCTGAGACCGAGACGAAAGATGTCGTCGGCGAGCCCGACCATCTCCATCAGCTGCAGGCAGCGGTCGTCGATCTCGGCCGGCGAACTGAGCCCTGCCTCGGCCAGATCCTCCCACGCCACCCCGATCGGCATCGGGGTGTTGCCGGTGTTCTCGGCCTCGATCTTCTTGCGCGCATCCAGTGGCGTCGTCGGCCAGCCCTCCGGCAGAATCGGGCGGTGGCGCAGCCCGTAGGTGAGGTTGCCACGGATCGTCTCGGTGAACACATAGGGGTTCGGCCCGACATAGCTGATCGAGCGGCCGAGCACTGCCTCGGGCAGCGTGGCGAGATCGCGGCCGCCGATCCGTACATGGCCGGCGGCGGGCACCGCGAGCCCCGCCATCAGCTCGAGGAGTTCGCTGCGACCATCCGTGTCGTCGCCGACAACGGCGGCGAGCGTGCCCTTCGGTATGGAGAAGGCGACGTCGGTCAGCGGCGGGCCGCCCGCTGCGTAGCTCACGCCCTTCAGCTCGATGTCGCCCGACAGCCTGTCGCCGGGCGTTGCGTCGCCGACAACGAGCTCGACCGGCTTGACGTCGGGAACATCGAAGTTCTCGACCACGGTCTGGTACTTGATCTCGACGTCGGCGCGAGCCTGATAGAAGTCGAGCAGTTCCTTCCAGGGGCCTGCGAGATCCTTGTAGGCGGCCAGCACCGCCACCAGCGCGCCGAAGCTGAGCTCGCCCTTGATGACCAGGTAGCCGCCGATCGAATAGAAGAAGAACGGTGTCAGCTGGTTGATGAAGTTGTTCAGAAACTTGATCAGGAAGCGCAGCTGGAAGCCGCGATAGCGGATGTCGAAGTTGGTATAGAGCCGCTCCGAGAGATCGGCAAGATGCCACATCGCCGCGTCATTGGCATGAATCTCGCGGATTCCCGAAATCGTCTCGCCGATCCGATCGGCCATGCGACGGACATTGATGACACGCTCGCGGGCGAGCTTGTTGACCTTCGCCTGCAGCTTGGGAATGATCCACATCTGAACGGGATAGAGCGCGATCGCCGCGCCACCCAGCAGCACGTCCTGGGCGAAGATGAAGTACAGATAGACGCACAGCGTGCCGCCCTGGAACGCCGGCAGCGCGATCGCGTCGCCGATATAGTTGCCGAGCGGCTCGACCTCCGAGGTGATCATCGGGATGATCTCGCCCTGGCTGACCTGCCGGAAGCGCGGCAGCCTGAAGCGCAGGACGCGCAGATACAGGTCGTAGCGCAGCCGCCGCAGCATCCGCTCGCCGAGCAGGTTCTTGGCGGTGTTGAGCCAGAACTTGATGCCGTTGTTGATGATCACCAGCGCGAGGAAGGCGAAGCACAGCACCAGCAGGTAGGGGACCTGCTGCAACTCGAGGCCGATGAACGGCAATGGCTGCGGCCAGTCGGTCCCCTGCAGCGCCTGGTTGACGATCAGCTTCGGCAGTTCGAGGGAGTAGTAGAGGATCGGGAACGACAGCACCGTCACCAGCAGGATGATGATCTGCTGGCGCTTGCTGTACTTCCAGATGAACCGGAAGAGCGATGGCTCCACTGATGACCCCCGCGTCGCGCCGGTTGCCGACGGTCTCGTCCGGCGCCGCGCCGGCCCCAGCGGCTGACCATATCCGCTTCGCCGGACGCCGTGAACGGTCTTGCGGGGGGCAACCGGCGGCGCCCGGTCGGCGTCATCGTCGGCAGTAGAGGAAGTAGCGGCCCGGCCGGATGCCGGCGGGCAGCGCCAGGGGCGTGAAGCTCGGCAGATCGAGCTCGTGGCCGCACGCCACGATGCCGCCGGGGGCGGTCAGCTCCGCCACCATCGGCGACAGCCAGGCCCGCCGCGCCAGGTCGTCAGTCGGATCGCCGTTCGACAGGTCGGCGTGAATCAGCGCCGCTGCACCGCCCACCCGCGGGCGGCAAAACGGAAGCGTGTCGCGAATTTCGCCGAGGATGACGTGATCGGCGTCGGGAATCGAACTCGGCGCGGCGGTGATGCGGCGCTCGAACACGAAGATCTCCCGGTCCGGCAGGATTTCCCGCAGGTGGCTGTAGGTGCGTCCGTTGCCGAGGCCGAGCTCCAGCACCGGGCCCGGGACCGCCGCGATCAGACCTGCGACATGGTTGAGGATGTCGCGCTGGGCGACCAGCCGGTTGATCATGCTGTCGAGGCGGCTCATCCGGTTCCCCAGCCGAGTTGTCCCGTGCGTTCTTAGGCAAAGGCGCCCGCCGCCACAAGCCGGCCGCTCGGACCGCGCAAGTCGATTGCCGCAAGCCCTCTGGCAGCGTAGGGTCGGGCGCGTCCAGTCAGACAAGACTGGTCAGCTCCCGCCGTCCCTCCCGTTGCCGGTCATCCGCATGATCAGCCCGAAGCCGAAGATCCTGATCTACAGCCACGACTCCTTCGGCCTCGGCCATCTGCGCCGTTGCCGGGCGATCGCGCATTCGCTGGTCGACACCTCGCCCGGCCTGTCCGTCCTCATCCTGTCGGGCTCGCCGATCATCGGTTCGTTCGAGTTTCGCTCGCGCGTCGATTTCGTGCGGGTGCCGGGCGTCACCAAACTCCGCAACGGCGCCTACACCTCGCTCAGTCTGCCGATCGACATCGAGCAGACGCTCGCCATCCGCGCCTCGATCATCGAGCACACCGCCGAGATCTTCGAACCGGACATCTTCATCGTCGACAAGGAGCCGCTCGGACTGCGCGGCGAGGTGCGCGCCACGCTCGAACAGCTCAAGCGCCGTGGCGTCCACCTGGTGCTGGGCCTGCGCGACGTCATGGACGACCCGGACGTGCTGCGCGAGGAATGGGAGCGCAAGCGGGCCCATCCGGCGCTGGCCGAGCTCTACGACGATATCTGGGTGTTCGGGCTCAGGGGCGTGTTCGATCCCCTGGAAGGGGTCGGCGTCGACCCGTCCGTCTACGACAAGACCATCTTCACCGGTTACCTGCGCAGTCCGCGGCCGCGCACCTCGCACACCCCAGATACGCTGCCGTTCGGTGAGGACCCGTTCCTGCTGGTCACACCCGGAGGTGGCGGCGACGGGGTGGAACTTGTCGACTGGGTGATCCGCGCCTACGAAGCCCGCACCCGGCCGCTGTTTCCCGCACTGATCGTGCTCGGGCCGTTCATGGATCCGCTGGCACAGGCGAATTTCGTCGAACGGGCCGAACAGGTGCGCGACCTCGAGGTCAAGCGGTTCACCGCCAACATGGAGCCTCTGATCGAGGCAGCGACGGCGGTGGTCGGCATGGGCGGCTACAATACCTTCTGCGAGATTCTGTCCTTCGACAAGCCGGCGCTGCTTGTGCCGCGCGTGGTGCCCCGCCAGGAGCAGATGATCCGTGCGACCAAGGCCGCGGAGGCGGGCCTGCTCCGCATCCTGCCCATCGACCATTATCCCGATGTCGATCTGATGGTCGAGGCGCTGGCGCGGCTGCCGCAGCAGTCGCCGCCTTCGGCGCGCGGCATTCCGCGCCTGCTCGACGGGCTCGAGGTGATCAACGACCGCGTGACGACGATCCTCGGGCGCACGGCCGGGGCCAGGCGGTCGATCCAGCTCGGTGTGTCCTGAGAGCCGCGCCGATGGCTCGCGTGGCGATTCTCGTCAAAGGCTATCCGCGGCTGTCCGAGACCTTCATTGCCCAGGAGATCCTGGGGCTGGAGGCTCGTGGACTAGACATCCTGATCGTATCGCTGCGCAGGCCGACGGATCCGGCCGTCCACGACCTGCATCGCGCCATACGCGCCGAGGTGCTGTACCTGCCAGAATATCTGAAGGACGATCCTGCCAGGGTTCGCGCCGGCCGACGCCACAGCGAGAACCTGCCGGGCCATGCCGCCGCCGCCGCCGCGTTCCGCGCCGATCTCGAGCTCGACCGAACGGTCAACCGCTGGCGCCGCTGGGGGCAGGCGCAGGTACTAGCGCGCGAACTGCCCGCCGATGTGGGGTGGCTACACGTCCACTACCTGCACACGCCGGCCTCGGTTGCCCGCTACGCTGCCGCGCTGACCGGCCTCGGCTGGTCGTTCTCGGCCCATGCCAAGGACATCTGGACGACACCGGTCTGGGAACTCGAACGCAAGCTCGCCGACGCACGCTGGGGGGTCACCTGTACAGCGGCGAACCGCGCCTATCTCGCCGGCCTCGCCGCCCGGCCCGACAGCATCGGGCTCGTATACCACGGGCTCGACTTCACCCGTTTCCCGGCACCGGCCATCCCCGGCGACAATGACGGCTCGCCCGGCCGGCCGGTGCGACTTCTCGCAGTCGGGCGGGCGGTCGAGAAGAAGGGCTTCGACGACCTTCTGCGCGCCCTGGCACGCGTCGGGGACGCGGTCGACTGGCGGCTCACCCATATCGGCGGTGGCGCGCTCATCGGCAGGCTGCGCGACCAGGCCGAGCGTCTCGGCATCGCTGACCGCGTCTGCTTCCGTGGGGCGCTCGCCCATGACGCGGTGATCGAGGCCTTTCGCGCCGCCGACCTGTTCGTGCTGCCGAGCCGGATCGCGAAGTCCGGCGACCGCGACGGCCTTCCGAACGTGCTGATGGAGGCGCAGATTCTCGGCGTTGCCGCGATCGCCACGCCGGTTTCCGCCATTCCGGAGCTGATCGAGGACGGCCGCACCGGCCTGCTGGTGCCACCGCGCGACCCGACTGCGCTCGCGAGGGCGATCATCGCCCTTGCGCGCGATCCGGCCGCCCGGCAGCGCCTCGCCGCCGCCGGCCGTGCGCGGACCCTCGAGCACTTCGCCGCCGCGCCCGGTCTCGACCGCATCGCGCAGATGCTGCGGGAGTCGCTCCGTCGCAAGGCGGCCTGAGATCCTGGCATGCGCATTGCCTTCCACGCCCCGATGAAGCCGCCGGACGATCCGGTGATTTCCGGCGACCGCGAGACGGCGCGGCTGATCCTCAAGGCACTGACCGCAGAGGGCCACGCGGTCGAGATCGCATCGCGGCTGAGAACATGGCTCCCCCGCCCCGATCCGCAGGCCTTCGAGGAGGTGCGCGCAGCGGCTGCGGCCGAGACGAGCAGGCTGATGGAGCGCTGGCGCAACGGGCCGGCGCCGGATCTCTGGCTGACCTATCATCTCTACCACAAGGCCCCCGATCTGATCGGACCGGTGATCGCCCGCGCGCTTGGCATCCCCTATCTGGTGATCGAGGGCTGTCGGGCCGCCAAGCAGGCCGCAGGCCCCTGGGCGGCAGGCTTCGCCGCCGCCGACCGGGCGCTCGCAGCTGCCGACGTGGTTGCGGCCCTGCATGCCGAGGATGCCGAGGGTCTCGCCGGCTTCCTGCCATCGGGACGCCTGCATCGCCTCGCCCCGTTCATCGACGCCGCGCGCTTCGCGGCCGCTGCTGCCCGGCCACGCACGGCAGCGGTCCCGGTGCTAGTGGTGGTCGCCATGATGCGGGCCGGCGACAAGGAACGCTCCTATCGGCTGCTCGCTGCTGCGCTCGGCAAGCTTGCCGGCCGCGCCTGGCGTCTGCTCGTCGCCGGCGACGGTCCGTGCCGGGAGGAAATCCTCGGCCTGTTCCCGGCGGCGCGGGTGGACTGGCGCGGCGTCGTCGAACCGGACGCGATCGCATCGGTCTATGGCGAGGGCGACGTGCTGGCCTGGCCGGCGGTGAACGAAGCCTTCGGCGTCGCTCTCCTGGAAGCTCAGGCGGCGGGTCTGCCGGTCGTCGCCGGTGCGTCGGGCGGCGTCCCCGACATCGTGCTGGACGGACGCACCGGGTTGCTTGTCCCCGAGGGGGATACCGACGCCTTCGCCGGCGCGCTCGCCCGCTATCTCGACGATCCAGACCTGCGCCGCCGCCATGGCGCGGCGGCCGTGGCGCATGTCGCATCCAGGCATGACCTCGCGGCGGGCAGGCGGGCACTCGCGGCATTGATCGACGCGGCGGCCTCGGTTCATCGTGGCCGCAAGGCGGAGACAGTCCCATGAAGGCGCTGATCCACGTCCAGCACCTGCTCGGCACCGGCCACGCCGTGCGCGCCGCCGCGCTCGGCCGCGCGCTCGCCGCGCTGGGGGTCGAGACCACCGTCGTGTCGGGCAACCGCATGCCACCGACCGTCGATCTCGGCGGCGCCGAACTGATCGAGCTGCCGGCCGCCCGTGCCGCCGACGAGACCTTCTCCGGGATCGTCGACGAGGCCGGCCGGCCGATCGACGCGGCCTGGAGGGCACGCCGCCGCGAGCGTCTGCTCGGCCTGTTCGACATGATCGCGCCGGACATCCTGGTGACCGAGACCTGGCCGTTCGGACGCGGCGCTTTCGGCTTCGAGATGGAACCCCTGATGCAGGCCAGCCGCCTGCTGTTGCCCCGCCCCCTGGTGGCCGCCTCGGTCCGCGACATCCTGGTGCGCAAGCGCGATCCGGTGAAGGAGGCGCGCATGGCCGAACGTGCCAGGGACCATTGCGACCTGGTTCTGGTGCACGGCGATCCCTCGTTCATCCGCTTCGAGGACAGCTTCCCGCCGGCCGTCATGATCGCCGATCTGATCCGCTACACCGGCTACATCGACACCGGCGCCGATACGCCCGACCCGCCGCCCGGCGACGGCGCCGACGAGGTCATCGTCTCCTGCGGCGGCGGCGCGGTCGGCGTGCGGTTGCTGGAGACGGCGATCGCCGCACGGCACATGTGCACCACCTGCGATACCGCACGCTGGCGGCTGCTGGTCGGCACCGATCTCGACGACCTCGTACTGCTTGGCCTGCGCGAGCGGGCATGCGAGGGCATTGTCGTCGAGCGGGCGCGCCGGGATTTCCCCGGATTGCTGAAGCGCGCGCGCCTGTCGATCAGCCAGTGCGGATACAACACTGCGGTCGATGTGCTGGCGGCCGGATGCCGCGCGCTGTTTGTGCCGTTTGCGCGCGGTGACGAGACGGAGCAGACCCAGCGGGCCGAAGCACTCGCCGCACGCGGCCTGTGCGCCGTGCTGCCGGAAGCGGCCCTGACGCCGCAGACCCTGGCGGCGGCGGTGGACAGGGCGATGGCGTTACCGCAGTCATTCCTGCCGCTCGACCGCAACGGTGCCGCCGCCTCGGCGAGCCTGCTCGTCGAGACGCTGCAACGCATCCGTGCGGGCGTCGAATGAGCTCGGCGGACGACCTCGCGCGGACGCTGCGCGATCTTCTCGACGGCGTTGCGCGACGCGGAAGCAGGATCGCGTTCTGGTGGCGCGATGACGATGTCGTGGCGCCGTCCGCTGCGCTCGACGATCTGCTCGCCGCTGCCGCCCGCCACGGCGTGCCCCTGGCGCTGGCGGTGATCCCGGAACCGGCGGGGGCCGCTCTCGCCGACCGCCTCGCCGGCGAGCCCCGCCGTGTCGTCGTGCTGCAGCACGGCTTTGCCCACCGCAATCACGCGCCGGCCGGCGCGAAGGCGGCCGAACTCGGCGCCGACCGCCCGGCCGATATCGTGCTGGCGGAGCTCGTCGCCGGTCGCCACCGACTTGCCGGGCTGTTCGGCGGGCGGTTCCTGCCGGTGCTGACGCCGCCCTGGAACCGTGTTTGCGATGTGGTGGCGAGGCGCCGCGCGGAGGCCGGGCTACCCGGCCTCACCACCTTTGCCCGGATGCATGCGGGCGATCCGCATTGTCTGAACACCCATCTGGACATCGTCGACTGGAAGCGCGGACGCGTCTTCGCCGGACAGGCGAAGATGCTGAAGGTGCTTCAGGAGGAGATCGACCGCCGGCTCGCCGGTGACCCGGCGCCGATCGGCCTGCTTACCCATCACCTGGTCCACGACCAGGGCTGCCGGGACTTCCTCGAGGCGTTCCTGTCCGTCGCAGCTACCCATCCGGCGGTCGACTGGCCGCCGGTCGGAGCGCTGTTCGAGATCTGAGGCTGCGGCGGCCGTCTCACCGTGCCCCGGCGATCCGCGCCTCGATTATTGCCCGGGTTTCGTCCGGGAGGGGTTCGGCCCTGCGCGTCGTGAGATTCATGGTCAGCGCAGTGAGCTGTATCACGGCGGCCACCTTGCCGGTGTCGCTGGCCACGAAGCGGTTCTCGAAACTGACCGTCGAGCGTGCGACCGCAAGCGGCCGGCTCGTGACGTGCATCAGGTCGCCATGGCGCAGATCGCCGAGGCGGGTGAGCTTCATCTCGACCGCGACACGGCCGCGGCCGCGGCGGTCGAGCCATCGCCTGTCGATCCCGACGAGATCCCAGAAATGAGCCGCCGCGTCCGAATTGCGGCCGACGAACGGCCAGTCCTCGATGACGCCATCCGGCCCGCAGTCGCCGGCCCGCACCCGGCTGCGCAGCGTCACCTGCCCCGCGGCGGTGTCCTTGTCGAGGACCGCCGGTCCGGGCGCCAGGCTGCGCGGCAGGGCGCTGTCCGGCATCGCTGCCTCGTGCCGCACCAGTGCGGCGCGAAGCGCCTCGCCGAACCCATCGCAATCCTCGAGGCAGGTCGCCGCCAGCGTCCCGGATCCGGTCGCGTACATCATGTGGACGACGCCGGGGCGGCCCGATCCCGCATCGGTGGCGAACAGTGACTCGATGCGGATCGAATCATTCGCACGCAGTTCGCGATGATAGCGTACATGCCGGACGGTCGGTCGCCGGCGCGCGCCGGCCGGTACGCCGCACAGCGACTGGAAGTGCGCCGAGGCATCCTCGAAGAAACGGAAATAGAACTGGACGTTGAGATGGTCGTTCTCGTCGCAGTCCCATGTGTTGACATAGCCGCGCAGGCTCTCGACCGGGGCCATCGGGTCAGACGTCCTTTAGGAAGCTGTCGATGCGTTCGAGGCACGCTTCGGCCAATGCCCCCGGGAAGGCGATGAACACATGCGCACCGCCGGGATAGACGCCGAGCTCGATATCGTTTCCGGCCGCAGCCCAGCGCGAGGCCATGAACAGCGTATCGTCGAGCAGCGGATCGCGGGTCCCAACCGTCAGCAGAGCCGGGGGAAGTCCCGACAGATCGGCGAACAGCGGCGACAGGTCGGGATCATCGAAGCGATGTCCGGCCGCGAACAGGCCGACATAGGTCCTCAGATCGAGCGTGTTGATCACCAGACGCTGCGCGCCCCAGCGCGCCGCACTCGGCGTCAGGCGCAGGTCGTAGCAGCCGGCGATCAGGTTGGCGGCGCGGAAGGGCCGCAGTCCATGCCTGTCGCGCAGCCGCAGCAGGGTGACGACGGACAGATGCGCGCCCGCCGATTCGCCGCCGATCATCAGCCTGTCGGTGCCGAAGCGCGTCCGTGATTCGCGTGTCAGCCAGAGCGCAGCCGCCTCGCAGTCGTCGGGGCCCTGCGGATAGGGATGTTCGGGGGCCAGCCGGTAGTCGACGCTGACCACCGCCAGCCCGCACCGGTCGGCGATGCGCTCGAGGCGCGGGTCCTGTTCGTCGGCGCCGCCATAGACCCAGCCGCCACCGTGAATATGCAGATAGACGCCCTGCGGCTGTGCCGGCGCGATGATCCTGAGCGGGACGGGGCCGTGCGGCCCCTCGATCTCGATCGTCTGCGCGCGGGGCGAACGGGTCGCGATCGGGAACACCCACAATCCCTTGCGCCGCCGCTCGCGCATCTCGGCCGGCGTGAATGACCACGGGTCGGGCGCCTCGGCGAGGCGGCGGACGATTGCCTCGTTGATCGCCCTGGTTTCCGCCGAGATCGAGACCTCGGAGAAAACGTCTGGCGGCGGGAAGTCGATCGGTGGCATGGGGTGATTCCGGACGTCGGGCGGGGTATTGCCCGGACATCTGACAGGACATCAGCGGCGGCGTCCAGAGCCGGGCCGGAAAGGGAGCCATGACGATACGGCAGCACTTCGAGACCCTCATCCTGCACACCGCCGTCCCGGGATTCACCGACCTTACCGCTGCCGTGGCGCGCTGCCTCGCCGCGCTCGGCGCCGGAGATGGCCTGCTGACGCTGTTCGTGCGCCATACCTCCGCCTCCCTGACGATCCAGGAGAACGCCGATCCGGCGGTGCTGGCCGATCTTGCCGCCGCCCTCGACCGGCTTGCACCACGCAGCGCCAGCTACCGTCATGCCTCGGAGGGTCCCGACGACATGCCAGCCCATGTCCGCACGATGCTGACCGCAACCTCGCTGTCGATTCCGGTCCGCCAAGGCCGCATGCTGCTCGGAACCTGGCAGGCTGTATATCTCGTCGAACATCGCGACCGGCCTCGCGAACGCGAGGTCGTGGTTCACTTCGTCGGCGAAATGGCTCGCTGCGGTTAGATGATCAGCCGACGGGGGCAGGCCCGCCCGCCAATGACAGGATCAGGGCGAGGGTCCACAGCACGATCGAGACCCCGGCGGCGTACTGGGCGAACCACAGATAGGCATCCCGCAGCACCGTCGAACCGACCCACTGCGCATATTCGCGCGCCGGCCGATCGCCGTCTTCCAGCATCAGCCACATCTCGGTACGGCGGATGTTCTGGGTCAGCGCGAGGCGCGCCCTGATGAGCAGCAGGATGGTCATCATCGTCGTGAAGATGCCGCCGACTCGCGTCGCCATCAGCGGGTCGTAGCTGAGTCCGATCATCACGCAGAGAATGGCAAAGCCGGCAAAGCCACAGGCTCTGCCGATCGAGAGAAAGGCGAGACGTCGCAACTGGTCCAAGGCGATCCTCGCGGGGCGGATCGATCGCTGCGCCACGACAGTGTCCGGGAAGTATCGGACGATGGCGGCGGGAATGACAAGCGCGGCGGCTACACAACGTCGCGACCGGGGAGATTGCTGAGGATGGGACGGCGCGATCAGAACCCGCCGACGCCGAAGAAGGTAGTGACCGCCGGCAGCGCCAGGACGGCCGTTCCCGCCAGCCAGATCCAGAGCGACATGGGCGTCGAGTCCTTCGCGCCGGTGAGCCGCTCGTAGAGCGCAGCCGGAATGCCGGCGAGCATGATGGTGAATGTCGCGCCGAGCAGGTAGGCGAGGAACACGACCACCGCCGGGCTGGAGATCAGCAGACCCGGCGAGAGGATGACCACGACCGCGGTCATCTGCTTGAGCAGGATCGGCGAGAACATGCCGCTCAGCAGCCCGAAGCCGAGGATGCCGATCAGATAGCCCTGGTTGCTCATCCCGAATGCCTCAGGCCTGCGCCGCCCCGACGACCGCCACGACCAGCACGATTCTGAGGAACAGCATCCAGATCGCCGCGAAGATCAGCAGGATCAGCGGGGGTACCGCGGCCGGCGTGATCACCCGCACCACGGCGAGCACCGGATCGGTCAGCCGCACGAAGGCGCGGAAGATGTAGTTCGGCGAGTCGGGGGCGAACAGGAACGACAGGACAAACCGCGCCAGCAGCGTGTACATCAACGCCGCCAGCACGTAGTTCGGAATCTGCACGACCCAGGACAATTGCGGTTCCATCGCGCGGGACTGTAAGCAAAACCCTGTTGTTGGGAAACCGGGTTTGCGCGGGATCGGCGTGCCGACGATCCTCCGGCACTGATCCGGCGATCGGCTTCGGTGATCGGGGGCGGCGATCGGGTCGATGCTGAGGATGGCGATCGTGCGAGGCTGCGGCACCGATGGAAAGGGCGGGGCCGATGGGCCCCGCCCCCACGGTTGTCCCAATCGCCTGGATCAGGCGGCCTTGGGCTTCAGGTCGCCGCCTTCCATCAGCGTGCCGCCCCGTGGCTTGCGCAGTTCGTCGACCAGTTCCTGCACTTCCCTCGATGGCGCCGGGGTGAAGTGGCTCACCACGATCATCACGATGAAGCCGACCGGCAGACCGAACAGGGCGGCCGAGATGTTGCGGATGCCGAACCATTCCGCCATGCCGCCATACCGGGTCATCACCAGGTAGTAGAGCGTGATGCCGAAGCCGGCGATGATGCCCGCGATCGCGCCGGCCGTCGTGCAGCGCTTCCACCACACACCGAGGACCAGCGCCGGGAAGTTGCCCGCCGCGGCCAGCGAGAACGCCCAGGCGACCATCGACAGGATGTCGGCAGGCTTGGTCGAGGCGAGCCATGCCGCGGCCACCGCAACCAGCACGAGGAGGACGCGGGCGACGATCAGCCGGCGCTGCGTCGAGGCATGCGGATCGACCATCTTGTAGTAGATGTCGTGGCTGAGCGCATTGGCGATGGCGAGCAGCAGTCCGTCTGCCGTCGACAGCGCGGCGGCAAGGCCGCCCGCCGCCACGAGGCCGGCGATCACATAGGGCAGACCGGCGATCTCCGGCGTCGAGATGACGATGACGTCGGTATTGATCGACAGTTCGCCGAGCGCCAGGACACCATCGCCGGTCCCCTTGGCCGTGCACGCCGCGCGGATCGCGTCGACGGTGCTGGCATCGGCCCCGCAGATCTTCACCAGGCCGAGCTGCCCGTACTGGAACACCCAGCCCGGCAGGTCGGCGATCGCCGTGCCGATGACGTTCTGGTAGACTTCAAGCTTGGCGAAGGCCGCATAGGCCGGCGCCGTGAAGTACAGCAGGAAGATGAACAGCAGCGACCACCCGACCGACTTGCGCGCATCACGCACGCTCGGCGTGGTGAAGTAGCGCATCAGGATGTGCGGCAGCGAGGCCGTGCCGACCATCAGGCACAGGATCAGCCCGAAGTAGTTGAGCGGATTGTAGGTGGTGAAGGGCTGCAGATAGGGCTTGAGATCGGCCGGAGCCAGGCCCTGGGCCTGCAGTTCGCGCTCGAGCTGGGTGATCTCCTGCAGCGCCTGACCGTACATGAGCTGCGGCAGCGGGACGCCGTAGCGCTGGGCCGACAGGATCACGACCGGCACCAGATAGGCGATGATCAGCACGATGTACTGGGCAACCTGGGTCCAGGTGACCGCCCGCATGCCGCCGAGCATCGAGCACAGCAGGATGCCGAGTAGACCGACGAACACCGCGGCCTCGAAGGGCATGCCGAGGAAGCGCGAGGCGATGATGCCGGTCGCGTAGATCTGCGCGGTCACGTAGGTGAACGAGCAGGCGAACAGCACGAGGATGCCAAGGAAGCGGGCGAAGTGGCCGCCGAAGCGCGCCGCCAGGAAATCGGGCACCGTGTAGGCGCCAAACTTGCGCAGATAGGGCGCGACGAGCACCGCGACCAGCACGTAGCCGCCGGTCCAGCCCAGCACGAAGGCGAGGCCGTCATAGCCCAGCATGTAGAGCGTGCCGGCCATGCCGACGAAGGAGGCGCCGGACATCCAGTCGGCCGCGGTCGCCATGCCGTTGTAGAAGGCGGGCACCCGCCGGCCGGCGACATAGTACTCGCTGACCTGCATCGTGCGCGACAGGACGCCGATGCCGGCATAGACGAGCAGCGTGAAGAACACGAACAGGTAGCCGATCACCTGATTGGGGACACCCACCTGCTCGAGGATCGCGAGGAGGATGACGAAGGCGGCGAAGCCACCCGTGTAGATCCCGTAGATCTTGCCCAGATTGTTGACGAAATCCATTCCGCCCGAGGATTGCGTTGCCATGTTCCGCTCTCCCCTCAGTAATCGTCTTCGGCGACGCCGAATTCGCGGTCGATCGAATCCTGCCTGCTGGCGAACCAGAAGATCAGGACGACGAACACGATCAGCGATCCCTGGGCGGCCATGTAGTAGCCGAGCGGGAAGCCGAAGATCACGATCGAGTTGAGTGGGTTCACGAAGGCATGGACGAGGAAGCCCGCCAGGAACCAGATCACCAGACTGGTGATCATCAGTCCCTTGGTCTTCGCCCACCAGGCTTCGTCATTGCCGTTAGCCATGGGTAGTGTCCTCCCGGTAACGGGCCGGACGCCGGATTCGATAGCCGCAACCGGCGGGGCCCCCTGTGCAACGCGCACCGATGAACGTCGTCGCCGTCCCCCGGCGCCAAGACGCGGCGCAAGCCTGCCACTCCGCCACGTTGCCGGCAGGTTACCATTCCGTAACTCTCGTCTACATTCGACTTTCGGCTACGCCGGACCTTCTGGTGTGCGCCGCAATGAGACTTGCTGCATCGCAGTATATCCGCGCGATCACACCCTCGTCCGGCAATGGTTGCGAAATCGGCGCCGGCACGAAACACTTGCCGGCGGGCAGGGAGACAACGGGGAGTGCTGGATGGATCAGATCGGGACATTTCGCATCCTGATCGCGGATGACCATCCGCTGTTCAGGGACGCGCTGAAGCAGGCGCTGTCCGGCAGCCTGTCCTCGGTCGAGATTGTCGAGGCCGGAACGCTGGACGAGATGACCGCCAGGCTCGAGCGCGATGCCGAGATCGACCTGGTGCTGCTCGATCTGGCGATGCCGGGCGTGCGCGGGTTCTCCGGCCTGCTGTTCCTGCGCGGGCAGTATCCCAGTGTCCCCGTGGTGGTTGTCTCGGCACATGAGGAGGGAGAGGTCATCCGTCGCTGCCTGGAATTCGGCGCCTCCGGGTTCATTCCGAAGTCGATCGACGTGGACTCGATCCGCCGCGCGGTTGCCGAGGTCCTTGGTGGCGGCGTTTGGACCCCGCCGGAATTTGATCCGGAGGCGGGCGAAGGGGGCGGATCGGACATGACCGATAGGCTGGCTACCCTCACCCCGCAGCAGGTGCGCGTGCTGATGATGCTGAGCGAGGGTCTGCTCAACAAGCAGATCGCCTTCCAGCTCGGCGTCTCCGAGGCGACGGTGAAGGCGCATGTCTCGGCGATCCTGCAGAAGCTCGGCGTCGACAGCCGCACCCAGGCGGTGATTGTCGCCAGCCGCATCGAGGCGGGGCAATGGCCGGGGTCGGAATGATCGCGCCCGGGACTACTCAGCCGCTTCCCTGCGCACCGGGATCTGGGCGAGCACGGCGCGCAGCGCGGCCGCCTTCAGCGGCTTGTAGAGCACCGCGATGTCCTTCGAACGGGCTTCGTCCCGGATCGGTGGCGAGCGGTCGGCGGTGATCAGGATCGCCGGCAGCCGGTTGCCGAGCTTCCATCTGAGGTCGGTGATTGCCTCGATCCCGTTGCCGTGGTCGAGGTGATAGTCGACCAGCAGCACGTCGGGCATGAGCTTCTCGCGCTTCAGGGTGCGTCGGGCAGCCTTCACCGAGGGCGCTGTCAGCACCCGGCAGCCCCAGCCACTCAGCAGCGCCGCCATGCCGTCGAGGATCTGCGGCTCGTTGTCGATGCACAGCACGACGAGGCCCTCGACGCGCGCGCCGGAGCGCCGCGCCGGCCGCATTCTGACCGGCGGCGAGACGGCGGCGGTGACCGGGATCTCGACCGAGAATACCGAGCCGCGGCCCGGAACCGACATCACCTCGACCGGATGGTCGAGGACTCGGCCGATGCGCTCGACGATGGACAGGCCGAGCCCGAGCCCGCGCGCGCGCCGGGCGCCGTCCTCGAGGCGCTGGAATTCCTGGAAGATGATCTTCTGCTTGGCGGGCGGAATGCCCGGGCCGGTGTCGTGAACCTCGATCCGAAGGCGCCCCGGGCGCCGCCGGCAACCGACCAGCACCCGGCCGCTGATGGTGTATTTCAGTGCGTTCGACAACAGGTTCTGCAGGAGCCGCCGCAGGAGCCGCCGGTCCGTGCGCACGGTCAGCGAGCAGCGCATCACGGTCAGCTCGAGGCCGTGATCCTTGGCGATCGGCGCGAACTCGACCTCGAGCTGGTCGAGCAGCTCGCAGATGCCGAAGCTTGACAGTTCCGGCTTCAGCGCTCCGGTGTCGAGACGCGAGATGTCGAGGATCGCCGACAGGATGTCCTCGACCGCGTCGAGCGAGGCGTCTATGTTCTCCGCGATCTTGCGATCTTCCGGCTTCAGCCGCCGCTCCCTGAGGCTCGCCGCGTAGAGTCTGGCGGCGTTCAGCGGCTGCAGGATGTCGTGGCTTGCCGCCGCCAGGAATCGGGTCTTGCCGATATTGGCCTCCTCGGCCGTGGCGCTCGCCCTTTCGAGTTCGCGGTTCAGCCTCTCCAGTTCGTCGGTGCGCTCCCGCACTCGCCGCTCGAGCGTCTCGTTGGCGCGCTCCAGCGCCTCTGCGGTTCGCACGCGTTCGGTGATGTCCGTGAAGGTCATCACCAGGCCGCCATTCGGCATCACCGTGCTGCGCACTTCGAGCACGGTCCCGGACGGAAGCAGCCGTTCGTGATAGCTCTCCAGGCGCAGCACCATCCGCCGCAGCCGCTCCTCGACGAGCTGACCCGCATTGCCCGGACCGAAATCGCCGCGGTTGGCGAGCAAGGCAAGCAGCTCCGTCAGCGGCACACCGACCCGGCCGAATTCGGGCGGCAGGTCGAGCAGCTCGCGGAAGCGCCGGTTCCAGGTGGTCAGCCGCAGGTCGGCGTCGAGCACGACGATGCCCTGCCCCACATGGTCGAGCGCCGTCTGCAGCAGGTCGCGATTGTAGACGATCGCCTCGGAGGCGTCGTCGAGCAGCTTCAGCGCCTGCTTGGAGCTGACATCCCGCCGCCTGAGCAGCAGTGCCAGCACCAGGCGCGATGACGGTGCGCCGATCGCGCTGGCGAGCAGATGCTCGGCGTAGCGCAGACTGTGCATGTCTATCTCGCCGCGCGGATCGAGCGTCAGGCCGCGTTCGGCCGCGAAATTGGCGAAGGAGCGCTGTGTGCGGTCCTCTCCGAGATAGCGCGACACCGTGTCCATCAGCTCGCCGAGCGAAACGGAACTCTTCCAGAGCCGTCGCGCCGGCGTGATCGGCGTCAGGTCCGTCTGCACGAAGACATTGGCCTGCAGGCGCTCGATCGGTTCCGGCCGGCGCATCAGCGAGACCAGGATGAAGGCCGCGATGTTGACCGACAGGCTCCAGAAGACGCCATGCGCAAGCGGCGCGAATTCGAGATGGAAGAGATGTTCCGGGCGCAGGAATCCGATCCCCCAGGGACCATGCTCGATCAGACTCTCGGGCACGATGCGGGACTTGGCGAAGGCCGGCAGCAGCAGCGTGTAGATCCAGACCCCGAAACCGGCGAGAATGCCGGCGATGGCGCCGCGCGCGGTCGCGCGCCGCCAGATCATGCCGCCGAAGAAGGCCGGCGCCAGCTGGGCGATCGCGGCGAAGGACAGCAGTCCGATCGAGGCGAGTGCCGCCGTGTTGCCGGCGGTCCGGTAGTAGGCGTAGGCCAGCAGCAGGATCACCACGATGGCGACCCGCCGCACCAGCAGCAGCCGGCGCCCGACATCGGGTCGCTGCATCTCGGCGCTGCCGTGGCGCAGCATCGCCGGGACGACGATGTCGTTACAGACCATGATCGACAGCGCCACCGCCTCGACGATAACCATGGCCGTTGCCGCCGACAGGCCGCCGATGAAGGCGAGCAGCGTCACCCAGTTCGAACCTGCCGCCATCGGCAAGGCCAGCACGAACATGTCTGCATCGACGAGATCGTCGCCGAACGTCACCAGGCCCGCGATGGCGATCGGCACCACGAACAGGTTGATGAGGACGAGATAGAGCGGAAACAGCCATGCCGCGCGGCGGATCTCGCTTTCGCTGTGGTTCTCGACGACCGTGACGTGGAACTGCCGCGGCAGCAGGATGATCGCCATCAGGCTGAGCCCGGTGATCGTCACCCAGGTGCCGCCATGCATTTCCTGGCTGAACCGCGACATGATGTCGCCCGCCGCCGCGGCCCTGGCGAGCAGTTCGGAGGGACCGTCGAACATCACGAAGGTGACGAAGACGCCGACGACGAGGAAGGCACAGAGCTTGACGATGGATTCGGTGGCGATCGCGAGCATCATGCCGTCCTGGTGCTCGGTGGCGTCGATATGGCGGGTGCCGAACAGGATGGCAAAGGCGGCAAGCGCGAGCGCCACGAACAGCGCCGAATCCGTCAGGATCGGCGCGTTGGTGAAGGTGCCGTCGTACTGCAGATAGCCGACCATTGTCGCAACCGAGGTCGAGATCGCCTTCAGCTGCAGTGCGATGTAGGGAAGCGTGCCGATAACCGCGATCAGCGTCACCACGGCGCCGACCTGCTGGCTCTTGCCGTAGCGCGAGGCGATGAAATCGGCGATCGAGGTGATGTTCTGGTCCTTCGCCAGCCGTACGATCCTGAGCACGATCGGGAAGCCCAGCCCGATCATCAGGCCGGCGCCGATATAGACCGGCAGGAAGTCGTAGCCGGTCCGCGCCGAGAGTCCGACCGAGCCGAAGAACGTCCAGGAGGTGCAGTAGACGCTGAGCGACATGGCGTAGATCAGCGGCCGGGCCGCACGCCATCTCCCGCCCATGGCAAGCCGGTCGCCGTAGCTTGCCACGGCGAACAGGAAGGCGATGTAGAGTACGCCGGTGGCGACAACCAGCCAGCCCTGCACGTTCCCCTCCCGCGGGGCGCCTCGGCGCCGCGACCTGGCCCGCCCGTGACCTGGCAAGGCAGCGGCTTGGTCTGACGGCTTCGGTGCGGCCTCTGGCGCGGCGCCCGCGCTTGCGACATTCTACACGCAAAACCGGTGAGGACAGGGAGGTCGAATTGGGGATCCTGAATCTCTTCCGCCGTCCCCCGCCGATCACCGATGTCGGTGGGCTCGAGGACTATCTGGACGCCAACGCTGCCTTCCTCGTGCAGAAATGCGTGTTCGAGTACTCGCGCGCCCGCGCCGGCGTGTTCTGGGAGAAGCTGTTCAAGGAGAAGAGCTTCAGGGATGCCGTCGATATTGCCCGCTGGAACGGCTATCCGATCGCGCTCGCCAACGTCGTAGAAATGGTCGAGGGTGTGCTGAGGCCGCTGGCGGCGGGGCGCGAGGCGCAGCTGCTCGACCGGATGATCGAGATCGGCATCAACGTCATCCACCGCTATCCGGTGCCGCCCGACGAGCCCTCGACGTTCTGGGTCGAACACGAGGAAGTGTTCCGCAGGCGCCTCGCCGAGATCCAGCTTGCGCCGCCGAAGAAGGTGAAGGACATCCCGCTTACCACGGCGCGGGCGATGTTCGACCTGATGCCGATCCACCACACGCTGCGCGGCGAGGATTTCGTCGTGGTGCGCAACCACCTGCGCGCCAATCTGTGCCGCATGTACGAGGAATTCGTCGCCCGGGCCCGGCTCGATCCACTGGTCGAGGACGTGCTTGCGCCGCCGAGGCCGATCCGCCTGCCAGCCGTCGGTGCCGACTGACCGACGAGTGCTGACCGACGTTCCGGCCCCGGTCACCGCACCGCCGGCTCGGCCCTGCCGCTGCCGCAAGGCTGGCGAGCCGGCGCCCAGGCGGCTGGCCGCGGGGGCGAAGCGGGTCGGCCCTCGCGGGTCCGCGGCCCGTCGAGGTTGCGGTGGATCAACGGCCGGCGCGTCGAAGCGCTGCATCGTGTCATGGACGCGGGCTGTTGCGAGCGGGAGGACTGTGCGATGACGGGCGCAAGCCAGCTTGCACGTGCCACGCCACTCCTCGCGGTGGATGCAGTAGTGCTCGACACCGAGACGACCGGCCTCGATCCGAAGGAGGCACGCATCGTCCAGATCGGCGCCATCGGGCTTCGCGGCGGACTGCGGCAGGAGGCCGAACGGTTCGAGACCCTCGTCGATCCGGGCGTGCCGGTGCCCCCCGGCGCGACGGCGATCCACGGTATCGGGCAGGCGGATCTGGCGGGGGCCCCGCGCTTCGCCGAGATCGCCGGCAAGCTGCAGGCCTTTATCGGGCAGCGGGTGGTGATCGGCCACAACATCGGCTTCGATATTGCGGTCCTGAAGCGCGAGCACGAGCGCGCCGGCCTAGTCTGGACGCCGCCGCACGTCCTCGACACCCGCATCCTCGGCCAGCTCGCGGCACCGCGGCTGGCGGCCCACTCGCTCGAGACGCTGGCAGCCTGGCTCGATGTCGAGGTCAGCGGCCGGCACACCGCCATGGGCGACGCGCGGGTCACCGCCGACATCTTCGTCCGGCTCGTCCCCCATCTGCGCGAGCGGAACATCCGCACGCTTGCCGAGGCGGAGGCGGCCTGCGCCGGGCTGACGGACGTGTTCGACGCACAGTACCGGGCCGGCTGGGAGCTGCCGGTACGGCGCGAGGGAGAGGCGATCTCCGAGCAGGCACTGGCGCGGATCGACGCCTATCCCTATCGCCACCGCATCCGCGACGTGATGAGCTCGCCGCCGATCCGCGTACCCGGTTCGATGCCGCTGCGCGAGGCACTCGCGGTGCTGGTCGAGCGCAAGGTGAGCTCGATCTTCGTCGGCGAACCCGACGCCACCGACGTCGCCGAGCACGGCATCCTTACCGAGCGCGACATCCTGAGGGCGCTGGCTGCCCACGGCGCAGCCGCGCTCGACCGGCCGGTGGCCGACTTCGCGACGCCGCGCCTCGAATCGGTCTTCGACGATGCCTACCTCTACCGGGCGATCGGCCGGATGGCGCGGCTGCGCATCCGCCATCTGGCGGTCTCCGACGAGACCGGCCGCCTCGTCGGCGCGCTCAGCCAGCGCGATCTGCTGCGGCTGCGGGCCGACGACGCCGTGGCGCTCGGCGACGAGATCGACAGTGCCGGCACCGTGAACGAACTCGCGGCGGCCTGGGCACGGCTGCCGGTGGTGGCGCGCGGCCTGGTCGCCGAAGGCGTCGACGGGCGCGATGTCGCCGGCGTGATCAGCCGTGAACTATGCGCGCTGACTCGCCGCGCCGCAGTGATCGCCGAGATCCGGATGGAGGAGGCAGGGCGCGGCGCACCGCCCGTCGACTATGCGCTGCTGGTGCTCGGTTCCGGCGGTCGCGGCGAAAGCCTGCTGGCGGCCGACCAGGACAATGCGATCGTTTACGCGGACCCCGCTCCGGCCGACGCGGCTGCGGTGGATGACTGGTTCGCGACGTTCGGCGGCCATGTTGCCGACATCCTGCACGCCTCCGGCGTGCCCTACTGCAAGGGTGGAGTGATGGCGCGCAATGCTGAGTGGCGCGCCTCGGCCAGCGACTGGCGACGCCGCATCGCCGGGTGGGTGCGGCGATCGCGGCCGCAGGATCTGCTCAACGTCGACATCTTCTTCGACCTGCGGCCGGTTTACGGAAATGCCCGCATGGCCCGCGATCTGTGGACCTACGCCTATGATCAGGGCCGCCAGTCAGCCGACTTCGCCAAGCTGCTGGCGGAGGCCGCCGGCACCTTCCACCCGCCGCTGACCTTCTTCGGGGGTCTCAGAACCGAGAACGGCCGGATCGACCTGAAGAAGGGCGGCCTGTTCACCATCGTTGCCAACGCCCGGCTGCTGTCGATCCGCCACCACGTGCTCGAACGCTCGACGAAGGCGCGACTGCAGGGGCTTGCCGCGCTCGGCATCGGCTCGGCCCCGGATCTCGAACGTCTGATCGGAACCCATGCACTGCTGCTGCAACTCATGCTCGACCAGCAGATCGCCGACGTCGACGCCGGTGAGCCGCCGAGCAACCGGGTCGATCCGGGCCGGCTGTCGCGCGCCCGCGTCGAGGAACTGAAGCGCGCCCTGTCGTCACTCGGTACCATCGACCACATGGTGCGCGACCTGATGTTCGCCTGAAGCCGGCTGGCGGAGACAGCGGCAAATCGGCTAGCGTTCGCGGGTGCGCCAACCGTCAATGGCCGTATCCGTCCCACCGCGATCCCGGGCGCGCCGCCGGGTGGGCGGCTGCAAGGGGAAGCCCCGATGTCCATTCTCAGTGAATTTCGCGAATTCGCCGTCAAGGGCAACGTGGTCGACATGGCCGTCGGCATCATCATCGGCGGCGCCTTCGGCACGATCGTCAATTCGCTGGTGAACGATATCCTGATGCCGCCGATCGGGCTGATACTGGGCGGCGTGGACTTCTCCTCGATCATGACCGTCCTCAAGGGCGACGGGCCCTATCCGAGCCCGGAGGCGGCCAAGGCCGCCGGCGCCGTGACGATCAACTGGGGTCTGTTCATCAACTCGCTGATCAGTTTTCTGATCGTCGCCTGGGCCCTGTTCCTGGTCATCAAGGTGATCAACCGCATGAAGGCCCAGTTCGAGGCGAAGAAGGAGGAGGTACCGGCCGCGCCGCCGCGTCAGGAGGTTCTGCTGGAGGAGATCCGCGACCTGCTGGCGAAGCGGCCGTCGTAAGCCATCCGGGCCGCGATGCAACGTGCAGGCGGTGCACGGACCGGTTTTCGCGGCCCGATGGATATGTGATAGTCCAGATCAGCCGGCGGGACGCTGCGATTGCCTCCGCCCGGCGGCTGCTACTGTACGGCGCCCTCGATGAATCTTCCCCAGGTCCTCCATCCGCTCATCGGCATGATCCGCCCCGAGGCGCGCGGCGCGCCGGAGAGCGGGATCGTCGAGGTGATGAACTACGGCCGCGGCCGGCCCGGGCTGATCCCGCTGTGGGCTGGCGAGGGCGATCTGCCGACGCCGGATTTCATCTGCGCGGCGGCGGTGCGGTCGCTGCAGGCGGGTGAGACCTTCTACACCTGGCAGCGCGGCATCCCGGAGCTCAGGCAGGCGCTCGCCGACTATCACGCGCGCATCTACGGACGCCGGTTCGACCATGACCGCTTCTTCGTCACCGGTTCGGGCATGCAGGCGATCCAGACCGCCGTGCGGATGGTGGCGGGTGAGGGCGATGCGGTAGTGGTGCCCTCGCCCGGCTGGCCCAACTCCTCGGCCGCGCTCGGCATTGCCGGCGCCCGGACGGTGGACCTGCCGATGTGCTTCACCGCGGATGGCTGGCGGCTCGATCTCGACCGGCTGTTCGATGCGTGCGGGCCGGGCACCCGGGCGATCTTCCTCAATTCCCCCTCCAATCCGGCCGGCTGGACCGCGAGCGCCGAGGAACTGTCGGCCATCCTCGCCTTCGCCCGCGACCGGGGACTCTGGATCATTGCCGACGAGGTCTATGGCCGCTTCTGCTTCGAGGGTGATCGCGCGCCGTCGTTCCATGACGTTGCTGAGCCGGAGGATGCGATCCTCTACGTGAACACGTTCTCCAAGAACTGGGCGATGACCGGCTGGCGCATCGGCTGGCTCGAAGCGCCGCCGGTGCTCGGACAGGTCATCGAGAATCTGGTCCAGTACTCGACCTCCGGCGTCGCCGCCTTCATGCAGCGCGCCGCCGCCACCGCGCTGGCGGACGGCGAGGACTTCGTCGCCTACCAGTTGGAGCGGGCACGCCGCGGTCGGGCCATCCTGTGCGACGCGCTGGCCGCGACCGGCCGTGTCCGCTTTGCGCCTCCGGCGGGAGCGTTCTATCTGTTCTTTGCGATCGACGGGGAACCAGACGTCGCCCGGCTGGGCCTCCGGCTGGTTGACGAGGCGAATGTCGGCCTCGCGCCTGGCACCGCCTTCGGCGCCGCCGGCGCAGGCTTCATGCGGGCCTGCTTCGCGGCGAGCGAAGCAACCGTCGCCGAGGCCGCCCGGCGGCTTGCCGAGTGGCTCGACCGCACGCGCTGATGGCGGAGCCGCGACGCCGTGCCGGACCGCGCCGATCTGCCGCCGACCGTTTCCGAGGCGCGCCTCGCCAGCGTTCTCGACACCGCCGTGTTCGGCATCATCGTGATCGACGAGCGCGGCCGGGTGCTGATGTACAACAAGGCCTGCGAGCGGATGTTCGGCTGGAGCGCCGCGGAGGTCATCGGCAACAACGTCAAGATGATCATGCCGCCCGGCTATGCCCGTGAGCACGACACATACATTCGCAACTACCTGTCCACCGGCGTACCGAAGATCATCGGCATCGGGCGCGAGGTGCACGCCCAGCACAAGGACGGCACCATCATCCCGATCCAGCTGGCGGTCGGGGAGGCCGAGACGCCGGACGGGCGCCAGTTCATCGGCATCCTCCGCGACCTGCGGTTCGAGATCGCCGCCATGGAGCGCGCCGACGCGCTGCAGGCGCAGCTGGTGCGCATGGCGCGGATCAATGCCATGGACGAGATGGGCGCGGCACTGGCGCACGAATTGAACCAGCCGTTGACCGCGGTGATGCTCTACCTACAGGCGGTGGCCCGGGCGGTCGCCAAGCGCACCGGAGCGGACGCACTGCCGCCGGAGATCGCCGACATCCTCGGCAAGGCGCTGGTCGAGGCGGATCGGGCCGGCAAGATCATCCATCGCATGCGCCGCTTCGTCGAGAAGCGCGAGGCGATCCGCCAGGTGGTGGATCTCGGGCGCCTGATCGACGAATCGATCGACTTCACGGTCATCGGCAGCCGTGCGCGCGAAATCCGCATCAACCGGGTGATCCCCTCAGAGGCGCTCTATGCCGAGGTCGATCCGGTCCAGATCCAGCAGATCATGGTGAATCTGATCCGCAACGCGATCGACGCCATGAAGGACAGCGAGGTCAAGGAACTGACGGTCCGGCTGGAGCCCCGCGGCGCGATGCATACGGTTTCGGTGCTTGATTCTGGTCCCGGTATCCGGCACGAGGTGCTGCCTGACCTGTTCAAGGCGTTTGCCAGCAGTGGCAAGCAGGGGATGGGACTGGGGCTCGCGATTTCGAAGACGATCGCTCAGAGCCATGGCGGCGACCTGACGGTGGATCCCGGCGGCGGGGGACGCGGTGCCTGCTTCACCCTGCATCTACCGAAGGCGGACGCCGCCGCCGCGGCTTCGGCGGCGCGGGACGAGGATTGAGACCGGAGCGATGACCCCGCAGAAGACCATCCACATCGTCGACGATGATCCGGCCGTTCGCGACGCGCTCTCCGTGGTCTTCACGCTGGAGGGATACTCGGTGTGCGTCTTCTCCAATGCCGCCGACTTCCTCGGCGCGGTGCGGCAGTCGGTCCCGGACTGCGTGCTGCTGGACGTGCACATGCCCGGCAAGTCGGGGCTCGACGTCCTGCGCGAGCTGGGCGCTTCGGATTTCCGGGCGCCGATCTTCGTGATCAGCGGTCAGGGCGATATTCCGATGGCGGTGCGGGCCATCAAGGACGGCGCGTTCGATTTCATCGAGAAGCCGTTCGATGCCGACACCGTGGTGCAGCGCGTGGCCGAGGCGATCGCGGCGGAGGACCATCGGCCAAGGACCGGTACCCAGCGCCACAGCTTCGCCGGCGCGGAACGGCTGACCTTCCGTGAGATGGACGTCCTGCGCGAGATCACCTCCGGTGCGACGAACAAGGAGGCCGGCCGCCGCCTCGGCATCAGTCCGCGCACCATCGAGGTGCATCGGGCCCGCATCATGGAGAAACTCGGCGCCCGCAACACCGCCGACCTGGTGCGTATCGTCCTGTCGGGCGATTGAGGCAGGTCCCTGCCGATTGATCTGCATCATGGCGACCTGACCTGCGCCGGCCGATATCTTCCCACCTCTAGGGCACGGAGTCCGCGAGGTGTTTCACGTCGTTGAGGATGATGCGGCAGTCGCGGACGCGCTCGTGCTGATGCTGCGCGAGTTCGACCACGAGGTCCGGTCGTATCCCGATGCGGAAGAGTTTCTGCGCGAAGCCCGCCTCGCGGGCAGCGACACCGTGATCGTCGACCTCGCCCTGCCGGGCATGGGCGGCGGGGAACTGGTGCGGTTCCTCGAGACGATCGCCGACCCGCCGCGGGTGGTGGTTATCAGCGGCGAGCCGCAGGGCGAGCTCGACCGTCATCTCGAGGGCCTGCCGAAACTTCCGGTGATCCGCAAGCCGGTCGACGTCGAGGACCTGCGCCGCCTGTTCTAGATGTGAGCGTCCGGGAAATTGTCGATTCGGTCCTCCGCGAATTGCTTCGGTTTGGCGACATCAGCCTTCCCGACAAGGATCGAATGGACGGCCTCCACGAAGTGCACATCTAGCGGATGAACTGGTCGGTGTAGCCGGCGCCGAGGCCGACGGCCTCGTAGTGCCTGCGGCACATGTCGATCTTGGTAAACACGTCCTCATAGCCCATCGCCGCGCCCCACGGATCGACGTAGTACATGATGCCGTTGACCTGGAACATGGTGATCATCTCCTCCACGTCCTCCGGCACGTAGAGGGTATGGGTCTCGCCCGGCGGCTCGAACACGTAGGAACCTGCCTCGGCGACCCAGTCGTGTTCGAGGTAGCGCCACCTGCCGCGCAACACCAGGCCGTGCACGGCCTGCGGGTGACGATGGCGCGACAGCACGCCCGACCTGCGCACCCGCAACAGGTTCATCCAGTAGCCCTGCGAGCGGTTGAGGCAGAGCGGCCGGAACCACACATTGTCGGCCTGCGGCACCCACACACGCTCGTCGTCCGGGATTGCCCTCGGCACGACGATCTCGGCCAGCGCGTCGGCCGGGAACGGCAGCTGATAGGGCATCATCGGATCCTGGTCGGGCTTGTCGATCGGCATCCCTCGGCTCCTCTCACATTGCAGCATAGCCGCCGTCGACCGGCATGATCGAGCCGGTGATGAAGCTCGCCGAGTCCGACAGCAGATAGGCGACCAGATCGCCGACCTCGCGCGGCCGGCCCCACCGGCGCATCGGTGTCCGCGCCATGATCGCCGCCTCGCGCGCAGCGTCCTCACGCAGCCCCTGGGTCATGCCGGTCTCGATCCAGCCCGGCGCGACCGCGTTCACGCGAATGCCGTCGGCGGCCCAGTGCGCGGCAAGCGCCTTGGTCAGCTGCGCCACGCCTCCCTTCGATGCCGAGTAGGCCGGCACCAGAGGCCCGCCGAAGAAGCTCAGCATCGAGGCGGTGTTGACGATCGCGCCGCCGCTGGCCGCGAGCAGCGGCTTGCAGGCCAGACACATCCGCATGGTGCCGGTCAGATTGACGTCGATGACGCGCTGGAAGTTGACGAGGTCGTATTCCTGCCCGCGCATCAGAATGCCGGCGCAGTTGACGAGCCCGTCGAGGCGGTCGAGCCCGGCGACGAGATCGGCGACGGCCGTCTGGTCGGTGACGTCAAGCACGGCGACGTCCATGCCGGACGGAGCGTCGCAGGCCGCGACCTCCTCGCGCGTCGCCCCGGTCGCCAGCACCGTCCAGCCCGCCGCGATCAGCGCCTCCGCGACGCCGAAGCCGATGCCGCGCGTGCCCCCGGTCACCAGTGCGTGCTTGCCGCTCATCCCGCCTCTCCCGAGCGCCCGCCACCCCCGCCATCGCCGGCCAGGAAGGCCTGCACGGCCTCGCGGCGCGGCATCGGCGCCACTGCGCCGTAACCCTGCGTCGACAGCGCCGCCGCCGCATTGGCGTATTCCGCAGCGGCGAAGGGGTCGCGTCCGGCGACGAGCTCGGCCAGGAAGGCTCCGTCGAAGGTATCTCCGGCTGCGGTCGCATCGACCGGCTGCACGCGTCGCGCCGGCACCCGGCGCCGTTCGGCCGGTGTCGCGACCAGCGTACCGTCCGCGCCGAGCGTCAGCGCGACGATCGCGGCACCCAGTTCGAGATAGAAGTCGGCGATCCGGTCCGGATCGCTGAAGCCGGTCAGCTGCTCGGCGTCGTCCCGGCCGGGCAGGGCGATGTCGCAGTCGCGCATCGCCGCGTGGATGATCGCCCGCGCCCGCGGCAGCGGCCAGAGCTTCAGCCGCAGATTGGTGTCGTAGGAGACCTTCGTGCCTGCGGCTCGGGCGATCTCGATGGCGCGGAACACCGCGTCCGCTGCGCTGTCGCTGATCGCCTGGCTGATGCCCGACACATGCAGGATCCTGGCGCCGGCGATGTAATCTGCCGGGATGTCGGCCGCCGTCATCCGGCTCGCCGCCGATCCGGCGCGCAGATAGCTGAAGACGTGGCCCTCGGGGCCGTGGGTGACGAAGTAGATGCCGGTATGGGCGTCGCGCCGGCGGACCACGTGCGAGGCATCGACGCCTTCGGCCGCCCACAGCGCCATGAAGCTGTCGCCGAAGGCATCGGCGCCGAGATGGGTGAGATAGCCGACCCGTGCGCCCTGGCGGGCCGCGGCGATCGCCGTGTTCGACGTATCGCCGCCGTGACCGGCCAGATAGCGGCCGTCCGGCTGCTGGTTGAACTCGAGCATCGGCTCGCCGAGGCAGATGATATCGGGTTGCATGGCGCCGTCCGGCCCCTCTGGCTCACAGGGTGCTGTTGATGGCGCCACCGTCGAGCAGGATGTTCTGGCCGACGATGTAGCCGGCATAGGCGCTGCACAGGAATGCGCACATCGCCCCGAATTCCTCCGTCGTGCCGAAGCGGCCGGTGGGATTCTTCGCGTAGGCCTCGGCGCGCGCTTCCTCGACACTGATGCCACGCGTCCGGGCGACATTGGCCATCAGCGACTCGATGCGCGCAGTCTCGTGCTGGCCGGGCAGCAGATTGTTGATGGTGACGCCGAAGCGGGCGACCTGGCGGGAGGTGCCGGCGACGAAACCGGTCAGTCCGCTGCGCGCCGCGCCCGAAAGGCCCAGTTCCGGGATGGGCGCCTTCACCGATCCGGAGGTGATGTTGACGATGCGGCCCCAGCGGCGTTCGATCATGCCCGGCAGCACCGCGGTGATCAGATGGATGGGCGTCAGCATGTTGGCGCGGATCGCGGCCTGCCACTCCGCCTCGCCCCAGTCGTGCCACATGCCCGGAGGCGGGCCGCCCGCGTTAGTGATGAGGATGTCGGGCGCGGGGGCGGCCTCGAGGAGCCGCGCCCGCCCCTCGGGCGTGGTCACGTCGGCGGCGACAGGCGTCACCGGAACGCCATAGCGCTCGGCGATCTCGCCGGCGGCCTGCTCGAGGGGGCCCTGCGAGCGGGCGTTGAGGACGATGGCGACTCCGGCCTCGGCGAGTTTCTCCGCCGATCCCCGGCCAAGTCCCTTCGAGCCGCCGCAGACGATCGCGGTCCTGCCTCTGATTCCCAGATCCATCGTGAAGTCTCTTCCGGTGCGTGTCGCGTGAGGGGGAAGACGGCCCGCCATCGGACGACGGCGGGCCGCGCCTGGCTGTCCGCCGTCAGGGCTTGTAGACGAAGCCCTCGCTGATCATCGCCTCCGCCGGGATCGGCGGCAGGTCGGAGAACAGCTCGGGATGGTTCTGCATCACGGCGAGGATCGGCCGCGGGTCGATGTGTGCGTTGACGTCGAAGACCCGATCGACGAAGCCGAGCCGGTTGAGCGTCGAGACCGCTGCGTGCAGCGCCGCATAATTGTTGGCAGAGAGCCGGCGGTCGGCCTGCTGGATGTTGTACTCCATCGCCTTCTCCGCGACGGCCGGATCGAGACCTGGGATCCACCGCGTCGCCACCTGCGCGGCATCCTTCGGGTTCTGCCGCATCCACTGGTCGGCCTCGGACAAGGCGGCCAGGAACTTCTCCAGCGTCTCTCGGTTCTCCTCGGCCCAGTTGCGCAGGGCGACGTTGAAGCCGAGATAGGAGATGTGGTTGCCGCCGCGCACCACCTCATAGGCGCCGGGTACGTCGCGCTGGGCGACGATCGGCCAGGGATCCCAGCCGACGAAGGCGTCGATGCCACCCGACAGCAGCGCCACCGTCATGTCCGGCGGCGGCGTGTTGACCAGCGTGACCTCGTCGAGTCCGAGCCCGGCCGCCTCGATCAGCGCGAGCACGTAGAGGTGATTGATCGTGCCGAACGAGGCGGCGATGCGCTTGCCCTTGAGCGTCGAGAGATCATCCGCAGAAATTCCCGACCCCTCCCGCGCCACCAACGCCATCGTGGTGTCGGAGCCGAGCTGCGCGGCATTGCCGCTGTAGTTGCCGAGCGCGACGAGATCCATGCCGCGGATGACTGCGCCGATCATCGGTACACCGACCTGCACCACGTCCACCTCGCCCGCCTGCAGCGCATTCAGGGAGTCGACCCCGGTCGCGTAGGGGTTGGCGATCGTCACATCGAGTCCGTGCTTCTCGAAGAAGCCCTGCTCGAGCGCAATCGGCAATCCGAGCTGATCGATGCTCGACACCATCCCGGCGTTGAGCTTGATCAGGTCGTCGTCCTGGGCGACGGCGGCGAGTGGTACCGCGAGCGCCAGTCCGAGGGCCAATGCCAGTCGTGCAATCATGACGTCCTCCTCATTGTAGCGGCTCGATCCGCTCGACCCAGAAGGGCCTTGCGAGTGCGGTCAGATCCGCCTTGTTGACTCCGCGCACCTGCACGGAGTTTCCGCTGGTGCCCGAGACGCGCCCGAGCTTCTGAAACTTCTGAATGTGAAACCGTTCAGGCGGAAAGCGCAGGGTGACCAGCACGTCGACCCGGCGCCGGTCCTGGTCGATGCCTTCGGCGATCTTGGCGGAGGCGGTGGCCGACAGCCAGGCCTGCCAGCCGACCAGGGCCACGACGACGCCGATCGCGACCTTTCCCCGGGACGAACGGATGGCATCGCGCACGAGACTCATGCCGAACGCACCAGTTGCAGCACCTTGTTGGAGAGCGTCTTGAAGGCTTCGTCCTCGACGAGCCTGTCCCACGAGCGCGGCCGCTCCAGCGGGATGTCCACCTCGGCGAGAACCTGCCCCTTCGACAGGACCACCACCGTGTTGGCGAGAAACACGGCCTCGGGCACATCGTGGGTGATGAACACGATCGTCGGCCGCCGCTGCTCCCAGATCCGCGTCAGCTCCTCCTGAAGGGTCATGCGGGTCTGCGCATCGACACTGGCGAACGGTTCGTCCATCAGCAGCACGTCGGGATTGTTGGCGAGCGCGCGCACGACACCGACCCGCTGCTGCATGCCTCCCGACAGTTCGTTCGGGTAGCGGTCCGCGGCATGCGACAGGCCGGCAAGCGCCAGATACTCCTCGGCGATCCTCTGGCGCTCCGCCTTGCCGACGCCGCGCATCTTGGGGCCGAAGGTGACGTTCTCGGCCACCGTCTTCCAGGGGAACAGGGCAAACGACTGGAACACCACGCCGCGATCGGCGCCGGGGCCCTTGACCTCGCGCCCGCCGACCAGGATCCGGCCCGAGGTGATCGGAATGAAGCCGGCGATCATGTTGAGGATGGTCGACTTGCCGCAGCCGGATGGTCCGACCACGGCGACGAAGTCGCCTTCCTCGACATTGAGCGAGACGTCCCGGACGGCCGTCACCTGCGTGCCGCGATAGGCATCGAAGTAGGTTTTCGAGAGGTTCTCGAGCGTCAGGCTCTTCATTTCGTCACCAGTCCCCAGCGCTGACCAGTGGCCCGTTCGATCGGAGCGAGGAACCAGCTGTCGACGATGTACCAGAGGATGCCGAGCACGATCATGCCGACCACGATCTCCTCGACCGATCCGGCGCGACGTGCATCGAACATCAGGAAGCCGATGCCGCTGGTGCCGACGATGATCTCGGCCGCGATCAGCGCGCGCCAGCCGTAGCCCAGTCCGTTGCGCAGGCCGGTGATGATGTTGGGAAGCGCACCCGGCAGCGTCACCTCGAACAGGATGCGAAGCGGCGATGCGCCGAGACTCTGGGCGGCGCGGCGCAGTTCCGGCTTCACCGAGCGGATGCCGAGAACCGTGTTCAGCACCACCGGGAACAGCACGGTGTAGACGATGACGAAGGTCATCGTCGTCAGCCCGAAGCCGAACCAGACGAGCAGGATCGGCAGCCAGGCGATGTCGCCGACGGCCTGGAAGAACAGCAGGATCGGCCAGCTGAACGCGTGCGCCCGACGGTTGAGGCCGATGAACACGCCAAGCGGAATGGCGATCGCCATGCCGACCGCGGCGCCGACCGCCAGCCGCTCGATGCTGTCGGCGAGATACTCCGGCAGGATGCCCTTGTAGGTCAGCTCCCACGCCTTTGTCACGACGTCGCCGGGGCCGGGCAGGAATACCCGCGGAAAGATCTCGAGCCAGACGACAACCGCCCAGACCGCGATGATCGGCACGAACGGGATGAAGGCGGCGAGCGCCGGCCATCGTGCCGTCAGGCGGGCATACCAGCCCCAGATCGCATGGATCGCGCTCATGACCGCTGCACCAGTCCCCAGCGTTCGATCGTGGCGCGCTCAAGCGGCGCCAGCAGCAGCCGGTCGAGCACCAGCCAGATCAGCCCGATGACGATCATCGCGAAGACGATCACCTCGGTACGGTAGAAGTCGCGGGCCAGGAACAGCATGTAGCCGAGGCCGACATTTGTCGCGATCATCTCGGCCGCGATCAGGCCGCGCCAGGCGAAGCCCATGCCGGTACGGATGCCGGTGACGATGTTGGGAAGCGCGCCCGGCAGCAGCACCTGCGTCAGCATCTGCCAGGGACTGGCACCCAGCGAGGCGGCCGCGTGGCGCAGCGGCATCGGGATCGTCGAGACGCCGAGCAGCGTGTTGTAGGCGACGACGAAGAACACCGCGTTGAAGATGACGAAGGTGATCGCACCGAACCCGTAGCCGAACCACAGCGTCGCGATCGGGATCCAGGCGATGCCGGCCAGCACCGAGAAGAACCGTAGCGGCGGTGTGAGGAAATCCGAGACGGCCTTGCTCACGCCCATCGCGATACCAAGTGGCACCGCCGTCAGGATGGCGAGCACGGTGCCGACCGAGACGCGCAGCATGCTGGCGCCGACATGGGCGAGCAGCGAGCCGTCGGCAATGGTGCCCCAGCCCGCGCGCAGCACCGTCGGCACGTCGGGAAAGATCCGCGGATTGACGTCGAACAGGCTGACGATCACCTGCCAGAGCACGACGAGAAACACCAGCGGCGCGACGAACCTGACCGCTTCGCGGAGGCGTCCGAAGCGGACCGGCCGCAACGCGACCGTCTCCCCGCTCATCGACGCTGGCCCGCCTGCTCGGAGCCCGGACGACACGACCTTCTGTCCACTTTCTCCTCCCTTGGAATGGCGCCATCCTTGCCGCAGGCGCCCGTTCCCGACGTGTCGGGAGGCCCGCGGGCTGCTGTCGATGGTCCGAATGTCTGGTCTACGCCGCCCGCAACCCGGCTGCGGTCCGCGTCTCCGCGGGGCCTGCGACCGGGCCGCGATCCGGCATCCGGCGCAGGCGGCTGCCGGCGGACGATACCCGCGGCGGATGCGCGCCCATGACGTCTCCTCTCACCGTGGCACCTCGGTCAGGACGATTGAGACCGCAGGGCATCGCGCCGCCTGCGGCTTGCGTTCAACATCCAGTTGACCGGGTGTCCATATTATGGACAATATGTCCAAATTATCGGAATGGGGCCGACCGGTTGTCAAGAGGGCCGGTGCCAGGGAGCGATCGTCGATGGATGCCGCGCGCAAACCCGTCAACCGGCCTGACCGCTCCGCTGCGGCCGTGCCGGGTGCTGCCTCGTTCTCCAAGTTCATCACCGTCCTGCAGGCGATCGCCGACGATCCCGGCAAGCTCGACATGGCCCGGCTCGCGCGCCGCGTGCCGTATCCGCGTGGCACGCTCTATCGCATTGTCATGGCGCTGACCGCCGAGGACCTGATCTCCCAGAACCGCGAGACCGGTGCCTTTCAGCTTGGTCACAGGCTCATTCATTTGGCCTCGAAGAGCTGGGAGAGCTCGGATCTGCGCTCGGCGGCACGCGATCACATCGAGGCCCTGCGCGACGCCACCGGCGAGACCGTTCACCTCGCCGTGCCCAGCGGCACCGGCATGATCTACATCGACAAGCTGGAGAGCCCGCGCGCGGTGCGGATGATGTCGCGGATCGGAACCCGCGTGGAGATGCACTCGACCTCGGTGGGCAAGGCCTACCTGGCCGCGCTGCCCGAGGCGCTCTGCCGCGAACTGGTTGCCTCCCTCGATCTGCGGCCGCGCACGCCCAACACCATCACCGATAGGCGCGCATTGCTCGCCGAGATCGAGCGGACCCGGGCGCGCGGCTATTCCTTCGACGACGAGGAGAACGAGCCCGACATCCGCTGCATCGGTGGGGCGATCCTGGACCGGCTGGGGCGGGCCGTCGGCGCGGTGAGCCTCAGCATTCCGCTCTACCGCTATGACGAGGCCCGGGCCGACTTCTACGTCGCCAGGGTCCGGGAGACGGTTCGGAGCATCTCGGACGAGCTTGCGACGCTGGTCTGAGCACCCGCCCCGCCGCGCAGCGGCTCAGGCCGTGCCGGGTCTTTTCCCAGTGGTGCGGCGTTCGCCACAGCTGCCACAGCGCGCGGTATGCCGCCAGCGACATCAGCAGCCAGTAGACCGGCAGCGCCGCAAGGTCGGCAGCGAGCTGGGCCATTGCCGGTCGTTTGGCTAGCCCGGTCAGTCCGAGCGCGAAGCCGCTGAGATAGCCCGCCGCAAGGCCTGCCGCGCACAGTCCGCCGATCGTGCTGCCGGCCAGGTCGGTGGCATCGAACACGTTGCCGGCGGCTACATGGCACAGCAGCAGGGCGGTGGCGAGCGGATGGACGAGCGCGGAAGCGACCACCCCGCCGAAGATCGCTTGGATGGCGAGGAACCGCCACGTGCCGAGCTCCCGCCACAACCGGTCCGGCCGACGCATGCTGACCAGATAGGTCTGCATCCACCCCTTCATCCAGCGGGTTCTCTGCCGCAGCCATACGCCGAAGTCGATCGGCGCCTCCTCCCGGGTCGAGGATGCGAGGACGCCGCAGCTGTAGCCGCAGCGCGCCAGTCGCAGGCCGAGATCGGCATCCTCGGTGACGTTGTAGGCATCCCACGCGCCAGCCTCGCGCAATGCTGCGATGCGGAAATGGTTGGATGTCCCGCCGAGCGGCATCGGCAGGCGCAGCCGCACCAGGGCGGGCAGCAGCACATCGAACAGCGCCGCGTACTCGATGCCGAACTGGCGCGACAGCCAGGACTCGTGCCAGTTGTAGACGGTGAGCGAGGCCTGCAGGCAGGCGAGCTCGGGCGGCGCGGCGGCGAAGCGTGCCGCCGCCCGCCGCAGCTGATCGCGATCCGGCAGATCCTCCGCGTCGAAGATGGCGACCAGCGAGCCGCGCGCCAGCGCCAGCCCGACATTCAGCGCCTTCGGCTTGGTCTTCGGCCGCCGATCGGGCAGGGTCACGATTTCGACATGGGTGGGCAGACGCAGGGTCCTGAGCCGAGCCTGGGTGCCGGGATCATCGGCCTCAACCAGGAGCTTGATGTCGAGACGTTCCGGTGGATAGTCGAGATCCAGCAGTGCCGCGATCAGCCCCTCGACGACCTCTTCCTCGCGATAGAGCGGCACGAGCAGCGTGTAGACCGGCAGCTTTCCGTCGGGAAGGGGCTGCTCACGGGCCGACGGCACAGGCACTCCGGCGAGCGCCACCGCGGTCAGGCGAATCCCGATGACCCCGAGAAAGAGTGCGGCTGCCAGCGCGGCAAGCGGGGGAAATATGGCGGGTGCCAGCATGGCAACGAGCAGCAACAGCACGACCGCCAGCATGACGGCAGGTCCGACGAGCGCCGGCAGCCGGACGGCGGACCGGTCGGCGGGCAGCCGACCGTTGCCGCGGCGGGCCGCCTCGACCAGCTCGCTGGCCCCGCAGGCAAGCACCGCATCGAGGAGAGCCTGCGGCGTCGTGACGACGATCCGGTCCGCCGCTCGCGGCCGGTCCTGCAGCGTCGCGACCAAGGTGCCCACCTGGCGCCCGCGCGGCGCGGTTGTGATCACCAGCCGGTCCGGCGCGGCGACGACCATCAGACCGAGCCGGGCGGCTTCTGCCGGTGATCGCCCGACGAATGGCTGCACCGGCCATGCAATCGGGAGCAGCGGCATGAAGTCTGCGCCGACCGCCTTGGCAAGCGCCGCATAATAGGCCTGCTGCGAGATGCAGCCGCGTGCCAGCAGCACCTCGTGGGCGCAGACGCCGAGCCGGTCGGACACGGCCGTTGCCCGGTCGAGAACCTCCGGTCGGAGCCGACCGGAAAGAAAGGCGATATCGTTCGGATAGCTGCGCCCGGGGAACGCCCGCGCGGCCATTGACGTCCGCACCCTCGCCCCCCGGCCAGACTGCTGACAAGACTGACCCGGCCGACTATACAGCCTTTCTCCGCGCCCGGCAGGAAATTCTCGCGATGGTTGATCGAAGAAGGGAATGCACCAGGACCGGCCGACTGGCGGCGGGCTTGCTGATGGCAGCCTTCTGTGCCGCGCCTGCAGCCGGTCAGCCTGCGCAGGAGGTCGCCGTCCCGAGTTTCTGGGATACGGCGCACCGGTTGGAGAAGCCCAATCTCGATGACGTTCGGGCGATCCGTTTCCTCGTCGAGGCCGAGGATCCGCCGTTCGCCTTCATCGGCGCCGACGGCCATCCGACCGGATTCAGCGTCGAGCTTGCGCGGGCGATCTGCATCGAGCTCGCCGTGCCGTGCACGGTGCAGCCGTTGCGCTGGGACATCCTGGCCGATGCGATTGCGGGCGACATCGGCGATGCGGTGGTCGGATCGTTCTCCATTGATGGCGAATCGCGCGCCCGCTTCGATTTCTCCACCCGGTTCCTGACCCGTCCGGCACGCTTCGCCGTCGCGCGCAACTCGCCGATCACCGACACGATTCCCGAGACGCTCGGCGGGCGCCGGATCGCCGTGGCCGAGGGCACGGCGCATGAGGCCTTCCTGCGGGCATTCTTCCCCGGATCGGCGATCGCCACCTATCGCACCGAGAGCGAGGCGCGGCAGGCGCTGAAGAGCGGGACGGTCGAGCTTCTGTTTGCCGACGGTCTGAACACCAGCCTCTGGCTCAACGGAACCGCCTCGCAGTCCTGTTGCCGCTTCGCCGGAGGCCCTTTCACCGAGTCCCGCTATTTCGGAGAGGGACTGGCGATCGCCGTCAAGCCCGGCAACGATCGCCTGATCGCCGCATTCGACTTCGCGCTGGCGCGTATCCAAGGGAACGGCACCTACCGCGAAATCTATCTGCGCTACTTCCCGGTCAGCTTCTATTGAGTTCTATTGAGCGGGCTGACCACCGGACCCGGTCGAACGGCGCCTTCGGTCAAGTGGCGCAATCGGCAGCGCAAGGGACCAGCCGAGCCGGGTCGGATCCTCCGACTGATACTCCTCGAGCCCGATCCGCATCCCCTCGTGGCCGAGCGCGGGCTGCGGCACGTAGGTGCGGAACAGCCGGTCCCATATCGACAGATTGAATCCGTAGTTGGAATCGGTCTCGCGCATCTCCGTCGAGTGATGCACCCGGTGCATGTCCGGCGTCACGATGACGAGCCGCAGCATCCGGTCGAGACGCGCCGGCAGGCGCACATTGGCATGGTTGAACATCGCCATGCCGTTGAGCACCACCTCGAACACGAAGACGGCGAGTGGCGGCGCGCCGAGCGCGGCGATCACCACCATCTTCCACAGCATCGACAGCACGATCTCGATCGGATGGAAGCGGATGCCGGTGGTCAGGTCGATATCGACATCGGCGTGGTGCACACGGTGCACGCGCCACAGCACCGGTACCTTGTGCACAGCGACATGCTGCGCCCAGATCGCCAGGTCCAGGACGGCGAACGAGATGATGCCAGCGACGATCCCGGGGGTGCCCATGATCTGGAACAGGCCGATTTCCCGGGTCTCCGCCCAGATCGCGAAGCCGACCGCCGCCAACGGAAAGATCAGCCGCACCGCCAGCGTGTCGATCGCGACGATGGCGATGTTGGTCACCCAGCGCCGGCCGCGGCCATGACCGAGCGGGCGGCGCGGCGCCATCCATTCGGCGAGTGCCATGACCATGAACACCGCCGTGAACACCGACAGGCGGAGAATGGCCTCGCCGCTCGCGTGAATGCCGTCCATGGTGCAAGGTGCCGTTGCCGGTTTTGACTGCCGGCAATATCGTGCGCCTGCTGCGCGCGACAAGTCGCTGCGCCGCGAACGAACGGGAGCCGATGTCGCAGTCCTTCGACGAAATGGTGTGGACCCGTCCGGCATCGCCGCGTGCGGCGCTGCTGTTGGCGCATGGCGCCGGTGCGGCGATGACCAGCCCCTTCATGGATGCGATGGCCGAGCGGCTCGCGGCGCGGGCCATCGCCGTCGCCCGCTTCGAATTCGCCTTCATGGCTGCACGTCGGCGCGGAGGCGCGAAAACGCCACCGCCGCGTGCCGATCGACTGGTGGGGGAATTTCTCAGAAGGATCGCGTCGGCTGCCGCCGAGGCCGGAGGGCTGCCGCTTCTGATCGGTGGCAAGTCGCTCGGAGGGCGGGTCGCCGCGATGGCCGCGGCCGATTCGCAGGTGGCGCAGCGGGCGGTTGCCGTCGTCTGTCTCGGCTACCCGTTCCATGCACCTGGCAACGCCAGCGACCTGCGCCTTGATCCCCTGCGCGCGGCCCGGCTACCGGTTCTCATCTGCCAGGGCGACCGCGATCCCTTCGGCAGCGCCGCCGAGATCGCCGGATGGCAGCTTCCGGCCACGATCGCCGTCACCTATCTCGCGGATGGCGACCATGACTTCAAGCCGCGCGGACGCTCGCCGGCCACCTGGAAGGGCAACCTCGATGCCGCCGCGGATGCCGTCGCGGCGTTTGCCGTACAGGTGGCAGGCCGATGATCGCAGGACGCCTGACCCGGGGCAGCGCCTGCCCGCCAAAGACGGGTAGCGCCAAAGACGGGTAGAATGTCTCGCAAATCACGTCGCGATGGAGGTCTCCATGATCCGCCCGGACGTTCCCCTGTTCCGCCCGGGGCCGCTCGTCGTTCGCCCGATCGGTGAGCCCCGTCATCGGAGCGATGTCGGCGTGCGCATGCGCGCGGTGCGGTGAGCGGCTGCCATGCGGGCGATGGTGCTTGAGGCTGCGCGCGCCCCGCTCGTCCTGCGCGAGCGGGCGGTTCCCGCTCCGGGCGAGGGGCAGGTCCTGGTGCGGATCGCCGCCTGCGGCGTTTGCCGCACCGACCTGCACCTGGTCGACGGGGAACTTCCCGATACCCGGTTTCCGATCGTTCCTGGCCACGAGATCGTCGGCCATGTCGCCGCGACCGGCCCCGGCGTCGCCGGCCTGAAGGAAGGCGATCGCGTCGGCATCCCCTGGCTCGGCGCGACCTGCGGCGCCTGCCGCTACTGCCGGTCCGGGCGGGAGAACCTGTGCGATACCGCCCGCTTCACCGGCTGGCAGATCGACGGAGGCTATGCGGAGTATACTGTCGCGCAGGCGCGCTACTGCTTTGCGCTGCCGCCGTCCTTCGACGACCTGCATGCTGCGCCGCTGCTCTGCGCCGGCCTGATCGGCCACCGGGCCCACCGCATGGTCGGCGAAGCGGAGACGATCGGCATCTATGGCTTCGGCGCCGCCGCCCACATCATGGCGCAGGTCGCCCGCCATCAGGGCCAGACGGTCTTCGCCTTCACGCGGCCGGGAGACACCGCGGCGCAGGATTTCGCGCGCAGCCTCGGTGCCGGATGGGCAGGGGGGTCGGACGAGACCGCGCCCGAACCGCTCGATGCGGCGATCATCTTCGCGCCGGCGGGGCCGCTGGTTCCCGCCGCGCTTCGGTCGGTGCGAAAGGGCGGCACGGTCGTCTGCGCCGGCATTCACATGAGCGACATCCCTTCCTTTCCCTACGCGATCCTGTGGGGCGAGCGCGTCGTGCGCTCGGTTGCCAACCTGACGCGCGCCGACGGCGAGAGCTTCCTGCGCGTCGCCGCCGAGGTGCCCATCGAAACCAGCATCGAGGTCGTCCCCCTCGAACGGGCGAACGAGGCCCTGGCACGGCTTCGCGACGGGGCCTTGACCGGCGCGGCCGTGCTCGTGCCGTGAGATGCCGTGGCGTCGAGCGCGTGGCTCCGGGGAGCGGCATCTCCAGGACCCAGGTGTCTCTGCTGTGCGAAGAGATCGACGGCAAGGTGAAGACTGTCCTCGAGCGGCCGATCGAGGGCGACTGGCCCGATATCTGGATCTCCGCCACCTACCTGAAGATCTGCCGCGGCGGCTGCCTCGTCTCGGCCTTCTTCGCCTCCGCCTGGGCCCGGGAGACGCCAGAAGCTGCCGCTGCCGAACGACGATGCCCGCGAATGATGATGTCATCGTCCGCCGCGTCGCGGCTCGGCTGCTCCGACGGAATGACGCATGGGCCGTCCAGCGCACCCGCTCCATGAAGCTCGAATGCGTCGCCAGCGTCAGCGATGATCCCGTCGCCAGCCTGCCCGCCGTGGCGCGCTGATCAACCCGGCAATGCCGCACAGCGCCGCGACCATCCTCGCCACCGACACCACTCGGTGGGAGATTCGCCACCCGAGGCGGATGCCACAGGATTCGAGCCTGAAACCTCGTCCGAGGCGCCGCGTGCCGTGTCCCTCATCGCTTCACGGCGATGAACTCGGGTTAACGGCGGTTTCTGGGGTGTTGGGGTTGTGATTCCATTGGCGGCGTTGATTCGGAGACCGCTGCCATGCTGGTGGAGACGACTGAGAAGCCGTGCCTGCGACTGCTTCTGGA